>LSQX01373170.1_pt1 | contig 16585 bp, 16 predicted proteins | sample 654561 | NCBI WGS metagenome assembly LSQX01 (sample SAMN04489861, study PRJNA283612) | anaerobic digester metagenome | isolation source: 4 biogas reactors fed with cattle manure at either 37C or 55C with and... | place: Denmark: Kongens Lyngby | collected 2014 | reverse complement strand
TATTTTTTCTTTTTCTTCTTAGAAGAACCCGCCTTCTTAGGGCGGATAGGTTGCTTCTTGTCGCCAATGATATATGGGACCTTAAGGCCTTCATTATCGCACTTCCTTCTTAGTGTTCCGCTCTTTGACTTTACAAGACCAGCTTCTTCATATGGTGCGACCAAATCTTCAATGTCATAGCTATCAAACGGGAAGAGCATATAGAACACTTCGACATTTTCAATTCTCTTAATGCCTTTCTTGCTTTTTTCAGTTATTGTAGCCCATCCTTCAATGCGGAAGCAATTCGCTTTATCATCAATAATCCATTCCCTGATGTCATTGTCTTTGATAGAATATGTGAACTCAGACATACCTTGTTGATAGATACATAGAATGCCCTTGTCTGTTGCCTCGAATCTAGCATTATATAGCTTTGAAAAAGGCGGTTGAACGCGATTATTAATATCTTTGCCGGCTCCAATCATAATGACAAGAATTGCGAGCACTGTTCCCGTGAAATATGTAATACCTTGCTTAGATGCAATCTCAGGGTTAATTGTGTACGCATAATACATACCACCAAAGCCACCTACAACTAGAAGCACTCTTAAAACCATATAGAATATATGTTTAGGGTGCTGCCCTGTCCACTTTGAGACGTTTTTCTTCAATTGCAGAAGATCGCCATTATAAATATCGTTTTGATTATCCATTTCTACTCCATTTAAAATAATATGTCAGCGAGTCACTCGACCTGGTCTTTGACCCCACACTTGCCTTTATCCGGTTTCCGGAGGACTTACTTCTAAACTACGCCATGATCACCAACTGTTCATCAGATGGCTTACGTGGATCCCTTTGCCCGTAGCTGGCTTGGACTTTCAACCACGAACATGACTCGCCAAGACAATTCATTTTACCATATCAGCACCAGCTGCGAAAGAAGAAATATCAACATTTGCAGCCTCTGCTTTGTATAAGATGGAAGAAATTTCATCTGTTGTTGCACCCGTGGTATATATATCGTCAACAACTAGAATAGTTGATCCTTTAATTTGTTCTACTGCAGAGGACTTCACCTTGAACGCACCTGTAATAATCGCTCTTCTTTCTTCAGGAATAAGACCTTTCATAGCCTTCGTTTCAAATTGGCGTTCGAGTATTTCACCTTCATAATTTATTGCCGCAAGAGAAGCGAGTCTGCGAGTAATTAACTCAGATTGATTAAAACCTCTAATAAGCTTCTTATGGTAATACAAAGGAACAGGAATAATATAATCGTATGTGTCCTTAAGCGAAGAGAACTCCTGCAGAAGTCTATCAAACAGAATCTCTCCTATAGTAGTTGCAATGTCTGTTCGTCCTTTATATTTAAGAGCATATAAAATAGCTCTCTCATGAGTGCCATATTCTGCACATGTATAGCCCTTGCGAAAAACGTGAGAATGCTCCTTGCAATTATAACAGAGTTCGGAATGGTTCTCTGCAGAGAGCGGTTTACCACACTTTACACATGTTCTGACATTAACCCATTTGATATTTTTAAAGCAGTCATTACATAATCTATAGGTTCTTGTGGAATCAATTATCTTGCCACAACAAATACAATAAAGCGCACTTGGATAGAGCAGGTTCAATAGTGATATCATTTCACACCTCCCATAGGATATTAGAACTATTGATTGGATTATACAAAGAAAGAAATTGTCTTTCAGTACATAGATAATCGTGACTTTTTGTAACTGCAGTTCTGCATCAATAATATAGGCATGCTGCTCGAAGTACAGTCTAAATTAAAAAAATAAAACTTTGACAAATTTCAATTAGGAAAGTATTTTACACTAACTCTCCACAAAATATTGTATGGATATGGTAAAATAATACTAATAAATCATATCTAAGGAGGGTATTGACATGAAGGTACAGATAACAGCAAAAAATTACAAAGTAAGCGATAGACTAGAAGAGAATATTAATAAGAAGTTCACTAAACTTGAGAAGTTCTTCCAAGATGATGTTACTGCCAATGTCGTAGTTTCTAAGTTTAAGGATCAGACTAAATTTGAGGTGACAATTAACGCTAAGCCAGCTTTGTTTAGAGCTGAGGCTACTGATGAAAATGTTTATGACGCTATGGATGTTGTAATGGACAAGCTAGCTAACCAGATGAGCAAGCTAAAGGGTAAGCTTGAAGCTAGATACAAGGACAATAAAGCACTTAAGATGGAGTTTGTACCAGAACCAGACGAAGATGAACTAGAAGAGGCGCTTGTTGTAAAGCATAAGAAGTTTGAACTAAGACCTATGATTGCTGAAGAGGCAATTTTGCAGATGGAGATGCTTGGACATACATTCTTTGTATACCTAGACATGGATACTGATTCAGTAAATGTTGTCTATAAGAGAAAGGGCGATGCATACGGGCTAATTGAGACAATAATGTAATTATTTGAACAAAGCGGGTGATTGTAATATAATTAGAAGAGTTTTTTGACTCAAATAAGTTGTTGTGACATAACCCGTTAGGAGAATATATGAGTTTTCGTAAGACTGATAACTTGGATGAAATACTGGGCGTTCCAGATTTTGACTATAATAGTAACAGCAAAGAAATCAATAGTGAGAGCGCAAATCAAATAGGACGAGTTGCTGTAAATCCGGCAAAGCCAAGCAGAGAGGAAGCTTACGAGAAGCAAGCTTATTTAAGTGCGAGAGACAACAACAATGGCACTAGAACAAGTAGCGATGAAGTTGACTCGAAATTGCGCAAACAACTTCGCAAAGAGAAAGCGAAGGAAAAGAAGCGCCAGAAGAAGCTTGACAAGGCTTACGATCGTGAGATAGAAAGAGAACTCGACTATAACTCTGGAAAGAAGCGTAAGGGCCCTAAGAATAAGAGACGGAAGTTTCCTTCGGCAGGACATAAGAACGGAAGTGCATTTAGCAAGCTGTATTCATTAGTATATTTAGCTTGCCTTGCATTCTTTGAACTAGTAATCGGAATTCTGCATGTGCTTCCTATTCACTATTTTATAGCGTTGACTGTTATTTTGTGCATAATCAGCGCAATAATCATTATTCAGCTTACATATCCAAATGTTAAGAAGTGGGCGAGAATTACAGCTTCCATTCTGAGTGTCTTGCTAATTGGAGTATACGGTGTAGGTATAGTTTATGCTGGCGGAACTATGTTCTTCCTAAACGGTGTTAGTAGTAATGTTAAGAACGAGAACAGGGTCGACAATGTTGCAAAGGATCCGTTCACAATCCTATTCACAGGAATGGATGTCGAGGGAACTATTAAAGAAGAAGGCCGCTCTGATGTAAATATGCTTGCGACGGTTAATCCGCAAACTGGTGAAATTCTATTGACATCAATTCCAAGAGATTACGAGATACGCTTGGCTAATTATGATTATGCTACAGATAAAATCACACATACTGGATTTTATGGAACAGAAGACACAATACTTGCTGTCGAGGATCTTTTGGATATAAAAGTAAACTACTATGTAAAGGTTAACTTTACATCTGTAGAAAAGGTCGTAGATGCAATTGGAGGAATTGATGTATATTCAGACTATGAGTTCAATCCAGTAAAATATGATACGTGGACAGTCCAAAAAGGCTGGAACCACATGAATGGTGAACAGGCGCTTGCCTTTGCTAGAGAGCGCAAGGCTTTTGCAGAGGGGGATAATCAAAGGATTAAGAACCAACAACAGGTCCTAGAAGCGATGCTTAAGAAGACGTTAAGCGGCAGGACACTGGTTCTTAAATATACCAAGCTTCTTAATTCAATGAGTGATTATATGGAGATGAATTTCTCATCTCGCGAAGTAAGAAAGCTAGTTAGACTTCAAGTTGCGAAGAATATTGATTGGAATATAGATAAGCAGAGTTTGACAGGCTTTGATTCCACCATGGCTACATATAGCACAGGTGGTGAAGCAGCCTATGTAATGGAGCAAGATGAAGATAGTATTGAAGCGGCAAGATCATATATCGAAGCTGTGATGAACGGAGAGGACTTATCGGCATACAGGACTAAAGAGTAAGATATTTCAACTTAATACACAGCTGGGTCGTCTGAAGATTGATCCGGCTGTGTTGGTTGTTTAAAATGGATTAGCGTTCTGCAGCTTTTATTGCAGGATTTTTTATAAGTTAGGGAGAGAAAGCATGCTGGATGCATTTGTAAATATTTTTGCGAGCATTAGAATAATGGATATTCTGGACATAGTGATAATAAGCTATTTGCTATTCAAAGTTTTGGAATTTATTAAAGAGACAAGAGCTCGTCAATTGCTCAGAGGAGTTATTATATTGTTAGTTACATTTCTTCTCTCGGAGGGATTGGAGCTTAACTTACTAAATTGGTTATTAAGAAGCTTGATTACAATGGGTATGTTCGCTGTAATTGTAATATTCCAGCCAGAGTTAAGACGAGGTTTGGAACACATTGGACATAAGACATCCTTTGTGGATCAAAAGAACAAATCTTCACTGGAAGATCAATGCGACGGTTTAATTAATGAAATTGTGGTAGCGGTTGTTGATATGGCTTCAGAGAAAACAGGCGCTCTAATCGCGATAGAGCGTAACACAATGCTAACCGACATAATCGAGAAAGGAAATATTGTTGATGCAGCAATAACAACAAGGCTTTTAGAGAATCTTTTCTATAAAGGATCTCCTCTTCATGATGGAGCAATTGTTATTAGAGGGGATCGAGTTGCAGCAGCAAGCTGTGTGCTTCCACTTACAGATAGACTATCAATTGGCGGAAACCTAGGTACTAGACACAGAGCAGGCCTTGGACTAAGCGAGATATCAGATGCATTAGTTATTATAGTGTCTGAAGAAAGTGGGGCCATTTCGGTTGCCGAGAATGGTCAATTGATACGATTCCTAAATTCGGCATCTTTAACAAAAAAATTAAAGGAAGTATATGAACCAAATGCAATGAAGAGAAACCATGGCTTCATGCATAGATTGATGGCACCTTTTGGCAGACTGATTTTCCCTTCATCAAAGGAATTCAGCAATAAAGAGTCAGGAGGCGAATCAGATGAATAATAATGATAAAAGAAAAAACAATAACTCTTTGCGTTTTAATTTAATCTTATCAATAATAATTGCTATCTCTGGATGGACCTATGTTGTATATGAAGTTTCACCTAATATTGATAGAATCTTCACTGAAGTGCCTATTACATTTACTGGTGAATATGATCTTTCTGATGCAGGGCTAGGGGTAAAGTCATCGGAGATTAGCACTGTCGATGTAACCGTTTCGATGAAAAGATCTGTTTTCTCAGAATATGATGCAAGTGATATCGTAGCAGTTTGCGATGTAACGGATGCAAAAAACGGAGAGAATACGCTTCCAATAACGATTTCAGTTCCACAAGCACTCACATTGAAGAAGCAGAGTGATCAATCTGTAACAATCCATGTGGCTGACAGTAGCACAAAAGATGTGCCAGTTCTCATTTCGTATGCAGGTAATGTTGCAGACAACCAAGAGCCATTGGCAACAGAACTGAGTTATGAAGATGTAAGCATTTTTGGTGCAAGCAAGAATGTTGAGAAAGTTGCATATGCCATGTTAAAAGTTGATGCAAGTAAGGTAACAACTTCTGAGAACACATATACATTTACTCCAGTGGCTATGGATAAGAACGGGAACATAGTAGAGCATATAGTAGTCTTACCATCTGAAATAGGGGCGACTGTTACATCAGCAATTTGCAGAGAAGTTACTCTTAACGTAACAGTAACTGATAATTCGACGGATGGGTTAACTAGAAATACTACAGTTCCTAAGACTATAACGATAAAAGGCTCAAAGAATGCTTTAGGCGATATCGATAAAATTGATGCAACATGTGATATTACAAATATTGCAAACTCAGGCAGTTTAGAATTAAACTACAACCTTCCAGACGGGGTAGCGATTGCGAATAATTCATTCGGTCAGAAGCTAAAGTTGGAAGTTAAATAGGAGGACCAGTTTATGGGAAAGTTATTTGGAACAGATGGCGTAAGAGGAATTGCTAACAAAGAATTAACAGCATCGCTTGCCTACGATATTGGAAAGGCTGCCGCCTTCGTTCTCGGTAAAGAGCATAGGAATCCATTATTTATAATTGGGAGAGATACAAGAATCTCAGGAGATATGCTAGAGAATGCACTGACTGCAGGAATCCTATCTGTTGGAGGTAATGTCATTAAGCTTGGCATCATTCCAACACCAGCGGTAGCTTATCTAATTAAGCATTATGAGGCAACTGCAGGGGTAGTAATATCTGCTTCACACAATTCTTTTGAATATAATGGCATTAAGTTGTTTAACGAAAAAGGTTTTAAGTTAGATGATAGTACAGAAGAGCAAATGGAGGACATTATCCTGGCAAAGGAGTTCTCACACCCAGACTACATTGGAGATATGCTTGGAACTTGCAAGTATGCAGAAGATGCGGTAGAAGTATATACAGAGTTTCTAGAGCGTACTTTTGACAGACGGCTTGAGGGCATTAAGGTAGTCTTAGATACAGCAAATGGCGCTTCCTTTATTACAGCTCCAACTGTATATAAAGCCTTGGGTGCAGATGTAACTGTAATTGCTTGTGAACCAGATGGAGTAAATATTAATGAAGCTTGTGGATCTACTCATCCTGAGAATTTGCAGAAGAAGGTTGTTGAACTTGGCGCTCAGGTAGGCTTCGCTTACGATGGTGATGCAGATAGACTAATTGTAGTAGATGAACTTGGCAGAATCATTGATGGTGATAGAGTAATGTGTATTTGCGGTAAAATGCTTAAGAATGATGGTAAGCTCTTTAACGATACAATTACTGCAACAGTTATGAGTAATATTGGTTTGCACAAGTATTGTGAAGAGAATGGGATAAGCGTAAATGTTACAGGCGTCGGTGACAGATATGTATTAGAGTCAATGCTCGAAACAGGTTCGCTTCTTGGTGGAGAGCAGTCCGGACACATGATTTTCCTCGATCATACGACTACAGGGGACGGAGTTCTATCATCGCTACAGTTCATGGGAGCATTTATTTCATCTGGAAAGAAGCTTAGCGAACTAAGAGATGAAATAAAGATCTACCCGCAAGCACTTGTAAATGCGAGAGTAAAAAATGACCATAAGAAGTCATCCATGCATGATGCTGAGGTAAAGGCTCGTATTTTAGAGGTTGAGGACAAAATAAAAGGTAGAGGAAGAGTTCTTATTAGACCTTCAGGGACCGAACCCCTTATTCGCGTTATGCTTGAGGGTGAGGATATAGACGAGATTAAGGGTTACGCACAATATATTGCTGACCTGCTAACAGAAAAATTCGGAGATAATAATTAGGAGGAATGTAATATGTGTGGAATCGTTGGATACGCAGGAAATATGGAGCCACAAGACTATGTAATTGATGGTCTTGAGAAGCTTGAGTATAGGGGCTATGATTCATCAGGCGTTGCCGTTTCGGATGGCAAAGATATCAAAGTTCGTAAGGTTATTGGACCAATTGCAAATCTTAGAAAACTAATAGGCAATGAGAGACTAGGTGGGCATGTTGGTATTGGGCATACTCGTTGGGCTACACACGGCGGAGTTACTGTAGAGAATGCTCATCCTCATACAGACATGGATGAGAATATTGCACTTGTTCATAATGGCACTATTGAAAATTACAGTGAAATCAAGGCAGAATTGCTAGAAGAAGGCTATGTCTTCAAGTCAGAGACTGATACTGAAGTTGCAGCAATGTTACTAGGGAAATTCTATAAAGAAACTAGAGATTTAAAGGCTGCAATCGATAAGACAACAGCAAAGATGACAGGCACATTTGTATTAGTTGCTGTAGCAGCAGACAATCCAGATACACTTGTTGCACATAGAAGGAATACTCCGCTTATCGCCGCAAAAGGAGACGGATTTAATATGGTTGCGTCTGACTTTAGTGCTATTCTAAAGTACACAAATGATGTTTACCTAATTGAGAATGGGGATACGCTTGTAGTAACTCCTAACGATATTAAAATATTTGATGAAGATAATAATCTTGTTGAAAGAGACCTTATGCATATTGGATGGGATGTGGACTCCGCTGAAAAAGGAGACTATGAGCATTATATGCTTAAGGAGATTTATGAGCAGCCTCATGGCATAGAAGAGACACTTAGTCGTAGTCTTAGCGAAGATGGGACAATAAAGCTCTATGGCATTGAGATGACGAAAGAGCAGCTTGATAAGTTCAACAAAATTGTAATAGTTGCGTGTGGAACAGCTTATCATGCAGGGCTTGTGGGACAGTACATCTTTGAGAAGCTTGCAAGAATACCGGTTGAAATTGATGTTGCATCTGAGTTTAGATATAGAGATCCATTTATTGACGACAAGACGTTGTTTATCGCAATTAGTCAATCCGGAGAAACGGCAGATACATTAGAAGCGCTTAAAGAAGCAAAGGCGAAGGGCGCGCATATTCTTTCAATTTGTAATGTTGTCGGCAGCTCAATTACAAGAGAGTCTGATCAGGTATTCTATACATGGGCTGGTCCAGAAATTTCAGTAGCATCAACTAAAGCATATACAACACAGCTTCTTTGCTTATATATGCTAGCACTATATTTTGCTAATCTTAAGGGAACGGTTACAGAAGAAGACTATAAAGACTATGTTGAAGAGCTAAAGGAGATTCCTGCAAAAATGGAATATAGCTTCAAACTTGCATCGCAGATAAAGTCTTTAGCAGACAAGTATTACGATAGAGAGCAAGTTTTCTACATTGGTAGAGGCATGGACTCAAGTGTCGCTTATGAAGGGTCGCTAAAGCTCAAAGAAGTATCTTATATTTCTTCATTTGCGATTGCTGCTGGAGAGATGAAACATGGTACAATCGCTTTGATGGAGCCGCGCACAATCGTAGTTGCTCTTGCAACACAAGATAAGCTGTTTGATAAGATGGTTTCCAACATTCAGGAAGTAAAAGCGCGTAGAGCACATATCATTTCTATTGCTAAGGAAGGAAACACCTCAATTGAGGAACATTCGGATGAAGTGTTATATATCCCTCAATGCAGAGATGAGCTTACACCACTTCTTTCTGTAGTGCCATTGCAGCTATATGCATATTATGTTGCATATGAGAGAGGATGCGAGATTGACAGACCTCGTAATCTGGCAAAGAGTGTAACAGTAGAATAATTAAGCAGTATAAAGACCTGGAATATTCAGACAGAATAACTAGTTATAATAATCAGCCGGGGAATTGGTCAAAATAAATCAGGGTGTAATGCTAAATTGCGTTACACCCTGTTGTTTTATGCATATTTCTCACTAGAACAAATCCGTCGGGTAGAATCCTTCTGACTTAAGCTCTTTAAACTTTGCAATTACATCGGGTTTATCTTCCTTGTATGTAACTCCAAACCATTTATCAGGGGATTTTAGAATTTCATAGCTCGCTTCATCGGTTTCAATTTGTCTATTGATGGGGAGGGGAAGGTAGAACTCTCCCTTCGTAGGATTATTTCTAATAATATTCTCAAGGCCTACGAGGAAGTCTCTTTGTAGAACCTCCATGAATTCAAGCCCAAATCCCCAAAGGTTCATTGAAACAGGTGTACCAAGCTCAATGATATCAAGCCTACCATCAGAAGTCTCTCCTGTGATTTTCCCAGCATTTACACCTTCGGTACAAAGCTTTACGTCCAGATGCTCTTCAATGTCAGTTAGAAAACCGGATTGGCCAGCTGTTCCATGACATATTCCACGACTTACGCCACCGTTCTCAGAAAGCGTGTTCTCGAGCATAAAGCCAACCATACAATTGTGTGAGGCATCAGCTTTTCTCTTAAGAAAATCATAACAGATTTCAAAAGCTTTTCGCCCGTAGTAATCATCTGCATTTATTACCGCAAACGGAGCATCAATGATATTTCTAGCAGCGAGAACGGCATGTCCTGTACCCCAAGGCTTTGTCCTACCTGTAGGAATTGAAAATCCTTCGGGGATGTCTGTTAGCTCTTGATAAGCATAGTGCGTTTCGAACACTTTGCCTGCACCGGATTCTATATGAGACTTAAATACAGACTCAAAGTCCTTCTTAATAATAAACACAACTCTTTTGAAACCAGCCTTGTAAGCATCAAAGAGAGAGAAGTCCATAATTATGTCGCCTTGCTCAGAAATCGGGTCCAGCTGTTTATTACCGCCGTAGCGGCTTCCCATTCCTGCAGCCATTATTACCAAAATTGGTTCTTTGCAATCCTTTGGCATTACATGCACCTCTCAATTCTGCTTTTAACTTTATCTTCTCCCATGATTTGCTGAATAGACCATACATCCGGAGATTGAGCGCGTCCCATAAGCGCAATTCTTACGATGGTGCTTACATGACCGACATGTCCTTTGTAGTCGTCCGGATTTTTCTTGAAGTCCTTTGGCTTAGCCGCATATCCAAGCTCTGTAGCAATGCTACGAATCTTGTCAAACCATTCGCCGTTATCATCTGAATGATTATATGTCTCAAGATATTTCGCAAGAATAATTTTGGCATCAGCTTTTGCCTCATCTGGATATTCGTCTTCAATTTGAAAGCTCTCATCGAAGAAATAACTAATGAAGTCCATAATCTGTCTTGCATACACAAGGTCTGCTCGAGGTCGTGCATCATGACGACCAAGATCAAGTATTTGTTCAAGAAGAGACATATCTTCAAAAACATATGAATACTCAGGAGCGAATTCTTCGGACCATTCCTTCAAAAAGCTTGCAATCTCGGACGCAGGCATACGAAGAAGAGTATTCTTGCTTACATCGTTCAGCTTATCTAAGTCGAAAAGCGCACCGGATGAAGACATTTTCTCCGTGGTAAACTTAAAGTCATCAATTGGAGCATCGGGATTAGAATCCCTCCACTCTTCAAAGTTTGAGTTGAGAATTGTCATAAGGTATTCCCTAACTGAAACAGGATGGTAGCCTTGACTTCTGTAATAATCAAGCGAAAGCTCAGGGTCTTTTCTCTTTGAAAGCTTTCTCTTATTCCCGTCCTCGCCAATTTTCATTAATACGGCTGTGTGACAATATGTTGGCATTTCAAAACCTAGCGCATTGAATAACTCAACATGGATAGGCAGCGAAGGAAGCCACTCTTCACCTCTGACAACATGAGTTGTTCTCATAAGATGATCATCTACAGCATGAGCAAAATGATATGTTGGAATACCGGTTGTTTTGACAATTACGATATCCTGAAAATTCTCTGGCACTTCAAGATAACCTCTAATTGCATCAACAACTGTATTTCGCTTGATGTCGTCGCCTGTCTGGTTCGGAATACCATTCGATTTAAGACGAATGACAAATGGCTCTTTCGCCTCAAGCTTTGCAATAACCTCAGCTTCGATTTCAGGGTCTACATCCCAGTCTCTATATTTTGACCAGCCAGCATAGATCCCGGGAGAAAGCTTATCACTTTCTTGCTTAGCTCTAATCTCAGTGATTTCATCTTCAGTTAAGAAACATGGGTAAGCCTTGCCCTCAGCAAGAAGCTTTTTGGCAAAAGCTCTATAAATCTCTCCGCGGTGGCTTTGAGTATAATCCCCGTACGCGCCAACATCTCCGTTTTCTGTAACACCTTCATCAAAGTTAATGCCAAAAAAACCTAAAGATGAAATAATTGTCTCAACTGCATTCTCTACAAAACGCTTGTCGTCAGTATCTTCAATTCTAAGATAAAAAACTCCGTTGCTCTGGTGAGCTAGTCTTTCATCAACAAATGCTCCAAATAGATTTCCAAGATGGATAAAACCAGTTGGACTTGGGCCGAGCCTTGTTACCTTTGCATCCGCTGGTAGGTCGCGGAAAGGATACACCTTCTCATAGTCCTCCGGTGTTTTAGCAATGTCTGAATATATCAGTTCGCTCAATTGGCTATGGTTCATTTAAAACTCCTTTACTTGTGTGAGTCATTATTGTTTAATCGTTTAATTATATAGCAGAGTAGTGGGTAAATTCAAGGTCGAGCCTTTTCCAAATGCTTTTGGGTGGTGCCGTCCACAAGTATCTGTGATATAATATAATATCTATGAAATGATGGAAAAGAGGACTAGTATGTTGATGACACTTACTAAATGGATATTGATAGCTCTTCTGTCACTTCCCTTTATCTTGTATATATTATTACTCTCTTCTTCTTTGAAGAAATACATTACCAAGTTAAATCGGCGAGAGCAAGAAGTAAGAAAGATTGCTGAGGAAGAAATAGTAAATATTAAGACTGGAAAGATAGATTATTTCAGTAAGAGATATGGCAATATTGGCAAAAAAGAAAGGAAGAAATGAGAAGAGGCTTATTTTTATCAATTGAAGGCCCCGATGGCGCGGGCAAAACGACCCAACTAGGATATATCAAGCAATTTTTTGAGGAAAGAAATATTGAACTTGTAATGACACGAGAGCCTGGCGGAACACCAATAGGGGAGTCACTAAGGGAAATCTTGCTAGATAAGAATAATAGCGAGATGTCAGCAATTACTGAGATGCTAATATATGCCGCATCTAGGGCTCAACATGTTGCACAGCTAATACGACCTGCAATTAATAGAGGTGCAGTAGTTATCTGTGATAGATATATGGATTCGAGCATCGCATATCAAGGCTATGGAAGAGGACTTGGTGATATGGTGGAGGAAGTGAACCTACATGCGATAGATGGGCTTCAACCAGACCTAACTATTTTTCTTGACTTAGATCCTGCTGTCGGCAAGGAAAGAATTCTATCCGATAGAAATGAATGCGATAGGCTTGAACAGGAGAAACTTGATTTTCATTATAGAGTTTATGAAGGCTATAAGGCTGTTGCAAAATCATATCCTAAGAGAGTGTACTCAATTGATGCAAGTAGAACAATTGAGGAAGTTAGGCAAGATATACATACTAAACTAGAAGAAATTTGCCTTGAGAGAGGAATTTAGATGTCGGATAAATTAGGTAGTATTATCTCAAATATTACATCAGAAAATGCCGCAGCACATGCATATGTTGTAGAAGGAACTCAAGGTGAGGCTAGAGAGTTTTTCTTGAGAAGTCTGATCAAAGGACTTCTATGCGAATCACCAGATTCAAATGCTTGTGCATGCAATAAGTGTAGAACTTGTAAGCAGATTGATGCCGATACTTGTCTTGACATAGTGAGAATGACTAGGTCGGGAAAGAATGGATACAAGACAACAGATGCAGAAGAATTCATAATGAGAATCAATATGGGTTCTTACGGCAAACGATTAGTAGGTGTAATAGACTATGCGGATCAGCTAGGAGAGATTATTGAGAATAAGCTCTTGAAGACTTTGGAGGAACCTAGAGGCAATGCGGTTATACTGCTCGCAACATCAAATAGCAATAATCTTCTTTCAACAGTTAGATCAAGATGTAGTATTTTAAGAATGCCTGAACTAGTTGATACTGAGAGCTGCGCGACAGTTGAAGCAACAGCAGAGGATGCTCAGATATCGCTTGACGATTTTGTGGGCAAGAACTTTTATGAGGTCAGATCACTTGTCGACAAACAAATTAAGAGTCAGGAAGAAGCTTTGCAACTACTTGGCTTGATGGAGGATGCGTTTAGAACTCAGATGGTTGAGGGGAAGAATATGTATGAGAATGCAAATGCGGCCATTCTAGTGGAAGAAGCTAGAATGGACATATATAGAGGAATGAGCTATGGTAAAGCGTTAAGACGTATATACCTTGAGCTTGAAGGATAGGAGGAAGTATGACAGAAATAGTAGGCGTAGGGTTTATGAAGTCTGGAAAGACATATTATTTTGATTCAGGCAATAAGCATTTTAATCTTGGAGAGATGGTAATAGTCGAGACAGCAAGAGGTCTTGAGTTAGCACACATTCTTATTGAGAACAAAGAGGTACCAGACGAAGAGATAGTGCCACCTCTAAAGCAAGTATTGAGAAAGGCAACAGAGGGGGATCTTAAGACTTACCATGAGAATCGCAAGAAGAGAGATGATGCGATTAAGGTATGTTCAGAGAAAATAGAGAAGCACAAACTCGAGATGAAGCTTATTGATGCAGAGTTTATGATGGATGGATCAAAGCTGGTATTCTATTTCTCTTCTGATGGAAGAGTCGATTTTAGAGATTTAGCAAAGGACTTGGCTGCACACTTTAGAATTAGAATTGAGCTAAGACAGGTTGGCGTAAGAGATGAGGCGAAGATGCTAGGCGGAATCGGAATTTGCGGCAGACCATTGTGCTGTAGCAAATGGCTGTATGATTTCCAGCCTGTATCAATTAAGATGGCCAAGCAACAGAATCTTTCACTGAATCCTACTAAGATATCGGGAACTTGCGGAAGATTGATGTGTTGCCTTAATTTCGAGAACCAGACATATAAGGAACTCCGTAGAGGTATGCCTAATGACAATGAAAGGGTAATGACCCCTGAAGGTCTGGCAAAGGTAATCAAGGTTGACTATTTTGTAGGAAAGATTGCTACCCGCTTGATCGAGAAAGATGATAAAACGGGAGAGGAAGTTTTCTCTCAAGAGGTAAGTGTTTACTTCAAGAATGAGATTAAGCGTCTTGGAAAGAACGAGAACATTGTAGATAAAGAGAATGATGAGATGCTCGATGAAGTAACAGCCAACGAGCTAGATAGAATTAGTAAGGATTGGTAATGGATATTCTGAACTCAAATGAGACTATTAGTTCAACTGGCTTTGGTTCTGTGAAAGTAGTCCAAGGTGATGGCTTCAAGTATGGGGTTGATGCAATCCTCCTAGCAGGCTTTGCCTGTGGTGAGACTGGCGCTTCGGCTATCAAGAAGAATGCTATAGTTGCGGATCTGGGCTCAGGGTGCGGAATTATCTCAATGGTAGTTGCATACAAAAGACAAGATTTGTTAACTGACGGGTTTGAGGTTCAGAAAGAAGAATATGATAGGGCATGCAGAGGTGCAAAGCTAAGTGATCTGCAAAGTCGATGCTGCTTCCATAATATGAATATTTTGGGGACATATCTCAAGGAAGAGTTTGAAAGCAAATACGATGCAGTTGTTACTAATCCGCCATACTTCAAGAGGGCTGGAGCTATTCTCAATGATAATGAGGCAAAAACCGTCGCAAGACATGAGACAAGCGCTGGGATTTCAGACTGGCTCAGAGTTTCTAATAGAGTGCTAAAACCAGGCGGAGATTATTATATGGTTCACAGGCCAGATCGGCTAGTGGATATTATATCTGCGATGAGAGAGCATAATATTGAGCCTAAAGAGATGCAATTCGTTAAGCCTAGAACTGGGAAACCAGCGAATATAGTGCTGATTCATGGAGTTAAGGATGCAAGACCAGAGCTAAAACTGTTGAAAGAATATGTTGTTCACGGAGAAGGACAGACATATACTGATGAGATTAACCATATATATGGACGTTAGCTTGAAGAATTATTATTAGAATTATATAATTTAATATATGCTTATTAAAAAGAAGTGTTCTTTCAAAATATAAGCGGATATATAACAAGGTCTTCTCAAAGAAGCATAAAGAAAGGTCCGGTTGTTCCGGAAATGGTGATAGATATGATGTTAAGAATACAGCTTGAAAGTGTTTTGATTGCAATTCTTCTGATTGCGGCAATTGTTCTCGTAATATTCTTGATTATTTTGGTTGCAAGACTTATAGGTACTGTTGGCAGAGTAAATGTAATCCTTGATGATTCAACAAATGCTGTAACAGAAGTTAAGCAACAGATTACAGGAATGATTGCAGATATTAGATCTAAAGGCAGCAAGGTTACTAGAACTGCGGGAACCAGTGTTAATAGTGTTAAGAATGTAATTAATAAAGTACCTTTTAAAAGAAAGTAAGCCTGTAGTGGCAGAAGGAGGATATTATGCAATTAACAATATCATTTAATCACTTTCTTGCGGCTTGCTTGCTAATCACGGTAATTATTCTAGCCGTCGCTCTTTTGCTGCTGGCACTGAGCGCAAGAACCACTTTCCAGAAAGTTGATGTGCTGGTGGACATTGCAACAGATACAGCAAATGCTGCAAATGTTACAGTTAAAACTATTTCAAGAAAAGTTGAAGAACAGTCCGAGGCAGTTGAAAGAATAGTAACTGTTGTTGCAGCAGGTCTATTTACAAAGAAAGTTGTAAATTTGATTAAGACATTAAAGGGCGGCACTAAGTTCAAGAAGAGAGCAAACTGTGAGACTGAAGATAAAAATAATAAGAAGAACAGAAGGAAGAGAGGCAAGAAATAATGGCCAAAATACTCGTCAACAATAATGGACCACTCCATGGAGAAGTAGTGATAAGTGGAGCAAAGAATGCAGTTTTACCGCTGCTAGCTGCTACGCTTTTAACAAGTGCTGAGTGCACTGTTGAGTGTGTTCCAAATCTTGCCGATGTAAATATAATGAAGAAGATGCTCGAAAGCTATGGCGCGAGGGTGGATGACTCGCAACCGGGGGTTGTTAAGGTCGAGGCGAGAACAATTTCAACGGTAGAGGGCAATCCTGAGCTTGTGCAAGAGATGAGAGCATCAACAATGGCTATGGGACC
>LSQX01296669.1_pt2 | contig 16585 bp, 6 predicted proteins | sample 654561 | NCBI WGS metagenome assembly LSQX01 (sample SAMN04489861, study PRJNA283612) | anaerobic digester metagenome | isolation source: 4 biogas reactors fed with cattle manure at either 37C or 55C with and... | place: Denmark: Kongens Lyngby | collected 2014 | reverse complement strand
CGATATCCAGATCGGAGATTTGCGTCCTGATTGTGGGCAGATAATCGGGCGCAGGGACGCCAAAATAGTCCAGCACGAATTGTGTTTCTCTATTTATCTTGCCGGGCCTGATGGCTTTGGCATTGTGACCTTGGATTCTTTTGAGTTCCGCGTAGGCGATAGCCGAACAAATTGAATCAGTATCGGGGTTTTTGTGTCCGAAGACGTAGATAAGCGGTTTTTTAATCATAAACTGTATCCTTTTTCAAATCACTTATTTAACGAATGGTCGCTCTGCCGGTCGCTCTGCCGGTCGCTCTGCCGGTCGCTCTGCAGGTCGTTCTGCCGGTCGCTCTGCCGGTCGCTATGCCAGTCGCTCTGCTGATCGTTCTGCCGGTCACTCTGCCGGTCGCTCTGCCGATCTCTCTGCGAATGTCTTAAGTAAATATTTGCCATTATACAGAAAAAACCCGACGGTGTAACTGTTCCGCCAAGTCTGTAACGGTTAAAGATTTGACGGCAGTCTTTGCTTCTGCTCATCCAAGGTTCGCGCAACAGATTAAAGGTTCTCTGACAGCAGCCGCTCCAGCTGAGCCATCGTGTCAATCGCGTCAGAGAGAGGCTCAAACACTCTGTGGACAGCCTGAACCCTGCCTTCACTGCTGGTTATATGGCCTTCCTTTTCCGCTGTACAAGAGCCCGGCAATATGACATCAGCGTGTTTTAAAGCCGGAGCATCTTTGGTTGCCTGGACTGCGAGAAAAGACAATTTCTTGGCATATTCCTCCGGCAGATCACTGTCGCCGAAGACAAAGAGCCTTTTCACCCGCCCGCTGTCAATCTCGCGCAAAAGCTCCTCACGCGAGCCTCTGACACCCAGATCATAGAGACCTTGAGAGTTGGCATTGGCTTTGAGCTGAATGACGCCATTGCCCCGCGAGCCAAAGTGCCCGTTTCTTTGAGCGAGCTCAATCAGCAGCCTTTCTTCCTCATAAGTCAGCGCCTCCTTGTCATAGACGAGGAGGGTCCTTTTGGCTTCACGATAACGCCGCGCCAGGGGCAAGTCAGACTTGTCAAAATCCCGCAGGAGATCAGACAGATTATCGACCTCAATACTGCCCTTATCCTCAATACTACCCTTATCCCCTATACTACTGCCGACCTTAATATTGTTCCCGCTCCACCTGTCCATCAAGGTCTCTTTGGTATTGATGGTCCCCAGCATTACGCCGCCCTTCATGGCCCGACGTATCTTCGTCGCCATCATCGCATGACTCGCCAGCAGATCTCCGCCCACAACAATCACGAGATCGGTATCAAAAACCTCTTCAAATTTGTTAGGCGAGCTGTCGCTTCCTGTAATTTTTTCCAAGGCGCTCAGCTTGTAATCCAGACTGTAGAGCTTGGCGCTTTGCAGCTTTAATTTGGCGAGAGATAAAATCAGGGAGATCTCTTCTGATGTGTATTGATCTGAGATGGAAATCGCAGACTTGTCAGCATCTTCGGTTTCTTGTCCTCTCAGATGTAAAGCCTCATCTGCTCTCTGGAGAAAAAGCGCGTCGCCCCAAAAGGCTTCAACCGCTTCCTCAATAGTCACAGCCTGCAATTCACCCTTCCGCCGGACCAGAGGCTGCAGAAGGCGATCCTCCTCAGGCAGAAGGTATCGCTCCAGCTCAAAGCGCCCCTTCTCGCACAAGAGATTGCCCGAGACCTGATCGCCTTCAACCGGCAAAGCTCTAAGCAGCATATCCCCTGTGCTCTCAAGTATTTGAGCGCAGCCCAGAGAACAGCCGGCGCAAGTTGTCAGGGTCCGCTCGCTGTCCAGCGGGACTTGCTTTTTAGCCGGACGGCGCTCCTGCAGAGCTCCCACCGGGCAAAGAGTGACGCATTGACCGCAGGAGATACAGCCGGTATCTTGCAGGCGGCGCCCAGCTGCCGGCATCATGCGCGACTCAAAGCCTCGCTCGGCCAGTCCCAGGGCAAAGACACCCATGACTTCATCGCAGACGCGCACGCACATGCCGCAGAGCACGCATTTATTGGGATCGATCAAAATAAAGGGGTGATCATTGTCATGCTCAAAATCATTCATCTCGCCGGCCAGGCGCTCCGGCCTCACATCATAGCGGTTAAACTGATCGAACAGCTCACATTCAAAATAATCCATACAGCCGCATTCGAGGCAGCGATTACCCTCATACTTGGCCTGCTCCTTCGTGTAGCCGAGCACAAACTCTTGGAAATTATCGCGCCTGACTTCAGGCGACAAATGCCCCATCTTAGCGCTTTCGGCCGTGGCATGAGTCTCCAGCAGTTCTTCTCTTGTTATATCATCTCGCACGACATGGTAATCGGGGATATAAGACGCGCTGAGGCCGTTTAGATAGTTGGAGATCACATAGGAGGCGTGCTTGGCGTCAGCGATCGCCTGAATGGCGATTTTATTGCCGTTGTCAATCACATCGCCGCCGGCGAAAACTCCCGGGAGCGATGTCTGAAAGGTCCCTTCCGCGACGTCAATCAAGCCCCACTGATCCGTGCGAATATCCTCCAGGCCGGCCAGATCCGTACCCTGTCCGGTAGCTACGATCAGACTGTCCAGCTCAAGCTTTGTAAAGGCGCCTTCGATAGGCTCGATTTTGCTGCGCTCGCCGGGTCTGGTGGGAGCGATGGCGCACATATTCTGCAGCGTGATGCTGTGCAGGCGGCCCTTGCTGCCGAACAACTCGGCCGGGCTGACACAAAACAAAAACTCAATGCCCTCTTCTTCGGCCTCAATAATTTCTATTTCTTCGGCAGGCATATCCGCTCTGGTGCGGCGATAGAGCACGGTGACCTCCGCCCCCATGCGCACAGCAGTGCGGGCGGCATCCATGGCCGTGTTGCCGCCGCCGATCACGGCCACCTTTTTGCCGATCTGAGGCGGACGGCCGCAGGCGAATTCATAGAGAAAATCGATGCCGCCATAGACGCCCTGCAGCTCTTCGCCGGGAATCCCCAGCGCGATGCTCTTCCACATGCCGACAGCGATATAGACCGCGTCAAATTTCTCGCGCAGATGCGCCAAAGAGAGATCTTGCCCAATCCGGATATTTGAAACCAGGGTAGCGCCCATATCCGCGATTAGCTGAACCTCTTGGGAAATAATATTGTTAGGAAGGCGATAAGCTGGTATGCCGTAGCGAAGCATGCCGCCAAACTCCGGATTTTCATCGTAGACGGTGACGTCATGGCCCTCGCGCAGGAGGAAGTAAGCGGCGGAAAGCCCGGAAGGCCCGCCGCCGACAATAGCAGCGTGTTTTCCCGTGCGAGGCTTTTGTGCCGGTCTGTACGGCTGCCCGGAAGAAAGGTCTCGATCGGCCACAAAACGCTTGAGATAATTTATTTCTATTTCGTCGTCGAGCAAGGCCCGGCGGCAGTCCGTCTGGCAGGGATGAGGACAGATGCGCCCGATGCAGGCAGGCAGAGGCAGATCTTCTTTGATCAGGCGCAAAGCCGCATCGTACTCCTCATTGGCGCAAAGGCCGACATAGCCCTGAATGTCCAGATTATCCGGGCAGGTCAGGCTGCAGGGAGCTTTACAGTCACCTGTGTGATTGCTGATAAAAAGCTCCAGCGCGATGGTGCGGGATTGATTGATGCGCCAGCTGTCTGTATTCACTTTCATGTCATCTTCTGCCAGAGTTGAGCAGGAGCGCACAAGCTTATTATTGCCCTCGACTTCCACAATGCACATGCCGCAGGAACCATAGCTCTCCAGCTTGTCATCTTGGCATAGGGTGGGAATGTATATGCCATTTTCTTTGGCTATCTGAAGAATCGTCTGACCTCGCTCGCCCTCAAGGCTTTGTCCATTTATTGTAAGGTGAATTTTTGTCATAGCCCGGCTCCTTCCTTGAGGTCGATCGCATTGAAGCGGCATTTCTCATAGCAGATGCCGCATTTGGTGCAAAGGTCCTGGTCGATGATGTGGTCTTGCCTGACAGCGCCTTCAATCGCGTGGACCGGGCATTCTCTGGCGCAGATGGTGCAGCCGGTGCATTTCTCATTGATCTGATAATGTATCAGGGGCTGACAGACTTTGGCGGGACATCTGCCCTGCAAATGGGCCTCGTATTCCTCGCGAAAGTAGCGAATGGTTGTGAGTACAGGATTGGGAGCTGTCTGACCTAGTCCGCAAAGAGAGCCTTCCATCACCTTGGGACAGAGCTCCTCCAAGAGCTCGATATCGCCCGGCCGTCCCTCGCCTGCAGTAATCCTCTCCAAAATCTCCAGAATGCGTCTGGTGCCCAGGCGGCAGTAGGTGCATTTGCCGCAGGATTCCTCACAGGTGAAGTCGAGGAAGAAGCGAGCCATCTCCACCATGCAGGTGCTGTCGTCCATCACGACCATTCCGCCTGAGCCGACGATTGCGCCGGTCTTAGTGATGTTCTCATAATCTACCGGTGTATCGACCAAAGAGGCAGGAATACAGCCGCCGGAAGGGCCGCCCATTTGGATGCCCTTTAATTCACGCCCGCCGATAATGCCGCCGCCGATGTCGTAGATTATTTCACGCAGCGGTGTGCCCATGGGGATTTCCACCAGACCGCCGTTATTTATTTTGCCCGTCAGGGCGAAGACTTTAGTACCCGGGCTCTTCTTTGTGCCATATTTAGTAAAGTTTTCCGGACCATTGGCGATGATATAGGGGACATTGGCCAAGGTCTCAACATTATTAATATTTGTCGGGTTTTGAAAAAACCCGCGTTCTGCCGGGAAAGGCGGCTTTAGCCGGGGCATGCCGCGCTCCCCTTCGAGAGATGCGATCAGGGCTGTCTCCTCACCGCAGACAAAGGCGCCTGCTCCGGCCCGAATTATCATCTCAAAATTTAGCCCGGAAGCACCCAGGACATTATCGCCCAGGAAGCCTCGCTCTTCGGCCTGTCTAATAGCGGTCCGCAGGCGTGAGATTGCCAACGGGTACTCCGCGCGCACGTAGATCATGCAGGTCTTGGCCCCGATCGCGTACGCTCCTATCAGCATGCCTTCCAAAACCGCGTGGGGGTCGCCTTCCAATATACTCCGATCCATAAAAGCTCCGGGGTCACCTTCATCAGCGTTGCAGATCATGTACTTCTCAGTACCGGGCGCTTTTCTGGCAGCGTCCCATTTAAACCAGGTGGGAAAACCCGCCCCGCCCCGTCCGCGCAAACCGGATTCTTTAATAAGCTCGATCACTTCTTCCGGGGTCATTTCCCTCACACAGCGTTCCAGGGCAGTATAGCCGCCGCCGGCGATATAATCGTCAATTGATTCGGGATTGATCACGCCGCAATTGCGCAAGACTATACGTACCTGCCTGGCCAGGATCTGCTCATCAGCAGTGGAGATCCGTTTTATGTCATAAGCGTCTTCGTCAAAGAATATTTCGGCGGAAATATCTTCGGTCGGGACTTTTTCGTTGGAAATGTCATCGGTCGGCCGTTTTTCGTTGGCGGCGTCTTCGTCAAAATGTCCCAAGATTGCGTCCAAATCTTTAATCTCGACTTTTGTAAAGCGGTGCAATTTGCCGCCGTCGTCATAGATATCTACTATCGGCTCCAGATAGCACATGCCGATACAGCCTGTGATTTCAAGTCTTGTATCCGGGCCCAAATCTCTGCTCTTTAGCTCACTGACTAATTTATCCGCTCCAGCAGCAAGTCCGCAGCTGCCCGCTCCAACTACAACTCTCATAAAAAGCTCCTCGCTCTTTGTATCGATGACCGCAAAGGTTCAGAGGCGCTAGACATATTTTTAAAATCAAGATTGAGATTCGTCATCTGCTGCCCCTTAGCATTTGTCATTTGCTTCTTTTCGCATTTTACCAAGAATTGACCGGACTGAGTCGGGGGTCAGCTTTGCGTAAGTCTCGCCGTCAATCATCATGGCGGGAGCGAGTGAACAGCAGCCCAGACAGGCCACAGTCATCAAGGTGAATACACCGTCTTTCGTGGTCTCGCCGTTTTCAATCCCCAGTTCATCTTCGATTGCCTGCTGCACGCGATCCGCCCCCATGACGTGGCAGGCAGTGCCCTGACAAAGCATGATCAGATGCAAGCCCACAGGTTTTAGACGAAATTGAGTATAAAAGGTCGCAACCCCATAGAGCTTGGCTAAGGGCTCATTTGTCGCCTCAGAGATTCTCTCCAGCACTTCCATGGGCAAATAGCCATAAATTTCCTGAGCTGCCTGCAATATGCTTATGGCGCTGCCCCTCAAATCGCTGTTTTTTGCCAGGATGGGATCCAAAAGAGCAAGATTTGGCTCTTGACCGTTTCTCATCTCTGCGATACTTGCTTCCATCAGTCTAAATTTCCTTCCGCATCCGGCGAAAGCCTTGCCCTTCTTAAAATGAAGGTGTTAGATACGGCCGGTGAAGATCAATACCTCACCGGCCGCGTCCAACGATGGTTACTGCCTGGTTTGGGTCAGACAGGAATACCACTTACTAAATCTGTTTCGCAAAAGCGAGAGGTGTTTTATTTAACTTTCACTATTCTTCCTTCTTTTGCGTGTACGATAGGACTGCCATGTATACGCGCCCAAAGCGAGGCCTGCTGTCAACAAAAGTATACCCAAAAGTGATAGAGGATTATCCTCGCCCGTTTTCGGAGCATTCGGCTTGGATTCTTCCGGTTCGGGAGTGTCAGGGATAAGACTGTCTAACAACTCTTGTGAAAACACATTGCGAAATTCCGGTACACCCTTACCCGGATATACAACTGTCGCATGGAGATTGCCCTCACCATCGTCAGTAACTCTTACTGTTATTTCAAATACTGACTCATCGTAAATGATGCCCGGTTCATTTCCTTTTACTTCGCGGAGAGTGTAGCTGTACTCACCGATGGCATCAAAAACTATCGGTTCAAATAAGATGTCTCCATTGGCAAGGTGACTTAGCTTTTGGATAAGCAATCCCTTATCATCAATAAGCTCAAACTCGAAACTACCGTCTTTTAAGTCAGCGTTAAGAAGTTTCTTCTGTCCTCCTAATAGCACTTCAATAAATGATTTGTTGGTAACAGATAGTCCAATTGTTGTTGGCTCGCCGGCAAAAGTTTCCTCTATTTCAAATGGAATTGCTTCGTTTTGAGTCAAGAGATAACCTTTTGGTGCCAATGTTTCTACAAAGTAGTATTCTCCAACTGCTAAGTCGTTTATAACGATTTCACCATCTTCATTAGTCACTAAATCTTTAAGTAATAAGTTGTCTTCCTTGTCGTAGAGATCGAATACAGCACCCGAGATAAGCTTTCCTGTGTTTTCATCCGATTTAACAAGTGCCACAGATCCAAAATAATTAATATGTATATTGCTGGACACAGATGGTATGCCAGCTGAACTAGAGCTAACAGCTACTTCGACCAAATCAGTATTTAAGATATGCCCGCTGACAGTACTTGTTTCTTTGAAGAAATAAGTGCCGGGTGATAAATTATTAACTGTAATCACACCATTCTTATCCGTGACTAAATTAGATCTGAGAATAGTTCCAGCTCTATCGAGAAGATCAAAAGTAACTCCTTCAAGTGGCTGATTTTTGGCATCAATTTTAGTTACACGTATAGAACCTTTGTAGTTCACGATATCTCCGAGTTCTAACATCTCCGGCTTACCTTCATGACTTTGGTCTATCGTGAATTCTACTTTATTGGCATTAATGACGTACCCACTTGGAGCTTTTACTTCTACGAGATTGAAGGTTCCTGCAGGAATATTAGTAATTTCAAAGATTCCCGGCTCTACTTCTTCAATTTTCACAGCCGTAACTTCTCGAGAATTTTGATCTGTTACGATAAATTCTGCACCTTCCAGCAAAATTCCGTCTCTATCTGTCTTTCTGAATGTGAGTGATCCCTTATAGTTCAGATGTTGAGTTTCAATCGTCACGTGAATAATATCCTGGTCATTTAACGCTTCTTCAACGATCTCAAAGTCATAGGTGGTCGTATTAATAATGTGCCCATCCACGCTCTTTGTTTCTTGGAAAGTGTATGCTCCTGGTGCCAATTCTTCAGCTAGTGCCACTCCATTCGCATCTGTGTAAATAGTTTGTACTATATTTTTATTTTCATCAAGAACAACAAATTCTACACCTTCTAATGGATTGCCTAAGGCATCCCCCTTATTTATTGAAGCTGACCCTCTATAGTTACTCATTTCGTATTCGATAACTTCAGGTTGTCCTTCTTCTGAATCATCGATCACAACATCAAAGGTCAATGTATTTCTGATGTAACCAGGCGCGGGAGTCTTCTCAACTAAGATATATTGTCCGACTGGGAGATTAGTAATAATTGTAACCCCATTTTCTTCTTTAACCGCTTGATCAGCGACAGGTGTTCCATTAGCGTGTTGGACTTCAAAAACTGCTCCGGCTAAGAGAGTCTCGCCATCTTCTTTGTATTTCTTAATTTCTAACGAACCTTTGTAATTGGTCGCATTAACGCTGACTATATCGGGTTCCCCTTCAGCTGAAGGAGAAATGATGAATTCAACTTTTTCAGTATTTAGGATATGCCCATCGACGGTCTCAGTTTCTAAGAAGTAGTAGCTTCCAGGGGCTAAATTCTCTACAGCCAACTTGCCGTCGGGACCTGTAGTTAAATTAGAGAGAATACGTTCTGGCGCTCCAGAGTCGGCAAGATAAAGATCGTATTTAACTCCTGCCAAAGCGTCTCCTGCATAGGATTTCTTAGTTAATTCAACTGATCCCTGATAGTTAGTGAAAGATATATCCACAGTCGGTCTTACATTCCATTCGTGATTTAAATCACTTGGAACTGTGAATGTAGCAGATTTTTGTGTGTTTAAAATGTATCCCGTACCATCCGGTAAAGAAGTTTCCTTCACATAGTATGTGACGCCAGGCATTAAACCTGTGATAACTACTTTGCCAGTTGAATCAGTCACCCCGGATGCAACAAATGTATCATCAGAGTTGTTATACACCGTGAACTCAATTCCGGCAAAATTGAGGTTGTTTCCATTTTCTCCAACTTTTTGAACAGTTACCGATCCTTGATAATTGTTGAGAGTGCCTAAATCAATAATTTGTTTGCCTGTATATGTTTCATTAATTGTAAACTCGTATTCTTTTAGGTTTTTTATGAACCCTTCAGGAGCACTTTCTTCAACAAGGATGTATGTGCCCGGTGCAAGTCCGTCTAAATAATACTTGCTTTCTGTTTCATTATATGAGACCACAATCGGATTTTCTTTTTCAATATCCGTTTTTAGATATACATTGAATTCTGATTTACCGGTAACAGTCCCAACCCCAGGATACTCCTTTTTAAATTCCAAGGCTCCTTTATAGTTGACTAGATCGAAATGGTTTGAATAATCAATGTCCCCTGTATTAGCAGTCACTGCCATCATTTCTAAAGTCACAGTAAATTCAATTGTATTCTTTACATAACCTCCCGGTGCAGTGGTCTCAACCAAGCGATAAGTACCGACAGCTAAACCGGTCACCATAAAGGTATAAGTATCACCAACTTTTACTGCAGCTAAGTCAGTTTGCAACAGTTCGGTCCCACGATACAAGTCAAAGGTCGCGCCAGCGAGTGGTTCTTCATTTTCATCCACTTTATCAAAATGAATGTTGAGTTGGTAGTTTACAAAATTGCCGGTGAATGGCTCAGTCATCTCTTTATCTGTATATAATGTTGAATTTTCAGGTTGAGTGCTAGCTGACGCTAACACACTAAAGTAGAGTATTGTACTTCTTGGCAAGTAACCTGCCGGGGCAGTCTTTTCAAGGAAATAATAATCACCACTTCCCAAGCCGCCACTGCTTACAACACCATCTGAACCCGAGGCAACATCACGAACCCAAGAATCCTCTACTTCACCCTCGTTAATGCGATAGATTGAGAAAACCGCTCCAGATAAAAGCTCATTATCTTTGTTTGTCTTAGTAAACTCGGCAAATCCTTGGAAATTACTCAGAGTTCCAGCTGAAACTATATCAGGTGTAGTTTGAGTAGTTTCAGCGGATATAGTGAAATTAATTTCTGTTGGATTAACAATGTAATTAGGTGCTGGTGTAATCTCTTTAAAGAAATAATCTCCATGTTCTAAAACTCGCCCTGTAGTTGCGTATCCACTCGAATCTGATGTGACTGTTAAAACTTGACTATTATCTGAAGTTCGATACACACCAAAGACAGCACCAGCTAGATTTCCACCTGCTGCAGTTGATTTATGAATTTGCGCACTACCTTGATAGTTGACCAATGTATTGGCGCTCACTCCGGCTTTGTGAGAACCATGTGTTATCGGCTCGAAGTAAATATCACCCGTATAACGGATATACCCTGCAACTGTATGCGTTTCTCGGATGACATATCCCTGATTTAATTCAATACCGTCTGTTACGATTAGTTTTCCTTGGGCATCCAGAGTTAAACCCGAATGTAATGCCGGTGTTTCGACCGTCACAGTTCCATCTCCTGCCTTCGACGCTTTAAACACATCAAATTTTACAGCAGAAAAATCTTGAACCGCCGGGACGAAAGATTTTGTCAATTCTAATTTAGGTATGTAGTTAGTAACAGTGATCTCTTTTTTGTTTAAAGCGTGATCATTGTGCTCATTATTAATGACAATCTCGATTCCATCAAATTCATCTTCACCAACAACATATTCTTCATCTATCAAAGCGTCATTTGCTTCGACATCTTCAACGAGATAATAGGTTCCATTTCTCAATTGTTCGAACTTTAAAATCCCGTGTTCATTAGTAACTCCTGACCTAATCAAGGTTCGTTTATCATTTAAAATTGTGTAGAGATCAAACTTCAATCCCTCAAATAAATGGGAATTACCCTCACCTACTTTGGTAATAACAAGTGAACCGCGATTGGAACTCCCAGAACCTCCTGCTTGCGAAGTTATTACAATTATCTCTTTTTCGACTGGAGTTTCAATTAATTCATACTCTCCACCTTTGACTGAAACTTTGTTTGAAATCGTATCTCCATTACCTGCTATGAACGTAGTATCATACTCAATTATATAAGGTGTATTGATGGTTTCGTTGAACCGGACCTTTAACCAACTTATCCCAGTTAGCATGTCGCGGTCTGTCGTTAATGTATATTTATCTGCTTCAATAGTTTCGTCAGATTTTATATATTCCCAATCTTCGCCGGCTTCTACAACGGAAACCGGATATATCTTCAGGCTGCCGTCAACATAAATCAAATCAGGACCTAGTTCATCATAGACTTCGAAATCTTCGATCTTTGATTGAGAATAATTAACTTTCACATTCCAGGAGATTTTTGAAGCTCCTGTTTGTTTTCCATCTTTGATGGCGAATGAATTTCCAAAATCAGGTTGTACAGATGCTTCAAGAGGAATCGACTTGCCATCGTTTGTAAAAGTTGCAGTATTCTCATATTCACCAAAAATAAAATCATCTTCTAATGATGTTTCGAACTGAACCAGAATAGATTTATCAGAAGATTCATTAATATTGACTGTAACGGTTTCGATTCCGCCAATCTCTTCCATTTTTGCTTCGTAGTTAGCTGCCGGAACATCATCTCCAATAGTAACAATTCCTGCTGCATCGATGGTAAAATATTTGACACTAATTGATCCATTGACAAACTTGGGAACTGATGAAAATGTTTTCGTTCCAACTGTTACTTCAAGCGGCAAAATTTCATCCGTAACTGATGCGCCTATTAACTGATTTTGAACATAGTTTACATATATTGACCAGGTAATCTTTTTCTCAATTGGATTGTAAGAGCCTGATTTGGATCCATTGTCTTTTATCTTTTGTTCCGGCTCAAAATGTCTATCATCCGATATTGTAATGTAACCACCATCGCCTGGTATTGGTCCCTGTTCGCTGCCTGGTCCTCCCGGACCACCATCTTCTCCCGGGAATGGGTATGTACCAATCCCATACTTGAAATGGCCTTTGGCATTGTTTTCAATTGTATCTAAGGCACTGCGAGCTATGTCCGTTTTGTAGGTAATGTATATTGGTTCATCAATCTGACCGAGAAAGTGAACCCAAAAATCATCATTTTGATGATATGTATCTTTAGCAGCATTGGAACTGGTTCCGCCTTTAGGATAAAGCGCATATAGTGCTGGTGATACGGGTATTCCATCAGCATCTTTTACTTCAATACTACCGGATATTAATGTAATACCCGATTGTAAACGATCCCCTACAGATAAATCATTCAAAACTTCCAAGCCGGTACCATTGACTACAATAGTCCAATCAGCGGTCATGGCATTATAATCAATGACAGGATCGCTCTTAACAATCGTTTGTTGGTTCATTGTGGTTGATTTTTCAATTGTTTTCGTTCCCGAAGTTAGTTTGTTTGTGACTTCAATACCGGTTGATTCCGTAATATGAACTGCATTTCTGGTTTGGTATTCAATTTCATAAGCCGAATTGATATCATCCACGAATTGTAATGTGAAAAATTGTTTAATTTTGCCCTCACTTAATTCACGAATTATATTAAGGTCATACTTACTTGAATCCACTGTCGTTCTGATCGGTTTTCCTTCCTCATATCCTGATATTTCATAAACTATAAAACTATCTTCCACATAATATGCATTCTCGCTTAGCTCATCTTTAATGAGTGCACTTGCTTGGATAATTGAATTCTCGTTGGCGTTGTATTTGATTACCCAATCAATAAGCTGCTGAGTTGCATCGTAAGTAGCCGATTTATCAATTAGCTCCGCAAATGAAACTGCAACTGACGCAGAAGCATCGTAATCCTTGCTGCCATCATTTAATGTTGCGTTATTCTCAAGAGTAACAATTTCACCAACCACTCTCGCATTTTCACCTATACTGGTAACATACTTAATTCGATATGGTTCAGTAATAACACCTAATTCTAAAAGAGTTCCGTCTTCGCTAATTGTATATTCAGTCGGGTCTACTGTGGCACCTTCGCCAATAACGTCTCCCAGAATGTTGACGTTTAATTTAACGACTTCAACAGAAATAAATTCTAAATCAGTGCCAAAGTCTTCAGTAATGCTAGCGTTGATTTCCCGCTTATCTTTATTAATGTCGACTGACCAATTGATTTGGTCCGCACCGACTTCTTTGTTAGGATGCCCTGCCTTGTCAATGGAGGTACCTTCGCCCTTTAGAGGAACCTCATAATTCTTTACCTCTTCATCGACTTTAATAATAAACTGAGGAATAACAACCAGTTCTTTAATTTTTTCTTTGCTAACAGAAGATTCAAACCAGAAGTCACCCTTAGCATTATCAGTGCCTTCATATTCATAGTTGAATTTAATCTCAACTTCACCATTAGAATTGATGGTAAATGACCCGTAAACTGATCCATCATCTCCCTTTAGGTCAGCTCCAAGTCCCCATTCAGGAATCGCTAAGTATTCAGCTAATCCTTCTAATGTAAATTCATAAGGATCAGTTGTGACTTTTTTACCAATTGGCACACGCCAGGTAAACTCCATTTTAAAAGATTCTCCTAACTGTCAGGGGATTATCATCATTGATTTCAACGCCATTGGCGTCAACAAATTTTACGCCGTCAAAATCAATAATATCGAAGATTGTCGCAGTTTCGGGATCAGTTCCGTTACCCAGTAAAGAGGCATTTGGATTACCCGGTTCAGTATCAAGATCAATAGATTCTCCGCCTGCAGGTTTAGCAAAAGCATCGGGAAATTCTTCTTTTGTCTGTAGGTCTTTATCTAAGTTATAATCACCTTGACCGGCACCCCCCGGCTCACCTGGAGACGGCACTGTCGGTCCTGGCTCACCCGGCTCAGGTACGTTATCCCCCTCAGGGTCTTTGTTCTCCGGCTCCCTGGAAGGTGTCCCTGTCAATTCCGTTTCACCCGGTACAGGTTCTCCAAGAGATTCTTCCGGCCCCGGTGAATCGCTAGTCGCGTTTACGGTGTTGGCGTGCACAGTTAAACCTAAACCGGTTAAAATCATGCTTACGCTCAAAACAAGACTCAGTAAAGAACTTAAAATATATTGTTTTTTCATATTGATACCCCAAACTTTTTATTTTGAAAATCAGACAATCTTATGCATCGCCAAGGATATTTTGAGCAAGCAAAGACGGCGGCGCTCGATATTTATGCATTCATGAATATTTTCGCAGCTCATTATACATCATGCTTAGCATATTTCAAAATTATCGTAACATAATTTCACTTTGCCGAAATTATTTGCGGCAGTTTTCTCAAAGATAAAAATATATGTGTCAAATTATTTTAGGAAATAATTCGCGATGCCAGAGTTGAAGGTCCGGTTCCTGAGTTGGCTCTGCAAATCTTTGAACTCCGGCGCAGGTATCACAGCAAAAAAATTTAGTATGACGCTGATCTAGATAAAGTACTGTAACAACCCCGGGGTCTCCCGGGGAAAGGTTAAGGTGCCGGAGCCGCGTTTTAAGGGTAAGGTGCCGGAGCCGCGCTTTAGGCGCCTTCGACAAATATACTTATTCCATTATCTCGACGCAGATGCCATCCGGATCGCTGATGGTGAAGTATCTTGGTTTTTGTGAATTGTCGACGATTTCTGAGGGAGAATATCCCGCCTCGATAATTTGTTGACGCTTCTCTTCCAGTGGACTGTCGGCGGCATAGCTCATAACCAGTCCCGCTGTTTGGACCTTCTCATAATCTGCGAACTCTATGAACTCCAGCATGGTCGTGTCGCCCGGATGGACCATGAAGACGATTTCGCCCGGCCCCGGATTAAATCTTCTCTTAATCTGCATTCCCATAGCCCCTTCATAAAAAGCAAGAGTTTTCTGCATGTCTCTAACCATAATAGTAATGAAATTTAGTTTCACAATTATTTCCTCCTGATTCCATCTTTCTTAATTATTCTAATTTATGTTACTGCTTTCCGGTCTTTGCACTTAACTATTATACGTAAATTTGAGAGCAGTTGCTGATTCTGTCAGATTTTTTGCATTTTATGTGAGTGCCCGCTATTGACCTCCTAATCCATCGACCTATTGGGAGGAGGGCCTTTTAGCAAGGTACCCGGCTTCAATCGCTGCACTGTCCTGATGAGTCTAGTTACTATATCTGGTATCTTCGGGTCGATTCTGCTAATATTAGCCGTATGTTTGTCGTTGAATCTATTATTTCCAGTGTTTCACACTATTGAAGGAGAAAATTTATTAATGAGAAAAAAATTTATTTCTGTCTTTATATGTTTATTACTTCTCATAGCCCTTGTTCCGACAGCAGTGGCGGCCGCAGTGGACTATGAGAGTGAATCCTACACAGCACGGCCTCAAGCCGGCGGATCGGAATATGAAGGGTTGGATGAAACTGAGTCCTCTTTAAATCATCTTATGTCGCTTCGTACTGCTCAGGCGACAAGTTCAAATAAACCGATAGTCCCTGACAACGCTTACTTTTTAATAGATATTTCTTCCTATCAGGATCCAAATTTGATGGACTATGACCTGATAAGCTCGCAAATCGACGGGGTCATCATGCGCATAGGCTTTACCGGCTGGGGTACGGGGGACAGTTATAATAACGACAAGGCTTTTGAAAGACACTACGCTGCCTTCAAGAGCCGCGGTGTACCGGTCGGCGGCTATTGGTACAGCTGCGCCGACACAGTCGAAGAAGGCATTGCTGAAGCAAATTTTACCTTGGAGTTAATTGAGGGTAAAGAGTTTGACCTGCCGATATATTGGGATACTGAGGACAGCCATCACCAGGCGAAAACCACGCGCAAAGTTTTGACCGACACTGCCATCGCCTATATGGATACCATGAAAACCGCAGGCCGGGAAGTCGGCATATACGCAGGTTATAACTGGATAAATACTCGCCTTGATATGACTAGATTGCAGGCGTATGATTATCAGCTTTGGGTCGGCCGTTGGGGTTATTACTCGCCAAATTTGGATTACGATTATTGGATGTGGCAGTTCACCGCCAAGGGCAGACTTGAAGGCTACAACGGCAATTTGGATTTTAATTTCAGAGCAAAAAATGGCCCGGATAAGCTAAAGAAGATCGACCAGACACTGCCGGTGATTTCCGGAGCTGACGATGTAGAGCTGTTGCAGGGTGTGGAATTCGACTTAAAGGCGGGCGTTGAAGCAAAAGACGATTATGACGGCGTAATCGCCTTCAGCGTAAGCCCCAAAACAATAGATACCACAAAGCCGGGTACTTACAAGATTACATATACCGCGGTTGACTCTACCGGCAACAAGGCAGAACATATCAGGACTGTAACAGTAATTGGTGTACCTACAACCTTCTCTGATGTGACTTTTAGTCACTGGGCGTATGAGTATATCGAGGATCTTTATCAGCAAGGTGTTATCAAGGGATTCGGCAATAGCGGCGAATTTCGCCCAAAAGAAAAACTGACCAGAGAGCATGCTGCTAAAATGATCGCGATCGCGGCGGGGTTGGATTTTGAGGGCAAGGTCTCCGACTTCTCCGATGTCGATCCGAATAGTGAATACTCCCCTTATATCGCGGCCTTAACTGAAAAGGGGGCAATCAGCGGTTTCCCCGACGGCACATTTCGTCCCGAAGATAATATTAA
>LSQX01206842.1_pt1 | contig 16589 bp, 16 predicted proteins | sample 654561 | NCBI WGS metagenome assembly LSQX01 (sample SAMN04489861, study PRJNA283612) | anaerobic digester metagenome | isolation source: 4 biogas reactors fed with cattle manure at either 37C or 55C with and... | place: Denmark: Kongens Lyngby | collected 2014 | reverse complement strand
ACCTGCTGTGATATAATCATTTTGGTTCAATCTAAAGGAAAGGAGTCATTTTTATGAAGGTTGTTTTAGTGAATGGAAGTCCCCGCGCCAAGGGTTGCACTTATACAGCCCTGACTGAGGTGGAAAAGGTTCTTCAGCAAAACGGCATTAAAACAGAAATTTTCCAGGTTGGTGCAAAGGCGGTACAAGGCTGTATTGCCTGCGGCAAATGTCTTAAGACCGGGAAATGCGTTGTGGATGATATAGTAAATGAATTTTTGAGCAAGGTGCCGGAAACCGATGGCTTTGTATTTGGCTCTCCGGTTCATTACGCCGCCGCTTCAGGAGCCCTGACGTCCTTTATGGACAGGGCTTTCTATGGAAAAGCACGGCTGTACAAGGGAAAGCTTGGTGCCGCTGTTGTCAGCTGTCGCCGTGGAGGAGCCTCGGCAGCCTTCGATCAGATCAATAAATATTTTACCATCTGTCAAATGCCCATTGTATCCTCCCAGTATTGGAACATGGTACACGGGAATACGCCGGAGGAAGTCATGAGGGATGAGGAAGGTATGCAGACCATGCGAACACTTGGGAACAATATGGCCTGGCTGTTGAAATGCATCGAGGCAGGCAGGGAGAAGGGGATCACGATACCCGAAGGCGAGCCCCCCGTCAGAACCAACTTCATCAGGTGAAGATATATTAACCTGTCATTGCGAGCGAAGTGCGGTAATCTCAGAGATTGCTTCGTCGGCTTTTCCTCATCGCAATGACGCACCCGAACTGTCATTGCGATACCGAACGCAGTGTAGCAACAGATCTCCCTGGCAAAGTAACAAAGGAGAACGGGACAATGGGAGAAAGAGTTTATCTNNACCAATGAACAGGCCCGCAGGTTCATGCTTTTGAAACAGGGACTTTTGGGCGATTACAGGTATTCGGGCAAACAGGGCGTGCTGGAATACATAATCCAGGCTGGCTGCATCCAGTTTGACCCCATCGATGTTTGCGGAAGAAGCCCTGAACTTGTTCTGCATGCCAGGGTGAAGGGCTTCAAAAAGGGTATGCTGTATTCCCTGCTGTATGAGGACAGGAGCCTGCTGGATTACTTCGATAAAAACCTCTCCATCATTCCGACATCCGACTGGCCATATTTCCATAGGTTCCGGCAGGCCTACAGAGATGGCGGCAGAAGCTATGACAGGATTAATGAGATATGTGATGAGATAAGAAGGATAATCGGGGAAAAGGGGCCTGTTTCCTCGTCGAATGTCGGCTTTGATGAAATAGTGGACTGGTACTGGGAAGACACGCGTCTCTCCCGTGCGACTCTTGAAACCATGTACTTCAGGGGCGAACTTGTAGTTCATCACAAGAAAGGTACGATTAAGTACTATGACCTTGCCGAAAACTGCATTCCCGAGGATATATTGAACCGGCCCGATCCATACCCCAACGAGATGGACCACATGAAATGGCGGGTGTTTCGCCGGATAGGCGGGGTAGGGCTTCTTTGGAACAGGGCCTCCGATGCCTGGCTGAACATCCGGAATCTTAAATCGGAGCAACGGAGCCGCATATTCAGCCAACTCATGGAAGAAGGAAAAATAATCGAGGTCGTGGTTGAAGGCATGAAGGACAGGCTGTATTGCCTGTCTTCAGACGGAGAACTTCTGAAAGCCGTGTTGGAGAATCAGAAATTCAAAGCAAGGTGTGAATTTCTGGCGCCCCTGGACAACATGCTCTGGGACAGGAAGCTCATTGCTGCCCTCTTCGGATTTGATTACAAATGGGAGATCTATACTCCCGTACATCAGCGCAGATATGGTCATTATGTACTTCCAGTGCTGTATGGCGACCGTTTTGCAGGCAGGGTTGAAGCCATCTGCAACAGGAAGGAGAAGACCCTGATCGTAAAGAACTTTTGGTATGAAGAAGGCGTAAGGCCGGGAAAACGCCTGCAGGCGGCCGTTTTAAAGCGCCTTAAAAGACTCGCGGAATTCAATGACTGCCCCGGGATCTCCGTCCTTACCGGCGTTCCTTTGTGCCCGCCGGATTTTTTGGTAAAGTAGATCCAACTAAGTCATATGACTTAAGTTATGACTTGAGCCCCTTATCATATGACCATCGATATGATACCTTTAGCATGGGGAGGTTTGCATCCCCAGACTTTGCCATACAGTTCGGGTATCGGGCTGTCGGCTATCCGGACCAGTTTTTTGTGGTATTATTGACTTGGATCCGGTTTTCACTTATCGCGGCACCTTTGCGGACACCGAAGACAGTTTTTCTGTTCAGGCTCAGGCAATTCAGAATATGAGGTCTGGAAGTACGAATGGATGCCAGAAATCAGCGCCTTTTCAACATTATCATCTTTAGTTCATTGATCCTGACATTGGGGGTTACCATCCTCACAAATTTACATAATTGGTGGAAGCTCATTCCTTTGTCGCTTCTGTTGCTGTTCTCTTTTATGCTCAGAAGGAAGCGCCTTTTTGGTGAAAGACTGTCAAAAATTCTGAGCGAACTGTCCTTTGCTTTTGATATCGTACTCCTGTATCTGATTTCCATCTCGGATATGTCAAGGGTGGCCATGTTCTATTTTTACATAGACATCATAGACATTGTCCTCTTTTATCCCATAAGGCAGAGTATTGTCATCTCAGTTATCATCTATTTTGAGTATGTTTTCATTCAATTTGTCCGTTATATTAAATGGAACTATTTTGATTTCGCGTACTTTTCGCCGGTTTTGTATGAGGATGCACTGTATTTTGTTTTTGTTTTCCTCATCATGTATATAGCCAAACAGCAGATAATCCAAACAAACAGGCCGCTCTTGATTTCGTTGAAGAATTATTGTCTTTAGATATACAGGCATGCCGTGACCAATACGGGAACAGCAATCTCTCACTTGGGTTGCCGGTTAACAGTGAAGCCTTCCGAGAGGATTTAAACTATCTTATGACCATGGATACTACCGGAGCAATGATTGCTACCACGGGGGGCTACACTATTACGGCATTGACCCTGCCAGAAGAACTTGCTTCCCGGATGGATGTGCTGGTTGATAAAGCTGTGGGCACCACTTTAAGGGATAATGCAGTAAAAGAGATTATTATGGAAGGTGTCAAAAGCTATATGGAGGGGAAGCGTACCGCCCAACAGGCTGCCAGGGACATCGACGACAAGGTGCGGCTGTTTTTAAGTGAGTAAGAAGATAAACCGGTGCCTTACCACCATCTTTCATCCCGGGTGAGGATATGAAGCTGTCTTTGAAAGGAACTGCAATAAAAAGAAAACGTCCCCTGCAAAATGGAGAGGCGCTGGCAGGGATACTGTTTGCTCTGCCAAGCCTCTCGGGCTTTGCCCTGTTCTTCATAGTACCCTTCACCATGAGCCTCTTCTACTGCTTTACCGAGGGTATCGGGGTTTGTGGGTCTTAAGAACTTCGAGTCCCTTTTGAGAAGCGAATCCTTTCTTCTGGCAGCTAAGAATACGCTTATATTCAACGCCATAGGGGTTCCCCTCATCATGTTGCTGTCACTGGGCTTTGCCCTGCTTTTGAATACCGGGATCAAAGGGCTTTCCTTTTATAGAAGCTGTTTCATACTACCCCTGGTGGTTCCTGTAGCCTCTGTAATCCTGGTATGGCAAATCCTGTTCCATGAACATGGGGCTTTAAGCCAGCTATTGCAGCATTTCGGGTTGCCTGCGGTGGACTGGATCAACAGCAAATGGTCGCTTGCTGTTCTGGTACTGCTCTATATCTGGAAGAACTGCGGCTATAACGTGGTTTTATTTCTGGCAGGCCTAAACAGTATACCCAGGGAATACTATGAGTCGGCGCGGATTGATGGAGCAGGCCTTTGGACATGCTTTACGCAAATAACCCTGCCATTTATTACGCCTACGGGCTTTTTTGTCCTGGTGTTGTCCATCATCAATTCCCTGAAGGTCTTTCGCGAGTCCTATCAGTTGGCGGGAAATTATCCAGACATGCACATATACATGCTCCAAAATTTCATGAACAATAATTTTGCCAATCTCAACTATCAGCGTCTGTCTGCTGCGGCTTTTCTGATATTCGTGGTAATCGGGCTGATGGTTTTGGTACTGTTTAGATTTGAATCTAGGATAGGGAGAGATCTGGAATGATACATTCCGGAGGAAGGCGGGATCTTTTGCCGAAGAATGCCCATAAAGGTGTCATTTACATACTGCTTACAGCTGCTTCTGCGGCCCTGCTGTTTCCCATGGTATACATGGTTTGCAATTCTTTTATGGAAAGCAGGGAAGTAATGAAGGCCTACAATGAGATAGAGGAGAAAAAGAAGGAGATAGAAAAGCTTGAGGCTCAATACAATCGGACAGTTGAGGAGAAAAAAATGGCCATATCGGTTAAAAGGCAGGAGATAAGGTATTTCCGAGAGAATTCTGAGGACATCCTGCCGGATGATGAATACAGTCTTCAATTTAGCCAGTTGAGGTTGGATCTTAAAAGGCTGGAAAACGATCTTGAAGACTATATTAGCAGCTTTGAACTGCCCGATATCACACACTATGAGAAAAAATTTAACCAATCCCTTCAGATGGTTATAGAAGCTCAGGAGAATCTCAAAAAGGTAACCGAGACTTTTGCAATACAGTCCGAGGTCAGGCTCCGCTTGAATGAAGCACAAAAAAGGTATGACGATGCCCTGAAGCAAGTGGAAAACAGCATCAGGACTTTGGAGCAAAAAAGGGCTGATGCTAAGTCTGAACAGCTGGTCTACACCCAAACAGTCTATGAGAAAAAAACCGAGATCCAGCTGGCGATGCTGGAGCTGGATCAGATGAAAAAATACCTGCCACAGGATGGAATGCTTACGGCACCTATGGATGCCATGATCAAGACAGTGAGTATTGAGAAAGGGCAGGCCTCCAGCCCGCAGCAGATACTTTTTGAGTTGATAGATAAGGATTCCAGGCTTTCCATCCAGTGGGCGTTGAACCCGGAAAAGGCGGAACTTTTGGGTGAAGGGGATGATGTGAGCTTCAGGGTGAAGGGCGAGAAGGTGGAGCTAATTAAGGGGAAAGTAGGGAAAAAGGAGTTCTCTTCAGAAAAAGGGATGTACCTGTTTGCCTCGGACGTTCCTGCAGGCTCAGGGAGTATAAGGGAGGGCATGACGGTGGAAATCTCCGCATCCCAATCCAGCGGTGAATATGAATTGATTATTCCCAACAGCAGCATATCGACCCAGGGTGGAATTGATTATGTATTTGTACTGAAAGAGCGTTACGGCGCCCTGGGGAAGGAATACTATGTAGAAGCAGTCAAGATAAGCGTCATCGAACAGGATGACTTCCATTCGGCTGTTACCGGAGCTCTGAGCTCACAGGATAAAGTGGTATCCATGAGCACCAAGGCTCTGGAGGACGGTGCCCAGGTCAAATTGAGGTGATGGAGTGGAAAAGAATGTTTTCAAAGGTTATGCTGTAAGAAAACTGATCCTCTCCCTTACTCTGATCCTTGTTCTGGCAGTGGTCTCAGAGTCTTTGGCTGCTGAGTTCCGATGTTTTTCGGATAACCTGGCTGAAAGGGTTGAGATAAATCTGAACAAGGCAGATCAGTACGATGCATCGGAACTGATAAGGTACAGTCATATTGACGACCTTAAGAACAAGTTTCCGGAAGGCTACGTGTCCTTCTCAAGTCGTCTGGATTCCTTTTTTGGCCGGGGTGAGATCTCGCTTCCTGTAAAGGTAAATCTGACCGATGCAGCTTACCCCGGCCTCTCTGGCCTGAAGATAATACGGGGATCCTATTTTAGCAACAGGGCTCTGGAATATGGGCGAAATGTGGCTGTCATCAGCCGGGATCTGGCAGAAAGGCTCTTTATGAGCATGGATGCCGTAGGAAATGAGATCACTCTCTTTGATGAAACCTATGTCATTACAGGTCTCTATGAACAGTCCAAAACCTTTGTGTCGCTTCTCGGGTCGGACGGATCTGAAATGGTGTATGTTCCCTATACCAGTTATATGGCAAACGGAGATCTGCCTGTTGACACTGTCTTCATACATGACAGAAAGCTGGGAGAAGCAGGGTTCAGGCGGAGCATGACAGAGGATATTCTAAAAAAGGAATTGGGGATTAAAACCGAGGCATACCGGATAATCGATTATTATGGGGCGGATACCATGGCTTCCCAATGGCTGGGTCTGTTTCAGTTTCTGGTGGCGCTATGGACAGCGTTCTTACTTCTGGGGATTGCGGGGAAGCTCATGAGAAAAATGAAGGACCTTATATGCGCCGGGCGGAAACAGGACTACCTTTTTGAATTCCTCAAAAAACAGCATGCGCCTATCCTTATCTTTACAGGAAAGCTCCTGGGGCTTGTTGGCCTTTCGGTTATCCTTATTCTATATACCAGACCCCGGGTTTTCATACCGTCGGACTACCTTCCGGCGGACAATATTTTTGATCTCAGCTTCTATTGCACGAGGGTCAGGGAGACCATTCAGGCGTCCAATGCTATGGCAGGCTACACTCCAACGCTCATGGAACATCGATTACATACGACCTCGGGTGTTGGATTTCTGCTGTTTATACTCATGGTATCCGCTTTTGTATCGCTTAACTCAGCCATAAAGCTTTCTAAATTCCTGATGTATCCTGTAAAGCGGTATATTGTGCTGTTTGTGCTGTCATCGGGATTATCAACAATCCTTCTTTTACTGATATGGATATCGGGTCTTATCGATCTGTCAATAGGCATAAAGAGCGTAGCCCTTCTTGTACTGTTCTATTCTGTTAATATCTTGAGAAAGGGTTCAGTTCGCAACACCAGTGCGGTCAGAGCCCTATAAAAGATTCATATAATGGGAATAGGAGAAAGAAAGCTTGTAATCTGAAAGCAGGTTTGATAATCTCAAGGTGAATTCATCCCCAGAGGGTAGTATATGACTGGATATGAAAGCTTTATCAATCAGATCCCCAATGCGATTATGAATAGGGTTGAGAAGCATCTCTTCAGTAATATAGCGCTTTTCAAACCCAGAACCTATATCGCAGGGAAAATGTTTCATTCCGAAGACTTCCATGTGATACTTCCTTCTGCCCCGCCGCCGGATACCTATATCAATGGTAAGCTACACAGCTTTACAAATAGGAGGGTTGTAGTTTTCAATCCCGGAGACACCATCCTGTCAACGGGAGAAGGGGCTAAAAAGGAGTATATCTCCCTTCTGATCAAAAAGGACGCGATACAACGCATCGCCCGGGATATGGGCTTCTCATCTGATATCAGATTTCTAAGGTTGGAAAATCCCTACTCAGGCGAATTCATGCAAGCAATTGGTGCTTTCTGCCGGGAGGTCGAGCGGGAGGAAAGATTTCCTTTAATGCTCGATTGTATGGCGGTCCAAATCATGACCTTGCTGTTGCGTGAGTTCAGTACAAATCTAAACTCAATCCCTGAAGAGGCTTCCAACTCTGACAATGCCATTGCCCGGTCCCTTGACTATATAAGAACCTATTTTAACTCAAATATTTCAATTCAAGATATCTGCAATGAGATCAACATGTCTCCCTATCATTTTATCAGAAGCTTTAAGCAAAAATATGGGCTTACTCCCTATCAGTACCTCATAGAATTGCGTATAAACAAGGCTAAGGATATTCTGGCCTGCGGGCAGCACTCTGTCTCTGAGACTGCCATTTTATGCGGTTTTGTGAGTGTATCCCACTTTTCCAGCACCTTTAAGCGCAAAACAGGCGTTTCCCCTCTCGAGTATAAAAAAGCATAAGGACAGGTTTGGCAGCAATTTTACGCAAAGACCAGGGAGCAGGAATTCTAAAACAAATACTGTGATCCCACTTTATACTAAGAGCAAAGGTGTAGTAATAAGAAATGGGGGAGTGCTTCATGAGGAAAATTATTTTACTTCTCATTTGTGCTTTAATGGTCTTTTCGGGTTGTGCCTTAAGCCGACAGCAAGCACCAGACCATATACAAAGCGGTTCTGGAAGATCAGCAGATGAAACAGACAACTCATCAGAAGGCTTGCCAAGTGATAAACAGGATGATAAAAAGCCGGATCCTGAGTCTGCTGATGATGGCATAAGCAGCACAACCTGGCAGCCAGATCCGTCACAATCCGTTGAGATCCAGCTCGGTTCAGGCAAGGCTCGGACCATCGCCATCCCCTGCGGGGATAATGCATCACTTGATATATCCTTTATAGAGGGATCGGTGATCGGGGACACTGTCTTTGAGGTCACACCTTTGACAGCGGATGGTTATCCCGGTTTTATTCTTGAGGAAAAAGGAGCGGGAGGTCATGTCCTGATTGATTACCCTGCGAGCATCTGCTATATGACCACTGAAAAAATACCTGATGACTTGAGAATCGTCAAGCTGGATGAAAACGGCGGGATTGATGCTATTGTGCCATGCTACAGAGTCAAAGCCGGAGGGTCAAGCGGGTTGATAGCCTTTGTAAACAGTTTTTCAGCTTACGGTGTGAAAAAGGTGACCAAGGCTGATATTGAGCATGCCGCAAACTGGCATGAAAGATATGGATTCGACTGGGTATTGGAAGTGGAGGACCAGTACAAAGTGTTAACTCCCGAGGGATCGGAACTGTTCATCGGATGTCAGATACTCATGGTGAACAGGTCGGCTCCTTCTGTACTGACCATGCAAGGCCCTTACAAGGGTGAGGCAATGTTTCTCTACGGGGGCGTTGAAACCAATACCGGGGCATTTGTTGAGGGCATGGAAGTACCATTGGTATTTGCTTATCGCGAGAGCGACATGAATGCAGGCTTAACTTTGTACCCTGTCTTTTCCAAAGAAGAGGAAGAGAGCGGCCTGATACGGCTGAACCTGAAGGATTTTGTCGGGAAGGGCATATTCAATCTTACTGTAGATATGATCGAATTCATGGGAGAGGAATTTGATGAGGACCACGAGGGGTTTGTGGAGGATGAATCTGAACCCTGCCCGGTTTCAGTAATTACCAGAGGTCCCGTTGCCTATGCAACCATATACTATCCCATGCTGGGTCCTCTCAAGTTCAAAGGGAGTATCGTGGGTCATGCAAGGAAGACCGAGAAGGAACTGCCGGCAAGTATTGAACCGGTGCCGCTGAACTACAACAGTCCACAAAAAGATACGGATTTGGATGACTATACAGTTGATTTAAATGACGATGGTAAGCAGGATGGCGGAATCAGGCAGAATTCCGATGGTGATCTGGAATATGACGGGGATGGGGATAATAAAACAGATATAACTATTACCGAAAGCAGTGATGGAAAGATCTACTATGATTACGATGGCGATGGGAAGGGGGATATAGAGATAGTTCCTCTGGTACCCTGATAAGATGGTGGAATACTGTCAGCAGGTTTGCCGTTTACTTGAGACGCAAATGGTGAGTTACAAAGATAATGTTTGCATAACAAAAGACCTTTCATTTTCAACTGGCAAGGCCTTGGGAAATAAAAAGGCGTAGTTGCAGGTTCAGCCCTTATACGGATTGTACCTTAATGTATGGAGTGCCTTATCAACCTCATCCATTGTGGGTATGGATGAGGAGGCACCTTCCCTTGAAACTGCAAGAGAAGAAGCCACAGAGGCTTTTCGTAAGCACTCAGGGATACTGTTTCCGGCAGAAAGGCAGCCGAGAAAATAGCCTGTGAAGGTATCGCCTGCAGCTGTTGTATCTACAACCTCCACATCATATGTGCCGTGGGTATAGGTGTGAGCCTTGTCACGGTAGACCGCACCCCGGTTCCCCAGGGTCAGAACGACAGCAGAGTCAGGATACTTTATCATAAGAGCATCCAGAATCTCATGGGTCTCTTCTTTACCTGTCAGCCCATGGCCTTCTATCTCGTTAACCACAAACAGGGAAACCAGCTCAAAAGGAAAACTCTTCAGCAACTCTTCATCCAGGGGCGAAGGATTGAAGGCAATTCTCATACCCCTCTCAGCGCATTTGCGGGCGATGTAGCCTATGCAGCTTACCTCGTTTTGAATCAAAACCATATCTTCCCGGCCAAAATCTCTGATAACACTATCCACAAAATCCTCGGTTATGGTTTTGTTGGAGCCGCCATAGATGATAATTGAGTTCTCTCCCTGATTTGTAACCTGAATCAGCGCATGGCCGCATACCTCATCGGCTTTCTCAAGATAATCGGTATTGACACGATTCTTATCCAGGATTTCCTTCAGCATCTCTCCGTCATGCCCGAGTTTTCCCGCATGGTATATGGCAGCCCCCGCACGAGCCAGGGCAATGGATTGATTTAAACCCTTTCCTCCGGGAAAGAGTTCAAAACTATGAGCGGCAATGGTTTCTCCGGGTCTCGCGAAATGGTCTACATGATATACATGATCGATGTTTAAAGAACCAAAATTCAGTATCCTCATAAATGTTCTCCTAATTATTCTGATATGGCCTGCAGCTTCCCCGGACTTTCAGGACAGGCTTAAACACAAATGTACCGCCATCGGTCGCTTCGTTGTTGAGGGCTAACATGGCCTGTTTGACGCACTCTTTTCCTATGTCGGCAATGGGTTGAGCCACTGTCGTCAGGGGAGGATCAAGAAAATCCGAGAGGAAGATATCGTCGAACCCAACAAGGGACAGATCATTTGGGATGCGCAGGTTATAAAGCCTGCTTTCACGGTAGATGCCCAGCGCCATCATATCGTTACATGCGAATATGGCTGATACATTCTGCCCCAGCAAATAGGGCAGTGCCCGGCTTCCGCTCTCCACACGGAAGTCTCCAGTGTATACCCAATCAGGATCAAAAGGTATCTGTTCTTCCAGCAAGGCCTGCTTGTAGCCTTCCAGCCTTTGGATGGCACTGGGTACGTTCGCGGGTCCAGAAACGCATCCAATCCTTCTGTGTCCCAAACTCAGCAGATGTTTAGTGGCAAGGTAGCCTCCCTGCTTGTGATCCAGCACAACCGAAACAATACCCTGTGTGTCAAGCGTTCTGTCAACCATAATAATGGGAACATTGGTATTTGCAAGTATCCTTGAAAATTGCTTTTGATCCTCCAAACCAAAGGAATTGGATAGAGACATGATAATGGCATCAACATTCCGGTCGAGGAAGATATTCAGGTACTCAAAATCACGCTTGACAGAATCGTGAGTATTGCCATACAGCACATTGTACCCGTGCTTATTGCATTCGTCTTCAATAACCCTTGCCAGCTCCGAAAAATAAAGGTTGCTGATATCAGGCAGAATCAGCCCTATGGTCTTGGTTTCCTTAGTAACCATGCTGACTGCAATATGGTTTGGGCGGTAATTAAGCTCACGAGCGGCTGCAAGGATTTTCTCCTTGGTCGCTTCAGATATTCTGTTGGGTTTGTTATTCAGTACCAGTGATACCGTTGTTGTGGAAAGTCCGACCTTTTTTGCTACGTCTTGCAATGTTGCGCGCAAAGCAAATCACAGCCCTTCATATAGTAAGTCAAATAGATAAACCGATTTATCTTGCTTTTACTATGAGTATTATATCATCTGGTTCTTTGTGTTTCAAGTTTTCTAGGTAAAAGTATTTATAACTATTGACAAACATCAATATGTGCTTTAGTATTAATACAGGTAAAACGTATTACCTAATTAACAATAATACCATATAAGCGATGAGAAATCGGAGCAAATACCATGGAGGTGCCCTGGATATGGTATCAAATGATATGATGGAATATAAAAATGCTTGTCTTTTAAAGCGCTTACGTAAGCCCGCAGGCTGCGTTGATGTTGTTATCGATACCGACACATACCACCTGGTATATTCCCTTTTTAAAAATGCCATCACCATGACCGTCCAAATAGAGTTGCAAGCTGCCGTCATTCATGAAGTCACCGACCTCAAACTCATCCAGTTGTAGGTAATCCAATCTGTATTCCCGAAGAACATCTTTGGTTTCGGCATCACAAACAAGAATACGGTAATAGATCCCATATTCAAATAGTATGAGCAGTTCGTCACCTGGGTTTGAATATATGTCACATACTTTTTTAGTTATGGAGCGTGGATTGATATAGCTGCGATCTTCACCAAATCCATAGTAAATAAATTCATTTTGGGTATCCAACTCGAAAAAGAGCCCGCTGGGGTATATGTAGCGCGTCCATGCACCATCAGGTTTTCCAGTATAGTTGTGGCCAAACTCCTTTTCAAAGGACTCAACACTATGCTCTTCTAAAAGAAGCGCCCGAATGTATAACTCTTCATCAATCTCAGGGTCTAGCAAAGATCCCTTTTGGCTTTTATAGACATATGGCTTTTCATCGGTTTTTTCGCAAAGCCATCCTGCTATCCATCCTTTTTGACCAAAACCACATTCAATCAGGTACCAGGTCCTATTTTCAGAATCTAATCTTTCTTCCAGCAACTGATAGATATCATTGCGCTCTGCTTGAGCAATAACTTCGCTACTCATGGTGTTTTCTTTCCGGATGTTTACGGTATTCCCTGTAACTCTTACGGCTTCTATAATGACCGAAGTATCTCCGTCGTTTGGGGCATCCTGATTCGGATCAACATAGGGAGGTTCTGTAGGAAGCGGTGTAAATGTGTTTTTGTCATAATTATCATCTTCTTCTATATCTATATGAGGCGTTTCTTCCGGTGGATCGGAATAAACGCCATTTTGCCCCCTCTGGCACCCGGTAAAAAGAAACGAAATAATTAAGATCAGAGTTAAAGACAGCCAAAATGCCTTTTTCACTCTACACGCCTCCAAACAAAAAGAAGATAGTTATAATTATAGCATAAAAATCCAGATTGGTACTGATCCGCCTGAAATGTAAAAAGGGAACCGGACTCATCCGATTCCCTTAGGTGTAGTCTGAGGGCAATCACCGTTTTTCACTACCTGGAATTATACATGAAATATTTACGTGTATCCATGTGAAAATCATGTGCTTAAAAACACAGAAAAGCCTGTTAAATCAGGCTTCTCATTGTGGCGGAGAGAGTGGGATTCGAACCCACGGTACGCTCATCACGTACACACGATTTCCAGAGTTACGTTTGATTCATTATTAGTAATTATTTAACTATATCTTTCATTATTCAAAGACTTTCAGGGAGCGGATTCAACCGCTCCTTTTCATATTGTTTTTGATAAAGGCATATTGAGTGTTGGTTAGAAGTTTTAATAAAAGTGTTAGAAGATTTGTTAGAAGTATCTGAAATATATTTTTAATGTGTTACTTTACAATTATGATGTTACTTTACGAAGACGATAAAAATTAAGGTGGATTAATAAAAACTATTGATATTACTAGCTTTTAAGAGTGTTATCGATAAAGAGCTTAATAGATTATACTATTATGGATGTTTATTCCAGAACATATGATATAATACACTTATAAACAATTTCATGAGATTGAAGGTGGATTAATGAAGGAATGGTTAATAAATAATAAGGTATGGCTATTTGATGGAATAGGTGTAGTAATACTAGTAGGGATTATTACATGGCTTAATAATAGGTATAAAATTGTTAAGGGAAAAGAAATAAAAGAGTATAAAAAGCAAATTAGTGCCTTAACTGAGGAAAACAAGAAGTTGGGTGCAAAAGTAATTGAATATGAGGATAAAGACAAACAATTTGAAGGGTTAGAATACGATAGCAAAGAAGAAATTTATTATAAAACTGATAAAGGAATTATTACATATTATTGCCCTAGATGCAAAGATGTTGATAACAGATTAGTTCACTTAGATAAACATACAGACACTATAGGTAATCTGTTTATATGTAAAAATTGTAATAAGCCTTTTGGTAAAGGGTGTTTTCCTACAGAAGATAGTTCATATAATGATATCTTTAGTTAAAACGGTAGAGAACCTCATCACGTATTTGGCTATAACGAGCTTTTTAATAGAATGCTCATATTGATATTCGACTAAGATCAAAAACGAATTCTTGGTAGAGGTGATTTAGTGAGTGATAAAAGATATAGAAAAATGATGCAGTTTGTGTCAAGTTACACGAATGATCCATATATGTCTGTTAGAAGTATTATTAACAAGTATGGTGAAAACATTCCAAAGGTAACAGAAAAACCAACTTTAGCACAATATGGGTTGTCAGAAGACATTGAAAGCAAATTGAAAGAATTAGAAAATAAGTATAATAACAAAGTGCAATCCATAAAATCAGTAATCTTTATCATAGCAATGGCTGGTGCTTTCTTATATGGTTTTGTAAAATATGGTACTATTGAAATGGGTATTGGATCAACTATTTTTGCACTTGTAGTATTTGGAATGATATTTGCGGTTTTTTTAGATGGCAAATTTGAATATAAAAAGAATACGGAATTGCATAAGAAATATTTTGAATATAAAAAGCAACTCGATTTTTATAATTTTTGGAATCAGTTTAAAAGAATAGATTATTGGATGAATTTAGATGGTCATGAATTTGAAGAAGCAGTTGCTGCTGTTTATAGAAACCTTGGATATAAAGCTGAAGTAAGCAAACAAGGTGGGGATGGTGGGATTGATATAATACTAACCAAGGAAAACAAGAAGATTGCAGTACAATGCAAAGCACACAATAAACCAGTAAGTCCTGCGGTTGTTCGTGATCTATTTGGAACTATGAATCATTTTGGTTATGATGAAGGCATTCTTGTTTCAAGGAATGGTTTCACAGTCGGTGTGTATGAGTTCTCCAAGGGTAAACCAATAAAGTTGATCAACCTTAATGATATTATGGTTATGACACAATGAAATGATGGTAAAGGTGTTAGTGTTATATTTAGGTCTGAAGAATATATTAATTAAAATCAATGAAGAGAATCCAAAGATAGATTGGGGTTTTAATAATGAATAATAAAAAAGAGAAAGTAGTCTGCCCAGAATGTGGACATAATTTTGAAATTCAAGAATATCCTCCTGTTTGGTCATTCGGTACGGAAGGCAAAGAAGTGCAAAGAGCGATCAACTCTAGTAACTTACTAAGAAAAATTAATTCAACAGTTTTTGGTGTATTGGGATTCATTCTTCTTTTATTTTTTATACTGATAGATATAAATAACAGCGTGCTACTTAAAAAAACATCATGCAAATATGAAGAAAGCTTTAGATTTTGCGGTAAAGATGGGATTATTGAATGCAAATCCTATAGGTTTTGTTCAAGTTCCAAAGATAAAGAAGTATGATGCAAATTACTATACGGTTGAGCAACTTGATAACCTAATTACTATTACAAAGGGTACTATAATCGAATCTGCGGTATACTTGACTGTCCATTGTGGTTTTAGACGTGGAGAAATTTTAGGGTTAAGATGGCAAGATATTGACTTTAAAGAAGGGGTTTTGAAAGTTCGCAATACTCGAACAAGAGTAGCGACGAATGTTGAGAAAAGACCAAAATCTGAAAGTAGCATAAGAACATTGCCCCTTATTCCTAGAGTCAACGAATACCTTAAAGCGTTAAAAGAGCAGCAGGAACAGGACAAAAATTTATATGGGAATAGTTATAAAGAGAGTGACTATGTTTGCAGATATGAAGATGGGACACCTGTAAATGTAAATACAATTGATCATGTTTTTAAGCGAATCCTGGCAAACAATAACATGCCCCATATTAGATTTCATGATTTAAGGCATAGTACAGCTTGTTACCTCATTAAAAACGGTTCAAATCTTAAAGATATACAAGTATGGCTAGGGCATAGTGACATTTCAATAACAGCAAATATTTATGCTCATGTGGATGCTGAGATGAAAAGAAATACTGCAACTAAGATTGACGAATTATTTAAAGCGGTATAGTTGTTAGAAGAATGTTAGAAGTAGGCATGAAAAAGGGAATTACCAATCACGTTGATAATTCCCTAAACCCTTTAAATTGGCGGAGAGAGTGGGATTCGAACCCACGGTACGCTCATCACGTACACACGATTTCCAGTCGTGCGCCTTAGACCAGCTCAGCCATCTCTCCGTATCCATTGTCCGCTCCATATTAGGAGCCACTATTCGGTTATGCGGATTAATAGGGCATCTAAAAGAAGATGCGGTGCAAACCCGCTTTACTATTGTACTAGAGAAGCGGTGGGCTGTCAATAAGGGGTTGAATTTTCCTTGAACGCTGGATGTGAGGCGACTTTAGAGGGCTAATCCCCGCTGATGGTTTCGTGAGGCCAGCTGTTGATACCACCAAGGTCATAGACATTTTCATAGCCCATATCCCTGAGAACATGTGCGGATTGGGCGCTTCTTCTGCCGCTTCTGCAATAGACCACGATCCTGGCATCCTTGTCAGGGATCACATCGGCTGCTCTGTCCCTGATCTCATAGTCAGGAAGCAGAATGCTGCCCGGTATTCTTCTTTCCCGGTATTCCTGCGGGGTTCTCACATCGATAAGGATGATATCCTCATCGCTTCGGACCATATCTACGACATCATTCGACATATTGCTACCTTCCTTAATCAAGTTTCCATTCCATACAAGCAGAAATCCAGCCAAAACGACCAGAGATATAATAATTCCAAAAATATATTTCATAAATTGCCACACCTTTCAGGAGATTATTCATAGTGTTTTTTGCAAGAGAAATTTCC
>LSQX01325816.1_pt1 | contig 16592 bp, 8 predicted proteins | sample 654561 | NCBI WGS metagenome assembly LSQX01 (sample SAMN04489861, study PRJNA283612) | anaerobic digester metagenome | isolation source: 4 biogas reactors fed with cattle manure at either 37C or 55C with and... | place: Denmark: Kongens Lyngby | collected 2014 | reverse complement strand
TGCTGCGCGATGTTCGCCTCCGAGAGCTTCACGCGGATGAACTTGGGCGCCTCGTCAAGCGGGATGCCCGGCTGGTGGAACCCCCAATGCCCATCCTCGCCGACGCCCTTGACCTGCAAGTCCGGACCCGCGCTGAGGATCGCCTCGCCGTACTCGCGGCAGGCCCTGTCCGCGTCCGGGGCGTCGGCCTGGAACAGGTGGACTTTGCGCGGGTCGCAGAACCGCGCGATCGGAGAGAGAAAACGCTCCATCAACAGGAAGCGGAACGAGACCGGGTGATGCACCGGCAGCGCGTAGTCGTCGAACTGGAAAATCTGCGTCTCGTAGAGCGCGCGTTGGAGCGCCGGCGAAGAAAAAACCAGGTTCTGATATGCCCGGTAGAACGCGAAGGCCGACGGCGCGGCCATCACCATCATGCTGCTCGCGCCCCGCTCCTGGAACAGCCGCATCTGGTGCGCAGCGATATTCACGGCAGTCGCCAGGCCCATCTGCTCCGCGTCGGGGTAGACGTAGACCTGGGCGCCGTTCGCCATCCGTTCGTCAAGCGGCTCGGGCGCGGCCAGGCTGAACGTGGGGACTCGGTGCTTGGCTGACATCACGGGCATTCTCCTTAACGCGATTTCAGGGGGCCGCCACCGCGTGGATAGGGGCTCTGGGCACCATAGCCCGAATGCCTCGCGCGGTCAAGCTGGCAGGAGGCTCTTTCCGGCCGGCGGTTGCGTTGCGCCGCGTCTGGATTTAGACTTTCAGTTCCTCAGGGTCGGCAGCGCCTCGCCCGGCGGCGGCCTGGCCGAGCGTTCGTACTCGATCGACAACAATCGTGGTTGGGAGACGGCAATGGATCCAAAACGAATGACGCGGCGCGACTGGATGCGTGTGTTGGGTGCAACGGGCCTGGCGACGGGCGCGGGCGCGCTGGCCGGAAGCGGACCGGCCTGCGCCGATCCGGCGCAGCGGAAGGACGCCCCCAGGGGCGTCCGGGTGGCCGGGCCGGACCATCCGCCGGCGATCCTCCGCGACGGCAAGGTGATCCAGCCCGAGCGGCAACTGGCGCTGCTTCACGAGACCGATGTGCTGGTCGTCGGCGGGGGGCCGGCGGGCGTCGTCGCCGCGCTGGCGGCAAAGCGAGCCGGCGTCAGGGCGACCCTGGTCGAGCGTTACGGGCATCTCGGCGGCCTCTGGACCGGCGGGCTCGTGCTGATCGTCATCGGCCATATCGTGACCGGCAAGAAGCAGGTCTGCCAGGGGATCGGCGAAGAAATGATGCGGCGGCTGGAGAAGCTCGACCGGGGCATCTGCAACCGCCAGCCCGGCAGAAATCCGACCGTCGACGCCGAGGCGCTGAAGTACGTGATGGTCGAGATGGTCATGGAGGAAGAGCTCGACGTCTTCCTCCACTGCTGGGGCGTCGATGCGATCATGGAGGGCAACACGGTCCGCGGGGCGGTCTTCGAGAGCAAGTCGGGCCGCCAGGCGATCCTCGCCAAGGTGGTTGTCGACGCCAGCGGCGACGGCGACGTGTTCGGCGCCGCCGGCGCGGACCACGAACGCCGCAAGTACCACGCCGGACTGGTCCACCGCATCGGCAACCTCGACCAGGTGGCCAAGGACGCCGCCAAACCCGAGGCGCGGCTCCTCGGCAGCATCACGCCCGTTGCGGGCGTCCGCTGGGTCAACATGCAAGGCCCTGACATCGATGCGCTCGACGTCGCCGAGCTGACGAAACTCGAACTGAATGCCCGGCGGTTGATCTGGCGGAATGTGGAAAAGCTCCGCCAGACGCCCGGCTACGAGAAGGTCTACCTGATGGAGACCGCGCCCCAGCTCGGCGTGCGGATCACCCGGGTGCTCAACGGGCTGCACTGGCTCAAGATGAGCGACGTCCTCGGCGGCGTCAGGTTCCCCGACGTCGTCGCCGTCGGCGGCGCGTGGAACGGCGATCACCAGGAGTGGCAGATTCCCTACGGGGCGCTCGTTCCCAAGAACGTCGACAACCTGCTGGCCGCCGGGCGGTGCATTTCGGGCGAGCCGCTGATGTCGGACCTGATCCGGGTGATCCCCAACTGCTTCATCACCGGCCACGCGGCCGGCGCCGCCGCGGCCGTGGCCGTCAAGGACGGCTGCCTCGTGCGCGACGTGGAAGTACCCAAGGTGCAGAAGCTGCTCCTCCAGCAAGAGGCCTACCTCGGATAACCCGGCACGGCGGACCCCTGACGTGAACGAGAAGCTGAAGTCTCGCCGGCTTGTTCGCACGCTCGTCCGCTGCGGGGCGCTGGCGGCCGCCGCGGTTCTCGTGCTGCCGCTCTTCCCGTGGTCGGCCGCCGCCAAGGCCGTTCCGGCGCTGAGCCCGTTTGTCATGCTCGCCTCGACGATCGCCACGCGGGCCGCCGGCGGGGCCGCCCTGTTCGGCCTGCCGGTGCTCCTCGTGGTCATCGCCAGGCGGCGCTGGTTCTGCCGCTGGGCCTGCCCGGTGGGGCTGCTGACCGAGTGCGCCGGCCGGCTCTCCCCGGTCTCGGCGTCGCGATGCGGGCCGGTGCCGCGGATCGGCCGCTGGCTCGTGCTCGTTTCCATCGGGGCGGCGGCGGCCGGCTACCCGCTCTTCCTCTGGCTCGATCCCCTGGCGATGTTTACCGGCGCCGTCGGCCTGGCGCACCGGCCAACCAGTCCGGCGGCCACTGCCGCGGCGGCGGCAGTGGCCTTGGTCCTGCTCCTCTCGGCCGCGCTGCCGGGCGTTTGGTGTTTAAAACTCTGCCCGCTGGGCGCCTTCCAGGAGCTCGTCGCCGCCGGCCGGCGCTGGCTGCCAAGGCGGCTTGCGGTGGGCGATTCGTCCACGGAGGCCAACGGGACGGAGCGGCTCCTGGTTGGCCCCGTGTCGCGGCGGTCGCTGTTGGCGGCGGCCGGCGGCGCCGCCTGCGCGGCCTTGGGCGTTCCGCTCGGGATGCGCGCGCAGGCGGCGGGCCGGCAGCGGCAGCCGCGAGCACTCCGCCCCCCGGGCGCCGTCCCCTTATGGCAGTTCGGCCAGCTCTGCCTGCGCTGCGGCAACTGCATCCGGTCCTGCCCGGCGGGGATCATTGCCACCGGCTGGCGATCCGAATCGGCCGCCGCGTGGCTTGCGCCGATTGTCTCTTTCGACTCCGATTACTGCCGCGAAGACTGCGTGGCATGCACCCAAGCCTGCCCGTCGGGCGCCCTTGCGCCGCTTCGCCTGGAAGAGAAGCCGAATCAGCCGATCGGCCTTGCCGAGGTGCTGATGGACCGCTGCCTGCTGGCTTTGGGCAGCGAATGCCGCGCGATGTGCATCGACGCGTGCCCCTACGATGCGATCACGCTGCACGAGTGGACGTTTGAAGACGATCGGCGCTATCCGATCGTCGCCGAGGCGAATTGCCCGGGATGCGGCGCGTGCCAGGTCGCCTGCACGCCGATGGCCGCGATCGCGGTCCGCCCGGCCGCGCCGCCGCTCACCGGCCGATCGGTTGCTGCTCGAAATCCGTCGGATTGACCCAGCCGGCCTTGATGGTTTCGCCGCCGAGGAAACGCTCGTAGAAGCCGGCCGTGCGTTTGTCGGCGTAAGGATACCTGTCGAAGATCTGTCCTTGGCCGAACATCCGCGGGTCGTTCTGCGCGCGGAGCTCCGCGGCGAGCTGCGCCCTCAGCTCCTCCTTGAGCCGCTGGAGTTCGGGCCTGTCCGCCAGGTTCTCCATGCAGCCGGGGTCGTTGACGACGTGGTAGAGCTCTTCTGCAGGTCGCTTGCCGAACGACCAGGACCAGTACTGTGGGGCGGCGCCGCTGCGGCGGAGGTTGAGGATTTCGGTTTTCGTGGGACTGCCGTCGCAATTCAGGTAACCCGTCTCCGGATTGCCCGCCGGCCACCGGCCGGGCTCGTAATTTCTCAGATAGAGATGCTCTCCCTTGACGATGCCGCGGACCGGGTAGCCCCAATCGTGGGGCCGTCCGACATCGTGGCGCTCCTTGCCGATCAGCACGTGGTCGCGGTCGGCGCAGACGACACCGCCGGCGGTGGAGGCGAAGATCCGCCTGAGACTGCGTCCCTCGATCGGCTGCATGCCGGCCTTCGCGTCGTCGGCGCCGGCCAGGTCGAGCAGCGTGGGCGCGAAATCGATGAAGCTGACAAAATCGTCGACCGTCCGCCCGGGCCGCTGGATTCCGTTTTTCCACATGATCGCCAGGGGCAGGTGGTTGGAGTACTCGTATTCTTGCCCCTTGATTCGCGGGAAGGGCATGCCGTTGTCGGCCGTGACCAGGATCAGCGTGTTGTCCAACTCGCCGGTCTCCTCCAGCAGAGCGAGCATTCGGCCCAGGTGCTGATCGAAGTATTCGATTTCATAGGCGTAGTCGAGCAGGTCGTTGCGGACCGTCTCGTTGTCGGGCCAGAAGGCGACGACCTCGCCGATTTGCGCGATGTTTTTGCCGCCCTTGGCCGCGCCCGAGCCATACTCGTAACCGCGGTGCGGCTCGAACCCGCCGTACCAGAAGCAAAACGGCTGCCGGTCCGGTCGGGCTTGGAGGAAGGCTTTGAAATTCGCCGCGTAATCGCAATTGGCGATGCCGCTGGTGGGCGGTTTTGTGCGGTTGGCCTGATAAGGCCGCCCGGCCAGCTGGCGCGGCTTGCCGTCGATCGTGCCCGCGTCGCCCGGCGCCCAGCCCTTGCCGGTGAACCCGACATGGTAACCCTGCTCAGCCAGTGTTTCGGCATAGGTCTTGAACTTGGCCGGAAAGTGGGGAACATGGTTGGCGGCCTCCTCCAACTGCCAGGAGTTGCGGCCGGTGAGGATGCAGGCCCGCGAGGGGGCGCACTTGGCGTTCGGCGTGTAGCAGCGGGTGAATAGAATCCCCTCCCGCGCGACGCGATCGAAGACCGGCGTTTCGATCCAGGAGCAGCCATAGGCCCCCATGTGCGGATAGGAGGCGTCGTCGGCGATGCAGAACAGGATATTCGGCCGCTCCGCCCCTTGCGACCATGCCGGCACCGCCGCCAACAGGATCAACACCAGCCCGCAGACTCGCCGTTCAACCATCAACCCACCTCGCGGATCAACAAACTTCAGGGCACACGTTACAGCTCACAGCTACCGGCCAAACCTTGAAAACTGAAAACTGAAAACTGAAAACTCTCTCCCTCAGACGGCTCCCGGCCCTCTCGCCCCGTCGTTCACCTGGATCGCCTCACCGACCGGCAGGACAAAAATCTTGCCATCTCCGATCGACCCTTCCCGTCCGGTCCGGGCGACGCTGCAAATCGTCTCGATGGTCCGCTCGAGGAAGTCGTCGTTGACGACGATTTCCAGCAGCACCTTGCGGAGCAGCTTGAGATGGTATTCATGCCCGCGGTAGGTCGCGCTGCGGCCCCGCTGCTGGCCGTAACCCTGCACGTCGGTCACGGTCATCCGCGTGACCTCGATCTTGTTGAGGGCCTCTTCAACGGCATCCAGCTTGGGCGGCTGAATGATGGCAAGGACGAGTTTCACACGAGGGACTCCTGGTAGAGAAGCCGGCCGCCGTCGGCCGCGAGCGTGCCGCCCCGCGGGGGGCCATCGCCCGGCGGTTGACAACCTCCAGGATAGCGGCGGCGGGGCTGGATGCAACCCAGGCAGGTCAAGCGGCGAGGATTCGAAGGTCAGTCCCTCGCCCCGCCCTCCCCCTCGTTCCCAAGCTCCAGCTTGGGAACGCTGGCGTCTGAAACGCACATACCGCCAAACGGCGCCTGGCGTGACGAAAACGGCTAGGAAGGAGCTTGGGAACCAGGAGGCATGATACGCTCCGTGGTCAACCATTGGTGGGGCGGCGCTGACGGACCGGTTGCGCAAGCTTGTTCGGTTCCCGGTGGCGGCGGCGGCCGGTCAGACCGCTACCGGCTGGCCCGCTCTGCACCACCCTACCTCGCATGTTCGGAAGCTCAGCCATTGGTGGGACGGCGCTGACGGACCGGTTGCGCAAGCTTGTTCGGTTCCCGGTGGCGGCGGCGGCCAGTCAGACCGCTACCGGCTGGCCCGCTCTGCACCACCCTACCCGGCGTCGCGTTTCTTCAGCGGCAGGGGTTGGGCCGGGTCGTTGACGGAATTGATCTTGACCGCGAAGCTCGTCTTGTTGGCGATGTCCTCGTCCGTCACGAGGTGCACGTCGAGCAGCCCGCCCGAGCGGTATCCCGTCCTCAGGTAATTCATTTCATCGAGGCACAAGCTCCATCCTTCGAGCCATAGCAGCAGGTCGGCCCGTTGCCGCGGGGTCCCGCGGAAGTGGATGATGATGTCGATATCGCTTGCCGGGCCGGCCGTGGCGTTCTGCGTGCTGCCGGCAACGTAGAAGCCCGCCACGCCGTAGCGCTGCGGATCGAGTTGGGAAGCGATGTGCTCGGCGATGCGGAACCGCCAGAGCCAGAACCGGTCGGGAACTCGCGAGGCGATATCCGGGCGCGGCTCGGCAAGCTGCTCGATCGACGACGGCTCGGCAAGCAGGCCGACCGCCTCGCCCAGATCGGCGTTCATCAGCACCTGGAGCACCTTGCCGCCGCTGGCCTGGCCGACGTCGATTACCCGCAGGGCGTCGGCCAGCCGGGCGAATTCGGGAAGCGCCGCGGGCAGCAGGTTCGGCGCGCCGAGCAGGAACCGCTCGTTGAAGACGGCCCCCTCCTCGTCGGGAAACAGCGGCAGGTAGCAGATTCGCGATTCGACGAGGTCCTGAAAGAAGTGCGTGCCGAAGGAGACCTCGGGCATCGAGTCGCCCTTGCGGCGGGCAATCTCCACCAGCGCCGCCGTGTTGTTGATGTCCGAATAGGTGACCCTGACCCCAAGCTGGATGTCGCCCCGGCTCCCCCAGCGGCCCGGGCCCATGAGAATGAACTGCCGCTTGGGGAGCAGCTTGTTGAGGCGGCTGACGGCCCGGCCCACGGCCAGCAGGTCGTCGCGCTCGGGAAGCGCGGTGTACTTCAGCGGATCGACGTAGACCAGGTGCGTGATCGCGGGCAGGCAACCGCTGGATACGTAGCGGTTGGCGGTAAATACGAGGTTCTCCGCCGGGATGTCCTTGGGGATCGGGGCCGGCGCGCTGGCCGGCGAGCTGCTCTGCGCCCGGCACTGGAGCAGATACAGGTCTTGCCCATCGTGGGCGAATTCGATGTCGACCGGCCTGCCGATTTCGCCCTCCAGCAGCCTGAGCAGGCCGTGAATCTGCTTGGGCAGCGGCGTCTCGTGGATCAGGCCGTCGAAGGTGAAGACCAGATCGTCGCGCTGGAAGTCGATGTTCATCCCGGCTGGTCTCCGCAGGCCGGCGCCGTCGTAAATCGAGACCATCCGGTGAATGAGCGGCAACTCGGCGCCGTGCTTGCGGACGAGGTCGAGCGCCTCGACGGTCTCGAATGTGTTGGTCTTCAGGTTGATTGCATCGATCTTCTTCGGGGCATAGTAAAGCACTTCATCCTGGGCGACATTCACGCGCAGGCCCGGTTGCCCCGGAGCGACGAGGATCGGATAGTCGTTGCTCACGCGGTCGACGGCGCGCGTGCCCAGGCCGGGCACCATCCGGAGCAGCCCGTCCTCGCGGTGGATGCGGGGAGACCAGGGCAGCTCGTTGCTGCTGAAGGCGACGCCGGCGAAGGCGGGCAGGAAATAGTCTCCGACTCGCGTTCCGACGACCTCCTGGATCACGATCCCCATCTCCTCGCTGAAGTCGAGCAGGCCGCGTTCCGCGCGGTACTCGATCGGATCGGGGCTGTAGGTCGAGGCATAGACCTCGGCAATCGCGTCGAGCAGCGCGTCGAGCCGCTCCGGCTTGCTCCCCTGGTTGGCGAGGAACAGGCTCTTGTACTTGCCGGAAAAGGCCGCGACCTGGCTGTCTTCCAAGAGGCTCGAACTGCGGACGATCAGCGGCGCGCCGGCCAGCTCGTCGAGAATCATCGACAGCCCGCGGACGATCTCCGGCGGGAAGCGGCTGTTCTTGAAGGTTTGCACCACGTGCGGGTATTCGCGCCGGACCTGGCCGAGGTCCCTGTATTTCTGCTCCATCACCTCGTCGAGGTTGTTGTAGCGGAGGAATGCGAGCAGCGCGTCGGTGGTGATGTACCAGCTCCGGGGGAACTTGACGTTCGCCAGCAGGGGGTCGGCGGCGCTCCATTTCCGCACGATCTGCTGGGCCAGAAACAGCCCCGCGCTCTTGCCGCCCAACTGGCCGTGGCTGTCGGAAGGGTAGACGATCCGCTCAAGGATCTCGAAGAAGCTGCGAATCTCGATCGATTCCTTGGCGACGCGGATGAAATCCAGCTGGCGCGAGAGGAAGCGGCGGATCAGCGAGACGATCAGGCCCTTGCGGGTCGCCGGCGAGAGGTCCGTTCCCTCCGGCGACATCTCGCGGAACCGCCGCAACGAGCCGAGCACCTCGGCAAGCGTGACGTTCCGGTTGCTGACGCGGGCAAGGTAGCCGAGCTTGTCGTCCTGGATCCATTTGCGGAGGTTGGCCAGAATCTGCTCGCTCGTCTGCTGGTCGGCCGCAATCCCGAAGATCTCGCTGCTGAGGCGGTCGGTGATCACCAGCGGCTGGATCCGGCAGGGCTTGTTGGCCTCGCGGTCCGAACCGCATTCCAGCTCCAAATCGGACGGAATCAGCGTCCGCCGCAGCCGCTCGGCATCCGCCACGCCGCTCCAGCAGAGATGATTGAGCATCTTCTCCGAGATTCGGGCGAACAGGTTGCGATCCGTATGGTGCAGCAGATTGAGCACCACGCGCCACTCCGCCGACTCGTCTTGCGGCGGCGCCAACCGCCGCCCCTGGGCCGCCTCGATCAACTCCTGGTGGCGGATGAACGCGCCCAGCCGGTCGGCGATCGTCTGAAGCAGGCGTTTTTCCTGCCGCAGGAAGGGGCCCTCGTCGGCCTCGGGCAGCCGCCGAGTATAGCAGACGCGGATCTCGCCCCCTTTCTTGCCCCCGATCACGATCTCGGCGGCCAGCGCTTGGGGTGTCTCCACAAAACCCGGAAGCTGGTACGTGTGGGAGCCGATCGTGATCCGCGCCCAACACAGATGCGGATGCTGCCACCCGCAGGGAACCGTCTCGGCGACCTTGTGGAACACGTCGTCGCGCGACGCGTCGCGCTGGGCGAGAATCTCCTCGAGGCGGTAGAGGCACTCGAGTTCCTTCTCCCGCTCGCGGTAGAAACCGATCAGGTCGTCGGCCGCGCTCTTCTTTTCCACCATGTTGATGTCGGCTCCCGGACGCGCGCCCAAACCATCCAGCATCCCGCGCCAGCTAGACCCAGCCGCGGTCCTTGCAGGCCTGGGCGACTCTTCCCACGGCAATCACGTACGCCCCGTCGCGGAGGCTGAGGTTCCGCTCCCTGGCGCACGCACTGACCGCGCCGAAGGCCGCGGTCATTTTGGCGTCCAGCCGAGTCAGAACCTCGTCCCGGTCCCAGAAGAAGTTCATGTTCGATTGAACCTGCTCGAAATAGCTACAGGTCACTCCACCCGCATTGGCCAGCAGGTCGGGCACCAGGTAGATGCCGCGCTGGGCGATCACCTCGTCGGCCTCCGGCGTGGTCGGCCCGTTGGCCCCCTCGACGATCACCTTCACCCGATCGCTGATCCTGGCGGCGTTTGTCCCGGTGATCTGGTTCTCCAGCGCCGCGGGGATCAACAGGTCGACGTCCTGCTCCAGCCAGGCAGCCCCGGGCAGCAGTTCGTAACCGAGGGCCAAGGCCTTGTCCTTGTCGATGCCGCCGAATCGATCGGCAATCCCGCGGAGCTCGTCCAGACCGACCCCGTCGCGTTTCACGAAGCTGTAGGCGGCCTGGTCCGCCTGGTGCCAGCAGGAGACGCACGTCACCTTGCCGCCGAGCTGCTGGTAGAGCTCGATCGCGTGCTGGGCGACGTTGCCGAACCCCTGAACGCTCGCCGTCGTCTCCGCAATCGAGACCCCAAGCTGCTGGAGCGCTTCGCGGAGGGTGTAGACCAGCCCGTAACCGGTGGCCTCCTTCCGCCCCAGGGAACCGCCCATGCCGACCGGCTTGCCGGTGATGAAACCGGGCTGCCGCTCGCCGCGGAGCGTCTCGAACTCGTCGAGCATCCACAGCATGTGTTGGCCGGTGGTCATCACGTCGGGCGCGGGCACGTCCTGGGAAGGCCCCATCGCGTTGGAAAGCTGGCGGACCCAGCCGCGGCAGATCTGTTCCTGCTCACGCATGCTCAGATGGTGCGGATCGCAGATCACCCCCCCCTTGCCGCCGCCGAGCGGAATATCCACCACCGCCGTCTTCCAGGTCATCCACATCGCCAGCGCCCGAACCGTGTCAATCGTCTCCATCGGGTGAAACCGGATGCCCCCCTTGGCGGGCCCGCGGGCGTCGTTGTGCTGCACGCGGAACCCGCGGAAGACCCGCGACTTGCCGTCATCCATCTTGACGGGAATGCTCACGTGGTACTCGCGCAGATTGCAGCGGAGAAGATCCTTCGTCCCGTCGTCGAGCCCGAGAATCGCTGCAATCCGGTCGAACTGGGCTTGCGCGACCTCGAAGGGATTGTAGGACTTGTCCACCACCCGTCACCAACCTTTCTACTCGAACATGAGATACCGCGAGGATTGAAATCGGCATTGCCAATCAAGGAAGAGACCCGCGTTCTGGGGGGGGCACGTTTGCCCCAATTAGCAGATCGCCAAGAGGATTCCCTGATCGATTCTCTTGAGAATGGCGACCGGCGGGGCAGTCGTCAAGGAGGACACCAGACCATTCCCAACGGAGATTCCAACGGAGACCCCCGGACTGGCCAACACCCGATAACGCTCTGGAGTTATGGCCGACACGCGCGGAGACTGGCTTGCAGCGCCGCCGGGCGGCCGCCGGCTACGTCCCCCGCCGGGAGCGAAAGCCGGGTGGCGTTTGCCGGAGCACCTCGTCGACGATCTGCTGCTCCAGCCCGCTTCTGAGCGTCGCCGGCAGTGCGAAGTAGGGCATCTCGGCGCCGCCCCCGTACCCGCCCTCGCGGAGCAACCGCTCGGAAGGGATGTAGCAGCCGAAATCATTGCTGTACGCGTTCACCCAGATGCGGCGGCTGTCCAGTTCGCGTTTCAACCGCAGTGCATAGTCGACGCAGACCTCGCCGGCCAGAAAGATCATTTGCAGGCTCTCGCCAAACGTGAAGCTCTGCACGGGATAGTCGATCACCCGCTGCAAACTCTCGCCCCGCTCCAGCCGCGCCAGTTGCGTCTGGGCGTTGTAGCCGGCGGGGCCGCCTTGTTCGACCAGCGCCTCCAACTGCTCGCGCGTGGGAGGATCATCCAGGGCCAGCCCGATGCGGCCCAGTCGGGCGGCCGGAGGCCCGGCGACCGGCTGCAGCGGCCCATCCAGCAGCCGGGCTACTTCGTCGGCCATCTGGGTCCCCTGCAACGACGCGATGTCGACGCGGTCTCGCATCACTCCAGACGCAGGGTTGGAATCGGACCCGGCGCCGACGGAGACCAGCGCGATCGAACCGGGGAACCGTCGCTCGATCGCCTCCTGGGCGAAACCGGCCCAGTCGCCGCTGATCTTGTTGTTCGACAGCGTCACGCAGTGGCAGGCATAGCTGGCGTAGATCGCCCTGATCTTCCCGTCGGGCGCGCGGACCGCAAGCACCGGCAGGTCATGATCCACCGGCCCGCCCGGCGTGCGGCGGTTCTTGGCCAGGTCCCATCTGCCGACCGCCCACTCGAGCCGTGCCGGCCGGCGATCGTGCACGGCCTGGGTCGCGGCCTGCTCCAGCCAGTCGGCCAGGTCCTCCGTATAGCGGTCAATGTGCGCTTGATGGGCCGCCGGGATCGGCGTGCTGAAGATGTTGTCCGAAGCCCCGTTCACTTTCGGCGCCGTATGCGAATGGGTGAAGGTCAGCGCTACGTGCGACCGGGGGATTCCCAGCTTCTTCTCCAGCCGCGCGGCCACCTCGTCGACCATCGGCATCCGCACGCCCAGACTGTCGATCGCCAGCAGGACGAGCGGGGGGCCGCCGCCCGCACTGATCGCCAGCGCTTTGGCCCAGATCCGCTGGGTGACCCCCTCCGACTCCTCGCGGCGACCCCCGAAGCCGTTCAAGCGGATCGGGTAGTCGGGCGTGATATCCAGCCTGGCGACGCCGACCTGATAGGCATCCGGCGGCGTGGATTCCGCTGCTTCCGCGGAGTCCGCCGCGGAGGCCAGCAGCAGGACAAGAAGCGGCCCCGACAAGTGCGTTGCAGACATGGCGTTCTCTCCCTCCGGGTGTGGGTGGAAACCGCGTTCGGTATCGACGCGGGGCGGTCCCCGTAACCCTATAGTCTAACCGCCCCTTCGCGGGGAGCGAGTCCTGGTTCCGCTTTGCCCGGGGGGCCGCCGGGCGGCGGCCTTCCCGACCCGGCTGTTTTCCATCGCCCCCGACTTGACAGCCGCGCCGCGGAGGGTTTACGGTTGTGAACATGCGTCCAGAGTGTTAAGACTGTCCCCTTTCGCTATCTAGCGACACTCGAGGTGCCCCATGCAGACAAATCCCGTTTCGCTCCCGCAGGCCAAGGAATCGCTGCAGAAGGTCTTCGGTTTCGACGAGTTTCTTGCCGGGCAGCAGGCGGTCGTCGAACGGCTGCTGGCCGGCCGGTCGGCGCTGGCCATCTTCCCCACCGGCGGAGGCAAGAGCCTCTGCTACCAGCTCCCCTCCCTGCTGTTCGAAGGGTTGACGCTTGTGATCTCGCCGCTGATCGCGCTGATGAAGGACCAGCTCGATTTTCTTCAGTCGCGGGGCCTGCCCGCCGCCCGGCTCGATTCCAGCCTCGATCGCGAGCGGACGCTGAGCGTCTACGAGAACCTCGCCGCCGGCCGCATCCGGCTGCTTTACATTTCGCCGGAGCGGCTCAACAACGAGCGGTTTCTGCAATCGCTGCGGCGCTGGAAAATCGCGCTGTTGGCGGTGGACGAGGCCCACTGCATCAGCCAGTGGGGGCATAATTTCCGTCCGGACTACCTGAAAATCGCCCGTCTGGCGAAAGACCTGGGCATCGGCCGCGTCTTGGCACTGACGGCCACGGCCACGCCGGCGGTGGCCTGCGACGTGGCCGCCGCATTCGGCATCGCACCGGACGACGTGGTCAACACGGGGTTCTACCGCCCGAATCTCAAACTGGCCGTCACCGCCTGCTCGTCCCAGCAGCGAGACGCCCTACTGCTGGCCAGGCTCAAGGCCCGAGCGCCCGGCCCGGCGATCGTCTACGTCACCCTGCAAAAAACCTCCGAAGAACTTGCCGAGCTGCTCCGCGCGGAGGGCTACCCGGCTCGCGCGTACCATGCCGGCATGGAAGCCGCCGATCGCGAGGCCGTGCAAAACGCCTTCATGGCCTCCGACCGGATGATCGTGCCCGCCACGATCGCTTTCGGCATGGGCATCGACAAGCGCGACATCCGCTATGTCTACCATTACAACCTGCCCAAGAGCCTGGAAAGCTACTCTCAGGAGGTCGGGCGCGCGGGGCGCGACGGAGCGGAGTCGATCTGCGAGATGTTCGCCTCGGCCGACGACGTGGTTGTGCTGGAGAACTTCTCCTATGGCGACACGCCGACGGCCGAAGCCGTGGACGGGCTGGTCCGCGACGTGCTGGGCCGCGGCGACCAGTTCGATCTGTCGGCCTACGACCTGTCGAGCCAGTACGATGTCCGGCCGCTCGTCGTCAAGACCCTTCTGACGTACCTGGAGCTCGACGGAGCGATCCGCGCCACCGGCCCGTTCTATGCCCAGCTCCGCTTCCAGCCGCAACGGAAACCCGAGGAGATCTTTCCACGTTTCGACCAACCCCGAGCCGAATTCCTCCGCAAGGTCTTCGGTCAGGCTCGCAAGGGGAGAATCTGGCACACGCTTGACGTGGACCAGGCGAGCGCCGCCCTGCGCGAGCCGCGCGAGCGGATCGTGGCCGCCATGAACTACCTCGAAGAGCAGGGCGACCTGATCGTCGAGGCCGCCGGTCTCCGCGAAGGCTACAAGCGGGTTGGCATGCCGCCGGACCTCGGCGCGGTGACGCGGTCGCTTGCCGAACGGTTCGAGCGCCGCGAGCAACACGACATCGATCAGACCCATCGGGTGCTGGAGTATGCCGAAGGGAACGGCTGCCTGACCAGGCATCTGTTGGCCTATTTCGGTGAACAGCGCGGAGACTGCGGACACTGCGCCCGCTGCCTCGGGGCGCCGGGCAAACCGTTGCCGCCGCCGACCCACCGCCTGCCCGACCAGTCCGACGCGCAAGTGCTCGACGCGCTCCGCCGCGAGCGGCACGCCGCGCTGCAAACGCCGCGCCAAATGGCCCGCTTCCTCTGCGGCCTCTCCTCACCGGCCACCACCCGGGCCAAGCTCCGCGCCCACGCGGCGTTCGGACGGCTGGAATCGACGCCGTTTCACGCGGTGCTCAAGTTCGTCGAGAATTCGTGACTGATCCTGCCAGGCCAACTCGGTTTCACGCCTGAGCCACTCCCGCACGGCATCGAGCCCGATGGCCGAATCGTTCCGGCAGTCATCCCGCCCTTGGTTTCCCAACCGTACCGTCGTGCCGCGATCCTCCACGAAAGGCTTGACAAGGCGCAGATTGCGGAGTTATGCAGTACGCGGCTGAACCTGGAATGATTCAAGATCCAATCCGCACGGCAAGCCGCGAAACATGTTGGCATCACGGCTCGTTGTCCACCAGCGGGAACGCACGCCAGTGCTCATTCCATCAACCGCCGGGACGACCGCGGCGGGCACACTCTCCCAGAAAAGGAAATCCCCATGTCTCGACCTGAATCAGCGGACCCGGTCAGGCTGCCTCCGTTTCCTGCCGCCATGCACGAAAAGGCGGGCGCGTCGCCAAAGCGCGGCGCCGCGGATGCCGACAGACTGTCCATGAGGCCGCGCGCCGCCCGGCTGCTTTCCTTGTTGGCGCTGCTCGCGCCGGCCGCGGCCCGAGGCGGGGACGATCTGGCCGTCCGCCGCGATGTCACCAGCCTTCCCGCCCCGCCGGCCATTACGCTGATCGATCCGGCAAGGACGGGAGGAATCCTTGCACCGGGAAAGGCCTTCCGCTTCCGTGTCAGCGCCGATCGCCCCGTCGAGACCGGCGCGATCCGCATCTGGCTCAACGGCGAAGACGTGACCGAACGCCTGCGGGTCGAGGGGACGCCGACAAGCCGAGAGGCGACGCTCGAAGGCCTGGCGCCAAACACCTTCTACCGCGCGAAGATCACCGCGGAGAACACGCGCGGGTCCACGGAGTGTATGCACCGCTTCTACACCTTCCGCGACAAGGTCGATGGCTACCGGGGAATCTGGTATACCCTCGGGGAAATCGCCGGCCCGTACGGCGACAAGAACTCCGGTGGCCTGGCCTTCTGCGCCAACCACACGCTGACTCCGATGGCGGTCTACGCTCCGCAGGCCGAGAAAACGTTCTTCGTCTACGGCGGGACCACCGGCCCGGAAGACCGCTACCTCCTGGCGATGGCCTCGTACTACGACCACAAGCTGCATCGCGTGCCCCGGCCGACCATCGTTCGCGATCAGCGCGGGGTTGACGACCCGCACGACAACCCCAGCCTGACCATCGACCAGGGCGGGCACGTGTGGGTCTTCCTCGCCGGCCGAGGGCGCGCGCGGCCTGGGCAGATCTTCCGCAGCAAGCGGCCCTACTCCGTCGACGCGTTCGATGAAATCATCTCCCGCGAGCAAACCTACTCGCAGATTTGGCACGTGCCCGGCAAGGGCTTCTTCCACCTCTTGACGCTCTACACGCGCGGCCGGGAACTGTATTGGGAGACGAGTCCCGACGGGCGGAATTGGAGCGCCGAGCCCGCCCAAGAACTTCCCAAGCTGGCCGGCTTCGATGGCCATTACCAGGTCAGCCGGCTCGACGGGAGCAAGATCGGGACCGCCTTCAACTACCATCCCGGCGGCAGCGTCGATCGCCGCACGAACATCTATTACGCCCAGACGACCGACTTCGGCCAGACCTGGACGACGGTCGACGGCCGCCCGCTCACCACCCCGTTGGACAATCCCAGGAATCCCGCGCTGGTGGTCGACTACGAGGCGCGGGAGCGGCTCTTCTACATCAGCAAGCTCGTCTTCGACGAGGCGCGCCGCCCGGTGATCCTCGGCGTCTCCAGCGGCGGCCACGCCCCGGGACCGCAGAATGATCCCCGACTTTGGGAGGTCACGCGCTGGACCGGCCAACGCTGGGTCACGTCCTCCGTGACGCAATCCGACCACAACTACGACTCGGGCGCCCTGTATATCGATGGCGGCCGCTGGACGGTGATCGGCCCGGCGCTTGCCGGGCCGCAGGCTTATTTCACGGGCGGTGAAGTCGGCCTCTGGGTCTCCACGGATCGGGGCGCGAACTGGAGTCTCCAGCGGCGCGTAACCGAAAAGAGCCCGATGAATCACAGCTACATCCGCCGGCCGCACAACCCGGCCGATCCGTTTTTCGCCGTCTGGGCCGACGGCGATTCGAGCCGCCTGTCTCCCTCGCGGCTCTATTTCACCAACTCCACGGGAGACCGGCTCTACCTGCTCCCCTACCAGATGGACGCCGAGTATGCCGAACCGGTGCTGCTCGACCCGCCG
>LSQX01126005.1_pt1 | contig 16593 bp, 9 predicted proteins | sample 654561 | NCBI WGS metagenome assembly LSQX01 (sample SAMN04489861, study PRJNA283612) | anaerobic digester metagenome | isolation source: 4 biogas reactors fed with cattle manure at either 37C or 55C with and... | place: Denmark: Kongens Lyngby | collected 2014 | reverse complement strand
CTTCAGCTGTTTTTTCTTCAATATCAATGTTCGCAAATAGTTCGGGGTATAATATTTTTCCTGTAAACCATGCATTTGCCAGAACCATTTCATAGTTGATAGCATAATTGTTATAGGGAAGAAGGGTATATATCCTGTTTTCCCTTATGGCTTTAAGTCTGTTGTACAGGGCTGTTCCCTTCCGGAGATCCTGTTTTGCCAGGGCCAGTCCTGCTTCATCAATAAAAAGGATATCCGGATCCCAGAGAATCAGTTGTTCGGTATCGATATGTGTGCCCTTGACATGGGAAATGAGTCTTTTATCTATTCCTGAAGCCGGGTTCAGGGCATTCACAAACATGAAAGGAGGATAGAAAGGTTGTGTTGAATTGATGCCAAATGATCCGGAATAGCCGACACCTCCTATGTATACGGCCGGCTTTTCCGTATCCGCTGTTCCGGATGTGCGCCCGTTCATGTCAGCAAGGGAACTATTTATATAATTTATCAGTGTATCGGCCCTGCCGCTCCTGTCCATGATCCTGCCTATCAGTATAAGGGAAGCAAAAAGTGTGTCCCTTGCCGTGCCAAACTCAGGACACTCGAGGGCAACTACGGGAATACCGGTTTTTTGCTGCAGGGCATCAGCATCTCCTGCCGTTGTATATGTGATGAAAATCACGTCAGGGTCTGATTTCAGTATCAGTTCTGCGTCACCACCCATTGACGGCCCCAGCGATGGTAGTTTCATCAGGTCCGGATGTGCTATTATATAAGGTGTTGTGCCTTGTTTCTCATACTGTTCCACTCCGGCAATCCTGTCCGTAAGATCCATATATACCAGCAGCCGTAATGCTCCTGCCCTCAGGCCTGCGACACGGTCAATGCGTGAAGGAAGGACAACTTTTCTGCCCAGCATGTCGCTGACGGCTGTCTGTTCCGTTTCCGTGTCTGCCTGTCCGTTACTGCCGGCAGCCTGCCCGCTTCTGCCGGCAATCTGTTTTTGCCTGTCACCGGAGCCGCCAGTATTGCCGCAGCTGTTTATAAAAAACAGAAATGTTATGGCAAAAAACAGAGCTGTATATTTTGATTTCGTCATTTCAGAAGGTAAATGCAATGCGTCCGTTGATCAGTCTGCCCGGAGAAAGCTGCTCTCCGGTTTCAAGATGTTGATTGTCAAAAAGATCCTGTATGTCAAGAGAGACTGTAAAATTCTGCAATATCTGTCTTGAAAGCATCAGGTCCACAGTGAAATAGGAGGGAAGTTCCGTTTCATTTACGTCGTCACTGAATGTTTTGCTTTTATAAAAAGTCCTGATGTTGGTGTTTACAATTTTATTTTTCCAGAATAATGAAGCTGAGGCAGTATGCCGGGGAGTAAATTTCAAATATTTATTTTCCAGGTCAGGTCTTTCGGAAAACTTATCAATCCTGGCATCGGTGAATGTATAATTTGCAATAACATCAAGATCTTTAAGGATTTCATAGCTTATTTCCGCTTCAGCACCCTTCATGCTTACGTTGGTTACATTTTTCCTGATATATATCGGGAGGCCGAATAAAAGATCGTCGGTTGCCACATAATAGAGAAAATCCCTGCCCAGGGCATAATAGGCCGAGACTGAGATTTTTATTTTGTTTCCGGGAACCAGGTCCATGCCGATTTCATAATTGTTGAGTGACTCGGGGCCCAGTTCGGGATTGGCATATTTCGGGCCGACCCACATCCATCCCGTACGGGTGAGGTCGTCAAGTATGGAAGCCCTGAATCCATGTGAATATGAAAGATATGTACTCACTTCTTCCAGGAAGTTCAGGCGCACTCCGATACGGGGGGAAAACTCAGACCAGGCATTGTCTTTCAGCTCGGGCAGCACACTCCAGGGATCGGTTGAACTGTATTCGCCGTCGCTGAAGGATACTCTGTCGTAGCGTAGTCCGGCTATCAGCCTTATCCTGTTGTCAAGGAATGCCTGTTCGTCCTGGACATAAACGGCAAAAGTTCCTATGCTGCCGGCATTGTAAATGGTGTCATATACCTGGACGTCCTCACTTACCTGCCGGGGTGTCTGATAATAATCACCGCCGCTGACACTGCCCCGCTTCAATTCAAGTCCCGCCGTCAGAGTGTTATTGTCCGACAGGTCCCTGTTGATATTCAGCAGGCTTCCCAGATCTTTCCTGAAGGAATTCACATCATAGCGGGAATAGCTTGTTCCTCTCATTACTTCGTTTATATCATAATAATGTTCAAGCTGATAGAAAAGATTCAGGTCATAGGTCGTTTTGAGATCACCCCCTTTCAGGTTCGCCCTGAAAAGGTTGGTATTGAAATTACGGTAACATCCCTCGGGGGTATAAATCTGGTAGCCCTCACCTCTTTTGTCCCTGAAAATATCATATTGAAGTTCCCAGTTAAACCATTTGCTTTTATCAAATCCTGCCCTGGCTGATATCCCTGTCTCCTCAAGAGATCTCGGAATGTCATAGGGAGTGCGCTTTTCTTCCTCTATACTGTTGTATCCGTCGCTTTTCAGGAAATATTGTGATATGGTACCGTAATATCCCTTATCCGTACGTACCCTTATGTTCAGATCCTGCCTTACTGTGTTGAAGGTGCCGTAGCTTACTGCACCATATATTTCCTGGGGCTTTGAAGGCTTTTTTGTAATAAGGTTGATCACACCGCCCATGGCATTGTTGCCATAGAGGGATGAACCGGGACCCTTGAAAATTTCAATTCTTTCAATATCAAACTGATTGATCCTGTTCCAGTTAACTCCGCCTTCATCGGAAGTGTTCACAGGAACCCCGTTGACCAGGACAAGCGTTCTGGACTGCTCATCACCCGACAGGCCCCGAAGGGTAACCATGGGACGCTGACTGTACAGTCCAGAAGTGCGGTTTACGTTTACGCCGGGCATAAATCGCAGAATATCATCCACCTGCATGACCGGTGATGATTCTATAAGACCTTTTCTGACAAGGGAAATTCTTGCAGGAACTTCATTCAGGTTGCGGAATGTTTTTGTTGCAGTTACAACAACTGCATTCAGTTTTACAGTATCAAGCAGTGATATCTGGGAGTGGATACTTAAATATGGCAGTAGCCCGGTCAGAATAAGGCAACAGAGTCTTTTTAGTTTCATGGTTTATTTTTTTGTCAGCTTAAGCCGGATGCGGTAGTATTACTAATCTATGGATTCGTGTTACGATTTGTAAAAGTATCATTAAATCTTTAATATCCGGTTCATAAAAGTTGTTTTACTTAAAATTTAACAAATTTTAGTTATTTGTGTTAATATATTCCGGTGGGGCTTCCCATGCTGAAACAGCTGATGCCTGTGGTCCGTGTAAGACAAAACGGACAGCCGGGTACGGGACAAGCCTGGTTTTTGGTTACAAATTAAAAATATTTAAGTTTTTTTGTAAGCTTAAAATATCTGAATATGAAAATCGGGGTCAACAATATTTCGCTTGAACTTCATTACGGAGCGAAAGTGAAGGATGCAATTCTTAAATACTATTCGCAACAGGGGAAGAAACTTCCCAGGCCATTCCCCCGTATTGAGGACGGATATGGAAACAGGGTTGACCCGGAGGGCGGGCTGACTGATGGAAATTCTCTTTTTATCAGGTCGGGGGACAGTAAGGGGACAATGCTGCTGCAGCTTCTTCTGATACTGTTTCTGTCAGGGTTTCTGTCTGCCTGCAGCTCTTACAGGAAAGCAGCAACCATCAGGGGGAATGAAAGGCAGGCTGTCATTTTTGCCGTGAATGACATGCATGCAACCATTGATAATTTTCCGAAACTTGCATACATAACTGACAGTTTACGTGCTATCTATCCCGACATGCTGCTGGTTGGGGCAGGTGATAACCAGACAGGAAATCCGGTGAATGATCAGTATCCCGAAAGGGGTCTGCCAATGATTGAACTGATGAATGCCACGGGCTTTGACCTGAGTGCTGTCGGAAACCATGAATTCGATTCAAGTCCTGAAGGATTCAGTAATCTGATCAGCAAGGCAGATTTTGATTTTATCTGCGCAAACATGTCTGCAGATAATCCTGATGATTTTAAAATTGAACCTTGGAAAATCATTACTCTTCCAAACGGATTGAGACTGGCTTTTCTCGGACTGGTACAGATCAACCGGAACGGTATTCCCGATTCGCATCCCGAAAAGCTGAAAGGCTTTACCTTCCGTTCCCCTTTTGAGGCAGCCCGTGACTATTTCTGGCTGAGGGAAAAGAGTGATATTTTTATTGCCCTTACACATATCGGATTTGAAAGTGATATAAAACTTGCCGGGATCATGTCACCGGTCCTGGACCTGATAATAGGAGGGCATTCACATACACGGGTTGAAAAGGAGCAGATTCATAACGGGATCATGATCACCCAGGCAGATCATAAACTTAACTATGGCACTCTGATCAGATTATCACTGAAAAATGATGGCAGCCTGGAGAGAAGCATGCAGCTTATCAGTATCAGGAAGGCGAAAAGTGAGAATCCTGCCATCCGTGCCATGGTCGATAAATACAATGACAATCCCCATCTCAGTGAAGTGATTGCATGGGCAAGCGATGATTTTTCATCGAAAGAGGAACTGGGATATCTGATGGCCGATGCCCAGAGGGATGCTGCCGCTGCCGATATTGCATTTGTAAATCCGGGCGGCGTGAGGATCCGCAGCCTGGAGAAGGGCCCTGTAAGGATCATGGATATATATCAGCTTGATCCTTTTGGAAATGAACTGATAGTCACCCGGCTTAGCGGGAAAGAAATTCATTCCCTGATGCTTTCGGCATATCCGATGGATGACAGGCAGCCGGTTTTTTCTTCGGGAATATTTACTGTGCTGAAACCCGGAGCGGAAGGCGAACTTTCAGATGTGACCCTTCTGACCGGAAACGGCTCCCCCCTTGATATGGACAAAACCTATACAGTTGCCATGAACAGCTATATGACACAGGTTTACCAGTATAAGCACAGTGATCCGGGTCAGTCGCTTTTCATTACAACGGCTGATGCACTGATTTCCTATCTGAAGAAGAATCAGAACATAAAAAGCTACAGAAATGAAAAAAGATACCGCATTGAACGCTGACATATTATTGAACCAATTTTAAATACAATTGTTTAATATGATAAATACTCATCATCATGGCTGATCTGAAAACAACGTACATGGGACTGAAGCTGAAAAACCCGGTTATTGCCGGAGCCAGCAATCTTTCCCTGAATAAGGAAAATCTTGTAAAAATAGAAAAGGCTGGTGCGGCAGCAGTAGTCTACAAGTCACTCTTCGAGGAGCAGTTCCATCTTGAAAATCTGGAACTGTATGAACTGAGAACGGAATATGAAGACCGTTATGCCGAAATGGTAACCCTGTTCCCGAATGCCGGGAAGGAGCCTTCATATCCGCAGGAACACCTGCTGAATCTGAAGCGGGCAAAAGAAACTGTTTCCATACCGGTGATAGCCAGCCTTAACGCCGTTTATGACGAGTCATGGGTTGAATATGCCGTCAAAATTGAGGAAACGGGCGTCGACGCGCTCGAATTGAATTTTTATACCGTTCCCGAAAAGCTGGATAATTCATACGGGGTAGTTGAGAAAAAACATGCAAGAATTCTCAGTGCCGTTAAAGCTGCTGTTAAAATTCCGGTATCGGTTAAGCTGAGTCCTTTCTATACAAACCCCCTGGGTCTGATTCATGATCTTGACAAAACGGGAGCCGATGGATTCGTACTTTTTAACCGCCTCTTTCAGCCCGATATTGATACTGAGACCCAGCAGCACCGTTTTCCATATAACCTGAGTAACCTGGAGGATAAGAGACTGCCTCTGCGCTTTGCCGGTCTGCTGTATGGAAATCTCAAAGCATCAATATGTGCAAGCTCCGGAATATTCAACGGTGATGATGTTGTTAAAATGATACTTGCAGGCGCTGATTGTGTACAGGTGGTAAGTACACTCTATCTTAACCAGATTGAGGTGATTGAAAAAATTCTCACGGAAACCGCCAAATGGATGGATGCAAACAAATATGGTTCACTTGAAGATTTCAGGGGAAAACTTTCACGGAAAATTTCCGGAAACGAAACCCTGTTCAACCGTACTCAGTATATAGATTTTCACCTTAATACAGCAGAAATACTAAACAAGCACAGAATATTCTGATCAGTATCAGAAATTCCTTTTTTACACAGACATAGTCTGTCATTTTGTCGAAATCAGAGTTGAAGGGTGGATTTGTGCCAGCAAATCGACCCTTTGCTTTTTGGTGGAATATGGGCTTCTGAAACATGAAGCTGTCTTTCCCTGCTTAGTTAAGGGATCCTGCATCATGAATTTGTTTTTTTCCGGTTTTTGCCAAGAAAATCTGTAACATTAAATTGAAGATATATCAGCAATAAATATTACATTCGCTTTTAATAGAGCTATTAAATAAATCTATTACAAAATGGCTGAAATCAATAATACCGAACAGGACATCCTCGATGCAGCTGAAAAACTGTTTTTAAGGAAAGGCTTTGCATTGACTTCCACTACGGAGATAGCAAGGGAAGCAGGTTGTAACCAGGCTCTGGTTCACTATTATTACCGGACGAAGGAGAGATTGTTTACAAGGATATTTCAACAGAAGATGTATCTGTTCCTGGCTCATTTTATAGATGGAAGCAGGAAGAATATGCCTTTTGAAACGAAGATCAGGAAAATGGCGGAAGCTCATTTTAATATGCTGATAAAAAATCAGCAGTTGCCGTTTTTTATTTTTACTGAACTGATACTGAATGAAGGAAGACTGAATATCCTGATGGACAGTCTGGATGAAAACTATGAGGAGGTTTACCGGATTTTCAATGATGAACTGCAGGAAGAAATAAGGAAAGGACATATCAGGGAAATGACTTTTCTGGATATTTTACTTGTAATTGTGTCATTAAATGGTATGTTATTCATGCTGAATCCAATACTCAGAAAGGGCTTTACGGGAACCGGAGATAACTACAGGGAATTTATAAATCACCGCAGGGAAGAAAACCTCAGGATAATATTACAGAGTCTTAAGCCATAAATATCCCGGACAGAAAAACACTGTTTTATTAAATAATCATTTCATTATAAAATCAACTTTTACAAATGCACTCAGTTCTAAAGATCGGTATAGATATTGGTTCCACAACCATTAAAGTTGTTGCTGCGGGAAGCGACAACTCGGTGATCTTCAAGGATTACCGCAGGCATTATGCCGATATAGGAGAGGCTGTTGCAGCTATGCTGAACAGACTTGACAATGATCTTGGCAATTGCAGGGCAAGTCTTTGTATAACAGGATCGGCAGGTATGGGAGTTGCTGAGAAAAGCGGAATCAGTTTCGTTCAGGAAGTTGTTGCCGCATGTGAAGTGATCCGTTCAGGATATCCGGATATCCGGACATTTGTGGATATCGGAGGAGAGGATTCCAAGATGATATTTTTTAACGGTGACAAAATTCCCGATATAAGGATGAATGGAAACTGTGCAGGCGGAACGGGATCCTTCATTGATCAGGTTGCCTCATTGCTGAATACGGATCCGCAGACCCTGAACAGCCTTGCGGAAAAATCCACGATCAGCTATCCTGTTTCTTCCCGTTGCGGTGTTTTTTGCAAGACTGACATTCAGAACCTGCTGAGCCGTAATGTCAGCAGGGAAGATATTGCAGCTTCTGTTTTTCACGCGGTGGTGATCCAGGTAATAACATCACTGGCAAGGGGACATGAAATAGAACCACCCGTTCTGCTGACCGGAGGCCCCTTCAGTTTTCTTCCCTGGCTGAGACATGCTTTTGCAAAGGAATTAAAGATAGCTGCCGCACAGCTTATCCTTCCTGAGCATTCGAAGGTGATAAGTGCATGGGGAGCTGCCATCTGCTCTGCTGAAACTGCTGAGTATTCAAGTATCCGGGAATATCGTGAAAAAATAGAAAAAGCGCTACAGGGAAATAACTGTTCAGAGACACACAGGCTGGATCCGCTTTTCCGTGATGAGCATGAAATGGAGAGATGGAAGCTGGCGAAGGAAAAATACCGCCTGCCTTCCGTGACCCTTGAAAACCTTGAGGATGATGATTGCTTTATCGGTATCGACAGCGGCTCCACCACGACAAAAGTCGTTGCCACGGACAGGAAGGGGAGGATATTTTTTCATTTTTATGAGAAAAACAATGGTGACTCCCTGGGGACAATAAACAGGGGTTTACATATTCTGAAAAAGGATCTTGAAGATGCGGGGAAACATATTACTGTTGCCGGAAGCTGTGTGACAGGCTACGGGGAAGACCTTGTCAGAGCTGCATTTCCCGTCGGTTCAGGCCAGGTTGAGACCATTGCCCATTATCTTGCTGCCGGTCATTTCAACCCGCAGGTATCATTTATTCTTGATATCGGCGGTCAGGATATGAAGGCAATATTTGTAAAGGACGGACTGATTGACAGGATTGAGATCAATGAAGCCTGTTCCTCGGGTTGCGGATCCTTTATCGAGGAATTTGCACGCTCACTGAATTACAGTTGTGAAGAATTTTCGGATCTCTCGGTAAAATCGGAACAGCCCTGTGATCTCGGGACCCGCTGTACGGTATTCATGAACTCAAAGGTTAAACAGAGTCTTCGTGAAGGTGCCGGAGTGGCAGATATTGCTGCCGGCCTGGGATATTCAGTTGTCAGAAACTGTCTTTTTAAGGTTTTGAAACTGAAAAATTTTGATGAGCTGGGTGATAATATCATGGTTCAGGGGGGATCCTTCAGGAATCTGTCAATAATCCGTGCCCTGGAGCTTGAAACGGGCAGATCCGTGATGATTACCGATTTTCCGGAACTGATGGGAGCCTATGGTGCAGCTCTTCACGCGATCAAAGTATGGAGCAGGGGCATGACAGAGCCACTGGATATTTCTGAACTGAGGCTGAGGAAGAACAGGAGCAGCAAGGCCATAATATGTAAAGGATGTGAAAATCAATGTACTGTAACGATATTTGAATTTAAGGGGGGAAAGAGGTATTACACGGGAAACAAATGTGAAAAGATTTTCTGTAATTCGGGATCAGGACCTGCCGGGGGTTTTAACCTGTACTCAGAAAAAGGGAAATATTTGTTTGAAAGATCAGGCGGTATTCCCGGAACCCAAATAAAAATAGGCATTCCTCGTGTGCTGGGAATGTATGAGAATTATCCTTTCTGGCACACATTCCTGACCGGATCGGGCTTTGAAGTGGTTCTGTCCGATGCATCCACCCCCCGTCTCAATGATGTGGGCGCCGCAACGGTGATGTCGGACAATATCTGTTTTCCGGCCAAGATTGCCAACGGACATGTACTGAATCTGACAGAAAAAAATGTTGACCGTATATTTCTTCCCTTTGTGGTATATGAAAAAAAGGATGACAGAAATTCGGTTAACAGTTATAATTGTCCCATAGTGACAGGATATTCCGAAGTACTGAGAAGTTCAATAAACACCGCAGAAAAATTCGGACTGCCCTTTGATTCCCCGGCTCTCACCTTCAGGGATCGCCGTCTTCTTAAAAAAGGCTGTACGGAATATGTACTTTCTGTTTCTCCCGGGATCTCCCGGAAGAAAATTGACAATGCATTCATGCTTGCCATCGGAGAACAGGAAAAATATGAAAAGCTGCTTGCTGAAAAATGCAGGACTGTTGCCGGTAAAGCCATTGAGGATAACAGGCTTGTGATTCTGCTGGCAGGACGCCCCTATCACAGCGATCCCTTCATACAGCACAAGATATCGGATATCATTTCTGATTTCGGGGCGGATGTGATATCCGATGATATTGTAAGGGGAGATGAGTTTGACAGCAGTAAGGTACAATGTATCAGTCAGTGGGCCTGGACCAACAGAATTATTAAATCAGCCCTGTGGGCGGCAGATGCACCGGGGAATGTCCATTATGTCCAGCTTACATCATTCGGATGCGGTCCGGATGCATTTATCCTGGATGAGGTTTCTGATATTCTCAGAAGGAAAGGGAAGAATGCTACCTTTCTTAAAATTGATGATATCAATAATCTGGGTTCAACCAGACTGAGGATCAGATCGCTGATAGAAAGTCTCAGGCTAAGGGATACAGACAGGAATAATCCGGGAAACAGTATTATAAATACCAGGATATTTACCAGGAAGGAGAGAAAACGGAAAATCCTGATGCCGTGGTTTGCCGACTTTTATTCTCCATTTTTCCCCGCGCTTTTTGAACTGTCGGGTTATGAGGCGGAAAACCTGCCTCCCAGCGATCAGCTCTCTGCAGATTACGGGCTGAAGTATTCAAATAATGAGATATGTTATCCTGCCACCCTGGTTGTTGGTGATATCATGAAAGCCCTCGACAGCGGTCGCTATGACAGGAATGAAATTGTTGTCGGCATGTCCCAGACCGGCGGACAGTGCAGGGCCACCAGTTATATTTCCCTTATTAAGAAAGCGCTTATTTCATCGGGCCATGAAGATATTCCCGTTGTTTCCATTGCCCTGGGTGGAAGTATCGGAAATGAGCAGCCCGGCTTTGAAATGAAATGGGGCAGGAAATACAAGGCGGTTATTGCATGTATGCTCTATGCCGATTACCTGTCGCAGATGTATTATTCCACTGCTCCGAGGGAGAAGGAACCCGGTATTTCCGAAGCCCTGAAATCAAAATATCTCAGTCTGGGAACAGAGGCTTTAAGGGAAAACTCTTCCGAAAGATTTTTTGATCTTGCCGGAGAGATGGCGGCCGGTTTTGCATCTGCATGTGATCACCGGCCGGTACCCAGGGTCGGGATTGTCGGAGAGATATATGTGAAATACAATAATTTTGCACACAAGAATGTAATAAACTGGCTTATTACCCAGGGTGTGGAACCGGTCGTCCCTCTGATAACGAATTTCTTTACTGACGGATTTGCCAGCTATGAAGCCAGGATAAACGGTAATATTTCCAGGAAAAAATTTCCGCTTTTTATTGTTGATATGGCAAAATCATATGTCCAAAGGATGATCAGCCGGATGGATTCAAGAATTGAGGCTTTTCACTACCGGAGGGGGATAAGTGATCCGGATACCGACGCACAAAAGGCTTCCGCAATAATAAATCTGAATTCCCAGTTTGGTGAAGGCTGGAGAATACCGGCTGAGCTGGTTCATTTTGCAGAGAGCGGGATCAACAATGTACTCAGCCTTCAGCCCTTCGGATGCATTGCCAATCATATTGTTTCAAAGGGTATAGAAAAGAGGGTACGGCAGCTTTTCCCTGAAATGAATATATTGTCACTTGACTTTGACAGCGGTGTAAGCGATGTCAATATATACAACCGGTTGCATTTTATGATAAAAAATGCACAGGAACAGCTGCAGCGGGTCTGATATTTTGATCAGACCGGTTTGGGTGGAATTATAATGAGATAATTTATGTAATATTGGAATCTCGAAAAATGCTTGATCATGACAGAACAAATCAAACAGATTGCAGCGAGAATCAGGGAGATCCGTGAGATTTCCGGTGTCACGGCTGAAGCACTTGCACTGAAGCTGGGTCTTCCCGGGGAACTTTATAACAGTTATGAAAGTGGTGACACCGACATTCCTGTAGGAATCGTTTTTGAAATATCGGAAATGTTTAATGTCGAACTCTCGGTTCTTTTGGGAGGAAACAATCCGAAACTGCATGTTTACAGCATAGTCAGAAAGGGGAAAGGATTAAAACTGGAGCGCAGGCAGCAATACAGATATGAGAGTCTTGCCTGGAATTTTATGAACAAGAAGGCTGAAATATTTATGGTTACCATTGATCCAAAGCCGGAAGATACTATGCTTGAGTTTAATTCCCATCCCGGACAGGAATTTAATTATGTGCTGGAAGGAGCTATGATGACAATAATTGACGGGCATGAGATCATCCTCAATGAAGGGGATTCAATCTTTTTTGATTCAGGATACAAGCATGCGATGAAAGCCCTCAACAATAAGCAGGTGAGATTCCTGGCAATGGTTTTATAGGGAAAAGAACAGAGGAAAAGAACAGCCGGCAGTTGCATGAATAACTGTGAAAAAAACCCGGGAAGATATTGTGGCAGGCTGCCGGGAAGATTTTGGATGAAACAGTCAGGGATACAGTATAAAAAATCATAAAATCAAAATAATACAGAATTAAAGTTTAGGAAAGCAATGATATTGGAGAAATACCTTGAGCAGACTGATTTTGAATCGTATGAGAATTTCAGGTCCGGTTTTGAAATAAAAATTCCACAAAACTTCAATTTTGCCTATGATATAGTTGATAAAACAGCTGCGGAAACACCCGGGAAAATTGCAATGGTATGGTGTGATGACAAGGGGAATGAAGCTGTTTTTACTTTTGAACAGATGAAATATTACAGCAGCAAGGCAGCCTGCTATTTTAAATCGCTTGGCATAGGGAAGGGTGACCGGGTGATGCTTATTCTGAAAAGGCATTTTAGTTACTGGTTCTGTACTCTGGCCCTGAACAGGATAGGTGCGGTCACAATACCGGCGACACATTTGCTTTCTGCAAAAGATATTGTTTACAGGAATAATGCTGCGGATATAAAAATGATAGTTTGTGTTCCTGACCCTTTTGTGATGGAACATATTGAGGAAGCTGAAAGCCAATCGCCTACATTGAAATACAAGGTACTGACAGATTGCGACAGGGAAGGGTGGCTGAATTTCTCAAAGGGTATGGAAGAGAGTCCGGCTGAATTTCCCAGGCCGGCAGGAGATGATGCAGTAGGAAACAGCGATACCATGCTTCTTTACTTTACTTCGGGAACAACAGGAATGCCCAAGATGGTAAGCCACGATTTTACCTATCCCCTCGGGCATGTGGTAACGGCAAAATACTGGCAGGGCGTATTGAACGGTGGTCTTCATTTTACTATTGCTGATACAGGCTGGGCAAAATCGGCCTGGGGCAAGATTTACGGTCAGTGGATATCAGGCAGTGCCGTAATGACTTACGATTATGACAAGTTTGTGCCGGGAGATATTCTTTCAGTGATTGAAAAATACGGGGTTACCACATTCTGTGCACCTCCTACAATATACAGGTTCCTTATCAAGGAAGACCTGACCCGTTATGATCTGGGCAGGCTTAAAAACTGTGTTGTTGCTGGTGAACCCCTGAATCCGGAAGTATACAGGTATTTCCTTGAAAAAACCGGACTGAAGCTGATGGAAGGGTACGGGCAGACCGAATGTACTGTTGCAATAGCGACCTATCCGTGGATGGAGCCCAAGCCGGGCTCAATGGGGAAGCCAACACCGGGCTATGATATTGATATTGTTGATGAGTCAGGCAATTCATGTGAAATCGGCTATGAGGGGGAGATTGTAATATATACTTCCCGGAGAAAACCCGTGGGTATGTTCAGGGGTTATTACCGCGATGATGAGCTGACAAGAAGTGTATGGCCGGACGGGATATATAAAACAGGCGACATGGCCTGGCGGGATGAAGACGGCTATTTCTGGTTCGTGGGCAGGGCAGATGATATCATTAAAAGTTCCGGTTACCGTATTGGTCCCTTCGAAGTTGAAAGTGCCCTCATTGAACATCCTGCAGTGCTTGAATGTGCCGTTACCGCTGTTCCCGATCCTGACAGGGGCCAGATAGTGAAGGCCACGGTTATCCTGTCAAAGGGCTATACTCCCGGTGATGAACTTGCGAAAGAGCTGCAGGAACATGTTAAAAGAGTAACCGCACCCTATAAGTATCCGAGAATAGTTGAATTTGTCAATGAACTGCCGAAAACCATAAGCGGCAAGATACGAAGGGTTCAGATAAGGGAGGAAAATGAACAGGTATCCGGGGAATAGAATTGCCGGGCGATGGATCAGCCGGGCGATAGTACCGCCGGGCAATATACCGTATTTTCCCACAGACGTCTTAGTTCACCATTAATTATCAGGTAATTCGTATCCGTCCGACAGGGTTTTCATAAATGCCACTATGGCATCTTCCTCTTCATCTGTGAGTTCCAGGTCACCCAGCTCATCAAGGTTAATGTTTTGTGCGATTTCCGGCTCCGGCCAGCAGTTGATCCCGGGTCTGGGATCATCAACTTCACCGGCCAGGGGGAGGACGTCACGTGTGTTGTAAAAATGAACAATTTCTTCCAGACTTTTGAAATAACCATTGTGACCGTAAGATTTTACAAAATGCGGTGACGGACGTTTATCCACGTTCCTCAGTGTCGGAACCCTGTGCATGCCCAGGCTCTCTTCAGCAAACATAGCATAATGGGGAAGCTGTTTCAGGAAACCTCCCAGTCCCGGATCCCTGTATTCACTGCCTTCACTGTTGAAGGATTTATCCATTGTATACCAGGGATTGTCAGGATTAGCCGGCATTCCAAGGTTGTCATAGGTGAAATCCGTGAAGAGGGGCGGTGTTCCGTCTTCAAGAACATCCATGGGATGACATTCGGCACACAGTCCCTTGTTCCTGAACAGATCCATTCCCTTTTCCTCCTGGGGGGTCAGCCTGACTTTTCCCCGGAGATAATAGTCATATTTGGAGGTAAAGGCGTTTACCTTGTCTGAATGTTCAAAGGCTGCAAGGGCCAGTCCGATAATGCCGAACTGCATGTTCAGATCCTCACAGGCGGAGATGTCGTCTATGTTCCAGATATCTGCGGCTATCTTATGATAGAGATCCGAATAGTCAGATTGCAGCACTTTTTTCACCACTTCCTTTTCATCAGAAATGTTTTGTTCCACAGGATTGAGAAATGGCTGCTGAGCCTGGTCAGCTGCGGCATTACCAAGCAGGTAGCCCGTTGCCCTTCCGTCCCAGAAATTGCCTCCTACAAAGAGCAGTTCCCCCTCTTCAAGCATGGCGTTGAAAACCGGACTGTATGTGGCGTAGGCGGCGCTTGGTGGTTTCCTGTCGCTGAAGCGGCCCTTTACGGCTCCTTCATATACGGCACCTTTTGCGTTTATTTCACTGTCAGGTCCTGACCAGCCTGCTTCGGGTCCGTGACATGTGGCACAGGCCTGGCCGGAAGGTGTTGATAAATTACTGTCAAAGAAAAGCTTTTCACCAAATGCCTGTAACTCTGCATTGTCCAGCAGATGTCCCATACCAAATTCTATCAGGTCCTCATCTTCATCTTCTTCACGTTCACGGCAGGCGGTGAACACAAGAACGGAAACCAGGATTACAGGCAGCAAAAAAACCAGATAACGCATCAGTCTGTGTGCCCTGTATGATCCTTGGAAAAGTTCTGCCTGTTCATATTCACCCTTCCGGGAAGATTTCACAATAGCATTGTTTTCAGGGTTCATGATTTAATAATTTTAGATTTTATTCAATTATTCAGAATCTGAACTCAAAAATAACAAATTTATAGCACTATTATTCCGGGGTTTTGTATATATCATGGAATGGCTGAATGATAATCCGGCCGGTCAGTATTTTCCCAAACCCGGTTTTTATATATCAAGAATGATTCCTACGGGGCAGTGATCAGATCCCATGATTTCCTCATGGATAAAGGCATTTTTAACTTTTGGCAGCAATGAAGGGCTTACCAGAAAATAATCGATCCTCCAGCCAATATTCCTGGCTCTTGCAGCAGCCCTGAAGCTCCACCACGAATATCTCTCTGCCTGATCAGGATAAAAATGGCGGAAAGTATCATTGAATCCACTATTTACAAGTCTGTCCATTCCGTCAATTTCTTCCTGCATGTATCCGGCTGTCTTGTTGTAATTGGCCTTTGGCCTCGCCAGATCAATCTCCCTGTGGGCAACATTGAGATCACCGCACAGGATCAGAGGCTTGGTTTTTTCAAGATTTTTCAGATAGTCAAAAAAGGCCTTGTCCCATTCCTGCCTGTAATCCAGCCTTGCCAGCTCGGCTCCGGAATTGGGCACATACACGTTTACCAGAAAGAATTGTTCAAATTCAAGGCACAGGACCCGCCCCTCGGTATCGTGCTCACTGATACCTATGTCTTTTGTTACGGCAAGGGGACTGACCTTTGAAATGACAGCTGTTCCGGAGTATCCCGGCCTGACTGCAGAATTTGTATAAATATGCTTGTCACTGAGGGACTCAAGTGCCTCGCTGGTCTGATGATCATTTGCCTTCGTCTCCTGAATACAGGTAATGTCAGGGTCAATTAGTTCAAGATCAGCAAAAAATGTCTTTTTTACTATTGCACGGATGCCGTTAACGTTCCAGGATATTATTTTCATCTGTCTGTAATTTGATTTTAATGGTCAGATAACTTGAAATTTTTTACATATTCGTTTCATGGTGCGGATTTTGATTTTGTGTAAAAATAATAATACTGATGATATAAGCAGAAGGAAAAGCGGGTGATATGCTTTTTCCCGGTACATCCCGGTTCCGGATTTCCTGACGGAACAGTCACACGGAACAGTCACACGGGACAGTCACATTGAACAATTGGGCTGAAATAATTGTTGACAGTGACATATTGGTAAATATAAATAAGGAGGACAGAAATCCGATATGAAAACGGTATTGATCATTACAGGAGTATTGGTTTTTGTAATTGTATTGTTGTATATTT
>LSQX01357994.1_pt1 | contig 16594 bp, 15 predicted proteins | sample 654561 | NCBI WGS metagenome assembly LSQX01 (sample SAMN04489861, study PRJNA283612) | anaerobic digester metagenome | isolation source: 4 biogas reactors fed with cattle manure at either 37C or 55C with and... | place: Denmark: Kongens Lyngby | collected 2014 | reverse complement strand
GACCTATCATACCGTTATTTAACACCGTCTAGAGGCTCTAAAAGTTCTCCTTTGCCATAAACCAAAGCGTCATAGGCTTTCTGTACACGCTCCCAGCGATTGTCTCTATCCATAGCGTAGTAGCGACCACTTACAGTGGCAATTTTTCCTAGTCCTTCTTCTTTCATAAAGTCTAGAAGATCTCGCAAATCCTCTAAACCACTATCCGGCGGCGTGTCTCTACCATCTAAAAAGGCATGGACATAAACATCCTTAATTTGTTTTCTTTTGGCTTCTTTCAAAAGTCCTTTTAAATGTTTACTATGAGAATGGACTCCGCCAGGAGATAAAAGGCCAATTAAATGAAGTTTCCCTCCAACGTCATTACTGAAAGCTTCTTTGACAATTTCCCTTTCAAAAAAACTTCCATCTTCCATATCCCTAGTTATACGAAGGAGGGCTTGATAGACGATTCTACCGGCGCCAATATTAAGATGGCCCACCTCAGAATTGCCCATTTGTCCCGGAGGAAGACCTACGTCCATACCCGAAGCGTTTAGAAGACTGTGGGGGTACTTCACAAAGAGGCTATCGAGCACCGGTGTATTGGCCTCAGATACTGCGTTATTGTGTCCAGGAGGGGCCATTCCTAGGCCATCAAGAATAATTAATGCTGCTTTCATTTTAGTACTCCAATAGTTCGGCAAAGCTCAAAGGATTCAAACTGGCGCCGCCGACAAGGGCGCCATCAATGTCTTCCATAGCCATCAACTGCTTGATATTTTTGGGATTGACACTGCCGCCATAGAGAATCGATGTCTGCTGAGCAACTTCAAAACCAAAAAGTTCCTCAATCTGACGTCTAATATATTGATTCATTTCCTGGGCATCCTCAGAGGATGCCGTCTTACCAGTACCAATAGCCCAAACGGGTTCATAGGCAATGTGAATGTCTTCCATATTTTCCCTTGTAAGGCCTTTAAGGGCGGCTAAAATCTGTTCCTTCACCACCTCCTGGGCCTTGCCTGCTTCTCGCTGCTGGAGTTGTTCACCGACACACAAAATCACTTCTAAACCGTGCTCCAATGCTTTTCTAACTTTTTGTGCAACGATCTGATCGGTCTCATTATAATAACTTCTCCGCTCGGAGTGGCCCACCAGAGTAATCCCAACCCCAATTTCTTTAATCATAGAAGCAGCAATTTCACCGGTAAAGGCTCCTTGCTCTTCCTGGTGGATATTCTGAGAAGCCAACTCCACACCCCGTGGAAGCTCTTTTTGCATGCTCTGTAAAGAAACATAGGGTGGACAGAGAACAATACGCTGATTATTTTTGGGTTCAAACTTAAAAGAATGAAGAAAAGCTAGAGCCTCACTGGGTCCGTGGTTCATCTTCCAGTTCCCTGCAAGAATTTGTTTTCTCATTTCTCCTCCAGTATAGCAATCCCAGGGAGCTCTTTTCCTTCTAAAAGTTCGAGACTAGCTCCCCCTCCGGTGGAAATATGGCTCATCTTTTCATCAAAGCCCATTTCAGTGACGGCAGCGGCGCTATCACCGCCTCCTATAATCGTAATCCCTTGATTTTCTGCCATAGCCTCGGCGATGGCTCTTGTCCCTGCCTCAAAGTTTTTCATTTCAAATACACCCAAAGGACCGTTCCAGAGAATGGTCTTGGCTCTTTTTATCACTTCCGTAAAGGCTTCAATACTACGTGGCCCGATATCAAGGCCCATGGTGCCTGGCGCAATATCTCTTCCCTTTGTAAAAACCGGAACAACATCTTCATAGGCCGGTGCCGTAGCAAAATCCAGTGGAAGATGAAAGGGAATCCTTTTTTCTTCTGCAAGGCTTAACATTTTCTTAGCAAAGTCCACTTGATCCTCCTCTACCAGAGAATCCCCAATACTATGGCCCATCGCCCTCATAAAGGTATAAGCCATGGCTCCGCCTACAATAATTTCATCTACTTTCTCGAGAAGGTTTTCAATCACTTTAATTTTATCCGATACCTTAGCCCCTCCCAATATAGCCAAAAAAGGTCTCTGGGGATTTTCTAAGGCATCATAAAAATATTTAAGTTCTTTCTCAATGAGAAATCCTGATACCTTCCTAGGAAGGAGCTCTGCCACGCCATAATTGGAGCTATGGGCTCGGTGGGCTGTACCAAAGGCGTCATCGACAAAAATATCGGCTAAGTAAGCAAACTTCTCAGCAAGAACTGGGTCATTTTTGGTCTCTCCTGCGTCATATCGAGTATTTTCAAGCAGGAGAACCTGCCCTTCTTCCATAGCGCCAACCATTTCTCTTATTTTATCATCGACAACTTCTTTGCTACTATGAAATAAAACCGGCGCTTCTAGGAGCTCACTTAGGCGTTTGGCAACAGGTTCAAGACTCAGCTGTGGGTCGGCCCCTTTGGGTTTTCCAAGATGTGAGGCCAAAACAAGTTTCGCTCCCTGTTCTCTTAAATATTCAATCGTAGGCAGAGATGAAATCACTCTTCTCTCGTCGCGGATCATACCATCTTTTAGGGGTACATTAAAATCCACTCGAAGAAAAACTGTTTTACCTTTAACATCGATATCACGAATTGTCTTTTTCATATTTACTCCTTAAAAATCCCGACCGAAGTCGGGATCTTGCTATTTTGATTTTTCGACCATATAGTCGCAAAGGTCAACCACGCGCTCAGCATAACCCCATTCGTTGTCATACCATGCAATGACTTTTACCATCTTTTCACCCAAAACATCTGTGGAAAGGGCATCTACAATAGAAGAACGCTTATCACCCTTATAGTCAGTTGAAACCAGCGGCTCTTCGCTGTAGCCAAGAATCCCCTTCATTTCACCCTGGCTGGCGATTTTTAAAGCTTCATTGACAGCCTCTATGGTAACAGGTTTTTTTGTGGTAACAACTAAATCCACAACAGAAACAGTGGGGGTTGGCACTCTCATACTCATTCCAGAAAACTTGCCTTTTAGCTGGGGAAGTACAAGGGATACGGCCTGGGCAGCTCCGGTTGTTGTAGGAATCATGTTTAGTGCTGCGGCCCGTGCTCTACGGGGGTCAGAGTGTTTACTGTCCACCAGGACCTGATCGTTGGTATAGGCATGAATGGTGGTCATCATACCCATTTCAATACCAAATTCTCTATCTAATATTTTGGCTACCGGCGCTAAGCAGTTGGTTGTACAAGAAGCGTTGGAGATGATATGGTGATTTTTATGATCATAATCATCCTCATTCACTCCCATTACAATTGTGATGTCATCTCCCTTTGCTGGAGCTGTAATCAAAATTTTCTTTGCTCCTTGGTCCAGATGAATCTGTGCTGTTTCTCTTGTACGATAGCGCCCGGTACTGTCAATTACTATATCAATATCGTTTTCCTTCCATGGAAGATTGGCTTCATCTCTTTGATTGCGCACTTCAATTTTTTCCCCATTGACATAAACACAGTCTTCTCCTTTTTCCACTGTGCCGGGGAAGACTCCATAGACTGAGTCATACTTTAAAGAGGAATAGATCCGTTGTACGTCTCCTCCATTAATAAGGGCCAAGGTAAACTTTTTATCTTCCTGCTGAGCCCAAATACGCACCACTGCTTGGCCGATACGACCAAAACCATTTATTGCAACATTTTTCATTTTTAAAATCCTTTCTATAATATATTAGTTTAAATTTTGTGTGTGAAAAACAAATTCCTTATCCCAAAAAGCTGTCCCTGTGTCTGCTCTATCCCCTGGGGAATAATTGCCTTTTTTGATTTCCATTGGAGTTAAATAATAATAAATTTCTTTTCCATAAAGAATCAAAAAACTATATCTTTTAATCCTACTAAAGATTGATACCCATTTTTATAACACTTATATGCATTATTTAAAATTTTTACGTAGGATGGAAGAGAGAATTCCTAGCTCTTCACGATACTTAGCGATGGTTCTACGAGCCAGGAAAATCCCTTGTTCTTCAACTTTTTTAGCCAAAGCATCATCACTGTAGGGTTTGGCTTTATTTTCATTTTCCACCAGATCTTCTATAATGCTCTTTACGTGTAGCGAGCTGACATTACGGCCTTGCTCTGTTCCAACAGCACTGGGGAAGAAATAGCTTAAGGGATAAAGCTGGTTCTCGAAAAGGAGGAATTTTCCGTTTATAGCCCGAGAAATCGTCGATTCATGACAATCTATTAGATCTGCAACATCAAGAAGGTTTAGGGGCACCATGCCCTTTTCTCCTATAGTAAAAAAATCTTTTTGAAACTCCATAATGCTATTCATAACATTTGTGATGGTTTTTCTACGCTGCATCAAAGCTTCTAAAAAGAGTTGAGCTCGCTTTTTTTTATCTGAAATATAGACCTTACTTTTATCGTCGAGCTCCTCAAGGCTTAAGTTCGAGTAATAGGGACTTACCATCACATCGGGATAAATCCGCTCGTTGAGGGATAGCTCAAGCTTATCTTGGTTCTTTTCGATGATCACATCGGCAATTTGGGCATTGACCCGGTCGCTTTTATGAAAAGCAAGTCCCGGCTTTGGATCCAAAGTTTGGATCCTACGAATAGCCTCTTCAATGGCATGCAAACTTATATCATACTTTTTTGCGAGTTTATCTAGGCGATGGGCTGCCACATCCTCTAAGTCTTCACTGACAATATCCAGAGCAACCGATGTATCGTATCCTAAATCCCGCAGCTGCAAAATGAGGCACTCGGTAAGATTTCGACTACCTACCCCCGCCGGCTTTAAATGTTGGAGAACCCAAAGAGCTTTTTCCATCTCTTCTTTATCATAGGAAGAAAAGAAAGCGTCCTTCAAATACTCCTCCAGCAGGTAACCTTTCCGATTGACGTATTCAATAAGCCGCTCCACCAGATTTCTCTCTCTAGAACTAAGTTCTAAAAAACTCACTTGTTCAAGCAGATATTGGGCAAGACTTGGACGATCTTCTAAGTCATCCCAGGGGGAATAGCTGCTTAAGTTCCTACGAGGAAGCGGGCTGTTTTCCCGTATCTCAAGTAGAGGATTTTCTAAAACCTCTTCTTCAATCCTCTCTTTTAACTCCAAGGAATTATCTTGGAGTATATCTAGACTTAATTTTAGGGCCGGTGTTAGAATAAGTTGTTGCTTTTGTTCCAACACCAAATTCATATCAAGTTGCATAGATTCTCCTAGCGTTTTGAGACATCATAGAGTTCTCCCGCTGCCTTTGGCCCCGCACTACGGCGGCTAAAAAGAAGAATAGCAATAATGGTGAGTATATATGGCAGTGCGTGGAAAATCTCCGCGGGAACTTTTGCTAATATAGGAATGTCTTTACTGAATATGGCAAAGATCTGAGAAAATCCAAAGAATACTCCGGCACCTAGAACGCCCCAGGCATTCCATCGACCGAAAATAAGGGCAGCCAAGGAAATAAAGCCCACTCCATGAATGCTTCCGGCAGTGAACTGAGTGGCCTGGGTAAGTACCATAATCCCTCCCGAGAGCCCAGCCAGTAAACCAGAAATCAAAACTCCGGTATAGCGCATTTTCCGTACGCTCACGCCAAGACTATCCACTGCGGAAGGATGCTCTCCACTGGCTCTGAGGCGTAGTCCAAATCGCGTTTTTCTAAGAATAAAAGCCGTGACGATTACAAGTAAAAGAGCCAGATAAAATGTATAATACATCCTCTTAAAGAAAAGATCTCCAATGATGGGAATTTTCGAGAAAAGAGGAACATTTGTCTTAACAAAGCCACGGCTAAAAGTTTGGGTTCTCTGCTGATTAAAAAATATTTGACAAAAATAAACGGAAATCCCTATGGCAAGCATGTTGAGGGCTGTGCCGCTAATAACCTGATTTGCCTGAAGGTCAATACTGACAAAGGCGTGAATAAGGCTATAGAGTCCCCCGGCTAAAGCACCCAATAAAATGGCGATCCATGGAGTCCATCCGCCCAGGGCTGCTTCATTAAGTGGAGTAAAGGTAGCAGCTACAAAGGCTCCGATTACCATAATTCCTTCCAGTGCAATATTGACAATACCACTGCGTTCACTATAGAGCCCCCCCAGGGCAGTGATAATGATTGGGGTAGCGTAGATAAGGGAGAGCGTTACGATTGAGCTAATGAGATTCATCTTTACTCCTCTTTCTTGCATCCATCCATTCGAAAACAAGGTCGATACCATTTTTCATAGCTACAAAAAGAATGATCAGAGCCGAGACTATAATAGCAATCTCCAAAGGGATGCCTGAAGCCTGCATTAGCGTCTGAGAGCTTTTTAAACCGCCAAATAGTAGTCCTCCAAAGAATATTCCAAAGGCCGTATTGCCGCCCAATAGAGCTACGGCTATCCCATCAAAACCGTAGTTTTCAAAAGTACCTATAACACGGCCGTAATCGAAAGTCCCCAGGGTGAGCATTGCACCGGCAAGCCCGGCAAAGGCCCCGGCTATTGCCATGGAATAGGCGATGCGACTTGAAACTTTAATCCCACCATATTCCGCAGCATCTTTATTAAACCCTACTGCCCGAAGTTCATAGCCAAAGGTTGTTTTCTCAATAATAAAGTGATAAACAAAAAGAGCTATAATAACAACAATAAAACCCCAGTGTAGGCGGGAATTTCCCGTAAGTTGTCTTAGAAATTTACTATGAAGAAGAGAGGTGGCCGCCAGCTTTACGGTTTTTTGATTGTCACTGCCGGGCAAAGCTTTGATAATAAAATTCCCCAAATAAAGCGCAGTGTAATTCATCATGATGGTTACAACCACCTCATGGACACCAAACTTTGCTTTAAAATAACCTGGGATCCATCCCCAAAGAGCGCCACATAATGCTGCTACAAATATGGCCAGAGGAAGGTGAATATAAAAAGGAAGTTTAAATAAAATACCCACGGCCACAGCACCAACGCTGCCCATAATTACCTGGCCCTCAGCACCTATGTTAAATAGACCCGTTCTAAAGGCAAAGCCCACAGAAAGCCCTGTCAGAATAATGGGCATTGCCATTTGGATAAATTCTCCTAAATAGCGAGCATTAAAAAAGCCTTCTTTTCCAATGGCTCTAAGATTCATTCCCGTCATTGTACGGATTAGCGACAGAAAAAAAGACAGAGGGCTTATCCCGGAAATCAGCATAACGACACTGGCCACCACGAAGGAAAGAAGTATTGCAATTAAACTTAGTGTGAGATGGCTCCTTTTTTTAAGCAAGAGTAACCTCCTTTGATCCGCTCATCATTAGCCCCAGTTCCTGAACCGTTGTCTCCTCGGGAAGCACGTCTCCGGTAATGCGACCTTGATAGATTACATTGATACGATCACTGACACTCATAATTTCATCCAATTCAAAGCTAACAAGGAGGACAGCTTTTCCTTGGTCTCTAAGCTCAACAAGACGTTTATGAACGTATTCTATAGCCCCGACATCAAGACCCCTTGAGGGCTGAGAAGCCACCATGACCAAAGGGTCAAGATCCACTTCTCTTCCTATTATAGCCTTTTGTTGATTGCCACCGCTCATGTTTCGCACAATGGTATCGATGCCCTCGGAGCTGCGCACATCAAATTCATCAATGATGCGCTTTCCTTTTTTCTTTATCTCTACCTCGTCTAGAAGCAGCCCATGACTAAGAGGTTCATTCTCATAGGTTTTAAGAACAATGTTTTCATCCAGCCTAAAATCCATTACAAGAGCCCGCCTTTGGCGGTCTTCGGGAATATAAGCGATTCCCTTGGTAATGCGCTCTCGAATACTGTCATTAATAATGGATTTGCCCTGAAGAATAATATCGCCCTTCTCCACTTTTCGAAGTCCCGTAACGGCTTCAACCAGTTCCTGTTGGCCATTTCCATCTACTCCAGCAATCCCAAGAATCTCACCTCGTCGAAGGTGAAGATTCAGTCCCTTGAGAGCATCCAGCTTACGCTGGTCCTTTACCCAGAGATCCTTTATCACCATCACATCTTCTCCGGGCTGAGCAGGGGCTTTGTCCACATCGAAATTTACTTCACGGCCTACCATCAACTCAGCAAGCTCACCTTCTGTAGTGTCTTTAACATTGACCGTGCCAATATATTTTCCCTGGCGCAAAACAGTCACGCGGTCAGCTGAAGCAATGATTTCTTTTAGCTTATGGGTTATGAGAATGACACTTTTGCCTTCAGCAGCAAAGTTTTTCATAATCCCAATCAGTTCATCAATTTCTTGCGGAGTTAAAACCGCTGTAGGCTCATCCAAAATAATAATTTCCGCTTTACGATAAAGAACCTTAAGAATTTCAACCCTCTGCTGCATCCCCACACTGATATCTTCTATTTTTGAATCTGGATCCACTCCCAAGCCATACTGAAGAGAAAGCTCTTTAACTTGTTTTCTCGCCTTATCATAGTCAATAAGTATCCCTCCGGGCTCATCACCTAGAATGATATTTTCCACTACGGTAAAATTATCAATAAGCTGGAAATGCTGATGAACCATACCAATACCCAGTTCGTAGGCTATATTAGGGGATTTTATATCTACCTTCTCCCCCCGCACAAAAATTTCACCTTCTTCAGGTTGATAAAAACCAAAAAGCACCGACATCAAAGTCGATTTACCGGCGCCATTTTCTCCAAGAAGTGCATGGATCTCGCCTTTTTTAAGCTGTAAAGTCACATTGTCATTGGCGATAATACCAGGAAAACGCTTGGTAATATTTCGCATTTCGACTATAAACTGCTCCATTTGCCTCCCCTTTCATCTTAATTAAAGCAAGTATAGCATGTTTTAGCGTTTTTTTGTTAGCTACACCCATTGAATTGGTAATTTCCGAAATAAAAAAAAGAAAGTTTTCTACTGACTTTCTTTTTACAAATTAGCCTATAAAATTTCGGAAAACAAAAATGAAAATCAAGCTGCTAAGGGCAAGACTCAGCCAGGTTATCCCTCCTAAAAGAATGGGTTTAGCTCCCTGAGTAAGAAGGTCTTTAAAACGTATCTTTAGCCCGATTCCCACCAAGGCTGCAGTGATAAAGTACTTATAACTTAAACTAAATACCTTACCGGGGATTCCAATAAAGCTAAAAAAGCCCAGGCTGTTAAAAAGTGCCATAAGCATAAACCACAAAATGGCCCAGGGAAAAATCCTCTGCACTGTTTTTAAAAGACCATCCTGATCTTTTTCTCCACTTCCCAGCTGTCTAAAAGCAAAAAACAAGGAGGTGGGAATAAGAAGCATGATACGTGTCATTTTTACCGTGATGGGTTGAGTCGCTTCGATACCCATAAGAACATTGAATGTTTCCTGGGCCGCCGCCACACTGGAAGTATCATTGATGGCCGATCCTGCTAAAAACCCAAATTGATTGGCACTCATACCTAAAGCCTTAGCCAAATAGGGATAACCTAGAGCAGCTAGAACGTCAAAAAGAAAAATGGCCGTTAAAGCATAGGCAATTTCCTCTTCCTTGGCCTTAAAAATGGTGGCTAAGGTAGCGATGGCTGTTCCACCACAGATAGCTGTTCCTCCACCTACAAGCTTGGCAGTATTATCAGAAAGCCCTAATCTCCTTCCAAAATAGCTCGCTACAAGAAAGGCAAGGACTAGGTTGAGAAGAAGAAGGCCCAGGGCTTTCGAACCAAAGCCGAGGATTTGCGAGAAATGCAGGGTGCCTCCCGCCAGAATAATACCAAAATCTAGGAGTTTTTTTCCCACTGCCAGGGCCTGCTTTTTAAATTCTTCCTCCATATTCAGAGCATTAACAAGAAGCATACTCATAAGTAGGCCAATCATTGGGCCACCGATGATCTGTTGCTTTCCCCCTAGCCATAGAGCCCCCAGGGCAAGAGCCAGGCAGTAGATTAGTGCTGTGGTCTTTTTACTCATAGATTCTCCCATTTAATTATGGAAATTTATTTGTTCTTAGCGGATAAAAGAAAAACACTCCAACTGGCTTTACTCAAACTTACGAAATTCTTCCGTTTTTTCTTTCCCAGTATAGCATGATGTTGAAGATAAAAAACCCCTTAGTTTTGAAAACTAAGGGGCTTAATGGCTTAAATGAAATTATTTTATGCGAGAAGGAACTGGATCAACCATGATTTCGCCATTTCTAATTTTATTGGCGTATTCTTCGATTTTCTTTGTCCACTCTTCAGTAAGATTGGGATTAACAGCAGGAATACCTACACCGTTGGCCTTAAGGTCATAAATTCGGGTACCACCTTCGAATTTATCCTGGGCAACTAGTTTGCTTGTATCATAGGCTGCTTGGTATACGGCTTTGAGCATAGAGGTCAAAATAACGGATTTTCCATCGGCATAAACACCTTCGGAAAATTGATCTTTATCGACTCCAATTACCCAAACATCTTCACCGTTTTGTACACGGTCTTTGGCTTCTTTGATAACACCGTTTCCGGATCCGCCAGCTGCATGATAAATAACATAAACGCCAGCATCATACATTTTAGCGGCCAAAGTTTGTCCGTCTTCAGGCTTGTTAAAGTCACCAACATAATCGATAACCACTTTCATATTGGGATCTACTGCCAAAACACCTTGCTCAAAACCAGCCTCGAACTTTTGGATTGTGTCAAAGTCCATTCCACCAACAAAGCCCACGGTATCTTTACCGGCATCTTGTGCTTTAAGTGCTGCAGCAACGCCTACAAGATAGGAACCTTCATGCTCTGCAAAAAGCGCATTGAGTACATTGGGTGCTTCGACAACAGCATCAATAAATAGGATCTTTTGATCGGGAAAATCAGCTGCGATTTTAGCTATGGATTCTTCGAATAGAAAACCAGCAGCTACCATTAGATCTTTTTTATCTTCGCTAAATTGGGACAAGTTAGGAATATAATCTGCATCCGATGTACTCTGTAGAAATGAGATATTTCCTTCTGGAAGCTCAAATTTCTTGGCGTAGTACTTGATTCCTTCCCACGTTCCTTGGTTGAAGGATTTATCGTCGATACCGCCGGTATCGGTGACAAGTCCAATGGTGATCTCTTTTAGTGAAGCTTTGTCAACTTCATCGTTGTCTACAACAAGTGTTTCTTCCTCGGTAGCTTCAGGTGCTGCCGGCGCTTCTTTTTCTCCACAAGAAATCAGTGAGAAGCTAAGCAGTAAGACCAAAGCCAGTGCTAAAAATCTTTTCATTAAATACCTCCTGAAATCGTATCCTCAATGGGATAGGTTTTCTTTATTCCATGGGCATTATTACCCATTTAACAATGTTTCAATCCTTCAAGTAAAGTTCCTCTGTCGCCAGACTTCATAAAGCACTACTGCAGCTGCATTGGACAAATTAAGTGAGCGCAGTCCCTGTTTTTCGAGCATAGGAATACGTAACCGATGCTCTTTGTATCTTTCATGAAGCTGTGGTGGCAAACCAGCTGTTTCCTTACCAAAGAGAAGAAAAACTTCCTCCTCGTAGTGACACTCATAGACCGTTTTTTTGGCTTTAGTGGTGATCAGATAAAGGGGATGATCACCATAAATTTGTAAGAAGGCTTCCAAACTATCGTGAACTTCTATTTCTAGCTTGTCCCAATAATCAAGTCCGGCTCTCTTTAGTTGTTTTTCCTCTAAAGAAAAGCCCAAGGGCCGAATAAGATGGAGCTTTGCGCCACTTAGCGCACAACTTCTTGCTATATTCCCAGTGTTTTGAGGGATTTCCGGTTCCACAAGAACAAGGTGTATCATAGCCTTTTTACTTTATCCCCGGAAACATAGAGAAGAATGGTCCCTGCATACAACACTTCCGTATGAAAGGCCGTATTAAACAATCCATCACAGCCCTGAGCTTCCAGCTTCATTTGTATTTTATCATAAAGCTTTTTATATTGCTTGGCCATCATGGCTTCGTATTCTTCAATATTATCCGTGCGAAAGCTTTTAGTTAATACGGCAAGGTCGCTCTGGATAGAACTGGTAAAAACCGCACTGTCAAAAAATAGTCCCATATGTTCATATAGCTCTGGGTCATAGGGGTTTTTAGTAAAAATCATTTATCCACTCCTATTCTAGGACAAAGAGAGAAAATACCACAGCTCTCACATTGAGGATTTCGAGCTTTGCAACAATAGCGTCCATGAAGAATCAACCGATGATGCATGACACTCCACAATTCTTTTGGCAGCTTTTTTTGCAACTGCATTTCTACTTTAAGCGGATCCTTTCCTTTGGCAAGGCCTAATCGATTGGAAACCCGTAGAACATGGGTATCCACTGCAATGGCTGGCTCACCAAAAGCGCAACTTAAAACCACATTGGCGGTTTTTCGACCGACACCGGGAAGTTCCATTAAAGCTTCACGGCTTGAAGGAACTTCCCCACCGTGCTTTTCTAATAAAAGGCCCGCCGTCAAATAGATGTTTTTTGCTTTTTGATTAAACATACCGCAGGAGCGTATCAATTCAGTAATGCCTTCAATGCCCAAATCCACCATGGCCTGGGGGTTCGGAGCTGCCTTGAAGAGATCCTTGGTAATTATATTTACCCGAATATCCGTACACTGTGCCGAAAGAATGACCGCGATTAAAAGCTCGAAGTTATTCTTGAAATTTAGCTCAGGACTTGCATCGGGATACACAAGAGCAAGACCCTCAACGATGGCCTCCACTTTTTTTGTCAATTTAGATAAGTCCCATCTCTTTGCCCACTTTTTCGAAAACCTCAACAGCTTGCTTCAAATTTTCTTTTGTATGCTCGGCTGTTATCATGCAACGTAGTCTTCCGGTTCCCATGGGTACCGTTGGAAATACAATGGAGCAAGCATAAACGCCATTTTTCAGAAGTTCTTTTGAAAAGGCTACTGCCTTGGCTTCATCGCCGATAATAACCGGAGTAATGGGTGTTTCGCTATGGCCTGTATTGAATCCCAGTTTACCCAGCTCTTCTTTAAAATAGCGAGCATTATCCCAAAGTCTATCGGTATACTCCGATGACTCCTCAAGCATGCCTACGGCTTCTATAAGAGCTGCCACAATGGCTGGAGGCAAACTTGTACTAAAGAGAATGGGACGACCACGGTGAGACAACCATTCTTTTGTTACTTGCTTACTGGCCACATAACCGCCCAGACATCCGAAACCTTTGGAGAGAGTACCAATAATAAAGTCGATACGGCCATGAAGGCCAAAATGATCCACTGTTCCTCTACCACACTCGCCAAGAACACCGGATCCGTGGGCATCGTCAACATAGGTTAAAGCGCCATATTGCTCAGCCAGTTCAACAATTTTTGGCAGTTTTGCTAGGTCGCCATCCATGCTAAAAACTCCATCGGTAATAATTAGGGTTACATTATATTTGCCCTGGTTTTCTTTCAAAATTCTCTCTAGGTCTTCCATATCGGAATGCTGATAGACAGCCTTATCGGCCCGGGAAAGACGAACGCCATCAATAATAGAGGCGTGATTTAATGAGTCAGAAATAATAAGATCTCCACGGTCGGTAATGGCTTGGATCGTACCGGAGTTGCAGTTAAAACCCGATTGATATACAGTAACTGCTTCTTCGTGCTTAAAATGGGCCAGGCGCCTTTCTAGCTCATCATGGATGTCCATATTTCCATTGATTGTACGAACGGCTCCAGGACCAACACCATATTTTTCAATAGCTGCCGTAGCGGCTTTTTTCAGCCTAGGATGATTAGCAAAACCTAGATAATTATTCGAAGATAGATTGATCACTTCGTTTCCATCAAGGTTGATAACCGGACCGTTGGCACCCAGCATTTCCGGTAGCGTTCTGTAAACGCCCTGTTCTTTAAGTTCATCTACTTTGTCTTGAAGGTACTTTAGTTCATGGATGTTTCCCATCATTTTCTCCTTTTTAATCCAGTCGATATTTCGACAAATTCTATCTTTTCCTATCCAAGCAAAATCCCTATGGCCATATTGACCCTTAAAAGCTCTTTTACTTAGATTTGAAAATTCATTTTCATTAAATATAAAGTCGGCGTTTTTCTCCCCTACTCTATTATAAGGACATGCCCTCATGCAGATGTCACAGCCGTAAAAACAACCATTGAGTGGTGTGTAAGCGGCATTTTTCCACTGGGTAATATAGGAAAGGCATCCGTGGGCGTCGAAACTATTTTCCCCTATAACCTTCTGGGGGCAAGCTGTCATACATGCATTGCACTGGCCACAGTCTAGCTGTATTTCTTCGTCAGGCTCTACTAAAACGTCCAACAAAAGATATCCAATATTGTGGGAAGAACCTAACTTGGGATGGATGAGTAGCCTGTTTTTTCCAATAAAACCCAGTCCTGCTCTTTTGGCTATTTCTTTATCCATTAGGCCTTCTTTATCGCAGAGGGCAAGGCTTTCTATCCCATCTTTTTTCAGCTCCTTGGCAATGGCTTCAAGAATATCCGAAAGTGCAAGATGGTAGTCCAAAGAAGAAGAGCTGGCCACTTTTACTTCCCCCTCTTTTAAGGGATTGTTATAGAGCTTGAAGGTCTTTAGTACTACTAAAATTCCCAAAGCGGAAGGAAAATGGGCTCTGGGACTTATTTTCTTTTCCCAGGATTTTTCTTCAAAAGCCAGGGGTTTTCTATTTGAGGGCTCTTTATTAATATCCTCAGCCGTGGTGAACCCTACGGCGTCTGCACCGCAGGCCAAGGCTATTTTCGCAAACTTTTTCTTATCCAACATATACCTTTACTATACCATAGCCCTCCATCTGAGAAAAGATATCTACTTCGCTTCCAGGATAAAATAACTGATGTCGTCGACTAAATTATTCTTCACCGGCTCCAAAAGTTCTTTTAGAGCTCGGTCTACGGCCACCATGGGTTCATCAAGAGTTTCCATTAGAAGGATTTTTAAATCGTCATCGTTTAAATCAAGGCCTTGACGCTCATCTAAAAGTCCGTCGGTATAAAAGAAAACCCTGTCGCCACTATAGAGCTGGACCTGGGCAGAAAAATATTCTGGAGTAAAGTAATCGGCCATTTTACAAATGGGAAAACCTGAAGAGTCATCGAGCATCTCTATCCCTCCACTTTGGCGAACAAGAATGGGGAGAACATTGATGCCTCCGCTGGCATAGCTCAAAATTCCTTTCTTCATATCATAGGAAGCAATAAATATTACCACATGCATATGATCAGGGAAATTCATTTTATTAAACTCATCATAGAGATAACGCAAATTCTCGTGGGGCTGATCTCCCCGCAGTCTTTTTATTAAGGGAGAATTTGTTCGAATATAATTATATATATATATATTCATAAGGGCCGCATTGATACCGTGGCCCGAGACATCTAAAATATACATCCCTACTTTATCTTCGTCAATACTATAGATATCATAAAAATCGCCACTGAGCCGCTCACAGGGGAAGTTTTCCGATACAAAAGAAGCCCTGGAATAAACAATATCCTTCATTGGTAGCAGCGATTGCTGCAGTCTTCTTGCTGCATCAATCTCACTTTCAAGCTGCTCATTTGCCTTTTGTAGCTCTATGGTCCTCTCTTCAACTACTTCCTTAAGGTTTTCAGTGTAGAGCTCCCGTTGCTGATTAAGGTCCTCTACTTCTAGAAGATAGGAGGTAAAGAGTTCCCGGTAAAACGCGTTGAGAAGAGATATTAGAGCAATAAGATTAAAAGTACTTTCCAGTACGCCTTCATAGCCTGTAGAAAAAATATCTGCCTGCTTAAAGAAAAGGCTAGTAGAACCTACAATGAGCGCGAAGAGTATATTGCCGGTGATACTCGAACCATCAATTAGATATTTCATGAAATACCCTATGAGGTTACTAAATAGCAGAATATACAGTAGAGCTATCTCCATATCTTTAAGTAGCCTGGGTTCCTTAACTATCCAGAAGTATCCTGCTATCATAATTAAAACCAGTCCAATCAAAAGGAATGGAATTCTCCCAAGGGGCAGATCCACATGAATTGGTCTGCGCAGCAATACAAGCTTTAAAAACAATAGGCCCATTACAACCAAGAGAAAAAAAAGTAGGATTCCCTGGAGCTCGGGCCGATATAAAAGTGTTACTGGGAGAGAGTCGTTTACTGAAACCACTAAGGCCAGTGCCACAATTATAAGAAGAACTAAAAATATAAAACTAAAGAGCAGTTGTCTTAACCCCCTAAAAAGGGAAAAGCTATAGAAGTTGATGACAAAAATCCCGCTGACACAAACCATAGTAGCCAGCTTTAAACCAATATAGAGATTAAAGGATAGCTCCCCTAAATTCAATACAAAAATATCCCTGATTAGCCAAGCGCGGCTCAGGGCAAGGAAAACCAGCGAAAAAAGCACAAATATCGCACTATTTAAAAGTCTTTCTTTCACTTTCTCGCTCATTCAATCTCCTCTTAGAGGATACTACTGCCTCCAATAAATTCCCTTAATAAAGAAGTACTGGGAACAATTCTATCATCTTCAATGCTTTTTAGATAGTACAAGAATTTTTTGAGTCTCTTAGCCTGGGAATAGACCGGGCTATTTGATTCTATCTTTTCAAGAAGAGGGAGAGCATATTTTTTAATAACAGCCAGTTCGTAGACCAGAGCTGAATTAAAGACGGCATCGGCTTCTTCTTGGAAGGGGAATATGTGTCTTTCTTCACCCCTGCGTACCGAGTCCCACATCCCAAGGGTAGCTT
>LSQX01185485.1_pt2 | contig 16594 bp, 19 predicted proteins | sample 654561 | NCBI WGS metagenome assembly LSQX01 (sample SAMN04489861, study PRJNA283612) | anaerobic digester metagenome | isolation source: 4 biogas reactors fed with cattle manure at either 37C or 55C with and... | place: Denmark: Kongens Lyngby | collected 2014 | reverse complement strand
GCACCGGCAGAGCGCCAATGAGGGGGCCGAAATAGGGAATAACGTTGGTCAGGGCATTTATGATCCCGAAAAAAAGAGCGAACTGCACCCCGAGAATTAACAACCCCGCGTAGATCATCGCACCGACCGACAGGCTGATGATAAAGAGACCCCGCAGATAAGCGCCCAGGGTCTGGTTTATTTCGTGCAGGGCGCTCTCCATCAAGGGGCGGGACGAAGGTGGAATAAATTGCAGGAAGCGCCTTTTGAGCAGGGCATTGTCACGGAGAAAATAAAAAGCAAACAAGGGTACGAGTAATAGGGCAAAGGCCTGTCGAAAAAGCACCATCAGGAATTGTGAGAGCTTTTCCAGGTTTATGGTTAATGCGCTTTGAAGCTGCCGAATGCTTTCCCGGGTGCTTTCATTGATAGAGTCACGTATTCCCCTGGGAAGATCATAGCGCTGAAAATGATTTTCCAGGCGTGTCACATAGCGCATAAATTTTTCTGTATATTCTGGCAATGCTGAAGCCAACTGCTCCAGTTCTTTTATCAAGGAGGGGATCCCGTCAAGGCAAAAAAGCAGGAGGAGTGCCGCAAAAAAAAGATAAATAATTGCTATCCCCGCCGCCCTGGAGAGCTTCTGTTTTTCCAGATAATCCACAACGGGGCACAGCAGATAAGTTACGACGATGGCTAAAAGCAGCGGCATAATAATAATCCCCTTGACTCCGTCCAATTTTCTCTACCTCGCCGTGTTAGCTTCTTACGATCAGCCCTTCCAGTATTTCTTCCGGCAGCAAATCTTTATCTTCCCTTATGGATTCCACCAGTTTCAAAGCCGCCTCTTTATCCTTCAAGGCCAAAGAAGAGCCTTCGGCGTCGATATAGAATATCTCTATTTCTCCGCCGTTTTCGGTAAACTCCAGCAGACAGTCGGCGCAATAGTAAGTATTGTGGCCGACTTTTCCTGTATTGATACTTTTACACACCGGGCAGGGCATAGGAAATCTTACTCCTTTCCTGAAAATATTTCCAGGAATTCATTTTTTATATATTATATTTTTTCCCTTTAAATAAAAAAAAATACCCACCTGCCCGAAAAGTGATGCGGCTAACTGCCGTTCCATCTAGAGAAAAATGGTATGGCTTAGCAGCCCGGCGGAACGAAAAATGCAAAGCGAAACGTGCCCCGTGCAAAAGAGGGTAGTTCGGCGCAGGGTTATTTCGCCTGCTTTGATTAATAAAATTCATTAATTAAATTGTAGTTTTGATCTGCAGGAGCCGGGGGGACTGCAGGAGCCGGGTATTATTCTTTACAGCAAAGATTATGGGTTTTTTAGAGGCGTGAGGCGATTATCCCCCCGCCCACCACTTCATCTCCGCGGTAGAAGACCACGGACTGGCCCGGCGTTACCGCTTTCTGTTTCCTGTCAAAAACTACCCGGACACGAGAGGCGGCGGTTACACTCCCCTCCCCTTTCTGCGGGGAGGTTTGCGGAGGGTAAAGGGTGGCCGGAACCAGAGGAGCACGGTAGCGGATCTTGATCATCACTTCCTGGGGCTCAAAGGGAGGGCTGCCGGAAATAAAGTTCAGATCTTCCGCCTCCAGCCCCTGGCTGTAGGTCTCCTCCTCTTCTCCGACAATCAGGACATTATTACGGCGGTCGATCTCCACAACATAGAGGGGACGCGGCGACACAAGCCCCAACCCTTTGCGCTGCCCGATAGTATAAAAGGGAAGCCCCCGGTGGCGCCCTAGCTTTTTGCCAGAGGTGGAAAGGATATCTCCGGGTGGGAAACCGGCCTGCTCCCTCTCCAGAAAGCTGCGGTAATCATTGTCGGGGATAAAACAGATCTCCTGGCTATCTCTTTTTTCCGCCACCTGGAGCCCGTGCTCTCTTGCCAGCTCCCGCGCCTCCTCCTTCGTATAACCGCCCAGGGGAAAGAGCACGGAGGAGAGCTGCTCCTGGTTCATGGTATAGAGCATGTAGCTCTGATCCTTATTGCTGTCCACGCCGCGAAAGAGCCTGTACACATCCATTTCGGAATCATAGACGATCCGGGCGTAATGTCCGGTGGCGAGGAAGCCAATGCCCAGAGCCCTGGCCTTCTGAAGCAGCAGGGAGAATTTGATATAGCGATTGCAGGCGATACAGGGGTTGGGGGTTCTTCCCTCCAAGTATTCCCGCACAAAATAGGAGACGACTTTGTCGTTAAAAGCTTCTTTCATGTTTAAGACATAGAAGGGTATCTCCAGGATACCGGCAACTCTCCTGGCATCGGAAATGTCCTGCAGTGAACAGCATCCCCGGGATTCGTCGGAGGCCCTTTCTTCGGCGGCAGGGTCGACCCAAAGGCGCAGGGTTACCCCCACGGGCTGGAAGCCCGCTTCCTTCAGCAGGAGCGCTGCAACCGAGCTGTCCACACCGCCGCTCATGGCTACCATTATTTTTTCTCCCGGCTGCAAACCGGGCCTTTGCAGATCCATTTTTTTTGTTTTAAACCCCACTGCCTTCATCCCCCGCCATAAATTCCTGTGCCACTTGCATTATTACTGCCTGCCCGCGGGTGACCCCAGCGATGCGTTCCGGAATCCGCTGCATCTCCCGATAAGGCAGCAGGATCTCCAATGCCACATCCTGGCTGTAATTAAAGGTCAGCACTTCGCCGCCCCCGGCCTCCACTTCCCTGATTACAGCACCCAGGTAATCGTAGGGCACCTGCAGCAATACCCTGGCTTTGAGCTCCCTGATGCAGATACGCGCCGCTTTTAGTCCTGCTTCGGCACAGGAACGATAGGCGCGGATCAGCCCCCCTATGCCCAGCTTGACTCCGCCGAAATAGCGCGTGCCGACAACGATAACGTTGGTCAGCTCCGCTTTTTCCAGGGCTGCTAGCATCGGCGGTCCGGCTGTCCCCGCCGGTTCCCCGTCGTCATCACAGCGGGCCAGCAGGGCATCGCCGATGCCCAGGCGGTAAGCATAGGCATGGTGCGTGGCCCCGGGAAGCTCTTCCTTTACTCTGGAGAGGAATGAACGCGCTTCTTCCTCGGAGCGGCAGGAAGAAAGTGAAGCGTAAAAGCGGCAGGCACCCACGGCTATTTTGGTTCTCACGTTATCTGCAATGGTTTTGTAGCTGTACATATATTATTTCCTTTTAATTATTTTTCCCATCCTTTAATCTTCGTTATGTACTCCGTCCTGCGCTTTTAAGGACCTCCAGTGGGAAAGCCTTTCTTTGATCTCCTTCTCCGCTCCCTGCTCGGTAGGATAGTAAAACTGTTTTTCCATACCCTCGGGCAAATAGCGCTGGGGAACAAAATGCCCCGGGAAATCGTGGGGATAAAGATACCCCACGCCGTGACCCAGTTTGGAGGCTCCTTTATAACCGGCATCCCGCAAATGCGGGGGCACCCTTTTATGGGAAGCGTTGCGCACCTCCGCCAAGGCTTTTTCCAGGGCCAGGTAGGCGGCGTTGCTCTTGGGGGCTGAGGCCAGATAGGCCGTGGCCTGGGCCAGTGGGATGCGCCCCTCGGGAAGGCCGATCTGATGCACAGCCTGGGCGGCTGCTACGGCCAGGCACAGGGCTTGCGGGTCGGCGTTGCCGATATCCTCGCTGGCGCTGATGACCAGTCGGCGGGCGATAAAAAGAGGGTCTTCACCCGCTTCCAGCATCCTGGCCAGCCAGTAAAGGGCGGCATCCGGATCGGACCCCCGGATGGATTTAATAAAGGCCGAGATGACATCGTAATGGTAATCCCCGTCGCGGTCATATTTTATGTTGCGCCGGCGCAAATTCTCCCGCACCTGTTCCAGGGTTACTGTGCCGGGCGCAGAACTGTTGTGGCCTGTTTTGGGCAGAGCCGTTACGGCCAACTCCAGGGCGTTCAAGGCAATCCTGGCATCTCCCTCGGCGATTTGCGCCAGGTATTCCAGGGCCTCTTTTTCCAGCTGTACATTGTATTTTCCCAGGCCTCTTTCCTCATCACGGAGCGCCCTGAGGAGAATTGTTTTTATTTCTTCCGGCGCCAGGCTTTCGAAGGTAAAAAGCAGCGAACGGGACAGCAGGGGCGGATTGATGGAAAAGAAGGGGTTTTCGGTGGTTGCGCCGATAAGGTAAACCAACCCTTCTTCCACTGCCGGCAGCAGGGCGTCCTGCTGCGCTTTGTTGAAGCGGTGGATTTCATCGATAAAGAGGATGGTCCTCCTTCCCCAGCCTCCCCTGAGCTTCCTGGCGTCATCAATTACCGCTCTTACCTCCTTGACACCGGCGGTAACGGCGTTTATACGGACAAACTGGGCCCTGGTGGTAGCGGCAATAATCCTGGCCAGCGCTGTCTTACCCGTGCCGGGGGGGCCATAAAAAATTAAGGAAGATAACAGATCCTCCTCAATAATCCTGCGCAAAGGCTTATTTTCCCCGACCAGGTGCTCCTGTCCGACAAATTCCTCCAAGGAACGCGGGCTCATGCGCCTGGCCAGCGGCCCTTCTTTCTTTATGCTTTCTTCCTGGCTATAAGAGAAAAGGTCCAATCCTCAAAGGCCTCCTGGTTTGCACATTATTATTTACGGCCGTCACCTGACCTGAAGCGGTTGCTATAGCTCGCGCCCACTTCGCCTCTGATGCTTAAGTCAGCGACTGCAGGTAAAGGGCGCGTTCCAGTCTGATCTTTTGCAGCGCGCAGCCCAGGTCATAGGTTTTTTCCAGATCGCCGGCCGCAAAGTAGGAACTGGCAGCACATCCTCCTCCACAAAGGTAACGGGCCCAGCACTGCCGGCAGGCTTCTTTCCGGTGGGCTGCGGCAGCCAGCTTCTCTCCCGGTTCCCGGTTAAAGGCAAAGGGTCCGTCACTAATATTTCCCATATAAAACTCATCCGCACCGACAAACTGGTGGCAGGGATAGAGCGAACCGTCGGCGGAAACGGCAAGGTAGTCCTCTCCTGCACCGCAGCCGCTCAAGCGCTTGTAAAGGCAGGGGCCGCGCTCCAGATCCAGCAGGAAATGGTAAAACTGAAAGGGAGTCCCCTTGTCCCTAAACTCCAGATAAAGGTCTACGAGCCGGTCGTACTCCCTTTCCAGGGCAGGGAGGTCCTCCTCCTTAAGTCCGATGCCTTCAGCGCTGGAGACAACGGGCTCCAGGGAAAGGGAGAAGAAACCCAGTTCCAGAAAGTGCCTGATATCCTTCGTAAAATCCAGGTTTTTACGGGTGTAGGTCCCGCGGATATAGTAGTTATTACCTTCTCTGCCCTGCAGGAGCCTTTTGATCTTTTTCACCGTAGTTTTGTAAGAGCCGCGGCCGTTTTTAAAGCTTCTCATCCGGTCGTGGACCTCAGGGCGGCCGTCAAGACTTAAAATAACATTGATATCTTCACTGTTCAGAAAGCTTATGGAGCGCTCGTCCAGCAACGTGGCGTTGGTGGTAAGGGTAAAGCTGAATTCCTTTTCCCGGCTGCGGGTCCTTTCCCGGGCATACTCTACGATCTCCCTTACAAGAGGAAAATTTAAAAGGGGCTCGCCGCCAAAAAAATCTATTTCCCGGAAATGCCCTCCCTCGGACTGCAGGAGAAAATCTACCGCCTTTTTCCCGACCTCCGGGGTCATATGCGAGAGCGACTGATCACGGCCGTCGCGGCGGTTAAAACAGTAACGGCAGCTCAGGTTGCAGCTGTGAGAGATAAACAGGCAGAGGGATTTTACCCCCCGTGGTGATGTTTTTTCTTCCTGCAGGCGCGGCTCGGGGCTAAAAAGGAGCCCTTCTTTCCGCAGAGCATTTATCTGCTCCAGGGCTTCCTCTACCTCGCCGGGGGGATATCTGCGGCTTAAATAGCGGGCGGCCTGTTCCTTCTCATCTCTGTCCCGCAGCAGCTCGATAGCCTCTCTGGCCAGGTCGTCCACCTGGTGCAGTGAGCCGCTGTTTACATCGTAAACCAGTTGCGTTCCCCTGTACTTAAAAATATGTACATCGCCGGCACGCCCATTACTACAGGCCATTAACAGTTCCTCCATCCTTAACTGATCCGCTCTAAGCAAGTGTTACCGGCAAGCATTACCGGTAACTTTTTGACGCTGTTTTCAGCTTTTCGTTTCTACCTGCCGGCAGAACTGGTTGCTGACGGTACAGGAAGTTTTGCATGCCGACTGGCACGATGCCTGGCATTCGCGACAGCCTTTGTGCTCCAACTCCTGCAGGTTTCCTTTTTTGATTGTCCTGATATGCTGCATTTTAACAGGCCTCCTTGGCACTAAAGCATTAATTTAATTGCTTTCAGGTATCATTACCATTATTTTATACATAACTATTTTATACATAACCTTTTACAGAGTCAAGGTAAAAGACAGTCTCAACCAGGCCCGGGCAGGGGACGGTGCCCTGCGGAAAGATGTGGGAGCGATGGAAGGTGAATTTAAATCTCAACTCCACTGAGTAAAATCTTAGGTGAGGGCGGGATTAAAACTGCTTTTTCTGCTCTACGAAGAACTGGTTGGGCATGATATAATGTACTGGAATATTATGGCCACCCGCAAATTACAATAGTAAAACGGTTTTTTGGAAAGGAGATATTTCTGTGCTTTTTTGGCAAACTTTTTTAAGCACTTTTTCCCTAATCTTTTTGGCTGAGTTGGGAGACAAAACACAACTCTCCGTGCTTTTACTCTCTGCCCAGGACCGACCTATCTGGGCTGTGTTTTTGGGGTCAGCCGCTGCCTTGATCATGACTTCCCTGCTGGGTGTGCTCATTGGGGGAGCCCTTGCCCGCTTCCTTCCTCCTGCGTATATTCAAAAAGGAGCAGGGGTAGCCTTCGTTGTCATCGGCTTTCTGCTCCTGTGGGGAAAGTTTTAATGTCGAGGCCGGTTCGTCAGGCGTTAATTCCCAGGATACCGCCCAGCGTTCCAAAGACAAAACCGAGAAAAAATTTAGTGATAATGTTGAAACCCGGCTCAAAATTTACGTGGAAAATATAGCATAAGATAATCAGGACAAGCACATAAAAAAGGCCGGTTAAGCCGCCGCGCAGCCAGCCTTTTTCATCTGTCCGCTTCCCGACATAAATGGATCCCAGTAAAATGCTGAGAAGAGTTCCCCCAAAAATCAAGTAGGGGACCAGAGACTCCGAAAGGGGCGAAAGGTAGATGATAGCCGTGCATAATGCCAGAAAAATAAAAGAGATTAAAAGAGTAACCACTACACCCCGAAAAATTAAAAGGGGTACAGAAGAAATAAGCAGTGACCCGCCCTGGACAGAGGAGCGCCCCTTATTGTTCATATCCCGCACCTCCACAGTGGGTTTATAAATGAACTGCCTGCGAGCACAGCGGCAGCCCATCTACTGCTTATATATGCCTTTTTACCTGTAGATATTCTTTTAATTTGTGCTCCTTATTCGACCCCATTATGTTCCGGATTTCCTGTTCTTTTTCCCCTGCCGGAAATTTATGCCTCCTTACTCCTCATCAGTGAGAATACGGTCAATACCGGCGCGTGCTATTTTAATATTGACGTTGTCGGCGATACGTAACACTACGATATCGTCTTTTATCTCTTTAATCATACCGTAAATACCGCCGATGGATATGACGCGATCTCCTTTCTTCAAGCTGGCCAGCATTTCCCTTCTCTTTTTTTGCTGGATCTGCTGCGGCCTGATTAGCAGGAAATAGAAAATCACGAACACAACAATAATCGGTAAGAAACCTGCAAGTGATTCCATTGACACTGCCTTTTCGCTCCTTTCTTTTTAAGGGGTTGCCTGAAAATGAGCCCAAAAATCAGCATAAAATTGGGCAAAAGTGCCCTCCATGATAGCATGGCGGATTCTGCTCATAAAATCCCTCAGGAAATAAAGGTTATGGTAGGTCGTCAGGCGCAGTCCCAGGATCTCGTTGGCCTTAAGCAGGTGCCTGATATACGCCCTGCTGTAATTGCGGCAGACATAGCACGAGCACTCCGGGTCTATGGGGCGCATATCGCCGGCAAATTCGGCGTTGCGCAGGGTCAGGTATCCCTGAGAGACCATAACCCTCCCGTTTCTGGCAATGCGTGTCGGGAGGACACAATCAAAAAGATCTACTCCTCTGGAAACGCCCTCCAGCAGGGCATCGGCTGAACCGACGCCCATCAGGTAGCGGGGTTTCTCCCCGGGAAGAAGGGGAAGGGATACGTCCAGCAAGTGGTACATTATTTCCTTCGGTTCGCCGACGCTTAGCCCTCCCAGGGCATAACCGGGGAAATCCATGCCGACCAGCTCACGGCAGCACATCTCTCTTAAATCAGCATAAATCCCGCCCTGGATAATGGCAAAAAGGGCCTGGTTTTTTGTGTTTTTATGAGCAGCCTTGCTGCGTTCGGCCCAGCGGATAGTCCTCTCCATGGCCCTGCGTGCATCCTCGTAAGCCGACGGATAGGGAACAACGTGGTCAAGGGGCATAATAATGTCCGCCCCCAGAATATTCTGCACCTCCACGGCTTTTTCCGGTGAAAAAAAATGCGTCGAACCGTCGATATGTGAGCGGAAGGTAACTCCTTCTTCAGCCACCTCCCGTAAAGCGCTAAGGCTAAAAACCTGAAAACCGCCGCTGTCGGTTAAGATGGGACGCTGCCAGTGCATAAAATTATGCAGACCACCGGCCTGAGCGATAATATCTGTTCCCGGACGGAGAAAAAGATGGTAGGTGTTGCTGAGGATAATATCCACACCAATCTCTACAAGCTCTTCCGGGGTCATTGCTTTAACTGTGGCCTGAGTGCCTACGGGCATAAAAGCCGGCGTGCGGATTACCCCACGTGATGTTTTGATTTCACCGGCACGTGCCCGGCCTTGCCTGGCGGTAATTGTAAACGAAATGGTCATATTAAAACTGTCTCCAGTTACAATTTATAACATTTGATTGATATTGTCAAACTTGACCTGTTTTGACCAAAATTTCCTTTGAAAACAGCCATCGGCAGCCCTTGCCTCGCTGCTTCGCTGCTAAAACCTGCAGGGCCCAAGCTGCACATTCAGCTCTCCTTTAGATAATTAGCATGGCATCTCCAAAGCTGTAAAAACGATATCTCAACTCTATTGCTTTCTCATAAGCTGCAAGAATTTTTTCTTTCCCGGCAAAAGCGCTTACCAGCAACAGTAAGGTGGATCTGGGCAGATGAAAATTCGTTATCAGGGCATCGACCACCCGGAAAGTATAGCCCGGGTAAATAAAAAGATCCGTTTCGCCACGGCCCTCATTGACCCTTCCCCGGTTATTGGCCATTGTCTCCAGCACCCGGCAGCAGCTTGTTCCCACAGCTATAATCCGGCCTCCCTTTTCTCTGGTCGTATTGATCTTGTGGGCGGTAGATGCAGGAAGCTCAAAAGATTCACTATGCATGATATGATCCTCGACATATTCGTCTTTTATGGGTCTGAAGGTGCCCAGCCCGATATGCAGCGTAAGATAGGCCCAATCGATGCCTTTGTTTTTCAGCTCCTCAAAGATGGCCGGTGTAAAGTGGAGGCCTGCAGTAGGTGCGGCAACGGAACCTTCCTCCCTGGCATATACGGTCTGGTAGCGCTCCCTGTCTTCCAGGTGTTTTTTAATATACGGGGGCAGGGGGATGCGGCCCAGTTCGTATAGAAGAATCTCCAGCGGCTGCTCTGCCCGAAAAGCCACTATTCTGCCGCCGGCTGCCGTTTTTTGCAGGACCTCGGCCTCCAGCCGCCCGTCGCCAAAAGAAAGCACGACTCCCGGCCTGACTCTTTTACCTGGAGAACACAATGCTTCCCATTTTTCTTCTGCCAGCCGCCGCAGCAGCAGCAGTTCCACACGGCCGCCACTGTCTTTCCTGTGACCCAGGAGACGGGCGGGAATGACGCGCGTGTTATTCAATACCAGCAGGTCTCCCTTTTCCAGATACGAGGCGAGCTTTTTAAAGCTGCTGTCTTCGATTTGGCCGCTGTCCCGCCTGAGGACCATTAACCTCGAACTGTCACGTTCTTTCAGGGGCTCCTGCGCAATCAGCTCTGGTGGCAGATAATAAGAAAAACTTTCTGTTTTGATTTTGTCCTTGGTCTGCATATTCACCTTTTCTAGTAGCTGGTTTCGATCACGGTCCCCGGATAATAAAAGGAAAGGATCTCCCTGTACTCCTGTCCGGCCCTGGAACGATTGTAGGCACCATTTTGGCTAAGGCCAACCCCGTGTCCCCAGCCGTGACCTTCAAAGATCAAAGCCGCGTAAGGGACGGTGCTTTTTACCCCCTCTCCCAGGACGGAAAAAGTTTCCCCGATAAGCATTCTTTTCCTAGTATGCCCACTCAGCGCCCATTTTCCTTCCAACTCCGGGAAGCATGCTTTGTTTTCCACCCCGTTGGTACAGGAGGCTATCCAGACGCGGGGCTCCGCTTCGCTGCGAATTGTATATAGCAGGCTCCTTAAGCCGAAAACGTTACGGGACTCCTCCTTTAACAAGGAAACGGTATTTCCCCCCGCACCACGGATATATAGCTCCTGCACCCTGCCGCTGGGAGAAACAGCGGCAACATCCACCTGCTCGACCGTTCCGGGGTTTTTAAACCCGCTGCCGGCCAGCAGCGCCCCTACCGAGCGGAGGGGCACATCCTTTTCCCAATCGGCGTAGCGGTGCTTGACAAAATTGCTAAGCCCCAGCGGATTGGCCGGATCGTCATATGGATCCGCTACAGAAGTATAGTACGGGAAGGAGCCTGTCCACACATTCTGGGGGACTTCTGTAAACCCGCCGTTGGAGGCATGATAATATGCGGATATAGGCACACCGTTATAGGTCAATATTTCTCCCCTCGTCTCGCGTAAAGCCCTGTCGGTGTTCTCTGTCTCGCAGCTTTTCCCGCCGTACAGCTGGCAGTGCTGCATATCGCAAAAGTGAAAGCGGGGGTGTCGCGGCCGGCTTTGGTTGTAAAGGGTATAGGTCCTGCTGGCGACAGCCTGGGCTTTTAGCGCCTCCATGCCTCCGTAATTCCCCCATGAGGAGGAGATTTCACGGGGCAGAACACCCCGGAGATAGGATTCCAGATCCAGTATGTTTACCGCCTTCAGGCTGTTCCCCTCCGGGAATATTTCCAGCGCTCCACGGTATTCCAGGCCGGAGAGCGCATTGTGGAGCCGGAAAAACTGTTCAGCCGGCTGTGACGACAGAGGCTTGAGGTACAGCGGCCCGCTAAATACGCCCCGGTTGTTATCCTGGCTGTCCTGGACTTGAATATTTCCATTTATTGCAACCAGCTTGTATCTTCCTTGGGGCAGGGGTAGCGGTGAACCCTCGGCCATGTTTATCAGGCAGTACCCGCTGTCAAAGGAAAGCTCCACATAGCTGTGCAAAAGGCTTATTCCCACTTTTACCTCGGGAGGGGCGGCAGATGAAACCGTTACCCCGGGAAAAAAAGGCGAGAAAATAAAGGCTAATATTAATAAGAGGGATAGACATTTCTTTGGTTTACCATGTTGAAAATTTATCATCACGACACCTCGTTAAAATTGGTTGGAAGTTATACCTTAGCGCACATTTTGCCATTACAGTTTGGTTGCTGTTACTGCCCTAGCGGCGAAACAGGCTAAAGATCAGAGTTAGAATGATGCTAACAATGATCATTGTGGTAATGGGAAAATATACGGTCAGGTTTTCCCTGCGTATGATGATGTCGCCGGGAAGACGCCCCAACCCGAGACGGCCCGCTAAAAGAAAAACCACACCCACCAGGGCAATAATCCCGCCTATACCCAGCAATATTTTTCCAATCTGATCCGGAGTAAACAAAGAATCACCTCGCCTTTGAGATATCGTCTGCGTCAGGCTGGCGCCTGGCTTTCTGCTTTCCAGCGCTGTAACGCTCTTTTTCGCTGTAAATGCATCCGCAGTATCCCTGCATATAAAGCCCTTTCTGTCTGGCCTGGGCCATGCTTTCCCGGAAACCCGGCCGCAGGTCTTTATAAACAAAGTGCAAACCATACTCCCCGGCTATCTTTTCCCCCAGGTCTTTAAGCAGGTCATGTTTCTGGTAAGGGCTGATGAGCAAAGTCGTGGAAATGTTCTCGATCCCTTTTTCCCGGGCTTTGCGAGCTGTCTCTTCCAGGCGCATCCGGTAGCATAGCGGGCAGCGCTCCTCTTCATGGTTGACTACCATACGGAGGTACTCTTCCATCGGGTAGCTCTGATCAATAATAATCTCCCTTCCTTCCTGACTGGCCAGCGAGCGGAGCGCCTCCAGCCGTCTGATGAATTCCCTGTAAGGATGAATGTTGGGGTTGAAAAAGTAACCACAAAGATTAAAGCCGCTTTTCTCCAGCTCCTGCCAGCTATAAATACTGCAGGGTCCACAGCAGATATGCAGCAGGAGATTTTTTGTTTTCATACCTTTTCCGCCCTTGCTTTAAAATATGCGCCTGCTGGCGCCAAAGACCGTCTCATCCCGGGCAACTTAAGTTAAATGCCGTGCAGGCCGATTTTTAAATGCTCGTAAACTTTTTCCGTGACAATTCTTCCCCTGGGGGTTCGTTTCAAGAAGCCTATTTTCATCAGGTAGGGCTCATAAACCTCTTCTATCGTCCCTGCATCTTCATTAATGGCGGCAGCAATGGTCTCCACGCCTACCGGGCCGCCGCCAAACTTGTTGATGATCGTATCGAGCAAAAGGTAGTCCGTACGATCCAGCCCAATCCTGTCAACATCCAGCATATGAAGGGCTTGCTGGGCGACTTCGGGGGTAATAGAGCCTCCTGCTCTTACCTGTGAGTAGTCCCTGACCCTTTTCAATAGCCTGTTGGCGATCCGGGGCGTTCCCCTGGAGGCCCGGGCGATGGCCTCGGCTCCCTGGGGCAATATCTCCACCCCCATCAACTGCGCCGAGCGGGTAATTATCTCACAGAGGGCTGCTGTTGAATAAAATTCGACCCTTTCCACAATGCCAAAGCGATCCCTCAGCGGGGAAGAAATAAGGCCAGCCCGGGTAGTGGCCCCGATAAGGGTAAAGGGAGAGAGCTCCAGTCTCAGCGACCGTGCGCTGGGCCCCTTGCCGATAATAATATCCAGGGCGCAATCTTCCATCGCAGGATACAGTATTTCCTCCACGCTGCGGTTTAGGCGGTGAATTTCGTCAATAAAGAGAATATCACGGGGAGATAGGTTGGTCAAAATGGCGGCCAGATCGCCGGCTCTTTCCACTGCCGGGCCGGAGGTGATCCTGATGTTAACGCCCATTTCTCTGGCAATGATAAAAGCCAGTGTTGTTTTTCCCAGGCCAGGCGGGCCGTGCAGGAGAACATGATCCAGGGGCTCTCCCCGCTCTTTGGCGGCCGTAATATAGATGCTCAGCTTCTCTTTCAGGTTTTCCTGACCGATAAATTCATTGAGACAGGAAGGACGAAGCTTGTTCTCGTAAGGAAGCTCATCCCCGGTCAAGCGCGAAGAGACGATTCTATCTTCCATCAACAATATCCTCCCTATTTTTTGGCCAGAAAAGCAAGTGCTTGTTTAAATAGCTCTTCCAGATTGGAATATTTTTCGCCATCAATACTCTTTTGAGCCGCAGCTATCTCCCGGTGCGAATAGCCCAGGGAGAGCAAGGCCTGTTGCACATCATCCCAGTAATTTTCCGATCGCTCTTCACCGGCAGCGGGAGAGGCCGGTTCCGCTGCCTGACTCCGGCTTACCTTATCCTTTAGCTCATATATAAGCCGTTTGGCCGTCTTACTGCCGATACCGGGAATACAGGTAAGGGCGGCGAAATCTTCGAGCAGTATAGCCCTGGAGAGCTGGGCAAGAGAGAGATGGCCCAGCAGGGAGAGAGCTGCTTTGGGGCCGATTCCTGAGACTCCGGTCAGCATTTTAAAGAAATCCCTTTCTTTTTCTCCCGGAAATCCGTACAGCACCGGCTCGTCATCCTTGATCTGCAGAGAAGTATATATTTTTATCGTGCTTCCAGGATTAGGCATTTGAAAATAAAATGAGGCCGGGATGAAAATATAGAATCCCAGGCCCATGGCCTCGACAACAGCATGCTGCGGTGAGCACTCGACAAGCGTTCCCTGTAAATAGTAAAGCATTTTATGCACCACACTAATCAGAGATTGGACGCTGGATGCCGGCAGGCAAAATCGCAATCCCCGGTGATTATGCAAACTCCCTATCCCGTTAAGAGCGCTTGCTGTCTACCAGCTGCCGCCACTTTTCTGACTGCAGGTGGCAGAGAGCCACTGCCAGAGCGTCTGCAGTATCGTCAGGCCTTGGTATTTCGGGAAGTTTCAGTAAAAGACAGACCATCTGCTGCACCTGTTTTTTCCCTGCCCGGCCGTAACCGGTCACGGCTTGTTTTACCTGCAGGGGTGTATATTCAAATACGGGAAGCTCTGTTTCGGCTGCAGCGGTAAAGACTGCTCCCCGGGCTTCCCCCACCTGCAGAGCTGTGCGTATATTTCTACAGAAAAACAGCCTCTCCATGGCCAGAACGTCAGGGGAAAAACGGGAAATTAGTTGCTTAACACTTCTGAAGATAATTAACAGACGATGCGGCAAAGCAAGGCCTGCCGGTGTGCTTATATATCCATAGTCTACGGCCCCGCATGCTTCTCCGTTTTTCTCCACAAGTCCGTATCCTACTGTGGCCAGGCCGGGATCGATCCCCAGAACTCTCATGGTATAATTCTTCCCCTTGCTGAAAATCAGGTGCAAGAGCACATGAGCTACGTTCTGGCATCTATTCTACACCGTTATACTTTTTACCTGCTTAATTGTTTAAAAAAGTCCCTCAAGAGGTGAAGTTTTCCAGCAGATTATTCATTTCTTCCTCCGTAGAAAAAGGTACCCCCCGTATTAATTCGTCATAATAGACTTCTTTTACGGGATAAGGGAGGATTTTCTCCAGGCTCATCGTGCCGGCACTGTCCCGGGCGAATATGGCTATCTGACCGTTTTGCACCCCCAAAAAAAGCTGGATCTCTGTCTTTTCCATCGTGCTTCCCCCGGCTTCTTTTCCCGCTTTTTCCTCCTGCGGAGAAGCATTTTGCTCTGTCGGAACCGGGTGTGTCAATTTATCCCTCTTTCCGTTCAGCCCGGAAAATGAATAGGCTGCAAATAAAAAAAGAAAAACCAGTAATAAATAACCCCCATAGCGCAGGTATCTACCATGTTTTTCTTTCACAGGGATCCCTCCTGGGAAAAAGATTATTATATTTTCCCCGGAAAGGCCCGCTCTTACTCTCATTTTTTACAGAGACTGCATTATTTCCTCCGGTATATCGAAGTTTGCATAAACGTTCTGGACATCATCATGTTCTTCCAGGGCTTCCAGAAGATTGAGGACCTTGCCGGCCTCTTCCGGATCCTCAATACGGACAGTGGTCGCCGGAACCATGGTAATTTCCGCAGTACTAAAATTTATGTTCTGCTCTGTAAATTTTTCTTTCAGGGTTTCAAAATCTTCAGGCGGAGTTATAATAATATAGCTGCCGTCTTCCTCTTTAAAATCTTCAGCGCCGGCTTCCAGGGCAAGTGACATAAGGTCATCCTCGGAGGGCAGCCCCTCCTTTTTATCAATAGTAAAGTAACCTTTGCGGTTAAACATCCAAGCAACGCAGCCCGATTCGCCCATGCTTCCTCCCCGGCGGGAAAAAATGTGCCTTATTTCCGCTGCTGTCCTGTTGCGGTTATCAGTCATTATTTCCAGCAGCACGGCCACCCCTCCGGGACCGTACCCCTCATAGCTTATTTGTTCCAGGGAGACGCTTTCCCCTTCCCCGCAGCCCTTCTGAATAGCGCGGTTGATATTGTCACTGGGCATATTTGCTTCCCGGGCTTTTTGCACTGCCAGACGCAGGCGGAAATTTGCGTTCAAATCCCCTCCGCCTTCTCTGGCAGCCACCATAATTTCACGGGCAAGTTTAGTAAACACTTTACCTTTCTGAGCGTCTACACGTGCTTTGCGGTGCTTTACATTGGCCCATTTGGAATGGCCTGCCATCATAATCACCCCTATTCATAACGTTGTAATAATATCACCGATCCCTCATCCGCCTATCTGTGTCATAGAGCGTTTCCCCTCAAACTGCATGACGCGATCAACAGGATTGGTGGCAACTTTTTGGGGATCGGGTTTTATCTGTAAAGCTTCATAGAACTTTGCTTTTAGCTGTTCTTTGTCGGAAAAATACGGACGGAGGTCAATTTCTGCTTCGGAAAATAAACACGGTTTGATTTTACCGTCAGATGTCACCCTTAAGCGGTTGCAACGGTCACAGAAATGCCTGCTGAGGGGTGAAATAAGGCCTATTTTACCTGTTGCTCCCTTCATTCGGACATATTGTGCCGGCCCGCCGCCGTGTTCCCCTTCCACGGGGACAACTGGGGCAATTCTTTCAGCTACTTCCAAAACTTTCTCCAGGGGCAGGAAAAAATTGGACCATTTCTTTTGTCCTTGAGTAGGCATGTATTCAATAAAACGAACGTCCAGGTCCTGGTCTATGGTCATACGGACAAACTTCTCAATTTCATGGTCGTTGATCCCCTTTAAAAGGACAACGTTTATTTTTACAGGGGTCAGACCAGCCTGCAGGGATTTTTCAATTCCCTTTAAAGTACTGTGGAGCTTGCCGCCGTTAGTTATCT
>LSQX01105478.1_pt1 | contig 16594 bp, 11 predicted proteins | sample 654561 | NCBI WGS metagenome assembly LSQX01 (sample SAMN04489861, study PRJNA283612) | anaerobic digester metagenome | isolation source: 4 biogas reactors fed with cattle manure at either 37C or 55C with and... | place: Denmark: Kongens Lyngby | collected 2014 | reverse complement strand
TGCTCTATGGCGACGGCGTATTTGAGGGGATCCGCGTCTATAACGGACGTGTTTTCCGCCTGGAGGATCATCTGCACCGGCTCTACGACTCGGCGCACGCTATCAACCTGCGCATCCCGCTGAGTGTGGAGGAGATGCAGGAGGCGGTCCTCCAGACCGTCCGCGCCAACGAGCTCCAAGACGCCTATATCCGCCTGGTAGTAACTCGCGGCCCGGGCGACCTGGGACTGGACCCCACCAAGTGCACCAAACCCACAATCTTTATCATTGTGGACGCCATCAGCCTGTACCCGCAGGAGTTCTACGAGAAGGGCCTCAGCCTTATCACCTGCTCCACGCGGCGTAACGTGGCCGAGGCCCTGGACCCCAGCATCAAGAGCCTCAACTATCTGAACAACATCTGCGCGAAGATTGAAACCATCCACGCCGGGGTGCCTGAGGGGATCATGCTCAGCACCGGGGGGTACGTAACCGAGTGTACCGGTGACAACATCTTCGTAGTCGAACATGAGCAGATCATCACCCCGCCGGTCTCGATAGGCACTCTGGGTGGGATCACGGCGCGCACCGTCATCGAGCTCGCGGAGGAGATGGGGATACGGGTCCGGATCGAGCCCTTCAGAATGATGACTGTCTATACCGCTGATGAGGTCTTCCTGACCGGCACGGCCGCGGAGATCGTGCCGGTGGCACAGGTGGACGGGCGCAAGATCGGCACAGAGACGCCGGGGCCGATCACCAGACAGTTCATGACGCGGTTTAAAGAGATCACGCGCTCGACAGGGACACCGGTGTACGAATAGCCTGGCAGGTTCCCGCCTCCGCGGCCCGGAGCATCTGTTCCGGGGCTTTCCGTCTGGTGCATAACTCCCGAAAGGGAGCCGCAAAGGCTCCCGGCCGGGAGACGCTGACTGGCACACTCTCCCTCTTCCGGCCTGAAGAGAGACCGGGAAACCTTCCCCTTACATACAACGTCTAAGCTACTTGATGATACAATAGATGCGCAAGGCGCCGCGGGTGCAGCGGTGTACGCGGCCAGCATCCCCGTTTCAGCATCTGACCTTACGGGGTATGCTGGATATGGCAATGTAGCTCAAACGCGGCAACAATCAGCCCTGACGCAGAACTCGTAGCCACCGGAGACAAGTAACCATGGAGATATGGCAGAGATTCACCAGTACGGCACGCCGCGCGGTATTGATGGCGCATTCCGAGGCGGTGCAAAGCCGTGCCCAGTTGATCGGGACTGAGCACCTCCTCCTCGGGTTGCTGCGCCTGGCGGAGGGCGTAGCTTTGGAGGCCCTCAACCGCGCCGGCGTGGATGTGGAGAGCCTGGCAGCGGACCTCAAAGGCCAGCTCCCCACCGGGGTGAGTGCGGAACCGTCCCCCGAAGTCTCCTTCACCCCCGACGCTCAGCAAGTCCTGACCCTAGCCTACAATGAGGCCCGGCTCCTCGGCGACTCACACGTGGGCACCGAGCACCTCCTGCTGGGCCTGCTGCGCCTGGGCAAGGGAGGAGCTTTCCAGCTCCTGCGGCGGTACGGCGCGGAGCTGCGGACCATCCGTCGGCTGGTGGAGGAGATCAACAGCGGCAACGCCCCCTCCGGAGGGGGGCGCCAGAGCCGCTCGCAGACCACGACTCTCGATCACTTCAGCCGAGACCTCACGACACTGGCTACGCAGGGAAGCCTGGACCCCGTAATCGGCCGGGAGTCAGAGGTGGAGCGGGTTATCCAGATTCTTTGTCGGCGCACCAAGAACAACCCCTGCCTGATCGGCGAGGCGGGCGTGGGCAAGACCGCCATCGCGGAAAGTCTGGCGCAGCGGATCGCTGAGGATGACGTTCCGGAACCACTGCGCAATCGGCGCCTGGTAGCGCTCGACCTGGCAAGTCTGGTCGCCGGGACCAAGTACCGCGGCGAGTTCGAGGAGCGCATGAAGCGCGTGATGGAGGAGATTCGCGAGGCGCAAGGCCGGATCATCGTTTTCCTCGACGAGTTGCACACGGTGGTGGGCACCGGCGCCGCCGAGGGGGCCATGGACGCCTCAAATATCCTCAAACCCGCGCTGGCCCGCGGTGAGATGCAGGTCATCGGCGCCACTACTCTGGATGAGTACCGCAAATACGTGGAAAAGACGCCCTCCCTGGAACGTCGCTTCCAGCCGGTGATGGTACGTGAGCCGAGTCGCGAGGAGACGCTCGCCATTCTCACGGGTATCCAGTACCGTTACGAGGATTTCCACGGGGTAGCCTATACCGTGGAGGCGGTGGAGGCCGCTGTGGACCTCTCCACGCGCTACATCGCAGAGCGCTCCCAGCCCGACAAGGCTATTGACCTGATTGACGAATCCGGCTCCCGGGTGAAGCTGCGGCATATGGCGCTGCCGGAGCGGGTGGAGCAACTGGTCGGCGCCGGGCCCAGCGATATGCTTTCCGAGGAGGAGGAGTTTGCCGCCTCCGAGGTTTCGCCTCCACCGGAGGTGCGACGCGAGGACATCGCAGAGATTGTGTCCATGTGGACGGGAGTGCCGGTCACCGCGCTGACGGAGGAGGAGTCCCATCGGCTGCTGCGGATGGAGGAGGTGCTCCACGAGGACATCGTGGGACAGGATGAGGCCATCGCCGCGGTGGCCAAGGCGGTGCGGCGCAGCCGTGCCGGGCTCAAGGACCCGCGACGCCCGATCGGCTCCCTGATGTTCCTGGGGCCCACCGGGGTGGGCAAGACTCTGCTGGCCCGCGTGCTGGCCCGTTTCCTGTTTGGTGACGACGAGGCCATGGTGCGAGTGGACATGTCCGAGTACATGGAGAAGTTTAGCCTCTCGCGGCTGATCGGTGCACCGCCCGGGTATGTGGGCTACGATGAGAGCGGCCAGCTCACCGAGGCGGTGCGCCGCCGCCCGTACTCGGTGGTGCTCTTTGACGAGATCGAGAAGGCCCACCCGGAGGTATTCAACGTTCTGCTGCAGATCATGGAGGATGGGGTCCTGACCGACGCGCAGGGCCGGCGGGTGGACTTCAAGAACACCGTGGTCATCATGACCAGTAACGTGGGGGCGAGGACCATAGCCGAGGGCCGCACCATCGGCTTCAATACGGGTGAGGTCGTGGCGCAAGAAGAGGTCCTCGAGCGCGAGTACGAGCGAATGAAGAACCGCGTGATGGACGAGCTCCGCAAGACCTTCAGCCCGGAGTTCCTCAACCGCCTGGATGATGTGGTAGTCTTCCACGCGCTGAGCGCGGCGCAGATCCGGGACATCGTGAAGCTGGAGCTGCGCCCGGTGCAGGAGCGACTAGCCGGCAAAGGTCTGGTGCTCACGGTCTCGGAGGCGCTGGAGGAACACCTGGCCGAGATTGGCTACGACCCGACCATGGGGGCACGCCCGCTGCGCCGCGCGGTGCGGCGAGAGATCGAGGACCCACTGGCGGAGAAGGTGCTGCTCTGGGAGGGGGAGCTGGGCGAGTTGCTGGCGGACTGGGATGCCAAGCGGGGCGAGGTGACCTTCGAGTTCATCGAGTCCGGCGTGGGGTGCTCGAACTAGACCCGAGTTGCGAAAGGCAAGTAAGAGAAATGACGGGCGGGGCCACGGGGCGCCGCCCGTTTGGCTGGTCAGGGGAGGGTCTGCCGGTCAGGGAGAGGAGAGGGGGCCGGTGTCCTCGACTCTCCGCAGGCCTCCTCCCATCTGCCGGCTGACCTGCGTCCTCACCCGCCAGCCCTGCGGCTCGAGGACGAAACCGAAGCGTTCCTCGTAGAGCCCCCCATCCCCGTACTGCACCAGGACCTCCACCGCCGCCGCGCCGCCCTCGGGGTCGGCAGCATCTGAGAGGATGCGGAGGCCCTTCACCTCGCGTCCGCCCCAGTGGGCTTCGATGATAGTGGGGACGTCGGGGCCAATCTCTGCGAGCAGCTCGCGCTGGCGCTCGCGGGCAAACAGATTCCAGTGGGGAAGTGTATCGGTGTCCGGGGGCAAGGCGGCCGGAGGCAAGCCGTACCAGATGGCGAGTTGCCGCCAGAGCTTGGCCTCGTGGCTGAGGGGATCAGGGGGCACGGCCATCTCCACTCGCAGATCCTCCTGCGGCAGCTCCAGAATCACCTTGCGCCGCTCCACGCTCACCCAGAAGCCCAAGGCCTCCACCACAAAGCGGAGGGGGACATAGAAAGCATCGTCTATCATCCGGGGGGCAACGGGCAGCTCGTAGGGGGATCCGCTGAGGCGGGCCTGGAGCCTGCCAGGAGCGAGGGACTGCAGGGGATTGAGGTCGCCGGGGCGGAAGAGGGAGACCGGACCGGCATCACGGCTCTGGCGGACCTCCAGGGCCAACCAGGCCGCCAGGGGCTGGAGTGGAACCAACACCACCCCCTGGTCAAGAACAGGGAGTCGGTCAAAAAGGGGGCCGATCTTCTGAGGCGGGGCGTGAAGCTCTTGCGCCTGCAAAGTGCCTGCGTAGAAGGCCAGGAGGAGCACTCCCCAAGCCAGGGTCCGCCTCCGCCATAGGACTGTCATACTCGGCCAGACTCCCATCTGCCAGCCTCCCGTGGGGTGATAATTCGTCACGCCGCCGCCCGTTCCCTCCTGCTCCAACTCCACACGTCTTGACACTGGGCAGGGCCGTCTCATAGAATGGCGTCTCGGAGTCACCAAGCGATTGGAGGAGCAAACATGGCAATACAGGAGCAAGTGGAAGAGGTCTTGGCCAAGGTGCGCCCGGCGCTCCAGGCTCATGGCGGCGACGTCGAGTTTGTGGAGGTCACCTCGGAGAACGTGGTGAAGGTCAGACTGCAGGGGGCCTGCAAGGGCTGCCCGATGTCTCAGATGACTATGACCATGGGCATTGAGGCCGCTCTCAAGGAGGAGATTCCTGAGGTGCAGGCTGTGGAGGCGGTGGAGTAGTTCGGCAGGCGATTGGAGAGGGAGTGAGTTTTGTGAAGTTCTTTCTGGATACGGCCAACGTGGAGGAGATCCGCAAGGTGGCAGAGATGGGCTTGCTGGACGGGGTCACAACCAACCCGAGTCATGCGGCCAAGACGGGGAGGCCCTTCAAGGAGGTCGTGACTGAGATTTGCGGCATCTGCTCAGGGCCGGTGAGCGCGGAGTCGATCAGCACGGACACCGAGGGCATGCTGGCGGAGGCGCGCGAGGTCTGCTCCTGGGCGCCGAATGTCGTGGTGAAGATTCCGTTGATACCCGAGGGCATCAAGGCCGTGAGGATACTCGCCGAGGAGGGTATCAAGACCAATGTGACCTTGTGTTTCAGTCCTACACAGGCCCTGTTGGCGGCCAAGGCCGGAGCGACCTACATCTCCCCCTTTGTGGGACGCCTGGACGATATTAGCACCACGGGCATGGACCTAGTTCGGGAGATCGCCCAGATCTATGACAACTACGCCTACGACACCGAGATCATCGTGGCCAGCGCCCGCGGACCTCAACACGTCCGGGAGGCAGCGTTGACTGGCGCGGATATCGTCACCATGCCCTACGACGCTTTCACCAAGCTGTTCAACCATCCGCTCACGGAGGTGGGCCTGGAGAAGTTCCTGGCTGACTGGAACGCGGCCGGTTTGCAGATACTCTGAGCATGCGAACGGGCAAACATGGCACAAAAGCCACTGGTTGGGGGCTTGGCGCCGTGGTTCGCGGAGGTGGCATGAGCCACGCAAGGTCTCTGTGCGCCGCGCTAATCTTGGTACTTCTGACAGGGCCCAGGACAGTTCTTGGCTCCCCGGAGTTGCCGCCTGTTCCTCCAGCCCTCATCGGGCTGGCCCGGGCCGATCACCTGTACCTCCCCGGTCCGGTCTATGCACCTCCCGGAGTGTATCCCGAGGGCAAGATTGACTGGGAAGTCATTCATGCTCTGGTGCGCCAGTCGGCCGAGACCGCCGGCATTCCCTCGCCGTGGAAGAGTCTTTTCGAGCCCACGGACCGCGTCGGGGTGATGATTGACACCACACCGCCAGCCGTGCCGATGGTGACTGTGGACGCGGTACTGGAGCAACTGGTGCGGGCGGGGCTGTCCCCTGACCGCCTATTCATCTTTTCAGCCGAGGAGACGGGACTGTTTGCGGCGGGGTTCTCGCTGAAATCTGAGGGCCAAGGCGTAAAGTGCTATGGGGCAGACCGCATGGGGTACCGCGGCGGCCTGAGCCGGCTGGTCCTGGACACGTGCGACAAGATCGTCAACCTGGCGGTCCTGCGGCCGAGTCCGGTCTTCGGAATGACCGGCTGCCTGTACAACTACCTGAATGCCGTTGACCATACGACACGGGCCGCCCTTCACGCCCAGCCGGAGGCCCTGGGCTCGGCGGCCCTGAACCGCCAACTCCAGAACCGGGTAGTGCTACACTTTCTGGACTGTACACACCCCTTCCATGCCTCCGCGACACCTTCGGGCGCCGAGCAACCACGCTGGGAGTACCGGGGAATGTTGTGCGGACAGGACGCAGTGGCCCTGGATGTGGTGGGACAGGAGATTCTCGAGGCCAAACGAGCCCAGTTAAACAATGCGCAACCTGATCCGCTGGCGCCGCAACCCACCTACCTGAGGGTAGCGACGGAGAAGTACCGCGTCGGGCAGAGCGATCGCGAACAGATCCAGGTGAGAGCCGTAGGCGAGCAGGCGGAGGTGCTAATCCAGACGCATACTCCGTAGAGACGACCACCGCGGACAGACGCAAGGCATCTGTCGCCGCGAGGGTGGGCGGCGCGCTGAGTGCCTGCACCGCGCGGCTACCTCTACCAGGTCCGGGAATCGGGTACCGCCACCCAGCTTCCGCCCTGGGCGATAGACTGCTGGCTGGCCAGTCCCGGCAGCGTTATGTCCAGCGCCTGGTGGAGCCCGATCTCCAGCTCCCGGTCCTCCAAAATGGCGCCGATGAAGTCGTCGAGCTCCCAGTAGTCACCGCCCCAATGCCCGGCTTTCAGCGCCTCCGGTGGCGGATTCAGCCAATGTTCGGGCAAGAACTCTTCGGCAAAGTCATCCAAGGGCTGCCACTCGAGCTTCTCTGACCGGCTGTTGAGCCAGACCTTGGGGACATCACCGAGGCCCCTGGGCATCTCAAAGCACCCCTCGGTCCCCTGCAGGGACACGTATCCCATGTTGTGCGGGCGGTTGCTGAGCATGTCGAGGCGCAGGACGACCAGGCCACCGCCGCTGAGGCGGCAGAGCGTGGTGATGGAGTCTTCCTGTTCGTAGGAATCATCGCGGGGATCGCGGTAGTGGTGGCCGGTGCCAGCGCAGCACACGGCCACGACCCGCTGGGGAGCCATCCATTGCAGCGCCGGGCCGAGGCTGTGGGTGCAGTAGGTATTGCCGTTGATCCCCGTCTGCCAGCGCCGGCGCCAGACGGTGATCTCGTTGAGCTCTTTCAGCTCGTGAAGATACTCTCCCTCCGCGTAGTACAATTCGCCGAACACGCCGGCCCGCGCCATGTGCTTGACCAGCACCACATTGCGGTTGTAGCAGAAGTTCTCGGCCATCATGTAGCGCCCGGAGCTGCGCCGGGCCGCGGCGACCAGCTCGCGGCACTGCTCGTAGGACACCCCGGCGGGGACCTCCGAGAGCACATGGAGACCCCGCTCCAGCGCCAGCACGGCATGAGGAACGTGGAGCGGCATAGGGGTACCGAGGATCACAGCGTCAATGGTCCCCGAGTCAAACATGGTTTCGGCGCTAGTGAAGGTATGACTGACACCGACCTCGGCCGCCCGTTCAGCCAATAGATCCTCCCGCAGGTCGCACATCGCTACCAGTTCGGCACGGTCATACGCCTGCAAGGAGGCCACAAAGCTGGAACCACGCCCCACCGCACCCACAATGCCAAATCTTAGCCGATGGCTTGCCATAACGCGATTTCTCCTAAATCTCATGACACGCCAGGCCCAACATGTGGGCCATGCGTTTGATGACGCCCACGTGCTCGCCTGAAATCAGGGCCGAATGATGGGTGCCGCCCAGTTCGCTGAAATCGCCCAGGAAGTCAGGTAAAACGCGATCCTCGCGGCGAATCCAGAAGTGAGGGGAGTCGGGCAGCCCCGGTTCCAGCGCTCGGGCCAGAATCTGCACCGGCGAGACGATGATGCTCAGAGTATCCCCAGGGGCGGGAGCGAGATTCACCAGTGTGGCTGGCCCGGCTCGCAGCGGGAATATCGGCACCACTGGGTTCTCGAGCGGGCCAAGGGCCAGAGCTTTCTCCACCAGTCTCGGTTTCTGGTTCGCCATGGCCAGGTTGCATTCGCCCATGTGGCTCATCAGAATCCAGTTCTCCGCCCAGTCCGGACAGAACATCTCACAGAAGGTCACCTCTCTGAACCCCTGCAGCAGGGCCCCGACCAACGCGGCGGTGAGCACATCCCCCTCACCGGCATACCCTACACCGCGTTCCATGGCCTTAGAGGCTTCCAGGAAGGGATAGGTATGCAGCCCGAGGGCTACATCGAACTCGGTGAAGTTGGCGGTGAAGGCCCCGGCCCCCATGTCCGCCAGCATGGCTCGCACCGCCAAGCCGACGCGATTGCTGTCCGTGAGCCGCTCGGGGACCAGTCCATCGCAGTCGTACCTGGCCATGTCCTCGGCATTCTCGCCAATCACGTCTCCAGCGCTCACCTGCGCCAGGTATGAGCCGAGAGCGTTCACTTCGACGCGTTCCGTGTGGACGCCCAAGAGCTTCTCAAGCAGGGAAGCCTCAACCTGGAAGTCGCCCATACCTGAGAAGGGCTCGCCAATGGCCAATACGCGCATGGTCCGCAGGGCGCGGGTGATCTGGGCCGCTCGTGCCACTTCGATGACAGCTTCAAGAAAGTCGCTTGAATGCACATACCCTACCACCAGTTCATAGCGCCGGCCCACACGCCGCAATACACTGGCCAAGTCCTGGACGCCGTGGATGGCGTGATTGCGGATGAGCTCCTCCCGATTCACGTGATCGGCAAAGCGAGGGTTGGGCGTGGTGTCGAGGAGAAGCAGCGGCAGGGGGGCGGCCTGCAGCGCTTCCACGGCTTCCAGCGAGGGCGAGTACGAGAGATGCAGAGTCGCCAGCAAGTCCACCTCGGCGGCGGTCAGGGCCGCGACCTGGGCCTCAACCTGCTGACGGAACCAACAGGTCCTGGTCAATACCACCTCCAGGCCCTGCGCCTGGAGGCGCTCCACGACTAAACGGGCGAAAGTTTCCATATCCAAGCGGAGTTCCGGCCCCGCCTCTTCATATAAGGCGAGATACAGGGGCAGGACGCCCACTTTGGGCGGTCTGAGACTCATGCTGATCATCCTCCTCCGGGGGAAAGGTGGGATCCGAGCGCGCCAGGATACAGGCGCTCCATGACTGAGCGGTAGGCCAGATAGTGGTCAGCATACCGCGTAGTCTCTTTTGAGCACGGCTCGTACTCGTCCTGCACGCGATAGAAGCGCGCCGCGGCCTCCTGCAGGCTGGCAAAGGTCCCCGCGCCCAGGCCGCCAAAGAGAGCGGCGCCGAGCACCGGCGCCTCGCCACAGGCCGGGACGCGTAGCGGCAGCCCCAGCATATCAGCCAGGAGCTGCATCCACCACGCGGAGCGCGTGGCTCCCCCCAGCATACGTAGCTCACGCGGCCGCGTGCCGGCACGGCTCATCAGTTCGAGGGCGTCGCAGGCGCCAAAGCCCGCCGCCTCGGCGACGGCTCGGACGAGGTGGCCTCGCTGGTGCGAGAGCTTCAGCCCCAGGAAAGCGCCGCGCACCTCGGCGCGAAAGGCCGGGGTGGCGGTGCCGCTGAAATGCGGCAGGCAGACCAGTCCGTCGGCGCCGGGTGGAACCTGTGCCGCTTCCGTAAGCAACTCTTCATAGGCTGCCCCCGGCGCGGACAGGTCGCGGAGCCAGGTCAAGACAATGCCACAGGTCTTGGCGTAGCTGAGCAGGAACCACAGTCCCGGCACGGCATGGGGACCGCTGAGCAGACCCAGCCGGCCAGCCTCGCCGGGCTCGACAACGGTGCCAATCAGGGCCAGCGCCGTTCCCACGGTGCCCGACGCAATTCCGGGCTGAAGATTCGCCACCCCGACGGCGCCGGAGAGCTGGTCGTTGCAGCCCAGCGCTACCGGCAGGCCCACGGGGAGACCCAGTTCCTGAGCAGGGGCTGCCTGCAGATACCCCGCCAGATCCCCGGGGCGCCCAAGATCGCTGAGCCATTCCCGTGGGGTCCCCACCGCCTCCAGCGCCTCGGGCCACCAGCGGCCGTGCTGACCATCCAGCATCCCCGTGCTGGCGGCGTTGCTGACATCCAGCCGCCGCTCACCAGTCAGGCGCAAAACGAAGTAGTCGGGGAGGAGCGTCACGTAGCGCGTAGCGGCCCACACCCGCGGCTCGTTCTCGCGCAGCCAGAGGAGCTTGGGCGCCGAGTTCACCACGTTGAGGGTAACGCCACCGGGGTGCCGGTGCCCGTCCGGCCCCTGCAGCAGTTCATTCAGCCGCTCGGTCTGTTTCTGTCCTCGGGTGTCCAGCCAGATGACCGCCGGGCGAAGCGGCCGGCGCTCGGCGTCCAGCAAGAGGAAGGTCTGGCCCTGACTGCACAGACCAAGGCCCAGCACCGGGGGCCGCCCGGCGGTAGCCTGAGCCTCCCGTACGGCCTCCACTGCGGCGCGCCAGTAGGTCTCGGCAGGTAGTTCGGCCCAGCCGGGATGTGGGGAATTGGCACGATACTCCCGCCAGGCTAGCCCCACCGCCTGTCCGGATTCCACCTCAAAGAGCCCCGCCTTGACGGCCGTGGTGCCCAGATCAAGGCCCAGGAGGGCGGGGCGGGGCACCTACCACCACTCCTTACGGGCTTGCACCTCATCCATGAGCCTCCGGGCATTGCCGTAGAAGAGGGCCTCCATCTCCTCGGTCCCGAATCCGAGTTGCAGACAGGTGTCAACCAGCGCGGCCATGGACTCGTATATGTAGAGGGTGTATCCAGCCTCCACCTCTGGTGGCTGGCGGTTGGTGTTCCAGGAGTAGTCGCTGCTGGTGAGGTTGAGGTACTGGTCGCCCTGCCAGCGCCGCCGCCCCCGCATGTACAGGATGGGAAAATCGGAGCCGAACATGAGCCGCTCCGGCCCCAGCCGGTCCAGGGCGAGGGCCATCACCGACGGGTTGAGGACAGCGGAGGTGTCGAACAGGATACCCGGCTCGTTCTCCAAGGCACGAAAGCCCTCGCGGGCATAGCGCCCAGCATAGGAGCGGCCCAGGTGGGCCACCACCAAGACGATCCGGGGATAGCGCTGGCGGATCTCCAGGACCTCTGCCAGGTTCTGAGGATCGGCCAGCCGCTCGCGGCGCGGCAGGTGCAGCGTCAGCCAGCCGCCCAGCTCGTCGAGCAGCCGCAGGTGGTCGTGAGAAAGGAAGTCAAAGACGCTGCAGTCCTCGCCCGTGAAGCCCTCCCACATGTCCTGGTAGGGCTTGAGGCCCAGGAGACCGGGACGGCGTAGCTCCTCGAGGAGTTCGTCCCCGGACCATTCGGGTCGCACCACAGCCAGCGCAGCGTTGTCAGTGCCGCGAAGGCCCTCGGAGAGGTAGGCGTTCATCTCCTCGCTGTGGCCCTCGCGATGGGGGCTGCCGAAGGCCAGGAAGGAGACCGCTCGGCCCGGGAACAGCTCCCGGTAGCCCAGGGTGGCTTCTTCCAACGTCTCCACGCCCCCCACCTCCGAGGCCCAGCTTGTCCGGCGCTTCTCCGGCGGAAGGGGATCGAGCTGCTCAGAGAGACATATGTGGCGGTGGGCGTCGAGGATCCGCGAGGGCAGATGGGGCTCCAGGCGCTCCGCAAAGAATCGGCGATCTACCTCATTCAACTCATATCGCGGGTGCACTTGGCCCTCCGGTACAACAGGTACACTCTATTCCCCGGCGGCGCCCGCCGGGAGGAACTCCTCGGCGGCCGTGGCCCACAGCGACTCCAGAGCCAGGCGTGCCGCCTGCACGGTGGTTCCCCAGGCCAGTTCCTCCGGGCTGCCAGGGTCTGTCCCCTGCGCAGCCTGGGCCGCCTGCTCCACCGTGGCACGCTCCTTCTGCCAGGCCACCACCGTCGGGCTTTGCTCGGCCAGCCCCTCAAGGAGCGGGCGGGCATGGTCGTCCAGAAGCTGCAACTCACGGGCCATGTCGGGTCGCCACACCATCTCCGCCAGGCGTTGCTGACGACGGGGGGCGTCCGCCCGGGCCACGGCGAGCCACGGCTCCGTTGGCTCGTTGAAGTCGCGCATCGTCCAGCACACCGCACGCGAACCCGCCACCGGGACCAGTCGCAGCGACCCGCCTCCCTGGTACTCGAGCTGCTCTAGCTGGTCGGGGAGGAAGACCCCCGCCGAACCGCGAGTGAGCAGCCAGGCTTCCGTGTGGGCCTGGTGGGCCGCGAAGAACCAGTACTCGTCAAGCGGCAGGGGGCCCCGGGCCGGCGCCACTCCGTGGGTGGTGAGACCGGCGGTCCACTGCTCCGCCCCGGGGTCCAGGCGGACGAACCCGCCCCAGGAGTGGAGCCGAAGGCCGGAAATCCAGAGGCCAGGATCGCCGACCACAAAGGCACACGCATACACCCAACTGGGCTCATCGGCATAGAAGACGCAGCGCAGAACAAACGAGCCCCGCACCTCTTCCCCGACGAGCAGAGACCAGACGAAGTCGGCCATCACGCGCTCGCCCTGACTCTCCAGGACGTTAAGCTCCCGCAGCGGGCCCTGGGTGACCTTCTGCGCAGGGGTGGCGGCACCCAGAGCCACGTCCGGAGCGACACTACTCCAGCCCCAACGGGCATGCCCGTTGTACCGGAGATTCGCGGCACCTATCAACCGGTCGTTCTGGGCCGGATCCACGTCCTGAATCACCGCCAGACCTACCTCGCGCGGGGGGAAGGCGGAGAGTACCGCAGTGACCGTGTCCATCCCCTCCCGCGTCGTGCTGGGAATCCGCTCCCACTCCCGTTTCGCCCAGAGAGGGGACTCCGGCGGGATGGCTGCCAGAGCGGGCAGGGCCAGGGTGAAGAGCAAGAACACCGGAATGACATGGCGCATAGACATGTACAGATCTCCTGATTCTACTCGTTTGCTCCGCGTGCGACGGAGCCGGGGTCTCATTTCGTCAGGTGTTCCGCGAGAGCGAGTTTGCGGGCCTGATAGACCTCGGCGTCCTGAGCGTACTGGGTGGTGCTCAGCACGAGAGAGTCGTCTATTTCCAGCAGCTGGGCCAGCTCCGGGCTGGGGTTACGCTTGTGGAGCTGCTGTGCTGCATACAGGTACTCGTAGTCCTGGAAGCCGTCGCGCAGCGCGTCCAGGCGCAGGCTAGGCCACATGGTCCCGTCGGGACTGGGATAGACCAGCCAGTAGGTGGTACCGGGATTGACCACCCAGTCGGTCGCCGGCCAACGGGTCTCCCGCTTGGTACTGAACTCGTTGTGGCCGCTGGGCAGAGGGGGGGTCTGTCTGGGCCAGCCGGTCATGGTGAAGGTGAGCAGGCCGTCTACCTTCAGCTTGTCATAGATCCAGGCGTAGGCGCGGCGCTGAACGTTGGGATCATAGGCGTTGATGTCGGGGACCCGCACCGTGGGCCAGAGGTCGGGCAGGGAGGTGCCGCAGGTGTAGACCATGACCTTGACGCCCTCCCGGCGCGCGCGCTCGACACCAGGGTACTCGCGGTACCAGGCGCCGAGGTTAGGCGCCCAGGCGTGGACGAAGCCCCAGCCCCAGTCATCAGTAACGGGACGCATGCCCCAGTTGAAGAGGTTCAGCTCGGGAACAATCTTCTGGAGATAGGCATGGTGCTCCTTGCACATCTCTACTCTATCGCCGGTCGGCTCGTCCCACTTCTCGTGCCAGCCGGAGTCCAGCCAGCCCCTGTCACGCAGGTGGTCAACGTAGGTCCGCATGAACTCCTCGTAGATCAGCGTATACTTGGGATTGATCTCGCTCTTCTGCGGGAGATCCTCGAGGGTCAGGACCTTGCCAGTAGCCCGGTCTTTGACGACATTCCACAGGTTCTTGCTGTGGAAGATACTGAACCAGCCGCTGTTGCAGCTCCCGTTGGGATTCCACAGGTTGCCGTAACGCTGCTGAATCTCCAACCACTGGTCAAGCTGGGAGAAGTCGAAGGTCAGGCTGCCGTCCTCCTCGCGCCAGACCTCCAGCCACTTGCCGGCCATGGCCGCCCACCCGTAGAGACCGGGGACGGCGCGGTACTTGGAGAGTAACTCCATGTTCTTCTCATAGTGCTCAAGATCGGCGTATTCCCCATAGTGGCGGGCAACGGTATCCATGTCATACCAGGAGTCCCAGAACATGGTGCGGCGCTCGGGGAGGGTGAAGTTGATGACCTTGACGCGGACCGGGACCTTCGTGGCCGCCAGACCCTGGGGCTGGACAGTGAGGGTGCCGGTGTAGGTCCCGGGCGCAGTCCGCACCGGAACGTTGAGGGTGGCGAGGACCGCACGAGCTTCATGACCGGGGCAATCGAAGGGCTGCAACGGCAGGAGGGGGTCCGGCCAGCGGGTGCCCTCGGGCATGTGGAAGGCGGCGTTAACGCTCGGGGGAGGCAGGATGTCCCCGACCTGCCACAGGTCCCAGGCCTCGGCAGGGATGAGCGTCCCCTCGGGAGATTTCAGATCGCTGACCTGAACCTGCACCTGATTGAGCGGAGCCATCATGGGTACCAGAGCCAGCTGGGCACTCTGGCCCTCGCGGCGAGCTAGCTGCCACTCGACCTGGCCGTTCAATTCACCCGGAACGCGCAGGCCGGAGAAGACCTTGTGGTAGCTGTCGGTGACCAGCAGCCGGTAGCCGGGGGCCTTACCAGAGGCCTGGTAAAACTCAAACTGCTGGGCCCACAACTCACGGGGAGGAGTGCGAGACTCCCAATCACGCCACTCGGCAAGGGTGTCATACTTGGCTTTCGGGTCGAGGTTCTGCCAGTTCTTGGTGAAGGCGTCCAGCAAGCGCTGGGCGGTGCGGGAGCCACCGGTGACCCAGTCACGCAATCCCTCCCGGGAAGCCTCATCTGCAGCAGGGAAGTCCTTGTCGAACTGAGCCAGGACCGCGCGGCGATCGGCGAAGGTCTGTACGTCCTTCTGCAGAACGGCAACGGCCTGGGCCGGGATCGCCAGCGGGTCAACGAGCGCCGCGCGGGGCGCGCCCTCGGCGGCCTGCACCGCCAGGGTGGCGGTCAGGGGCCGGAGCATCAGCCCGCGGTATATCTGCCGTATCGCTTCGGGATCATCCTGATCGGTGCCCCAGACCCCCCAGGACCAGCTCGCCTGATTAGTCGTCGCGGTGCTGGTATCGGCCCAGTCCACGTCAAGGATGCACTTGCCGGAGGACCAGTTGTTCTTTTCCTCCCAGCCCTTGCGCATCCACGGCTCAACAGCGGAACCCCACAGGCGCTGGACCTTGTCGGGCTGATAAAAGAACGCAGGGACCGGGCGGTTGTCCGGCCGGACGGCCAGTACCCAGGCCTCCGACGGGTTGGTGAGGGTCTGCCCGTACTCTTCGTCATGGAGCCGGATGGTGGCAATATCCGATCCCGAGGCGGAAGGCATGTAGAACTTGAGATCGGGATCGAAGGGAGAGCCTCCCGGACGCCATATGGAGCGCGTCACGGCGACCACGCGCGGGTGGTTGAGCTGCTCCATGAGATATTGGTCATGGATGGCCAACCACGGCAGGTCATTGTACAGGGCGTAGGTGCGCAGGGGCTGGACGCCGGTAGCGTCGAGTCGTGCCCGGCCCCAGTGGCCCTCGAGAAAGCCGCTGTGAGCAGGGCCACGGACCTGCAGCAGCACCCGCACCGGACCCCCAGCGATGACCTCCAGAGTATCGAAGAGGCCATCGTAGTTGGAGGAGTTGTTCAGCACCCAGCCATGGCTTTCGCCCTGGTAAACCTGCTGAAGGCCGCCGAGCTTGAAGGTGGTGATGTCACCAGTGCCAGCGCCGCCCCATCTTTTGGGGTCGGGAGGCCAGCCGCGCACCCCAAACTCAATGAAGGCGTTTGCAGCCAGGACATCAGCCGAGCTTGTCTTGGGGTCCGGGTTGGACCCAACAGCGAGGTTGCTAGGCGGCAGAAGGGCGGGATCGGGCGGCGCATCAGCCACCGACAGCGTGTAGCGGACTGTGCCCGAGGCGGCGACACTGGCCTGAAACACGACCTCATCGTTGGCATCCAGAAGGTGATTGGGTTCGGCAAGGAAATAGTAGCCGCCGTCCTTCTCGTCTACCTGCACCAGGCCCAGAGCACCGGTTTCATCCGCGATGGTGATCCGGCGAGTGTCTACCTGCTTGCCCCAGAGAGCCACCAGGTCCTGGCCGGGGATCACCACCGGCTCGGCATGGCGCGCCACACCAGCACACTCGCGGAGCTCGATCACCGCAGTGGGCGCAGCCAGACACGCAGTCGCGGAGAGAAGCGCCCCCAAGAACACAGTCAGCTTGCCGGAAATGGACATCAATAGCAGCCTCCTAAGGTTTGGCAGTCTGTGACTAGATTCCCCAAGGAACGAGAGGGTTCCTTCCCTGAGGGTGAGCGAGCTACGGAACGGCAGGGAGGCCTCACCCCCTCGGCGGCCGTGAGACGACCGCCGGTCCCCCTCCCCTGGCAGGGGAGGGGGAGTGGATTGGG
>LSQX01030485.1_pt1 | contig 16595 bp, 22 predicted proteins | sample 654561 | NCBI WGS metagenome assembly LSQX01 (sample SAMN04489861, study PRJNA283612) | anaerobic digester metagenome | isolation source: 4 biogas reactors fed with cattle manure at either 37C or 55C with and... | place: Denmark: Kongens Lyngby | collected 2014 | reverse complement strand
ACACACCATATACCCGTTGGAGTGGGGATTAAACCACAATTTTCAGGAGAATTGTGAATATGGCGATAATATGGGAAGATGGGAAAACCGAATGGGAAGGATATGTTCTCAATACCAGAAAACTGAACCCCATTGGAGAATCGGGCTTCTGTGCTCTCGTCTATGATGAAACAGAGGATAAAATCAAAGAGATTCAATACGATTCAACTCGATACGCGGGTAACGCCCGCGCCACGATTGATGCGCCCCAATGTGTGCATGAAAAGGCAAAATCGGCGTGGATTTCCTCGCAAATAGAGGAATACCGGGAAAGAACACTTGAATACTTGAAAAAACCGAAAAGCGACGCTCGTATCAAGGTTGTTCGTGGAAGGACAAATAAACGGGGTAGAACCGGTATTGTGGCGTACATCAAGACCTACCCGAATAAATACGGAAAGGGAACAGTTACCCTTGTGTTTTTTGAACCCGATGATGATAAAGGGGAGATCGTTCGGGATTTCGAGAGGAACGTTGAAGTAATCGACTACGAAATGCCGTCAAATGATGAATTGATTCGACGGCTCCGCTCATTTGCGGAACGCGGGGCATATCTCAGGTTTGATTATAAACCTGCGATTATTATTGTTTGAACAAATGGGATTGGGTGTATTAGAATGATTAAGAAAAACGAGGAAGGCGAACTGCTTTTGAACATTACCGCCGTTGCATCAGAGGTAATCCCTCATTTTACTCGCTACAACGGGGGTTGGATTCGGCGCATAGACACTGTGAATGAGAAAATGACGACCGGGTATTCGTTGGTTGGTGAATTCGCCGGGGAAGGGTTGACCTGGCATAAACCGGGGTTATACCTTGATTGTTCTATCGGGGGTTCCCGGAAAAACCAGAAGTATCAGTATTCTTTGTTCATTCTCGGGCAAGACGGTGTTGCAAAATACCTCGATGCTCTTGAAATCCGGTGGGGGAAAGGTGGAGATTGGGCGGTGTGCATGTGGGATGCTGTCTACGCCGCCTTGAAAGAGATAGAGGCGGGATCATCCCATCCCAACCGGGACACATCAACCGACCTACGGACTCGGTTTGAACTCGAAGAATTGGATGCAATAGCGAATAAGAAAGGATTAAATTCTGCGTTGGCAATCATCCTGAAAAAGATTAAATTGTTGAAGAATCAGCAAAATGAGGAGGAATAATCAAGCCGGAACCCTGCTTGGGGCGGTGGTGCCGAGATATTGATGATAGACATTGGTCTTCGGGATATCTGGAATCACCGGGCTCAGAACCGACCCTCTGGTGATTATAACGGTTTGGTTGGGGTTCCATCTGCGAAACCTTTATCTGGTTTACCAGATATAACACGAAACCATTGGGGAACACTCGGGACTTCTCCCCAAAACAAGAGGCGAATGAAATGACTGCAATGAGTAAAAACCCGGGAATCTATACGGCGATTCTTCGTCGTGAAACGGAGGATATCCCAATCGATGAAGCGTTCTGCGAACAATGCGGGATAATTGATTGCGAATACCAGAAGGACGGCAGAGTATGTGAATGTATCACGCTCCGCTACAAACTGATGGAATGTGCAACCGAGTGTCTGTCAAAACATGAAGAACTGACCAAAGCAACATATGAGGACCGGTGTCACGGGGTTTGGATACGGTATTCGGAAATCGGCAAACTTGTCGGGCGTATTCCCCAAAGGGCGGCACTTTCCGAATGTGGGATAAACACGGAAGGGTGGTCGAATCGCAAAGTTTCCCGTGAATTCAAACGGGTTTTCAGGAAATGGATTGAAGAGTAACCAGATACCACCACTTTTCTTTTTTACACTGTTTTGTAACCGGGTCAAATTCTGACAGATTCCGGTAAATGGATGGAGTTATGTGGATAGATTTTATACTGACCAGTCTGGATGGGAACCCGCTTCGAGAAGGGGTTCATGTTGGGCAAATGAATATCAACGAAAATCATCCTATTCCTGGATACGCGGCTCTATGGACGATGTTTAACGAGCCAGAGTTTCAAGATATTACGATGTTGATGAACGGGGTTCAATTTCACCCGTTCGCGTTGGGAGCCCTGATCTCTCACCATTGTGCGAACAAGGTCAATTCCCATAGATGGAGAAACAGAAGAAATGATTGATTTAAGTGTTATCCGGGCAGATTACTCGGTATCGTTCAATGAACCGATAATTACGGTATTCTGCCGAGATGTTGAAAAGAACCTGATACCGGTCAAGGTGAAAGGATTTAAACCCTATTGTTACGTCCCGGTGTTCGAGGTAGACCAGATCTGTAATTGTGGCGGGAGAATCGATACAACTGAGACTCATTTGGCAATAGACGGGGTTGCTGTGTATAAAGTGGAATTCCGCGCTCCAAGTGGTGTTCGGAAGTTGCGGGACCGGGGGATTACCGTGTATGAAGGAGACGTCCCGTATCCTAACCGGTTCTTGATAGACCGGGGGATCACCCGGGGAATCCGGGTTCCGTTGAAAGCGGTGATGCGTGGCCAACCCATTGATTACCACGAAGTCGAACCGATAGCCCTTGATATCGACCCTAGAACCTGTATTATTGATATTGAATGTGATACGACCCGTGGATTCCCAAAAGCAAACCGCGACCAGATTATTGCAATGACGGCCTGGGATTCATATACCAACCATTATATCTCATTCTCATGGGATTCTGGCGTTCCTTCCGAAGATTGGCGCGGAATTGAAGCGCCTGAGTATTCTTCCCAAAAGAACCATCGAGTGATATTGTATCCGTCAGAATCGTCTATGCTGCGGGGGATCATCCAATATCTTGATACAACTGACCCTGATATCATTTCCGGGTGGAATGTGCAGGATTTCGATATCCCATATATCGAGGAACGGTTGAACCAACTCGGATTTGAAGATAACGCATTATCCCGCATCAAATATGTTAATGACGACCGGATTCGCGGGCGAAGTGTATTCGACCTCCTTATCGCATACAAGCGGTTCCAGGTCAAAGCACAGGACTCTTACAAATTGGGTGCGGTCGCGGAACACGAATTGGGGCGGGATAAGGTAACTCTCCCGGAATCAATGGATGTCTTGTTCAAGACCGATAAAAAGACATTGTTGTATTATAACCTCGTTGACGTTGAATTGTGCGTCGAGATTGACGCAAAAAACAAAATCATCGAGTTTTATTATGAGTTATCCCGGTATGTCGGCACTACCATTGATAGAGCAACCTACCCAGCGAACCTCATTGACAATTACATCTTGCGGAAATCGAAAGGACGGTTCGTTCTCCCGACAAAACAGAAAAATAGGGGAGACCACCAATCTTTTCAGGGAGCGCAGGTATTTAATGCTGTTTCAGGGGTATATTCAAATGTGGTCGTTTTCGACCTGAAATCATTGTATCCTATGTCAATGCTGACCGTAAACGCTTCCTTTGAAACAAAAGATCCAAACGGGGAATTTATGACACCATCGGGAACACGGTTCAAGAAACACCCGACTGGATTGATGCGGGACATTATTAGCGGGCTTTTGGAAGAACGGAAGAAACTGAAGGATGAACGGGATACATATTCTCATGGTTCGGATGAATGGGGTATCCTCGATAAACAGCAAAGCGCCGTGAAAATCGTGATGAACGCTTATTACGGTGTTTCCGGGTATCCCGGGTTCCGGTTGTATGATCCCGATATTGCAGCAGCAATTACGTCTATTGGTCGGGAAGTTATCGGGCATACCCGGACACATATCGAATCAGCAGGCTATCGGGTGCTCTACGGCGACACGGACTCATGTATGGTAGAAATACCCGGTGCCACGGTTGGAGAGGTTATAGCAAAGGCAGGACGGTTAGAAACGAGTTTGAACGAGTCATACGATGGGTTTGCAAAAGACAAACTTAATGCAGATGAACATTTCTTTTCCATCCGGTTTGAGAAAATCTACCGGAAATTCTTCCAACCTGGGGTAAGAAAACGGTATGCTGGTCACCTTGTCTGGGAAGAAGGGAAAGAGGTTGATATCGTTGATATTGTCGGGTTCGAGCAGAAACGGAGTGATTCGGCGTTAATCACCAGGAAACTCCAGGAAAAGGTATTTGATATCATTTTTTCCACCGGAGACATTGAAGCGGCACGGCAATACATCCGCGCTACGGTCAAAAAGTTCCGTTCTCGCGGGTATTCTCTGGATTGTATTGGGATACCCGGTGGGTTTTCACGACCACTGGAAGACTACGTTATAAAAGATGCTCATGTCCGGGGCGCGATGTATGCCAATTCTTACCTGAAAAGCAATTTCCGAGCCGGGGATAAAGCAAAACGGGTTTATATCCAAACTGTGACTGAGAAATATCCTCGAACAGACGTAATCTGTTTTGAAGATGGGGCCACCATTCCGCCTGAATTCGTCATAGATACGGAAAAGATGCTGAATATGACGATTCGCAACCCATTGATGCGGATTCTGGTTTCGTTGGGGTTGACTTGGGAACAAGTAGACCCGAGCCATACAACCCTATTTGATTTCGGGGTAACAACTGACTTTAAATCTGTAAACGAAGAACATATGTAAGAGGTTTGATGGAAATGGAGATACACGCAGTTAATCAAGAAGTTCACCGACATACCGAGGAAGGAACCGTCATTACTGACCGGGAACGGCAAATCGTTTTCAAAAACTTGACAGAATCCGAGTATGACAAACTCACCCGGATTGGGGAAAGTATTCTCCGGAACACCGGGTTATTTGACCCGCAACTCGGGGAGTATATCAATCTCGACCCATTCCTGGAAGAAAAGGTTAAATCAACCAAACTCCCGGAACACACGTTTAAAATCCCGGAACCAGTCCCGTGGACTGGTGAAGAAGAGGAATTCCTAAAGACCCTGCTTGAAGCGGGAAGTTCATTTGCCGTCTTTGAATACCGGCGGGAATTCCCGAATATTCACCGGAGTGACGCATCTATCCGGCGAAAACATTCGCGGATGAAAAAGACAGTAAAAGTGGAACCCGAACATGAAAAGAGGCAGGAACCCATGAATCAAAACGATTATCAGGTATCTCCGAAAATCAAGGTTGGAAATAAAGTTAAAATCATTGACCAGGAAACCAACCGGCTTTTCGAGAATCTCATGGAAGGTATCGCGCACGAAGAAACGCATCCAATGGTCTTGAATACCCATAACAACGTTGCTATCATCGGGTATTCGGATGACACGGTAAGAATCCAGACATCACAAGACAAAATCGCCCAAATTGAGGGATGATATGGCAAGATACGCTTGTAACCTGTGTTTTATCGTTTGTAAAGATGAGGATCTTGATAAAGATGGGAATTGTCCGTTGTGTCATGAACCGGTGAAGAAAATGTGTTCGCGCGGCCCAATCCGGTGCGAACATGATGTCGTGGAAGGACTCGCGTATTGCCCCGATTGTGGCGCCCCAATGTGTCCTAAATGCGAATGCCATAATGTCAGTCAAGTGTCGCGGGTCACTGGATATTTAGCCGATGTTGCGGGCTGGAATGAGGCAAAGAAGCAAGAATTGAAGGATAGGGTAAGATGGGAACTTTAAACGGGATATCGGTAATCAGGGTTGATAAACTGCAAGAATTCCTAAATACGCTTGAACCTGACGATGTTCTTACTGCGAAAACACGCGCTGATACCGGAAATCTGTTAATTATCAGAAACGGCCTTGATTACGGGTATATCGACATTAGATTTGAAGAAATAGAGACGTTTGAATACGAGATCCAAAACGATAAAGATTAATACCCATTTCTCCAATTCTTTTGTCCGTAGTCCCGTAGTCTAGCGGGCAACGATTGTTGACTTTGGATCAGCAGACGGGGGTTCAAATCCCCCCGGGACTTTTTCCCAATGACCCGGGGAAACCCGGCGAGGGTATCAATGCTTTAAGTTCGTGCTCTTGTGTTTGCCAATGATTTCTGAAACAACGGGGTAATCAGGATGAGGCAAAACAACAAGTTTGAAAACAAAACCCCGAAAAACAGTAGGTAGGGAAAACAATGAGTTCTACACGGTTTGATCGAATAGTTGAAACATTAAAGCAAAGCAAAGAGTGGAAAGAATGCGATAATCCCGAAACGATCATCAAGCGGGAATACCCGATTTACGAGAAGTATTCCGACACGACTATCGTTCCTTTCCTGAAAGCCTCACTCATCCGGGAAGCGCGCGCCAAGACACTTGATGTCATTGAAGGCGTGGTTTTTGGCGGATGTGACCGGAAAGGAACCCGGCTCCCGGTTTCGTGGCCGGTGCTGTTAAAGAATGGGAAACTGACAAAGGTGGTGTCCTGGAACGCGAATACCATTCCTACGGGCCTCCAATTCGTGAAACTCACCGGAACCTTGAACCAGGATTTCGGAAATTACGGTGATATTGAACTGGTTGAGGCGAAACCGTTCAAGAACCTGTCAATTCTTCAGAAGGCGGCTCTTTCCATCGCGGATGAAAACATATGGGAAAACCAAACCGGAGCCGGTGATCCTGTCCTGGTGACAGGAATTATCAAGTGGATTAACCCGCTTTTCGAGAAAGATCCGGACGGCAACCGTGGTAACCCAATTCCGGTTGTTGACCCGAAAGGGCGACCGGTCTTTGAAGTGGTGCTGGCGTTTGACGGGCTGGTTGAACTGCATCTCCGGTTTATCGAGCAGAATAGGGGGGTTCCGTTCATCGGGGTTGAAGATTTCAATCTTCTTTTGGCTGATGTGGTCAGCATTCACCCGAACGACCCCGAGAAACAGGCGAAGTTCCTCCAGACGGCCCTTAAAGACCGGACGGTTGTTGGAATTGGGGAAGTCATGAATATTTCGGAGAGATACACACAGGATGATGTTCGGACACTTCCTGTCTACATTCGGCTCACAGGGCTCATAGAGGTATCAGGAGCCAGTGAAACCCCCGCCCCAAATGTTCATACCACCACCGCGCCACCGGTGCTTAAACAGACAGTAATTGGGTCTGGTGAAACCGATGATGAATTCACGGCCCGTATCAATGAATCTGTGAAAACGAATCCCATCCCTCCCGAGGTTGCGGAATCAACCCAGAAACCAAAGAAGGATGTGGAGAAGAACCAGGAACCCCAGGTTTCTCCTTCTTCTGACCGGAAAAACGCGGTTAAACAGATTAACCTGATGTCCGAACAGATTACCGAATACTGCGATCTTATTGGAAAATCGGTTCTTTCCATGAACAAGGACGAACTCAAGGAAGCAGGGATTGGGGAAGGATCTACCGATATGCTTCTCACGGTCGCGCTAAAGAAATCCCAAGAACTCGCAGTTGCGGCGAGGATGGAGAAGAAGGCCAACTCTGACGGGACGGACTAAAAATGGCGTTCAAACGTGCTGTCCGACAACGAAAGAAAGCGAAAGTCGGGTTCATCGGGCCTTCCGGCGGTGGCAAAACGTATTCAGCAATTCTTTTTGCCAGAGGGATTGCGGGGGAAAATGGGACAATCGCGTTCCTTGATTCTGAAAAGGGTTCGTCTACGCTGTATTCTGATTTGACCCCATTTGATGTCGATTTCCTAGAACCGCCATATTCAGTTGAAACCTATACAAACGGGATAGATGAAGCGATTGCGAACAATTACGATGTTCTTGTCATTGATACCATTAGTCCGGTTTGGGAAAGCCTGCTTGGGGAGCATGACAAGATTACCCGGCGAACCGGGAATTCATTCACCGCTTGGGCAAGAATAACCCCGATGTATAACGAATTCGTTCAAAAAATCCTTGAGTCAGATATTCATCTGATTATGACGATTCGGGCGAAAACACGGTATGATATTTCTACGGGGAAAGACGGGAAGATGGTTCCGCGTAAAATCGGTATTGGGCCACAATTTCGGGCGGGTATTGAATACGAACCCGATTTGACGTTCGATATGATGAGTGACGGCAAAGATGTCGTTGCAACGGTAACAAAGACCAGAATGAACATATTCCCGATTGGGGAGGAATTCACTCCGACTATCCAGCACGGTGAAATGCTGGTTGATTGGCTCAATTCCGGGAAAGAATACACGCCTTCCCAAATGATAGGAAATGTGCATGCGGAACCCCCGACGGTTCCCGAAGAGGTAAAAGAATCTATCTTTGACAAACAAGATGTGTTATGGGACGAGTAACCCTGAAAACCCCGCCGTATTCCGGGTATTGTTTCATCAATGGGGACGAAGAAATCCCATTAGAAGCAATTGCGGTTCTGGACGAAGTGTTGTCTGATTACGTAAAGAATTACGATATGACAGACAAATACCGTTCCGGTGATTGGGACGGGAAGATTCATCTTTTTAAACGCGCTCGCAACGGGTCTTACTATTTCCCGGTTGGATTGACCGAAGAAGTGTCAATCATTCTGAACACGTTTGGGATTGAAACCGGTTTGTCACCAAATCCTGTTGAAACGCTGGATCTTCGCTGGGTTTCCCCGCTCCAACCGCGAGAATACCAGAATGAGATCCTCCGGGTGCTCATGCGGCGAAACGGGTCGGGAACCGTGGAAATACCGACTGGAGCCGGGAAAACCCTGATTGCGTTGCGGTATGCGTATCTTCGGAAATGCCCGTTCTTGGTGGTGGTTCACCGGAAAGAACTGCTTACCCAATGGAAAGAAGAGATTGAAGCGGCTTTTGGGATAGTCCCGACATTGGTTGGTGATGGGTCAAAAGACCTAACCGGCGACATCGTGGTCGCAATGGTTCAAACGCTGCACAACATCGTTAATGTCGGGCGACATCGGTTGTCGTTCCCGCTTATCATCTTCGATGAGGCACACACCACCCCGGCGAAAACTGCGTTTACTGTTGCCACAAAGATAGGCGCGCGGTGGAGGTTAGGACTTTCAGCAACCGCGCGCAGGACCGATGGATTAGACAAAATGATTTGGGGCGCAACCGGGCCGGTAATCGGGTCAATTTCGGTGGAAACACTGGTTAGTCAGGGGTATTTGGCAAAACCTGTGTTCTGGTTGCTCCAAACCCCAATGTCTGGAATCCAGTTCAAACGGACAGAAACCTATCATAACGTCTATAAACACGGGGTTGCTATGAACCGGTTAAGAAATGACCTTATCGCCAAGTGTGCCATCAACGGGCTTGAATCGAACCGGCTGATTTTTATAAGCGTGAAACAGATTCTACATGGGGAAGAGTTGGAACGGTTGATTCCGGGTTCGATATTCGTTCATGCCGGGAGTCCGGGGCGAACCGAAGCGATTGAAGCGTTCAAACGGGGAGAAGGACCACGTTGTATGATATCGACATTGTTGCGGGAAGGGGTTAATGTGCCTGCTGCCGATATGTTCATCAATGCCGCCGGTGGTCAATCATTCATCTCTACGATTCAATCCGCAGGAAGAACACTTCGCGCCGCGCCCGGGAAACACGATACGATCCTGGTCGATTTTTCCGATGACGGCCATAGATTCCTGATTAATGATACCCGTCACCGATTTGAAGCGTATTCGGAAGTTTACGGGCATTTCTTCGAGAGCGCGGAGGTTGTGGATTTTGCAAGCGGATGAGGCGGATCGCAGTTCATTTTGGGATGCAAAGATCGATGAAACTTTGAAAGAAATCGGGGTGTTTGACAATCGTAAAGACCTGTTAGAAACCAGTGAATTTGAATTTTATGCTCGTCACCGTAGCGCATTGGCGTTAACTGACCATTATGACCCGTTTTTCATTGGGTTGTATATTGCGGGACGATATTATCGTGGGATTTGGAATAGTCTGGAACGAGCAAATTACCTCGGAAAACTACTGCACGTCGGGTTGCATTACAACGACCCGGAATTTGAGGAAACTTTGTTCTATGGGGAAGGTTCGGCAGGGATCTATTTCGCGCTGCTCCATTCACCGCATTTTCAGGATATCCGGGCGGCATTTGACCGCGCCGCAAAGATTGACGATTCCAGATTAAATTTGTAAATCGGGTTTTAAGAACAGCCCAAATCCGATTCTTTTTATGGATCATTGACCAATGGGTTAACGGGAAGTATTACAATGTATGTTCCGTATCCAAGAGTTACACAGGTAATTGGGGAAATGCTCCCCAATGACGGGCTAATGCACTGGAAAAGGAAGGTTGGGGCGAAAGAAGCCAAACGTATCGCCAATGAAGCGAGCGCGGTTGGAACTCTCGTTCATTACCGGATTCTCAATAACCTTGTCAAATACGAAATTCCGCCACCTCGATTCAACTTCAAAGATTGCCCCATTAACATAAAGACGCTGTGCGAAATCGCTGATGTGGAATGGGCCGAGTTACTGACGAAGAATTTCAAAATCGAGCCCGGGAGGTTGGAAGTTGAAAAGTTTACGGTTGAACACGATTTAAAAGTGTGTGGAACGTATGATTTGGCCGGGAATTTCTCAGTTAATGGGAACCCTGCGAAATGGTCGGTTGCTGACTTGAAAACGTCACCGGTGGCAAGAGAAGCCCATTTCGTCCAACTCGGGGCGTATGCACTGTTTATGGACCCGTATCCAGAACAGGGCGTAATCATCTCGGTTTGTCCGTATCCGCACAAAAATCCGACCCTTGAAGCGAAACTGTATGTTTTGACCAAACCTGAATTACAGGAACGGTCGAGGCAGTTTAAAAGGTTACTACAGGGATTTCACAAAAAACATCCCAACATGAAGAAATTTAAGTATTCAAAGTAAGGAGATGAGAAATCATGGGAGAACCAGTGTTCCACGAAAACATTCCGCGCCAATTGCGGAATGATAGTTTCCGGTTCATTCGAGTCAGACCACGGAGTAAACGGCCAATAGACACCGATTATTTCGATACAAACAATTTTGGGGCAAGCGACCAGGAATTAACGACCCATTTATCGCGAAACATAAATTACGGGGTTATCCCCGTTAAAAACGATGTATGTATTTTTGATATTGACGATGTGGAAAAATGCGAACAGTTGGAGATGCTTGACATATTTGCCGAGCGTTTCAAGACATTTACTGTAAAGACCGGGAGTGGCGGGCTCCATGTGTATTTCCGGTGTAAAGGGTTGCTAGCCGAGATGGAAACCCCGAAACGGATTCCACTATACGACCTTTCCGGTGAAGCGTGTCATTTAGGAGAGATTTACCCGGCGGGGTGCCGGGCGTATGTGGTAGGTCCAGGTTCAATCCATCCAACCGGAAACAGTTATGAAATCGTGAAAAACGCCCCAATCATTGAAATACCGTTTGACGTTATTTATACCGGGGTGTTCGCTAAAAGTAAACATACGTTATGGGCAGCGCAACAAGAAGACGCGACCCAATTCGAGAAGAGAATCCCGAGCGGCCGGTATAGCAACCTTCTTTCAGAAGAAATCGGGTTACGCATTGAAGACATTGGAGCGCCGGTTAACGGAGTGCATCGGGGAACTGAGATTCAAGGTGCTCATCCGGTTCACGGGTCTTCAACTGGGCATAATTACTCGATTGATACGCGCCGCAACCTCTGGCATTGTTTCCGGTGCGACTCGGGGGGTGACCCAATAACGTTTGTCGCGGTCCGGAAAGGATTGATTTCTTGTTCGGACGCAGGGCGAATCCCTATTACTGACGAGATATTCCGGCAAGTGAAAGAATCCCTTGCTACCGAGTATGGGTATGGCACTCAGATTGAAGAGATTGACCGGAAATGGCGGGCACTCGAACAGAAACGGTTATCCGAATCAGTTCCCCGGGAAATTTCAACCGGAGACCCATTTGATAACCGTGCGAAACGCGGTTTGCGATTTAAATCGTATTTACCCGATGATAACTTGATAGAACGGTATGTTTCCGTTGCCAAAAGGATGACGGATGCGTATCCTGAACTCCATTATGCCGGGATTTATTCATTGATTTCGATGGTAGCGAATAGAAACGCTGTGGTTAAGTTTTCTCACGGCAATATTTACTCAAACATCTGGTCGATGTGCCTCGGTATTTCGACAATATCGCGGAAATCCACCGCGCTTAAGATTGCGCGAGATATTGCTCGGTATCATGCACCAACGGCTGAACTTCCGGGTTCATTCTCTCCTGAAGCGCTCATTGAAGAGTTAACCGATAATCCCCGGGTATGGTGGTTTAAAGATGAGGTTGGGTCGTTACTGTCAACGATGCAGCAAAAACAGTATATGGCCGAGATGCGGGATTTCTTGAACGAGATTTACGAGAATCAGAATTATCGGCGGAAACTCCGCACCAATCGCTCCAAGGATAGATCCGAGTTCGTGATAGATAGACCGTATACAACGTTCTTCTTTGCAACGACACCAGAAACGTTCTCGGAACAAACAACGGCGTTAGATTTAACGTCAGGGTGGTTGTTGCGGTTCCTGTATTTCTTCCCACGGTATTACAAAGTTTCACAGCCGTATCAGGAAGCCAACGAAGAAACCCAGGAAGAGATGGAATATTTGCGGAGCCTCATCGGGGAACTGTTTACGTTCTTCCGTTTGACCGGGGAAGAGTTACAATTCGTTCTCACCCCGGAAGGCATGGAATTCTTCCAGTCCTGGCAACGCGATGTAGAAATGAACTATTTCCGGGATGGGGACAATGTTCGGTTGGCTCAATATGGCCGGTTATTCACCTACGCGCTGAAATTAGCGATGCTATTCAAGATTGGCGACCCCAAATTCGTTGAAACGATGGCCGCACAACAAGAAACGGGTATCCAACCCGGGCAACAAGTGATTCTGGACGAATGTTTCCTGATTGAAGCGTGCCGGCAAATCGACCAGTATTTCTCACCAATGGCGGCAGATGTTGCGGATACCGTTGCCCGGCAAACCGAAATCAATGTGCAGGAGAAGATTCTGTCATTGCTTCGCCGGAATAGCGGTGAAATGAAACGCGTTGACATTTTGCGGGCGTTACACATTAAACTCAAGGACTTCGAGGAACATGCGCTGGCTTTGGTGGAATCGAACGAGATTAAGGTAATTGAGTATCACCGGCCCGGAAAGAAGAAAGACATTCGGGTCTATTTGGAAAACAAGTGATGAGAACGTTCAAAATCGGCTAAGAGGTGTTGAGATGGCTTGAAAAAACCGAAACTGTTTATATCTCCGTGATGAAACAATATCATATGAGTCTTGAAATGTTCTCCGAGTTGCGGGAAGCCCTGCTGTTAGAAGGGTATGTGGTCACGTGTATCGAACAACGTGACGGCACCGATTTTCGGTTCACGCTCTTAAATCTCGATGAACGAAACGGCAAACTCGGAGATACTTTCTATATGACGTTCGAGAAAAACAAACCGTCTCCCGTGTTTGAATTCTTGAACACCTGTGAAGAAGTCCATGCTTTCGGGATTGGACTTATTCACAGTTGTAAAATGCTCAAACCGATCAAATACAATGAACTTGAAAACAACGATGGGTTAAGCCCGGATTTGATAAAAGACCTGCAAGATGAGTATCATTATTATCTGGTCGGGTTCTGGGGATTACGGATCGCGATAGTAATCGGGTTAATTCTGGTTACTGGCACGGTAGATACCGCGCTTCACCTTTTAGGTTGGTAAACAACCAAATCAACCCTATTCTGTTCGTCGATTCGGAAATGAAATTATTATATAGGATTTGCCATGAACACTGTAAGGTATCGAGGTAAACAAATGACACGAACGAGAACCAGCCAAAACAACAAAACACAATTCGTATGGACAGATGAGGAAGATAACCAAATGCGCGAGATATTTGACGAGTATCCCGGTATTTCGGCCCGGCAAGCCGGGATTATGTTCTCGCAACGGAACCCGAACTACGCCCAAAATTGGCGGGTGTATCGGAAAGCCCTGGACATGCGCAAGGTTTTGAAGGAAGAAAAAGAGTTGAAATACATGATCCGGTATGCTGGCAGGGACCGCACCAACGAAGCGGGGCAACCCGGGAATGAACCGGTCGATACTGGCGAACAAGCCATAGAATTTGAATTCACCGTGAATGCTTCGGCAACTGGAACATTAACCGCCACAACGCTTGAGGAGGCAAAACGGCGAGTTTTCAGTAAATTTTCTGATTTCTGCTGGAATGTGTTGCATGTCGAAGTATACCCGGTTGAAACAAGAACAGAGTTGGGGAGGACAGAAATTGAAACCGATTGAAAAAGTTGTGACCAAACTGGTATCAATTTGTGAAGAGCACGAAGTATTGCCGTGGGATTGTCCGTATTTGAGGCCGGAATCAATCCCTCCTCAAAACCCGGTCACCGGAACCACCTATTCTGGGGGTAACAGCCTATACCTCGGGATAATGCAATGGTTGAACAATTACCAGACACCGTTTTATACGACTTACAACGGAGCGAAAACGTTGGGTGGGAATGTGTCAAAGGGCGAGAAAGGATACCCTATAATCGTCGCTAGAACGGTCACACGGGAAGATGAGAAAGACCCAGACCATAAAATCGTCAGCACTTATTTCGGAAATGCAACCGTGTTCAACCTTGATCAATGCGAAGGTATTGATATGAGTCAATATCTCCCGGATAATCAAGAGCCGCCCCAAGGTGTGCCGAAGAATGTATCCGAATTGAAACAATTTGTCGAATCGGTCAATCCAATGATAGTTCCCGGGCGAACACCGGCATATAGCCCGCATCAAGATGTAATCAAAATGCCCCGGGTGGAATCGTTTGTCTCGGTGGAAGCGTATTATAAAACGCTCTTTCACGAAATGGTGCATTGGACGGGGCATGAAACCCGATTGGGGCGGGAATTTGGGACGATGTTCGGGTCGGAAAAATACTCGAAGGAAGAACTGATAGCCGAGATTGGGGCGGCCACATTATCCCATTACCTGATTGGCGATGATAATGCCGCATTATCCCAAAGCGCGGCGTATGTCAAATCCTGGTTATCGGTGTTGAAAAAGAACCCACTATGGTTGTTCAAATCGGCAACCGAATCAGAAACGGCGGTGTATTATTTGATTGGTCGGACAAAGGTAATTCCTGCGGTAACAGGGAGTGACGACGAATGAATCAATGTTTCGTCTGCGAATGTGGAAAGAAGTTTATATCATCCGCAGACAAGAAAACCTGCCCGTTGTGTGGGGGAGAAATGAAACAATGGATGTTCACTGGTGATGTTCAATCAGACGATGCGATTCGGAAGATACGAATGAAGCATCGTGAAACGGTCGGTCTTGACTGAAACCGACATGAATTGGAAGGAAAACCAGATTGGAGCGATGAAACATGATATTTGAAGAGATTGAAGGGCCAACCGAAACGAAAACGTGTTCAAAATGCGGAAAAGAGAAACGAATCACCCTGTTTAATCGAAACAAATCGAAACCTGACGGGTTAAGTGCGTATTGCAAACGGTGTAACCGGGAATATTTGCAAGAACGGCGTGAACGAATAAAACAGAGGAAACACCTAGTTCGCACCAATAGCCTTGAGGCGATGAAGAAATGACACCAGAACATCATGACAAACGGTATCCTATCGGTGAATACCGAGGATACATAGTTTATTTCATCCTTTCCCCAATAAACACCCAGGGGGAAGATATTCCGGCGTTTGCCGAACGGTTTGAAGCGATTCCAAAAGACTCTCATGCGTTACGAGGAGGGGTTCGGCAGAACGGATACACAACGGGTGATTTGAACAAGATTAAGACCGCAATCGATGAACAAATCGAGTATGAGACAATGATTTTTAAATTTATGAAAATCTATCGCGATGTGGTCGGAAACTGGAAAGAACCGGCCAAAACGTCGTTAGAAATGGAGGGGGGGCCTGATGACCGGAGATAAGATCCGTCGGTGGTTGTTCGATGACATAACCCCGATTCTGCTCGACGAAAGTTTCGTGCTCGACGTCATCCTGCCCCAGATGTCTCCTCCGGCTGAGGAGCAGTTCATCCGGAAAATCGAGCGTATCGACCAATATGGGAGGCGCCCATGATGCGGCTCACCACCCGCGAAGGGATGAGATCCAGGATAAGATTCTGCGATTCAAAAATATTTTGAAGGAGGGATGGAATGAGCGAATCTAAACGACTCTGTGATAACATCGAGGCAGGACTCCATCTGGTCGCACCGCTGATCGACCGTCTGGAGAATCACTATGACTGTGATGACGGGCTCTACTTGGCTCGCGCCACGCTCGGGAAAGCGCTTGCTTCCCTGGAACTTCTGCGGGCTGAAATGGTAGAGGAATGAACGATGGGCGAAACGGCATTTGAAATGGTGAAACTATGGACAGATATGAGATTGAAGGCTACGAAGTAATCGAGAAGGTTGTGCGCCTGGGCAACCAGTGCAGCGCCCGGCTCAACCTCCCGCTCTCCTGGCAGGGGTTGCGGGTCAAGGTGGTGCGGATTGACCCGCTGCCAAGTGTGGTAGAGGAACGATAGCATGGGAAACGACTGTTGGTATTATCGGGCTCGATACGCAGGCATGACGAAGGTCTGTATGCGAAAGAGCATTGTGGAGTGTGGCCGGATCAGGCGGTTCGGCCTCTGTCCAATACCGCCGGACTCGGAAGCCTGGCGGCGGTGCGGGTTTGCCATCGGGCACCACGAGATCCCGGCGAGGTA
>LSQX01232390.1_pt1 | contig 16598 bp, 18 predicted proteins | sample 654561 | NCBI WGS metagenome assembly LSQX01 (sample SAMN04489861, study PRJNA283612) | anaerobic digester metagenome | isolation source: 4 biogas reactors fed with cattle manure at either 37C or 55C with and... | place: Denmark: Kongens Lyngby | collected 2014 | reverse complement strand
AATACCGACCATTCCTCACTCTCATCGGTCACCAATACCGAACCTGGCGCGGGGGGATTGCCAGTCAATTGCAGCTGACGTGCGTAGCGTTCGTTTTCGCTGCCAAAGCGCGCTTTCACAACATAGACAAAAGCGTTACGGAAGCGGTTCAGCCGCACGCGGTCTTCAAGCCAGGCGCTGTAGCGCGAAATCCACTTCAGAACAGGCGCCAAGTCACCTTCTCCCCACTGCGAACCGCTGGGTCGGTTGATCGCGAAATGCAGAACCACATCCGGCAGATGACCGTGCCTGTCCAGCTCATCATTATTGGGGTCGTACGCCGGGCAAACCAAGGCTTCAGCGCTGCCGGATTGCCTGATGTGGTATGCCAGTTCTTGTTCGATGTCATTTTCCCGCGATTGAATTTCAAGCACATCGGTCGCGGGAACAACGCGCAGATATGTCATCCCGCTTTGATCGCTGCTCAGCATCAGGAACAAATTCCCGCTCTGGCATAGTTCATTGCTGAAGGCATTGATCTTATCGCTGATGCGGTTGAGCCGGTGCTGCCAGAATTCGCTGACAAAAGCATTGGTTGCCTTATCCGCGCAAGTCACCACCATTCCGCCGCCGACCGCGTATTGGGTGGTTAGTTCTACAATTCGCCTCGCGATGGGGTTGAAACGCCAGGCATCCAGGCTGTCCAGCATGCACTGCTGCCGGTCATACCCCTGTCGGTCGCGCGGCAGGCTGAACGCCGGCTGCGCTCCCACCAAAAAGCCGTTCTCGGTTTCAGTCAGGCTTAGCCCAAGCCGTTGATCAAATTCATTTTTTTCTTCGACAGGTTGAAAAAATGCTCGCAAGCGTGCTTTTAAGGTCGCGCTCATGCAGCCACCTCCTCCAATACCTGCCTGGGTTTGAGCGCCCGGGTGGCACGTTCGCAGGCTTTCGAGTCCAGCGGGCAAATTGCTTCCCTGGGTTTGCCTTTGCCAAAATATGCCCAAAGCTGCTCCAGGTTGCCATTCCAGCGGTTGTAATCCATGTAATGCCCCACACCGCCGATTGCCGGCGCCCGCTGGCTGGTCTGATGGATCAGCCATTGGCGCACGCCTGCTGGCAGCTGTGGCGGGCAGGGATATTCGGGGGTAAACTGTGGGGCGTCGTGGCTGCGGATATACTGCGCCAGCCACCAGTCCAGTTTGGGCAGACTGCCCACATCCAGATGTTCGTTAATCCATAACGCCCGCGAATAAATGATCGGGTAACGCCCGGTGGCGCTATAAAGGTATCGCAGGCAGTGATCAACCATGCGGGTAATTTGTGCCCTGGTCTTATCCTGGTCGAGTTCAAGATCGAGCACAAGCCGCACCTGTTCCAGGTCTGCATCCTTGAGAATAGTCAGAAAAGCTTCCATCTGCCGGACAGGGTCGGCGCTGGGGTAAACCACATGGTAGGGCAGGATGCACACCCCAATGCGGGTGGCTTCTTCGAAATAACGAGGGAACATGCTGTCGCGATAGCCCCAGGAGATACCGGTGCGCATGGCAATAAAATGTACAGCCGGCTCGTGAGAGTGTATCTGATTAAAGTTGGGAATTTGCTTGCCATCCCAGCTGGCATTATGCTGGGAAAGGTCGATCCCGAAGGGGTAGCCTTGATTACGGTTGAAGTAAGTCACTAAAAACCTCCATCCATTTCTTTGAGTGGGTCTGATGCTTGGATAAGTGTCGGGGAAAAGCTTGGTGTCCAATCGAGTTCGTCTAAAATGGCTGTCATCGCAGCCGAGATGACCAGGTCATCATGCAGCAAACCGCCCATCGGGTCTGGTATGCCTTCAGGAACTGACCATTTCATGCTTTTGTCAGGTCCGATTCCGACCTCACAGCTGAGCGCTTGCAGCTGTCTCTGAAAAAGGAACTGCAGACGGTCCTGTTCGTTTGCCATCCGGACTGCCAGCGTGTTTACCGCGCCGGCTTCGGTAGTCGCGGGCTGCTTTGGTTGAAAGTCCTGGAACCTGCCGGTATCGACAACCGCCAAAAAGCCCCAGCCCAGCTGAGATTTGAGCTTTTGGGTAAAGACCAGCGGGATCACCTTCTCGCCCAACCTGTCACGCAAAAAAGAGCATACCCCGGCACCCACTCCGCTGGCATCGACGACAACTTTCTGGCAAGCCCAATGCTGCGCCAGGTGGTAAAGCCGTTGGTAGAGCGTGCTGTGGCGCTCTCCCTGCCAGAGATAGCGCTGCACCACGCGGTAACGCGGTTTTCCAACCAGGTCATCATCCACCAGGGTCAGGTCAATTTCGACAACTGTCACCGCGGTTGAGTCGCGTCCGGGGTTTTGCAGGCTGTCAACTTCGGTTGAAACAAAGCCCTCTTTTCGGACGGTTTCATCTTCACCTGCCAGGTCAACCAGCAGGGCATACTGCCTGCCGGGAACGGGATGCTCACAGGCTGGGTGGTTTCCCTGCATCAAGCCCAGCCGGGACGCGGTAAAAAGCCCTCCGGAAAAGTCGATTTCCTCACTAAAAAATTGCGAGCGTACCATCGGGTGGGAGCGCCCCAGCCTGGCAACCTGCTCATCGACGAACAAGCCATAGGCTGGCACTTCGCGCCGAACTTCTTCTGCCCCAATCCGAAACACGCGCCGGATGCCATCCCTGGCTTCGGCTTCCCGGGCAGCCCTCAGCTCGCGCGCGAGCAGGGTTTGCCCGGTCCAGGCGGTTCCCCAAAACACACGTGTCGCATTGGTTGAGGCTGCCATCGGGGCAATTTGTTTGTCGTATTTTGAGATGGCAATATCCTGGGCTTCATCCAGCGCCAGCAGTGTGGATGCGGTCGCACCGACGATGTTCGAGCCGGGAGCGGCTGAAAGGAAGGTGAGGTGGGCGTTTTTGAAGCGATAATGATTGCCCGCGCTTTTGTGCCACTGGTTGTGGGTCAGAAAATTAGCTTGCAGCGCGGTCTCCAGCCGGCGCATGGCGTTCAGGCTTTGCGGCTGGTAAGTAGGCGATAGTTTGACCATTTCCGCCCCTTGCAGCCCCAAAAGGCTCATCAGGTAGACCTCCAGTTGTGCCTGGAGCATGTTCTTGCCCGATTGCCGCGGGAACATGACCACGAACGAGAGCCCCTGCTGTTCGATGACCGATCTGACAATCGCCCGGGCAGCCTCAACCTGGTAATTCCTCAGATTGACACTGCCAAAAACACGGCTGAAGTTTTCGATGTCGCGCAAACTACGTAAAAATTCCACCCTGGCATCTCTTCGTTTTGCTGTGCAAGCTGATTCTTCACCAGGTTGAAGCGATAAAGCCAGGCGTCTCGCTTGAAAAGGCTCAGTCCGAATGGTCAGGCTTAATTCCATAGCTCTCCTCCACACTCCCCAGGAAGATGCTGATCGCCTCCAGCAATTCTCCCGAGACATTATGGACTGCGTCACCGGTTAATCCGGCGTGAACTCTCATCATGTTCGCGAGGCGGCTGCACGATAACCCCAGCAGGTCAACGGTTTTGGCAAGATTCACGGGATAATCATCCTCACCGCTTTCATTTGCCTTAGTTGCGAATACCTGCATTGCCTTGCGCAGCATCGTGATTTCTTCAGCCAGGCTCAGTTTGATCGATTCGGAGAGCTGAAGACGTTCTGCAGTGGTCAACCCGCAGTCTCCATAACCAATTAACTCGTAACGGGCATCGACGAGCGCAATTCTTCGCTCCAGGTCATCCTCACCGCTGCCCGCCTTTGAAAGGCGGGCAGGGTTGAGGAGCGGCGACTGTGCGATTGAAGTGGGTTTTTTTTGTGGCATTATTCGCATCTCCTCTTGTTTTAGAACACTTGTTCTAAGGTTTCATAAGTGTAGCGCATTTTTAAAAAAATGAAAGAGGGGAAAATCGGAAATTTAGGGGGTAAAAAAGTGGAAAATCGGTAATTTGCTTGTGGTAATATTAGCAATATTGACAATTTCGGAGGAAATTATGCGCAGAAAAGACCGTGAAATGGATGAGGGTTTTGGATTTGCAGTGATTGATCGGGCTGATTTTGGCGTTCTGAGTTTGGTTGGTGCAAACGGCGAGCTGGTCTCAGTGCCGCTCTCAATTGCAAGAGATGGGCGCCGGCTTTATTTTCATAGCGCGACGAAAGGGGAAAAAGTGGAAGCGCTGCAGGATGGCGGGCAGGTTCGCGTCGTTTTCGTCAGTGATGTGCGCGTCCCGGACCTCTACCCGGCGGAAGAACTGGAACTTTTGCTGCAGAATGGTGATGCTGCTTCTGCCCTGGGCTCAAAAGTTTTTACCACCGAATTTGCTTCTGCGATCGTCCTGGGCAGAGTTTTCAGGGAGTATGATGATGCCGATAAAAAAGAAGCCCTGCGCTTGATCTGTCAGCGTTTTGTTCCCGCCAGGATGGCTTATTTTGACCTTGTCCTCGGTGATAACCTCGATTTTGTCGCAGTGTATCGGATTGAAATAGATTGTATAACTGCCAAACGCAAGAAGTATGGGTCTGATCGTGAAGAACTGAAATTTCAGCGCACGGAACCACAAGTTGACTAACTTGACACCCTGGTAATGTAAGATGCTTTTTTTTGACTGGTAGTGATCAGTTCAAGCTCACAGGGACAACTTGTCTCTTGTCAGTCAACAATTGGAGCTTGTCATTGCGAGCCGTTTTGCCGTTAAGCCTTGATAGTTGGGGAAAGATTTCGTTCGGCAAAACGGCGTGGCAATCCGCAGTTTGTTGAGGTGGACAAAGGATTAAAAGCAGACTGCCGCGCCCCCTTATCGTTATTCAAAAGTTTCTGCCATTCGCGTAACGGGGGCTCGCAGTGACGACCTATCTCCTGTCAGCTATGAACTCAAACTCGCAGTAACGACCTATTTCCAGTCAGCTATGAGCTCAGACTCGTGATTGCGAGCCGTTTTGCCTGGGGGCGGGACAGCCAGAGACACACTTTCGAAGATTTTCACAACGACTGATTAAAAGAGTAAACGGTCTTATATCTCCTTCCTCTTCAAAATAAATCTTCTGCCAAATCCTTCCAGTCAACATTCATCGATAGAATTAACTTTTCTTTTGCAGTTCTGGAGCCTGCCTTAATTTGTTTCTCTCGGTTGATCGCTGTCATAATATCGCCACCGCATTCAAAATAAACTAGTTTGTACACTTTATACTTTTTGACAAACGCACTACCTTTACCCTGCCTGTGTTCGTTTATTCTGCGAATTAAATTGTTAGTCACGCCCGTATACAAGACTTTATTGTCGAGAGTGCTCATTATGTAAACACAGTTTGTTTCGTAATCCATGTTTGTCAATTTTATACTATTTCTAATTTACACCCCGAAATTTGTGAGCTACCAAAGGCAGACTGCCTCGACCATTTGCCAAATAACACCACAATGCAACCATTCGTTTTGCAGGCAAAGGGTCTCGCAATGACGGGTTTTACATGAGTGCGTTTGAAAAATTTCTCACAGCGGGATGTGCATAGTTCGTCGTCGCGAACCCCTCGAGTTGACCTCGTCATTGCGAGCCGTTTTGCCGTTAAGCCTTGATAGTTGGGGAAAGATTTCGTTCAGCAAAACGGCGCGGCAATCTGCAGTTTATCTTTTTGCATCTAATCCTGACAAGAAATCAAAGTCAGACTGCCACGCCCCCTTATCGTTATTCAAAAGTTTCTCCCATTCGCGTAACGCGGGCTCGCAGTGACGGGTGTGAGAGGGAACGATAATCAACAGTATGAGATCGTAGGTTGAACGTACAGTACGAGCTGTTCCCCGCTACCTGTTCCCCGCTTCCCGCTCGCTGTTTCCTGCCAGCGATCCAGTCCACCAGCAAAGTCCGGTGTGGGGGGTTACCGCACCTCTACCGGGATACCGCGGCGTCAAATTTCAGGAAGCCCATGCGCGTTTTGCTTCAACCACAACCTGCGAGCGCGATAATCAGGCATCATCTTCTCCACCAAATTCCAATAGACGCGGCTGTGATTATGGTGACGCGTATGAGCCAATTCGTGAACGACAACGTATTCAATCATTTCCATTGGCAGCATCGCCATTCTGTAAGAGAAATTGAGCCCGTTTTTGGAATTGCAGGAACCCCAGCGGGTTTTGGCGCTGGTAATCCGCACTGAGCCCACCTTCAAGCTCCAATTCGCCGCGTATCGGGCGATGATTTCTATCGTGAGCCGGCGTGTTTCCTGCCGGTAGAATTTGACCAGCAGCTCACTTGCCCGGGCAGTTTCTTCCTTTTGCAGCAAAAATCCTTTTTCAGGGGTAAAACCAAGTCCATGCTTTGCCCTGCTGACGTGAGTCAAATCCCAAAACTTTCCCAAATAGAGAATCTTCTCACCATCCTGAAAACCCTGCCTGGCGTTATCAGCAGGGATGTTGACCATCCTGGCTTTAGCATGGATGATCCAGTCCGATTTTTCCCGCACGAACTGGTTAATTCTGGCATTAGGGGTGCCCTTTGGAACCCGCATGACCACCCTTCCCCCGGGCTTTACCTCGATGGATAGGGTTTTCCGCTTACTGTAGATCACTTCGTCGATCAATGTTCTCATTAGCCAATTATAGCTGCTGCCAACTTTGCTCTCGATGGATTGGTATCCTTCGAGGTTGAAGTTATCAGCAAGGCGATTGTGCGGGTGAAGCTGTGTATTTTGTTTCTGCCGCAGCTGCGAAGCGGTGGATTCAAACCTGACGTTGGACCTGCCCTGTCTTTAAGAGCGAAACAACACACAGTGTCCTTTTTAAGCATATTGACTTTTTAACAACACGATTCTTTATTGCCAAGTTAAGATTCTTCGCAAAAGAGGCTCAGGATGAAAGTCGGCTTGTCAGAATTACAATCGTGAAGCTTTCAGCTTTCTCCGCGTTGCTATTTCCCACCCCAGCATTTTTCTGAAGTACAATTTTGAAGTATGCATAATCAAAAATTCCTCAAACTCCGTTTTCTCTTGTTAACGCTCGTGCTCTTCCTAAGCGCGTGCTCCGGAAATTCTGGAAAAAGCCTGCCCCTCGAGAACTATCATAGCCCGGACGGACGCTTCGAGTTTGCCATTCCTTCCGGTTGGCAGACCAGGCAGGATGGCGCACTGCTTGTCACTATGCCAGCCGATTATTCTGATACAGAAGAAGAGCTCATCGTCCACCTCTACGCCTCGCCAACCGGCACCACCGACACCGCCACTCACATCAACCTGGCGAAAGAGCAGATAGAGCCCTTCCTGGAAACCGTTATCGGTGAGGATTATGAGACGGTCAACGAAGGCGAAACCAGGGTCGATAAATACCCTGCCATGCTGCTCGATTTTGCCAAACCGCACGGCGAGACCTACATGCTCGGTCGTGTCGTTATTGTCGCCATGCCATTCTACGTGCTGGTGTTTGTCGGCACAGGCATAGAAGCAGAGTGGGAGGCTTTTTTGCCGACCTTCAGGGAGATGCTCGCCCAATTCCACTTATCATCAGCTGAATCACCGGAAGGTCAGCCACTACCATACCCGGGAAATTAAAACCTTCATGCACCGATTAATTGCAAATTTCCGCAGGTATCCTTTCCAATTTTGGCTCATGTTTTTAGGTTTGGTCGTTTCCAGCACAGGTACGACCATGGTCTGGCCCTTTCTCACGATTTACGCCTCAGAAAAACTGCTTTTACCCATGGCTGCCGTCACCAGCCTGATGACCTTCAACTCGATCTCGGGCTTGATCGCCTCGATTGTAGCCGGCTCACTGGTCGACTATTTTGGGCGCAAAGGCATCATGGTCTTAGGCGTTTTCGGCATGGCTTTCGTCTACCTTGGTTATATTTTCGCCAATGAATTCTGGCAATTCGGGCTCCTGATGTTCCTTTCCGGATCCTTCAGCCCCCTCTATCGCATCGGCACTGACGCGATCGTCGCAGATCTGCTCCCTCCGGAGGAACGCGCTCAGGCATATGGGCTGGTGCGGATGGGACGCAACATCGGTGTGGCGCTGGGACCGATCCTCGGCGGGCTGGTGCTCTCCCGTTCGTATAACATCGGCTTTATCTCAGCTGCTGCCGCGCTAACCTTCTTCGGCTTGCTCACCTTGTTTTTCCTCAAGGAGACGCTCGAGGTCAAAAAAGGCGACCAACGAGAGAATTTGCGCGACCAGTTCAAGGTGCTCTTCCAGGCACTTAGGAACAAAGCGTTTGTGCGCATGCTCGGTTCTTTTACGCTCATGGAAATTTGTGCCACGCTGATGTGGGTCATCCTGGCAGTTTACATCAAGCACAACCATGGCATTGATGAAGCGCAGTACTCCTGGATTCCGACAACCAATGCGCTGATGGTCATCTTTTTGCAGGTGGCGATCACACGCCGCACCAACCGTCACCAAGCGACCAAAGTTATGCCGATCGGGGCAGCTTTTTACCCTGTCGCCATGTTGATCGTCGCTTTAAGCAATAATTTTTGGGGGTTCCTGACCGCGATGGTGGTGATGACCTTTGGCGAGTTGATTACCGCGCCGACCGCGACAGCCTTCGTCGCCAATCTGGCTCCTCCCGACCAACGCGGGCGCTACCTGGGCTTCTTTGGGCTCAATTGGTTTATTGCTTTGTCGATCGGACCGATGGGAGCGGGCTTTCTTTCAGACACTATCAGCCCTGTTGCCCCCTGGTATGCCGGGGCTGTCGTTGGGGTTTTAGCGGTGCTTTCCTTCCTGAGCCTCAGGCGCCTCCCCAATCAGCCCGTCTCCTCTTAGGGAGCTGTTCTGCGTGTTCCATGAGTACTCGCAGAGACGAGATGTTTTCCTGTTCGTACATACGTAGAGCGGACGCTGTATTACTCTCCTTGTGGTAGCCAGCTGGAGCTGGTTTTTTATTGATTCGTTTTTCTCTCACCCCCTTTAATTCCCCCTCTAAAGAGGGGGTCGTGGTCGCACCCGCGCTTCCATCTCCTCTCACCCCCTTTAATTCCCCCTCTAAAGCGGGGGTCGTGGTCGCACCACCGCTCTCCGCTCACTGCTTCCCGCTTCCAGCTTCCAGCTTCCAGCTCCTTTCACCCCCTTTGATTCCCCCTCTAAAGAGGGGGTCGTGGTCGCACCCGCGCTTCCATCTCCTCTCACCCCCTTTAATTCCCCCTCTAAAGAGGGAGTCGTTGCCGCACCCCCGCTCTCCACTCCCGGATCCCTCATCTGCAATACACTGAACTCATACTTGACAAAACCACTCTCCATAACGATAATGGAACATATGTTCTATTTCAGGAAGATAAGATGACCCAGGTTTTCATTTTTAACGCATCCGGCGCGCTGCAAATACTCGATTTTTCTGCCCGCGCCGAAGAGATCGCCCGCCAGGTCAACGCCGGAAATTGGCAAACCTACGTTGGCTACAACCAGGCGCGTGAGTTTGCCTGGCAAGCCCTGCGCGTGGGAAAAGTTGTGATCCTGTATCCACCTCCTTCTCCCGATGACAACCCGATAGTAGAACTAAGACCGAGAGACTTGCAGATTTTGCAAGCGCTCGGCTCTGGGTTAAAGATGGCTCAAATTGCTTACAACCTTCAGCTTTCGATCAAAACAGTCCAAAACCGTTTGTATAAAATGATGTTAAAGTTTAACGCTAAAACCCGCGAAGAACTCATCGCCAAAGCCACCGCCCTGAACCACATCCTGCCCGACCTGGAGAGTATCTTCGATTGAGACAGAAGCAAAACTCAACCACAGCGGTCTTGATGCGACTCCCGCGTTCAATGCTTTTTCTGAGTTTCAGGAAAACAAACTTGTTCCAAACCGACTTAAATACAAAGCACCGCCCATTGGAGTGGGCGGTGCTTATTTCTTACTTTGACTTACTCAGTGATGCTGATAGCCTCTTCGGGGCATTCTTCAGCGGCTTCTCTGACTGCATCCTCAAACTCGGCGGGTATGGGATCCAGCAAAACTTCCGCGTAAGGTTCATTCAGCATGCTAAACACCTCGGGTACGATACCTTCACAAATACCACAACCAATGCACAAATCAGGGTCTACATTCGCTCTCATTCCTTCATTCCTTTCAGATACTAATATTGGATCGATTTCTTCAACCTCGGTCCCTCCAGGAACCTCAGTTGTTGTTTCATCATCGACAGGAGTCTCCGCCTCGTCATTTACCTCAATTGCCTCTTCGGGGCAATTTTCAGCAGCCTGACGAACAACTTCCTGAAAATCCGCTTCGACAGGATTCATGATCACTTGTGCCGTGGGTTCATGCTCCAAACTGAACACTTCAGGCGCGATATCTTCACAGATACCACAACCAATACACAGATCTTCGTCTACGCGTGCTTTCAATCAACTACCTCCGGCTGGTCTCCAGCCAGCATACTTGAACAGTTTCCTGTTCTTCGCGCTTAGTATAACACGATGTTGCATATTTGATGTTAGATTTTCAAGAAGCAAACTCGTTTCTATTCAACCTTCTTGTTTGCTCAATTTCTGGATTGAAAGGTATTCAATCCTGCTGAAACCACCTCCAGGATTGAAGCCGCGACAATGACCACAATCGCGATCAATAGCGGCAAAGGTAAGCTTGCCCACTCTCCGCCAAAGCCTGGAACAGGCTGCCCGTTGAATCCATAAATGCTGAATCCGGTCAATTCCTGGAAGCGTTCACCAAAAATTGGATTGATAGCCAAAGGGTTTCCCAGCCAGGTCAAAGCAGTCGCGATGCTGACCAGGCTTGTCAGGGCGATTGCGGCAAAAACCCGAACTGTGTGGCGTCCATCGATAAACTTGACAATCGCCTCGAGGATAATGGTCACCACGAAAGCTATCAGCAGGTAACGCACGCCGACCAACGTTTCAGGGTTGAAAAGCGGGAACGGTTTTTCAGACATTCCAATGATCGGAATATTGATATTGGGTAATACGATAAAAAGCATCGTGAAGATCGTTGCAAAGATAACATCGCCAATTATTTCAGCGCGTCCGATGCGAGCTTTCTCAGACGGGACTTCGGGCAAATTGTCAGGATCATAGGGCACAACGTCAACTTTGACCCCCTTACGATAAAGAATTGCAAAGATGATTGTTACCCAGGCAAAGGCTCCCAGCAATCCTGAGAAAAGCGAGGTGAACCATTCGACAAACTCGTTCAGAAACCACTCCATCGAAACATCAGGGTCGGCAAAGGGCAGATCGTTGATCACGCTCACCAGCAAGCTAACAGTCAACCCCAGGGCAACGGCGAAGAGCACAATTTTGAGTACTTTCAGATACAAACTGTAATATGGTTGTCCAATCAGGCTTTCATCAACAGCGCCTGTGTATTCGCGCGCCAGCTCCCCGGGGCTGCCAAGTTCTGTTAAAACCTGGCGGACCTTCTCATCCTCACTGCCAGGTGCATCGGCTCTTTCGGATAACATACTCGCGATTAGTTCATCCAATTCCCTGGAGATATCCGCCACTTCTTTTTTTGGCATCTGACGAGTGACGGCGTAGATGTATCGGTCAATTAATTTGTGTTCCATCTTGTTCCTCAATAATCTGTTTTACTGTTCTATTAGTTTCATTCCAATACGCCTTCAGCTGCTCAAAAAATCGGGCGCCCTCAGGCGTAATTTGATAGTACTTGCGCGGTTTTTCCATGCTGGTATCCCAGTCGGAATTAAGCAGACCTTGCTTTTCCAAACGGCGCAAAAGCGGATATATTGTGTTCGCATCCAATGGAAAGCCCTTTTTTTCCAGTGATTTGACCAGCTCATACCCATAGGTCGGTTGTCTGCACTCGCTGAGCACAACCAGGTTGGTCAACCCGCGGCGCAGTTCGACACTCGAATTCAAAAATGTGGCATCGAAATCTTCCATCACACTCCTTCTATCATGTATTCCGAATTATACTGTGTATCATACTGTATTGTCAATTTTCTAATATAATGTAAAGCATGCTTTCCAAACCAATCAGCCCTTGCCACGCTGTCCCGAATGTGGTGCAGGGGACGGCTGCCATGCCGTCCCGAGAACAGCCGTAGGGCGAGAGATCTGTACCGGTGAAGTCGGAGGGTTCTTGTTGGCAAATGTTCAGCTTCTTACGAAGTACACTGTGTGTCACTTCGTTCAGAATGACAAAACCCAGTTCCTGCTCCCTGCTCACTGCTCGCGCCCCGAACCCACCCCTGTCATTTCGCAGTCCGATTACCCGGGAAATTGCGTTGTAGATCCAAACACATTCACATTGAGAATTGCTAAAAAGCACTCCTGGCGTATCAAAAAAGGAGGCAATTCTTGTAATCCCTACGCTTGATCACAATCTGCACCTTTCAATCAGGTTGTCATTTTCTGCATGAATGCTGTATAGTTATCAGATATTTTCAGGAGGAAGGCATGATCTATCACATCACCACCCAACAAGCCTGGCAGCATGCTGCAGAGGACGGAAGTTACAACGCGGATAGCCTGCAATCTGAAGGTTTTATCCATTGTTCCGATTACTATCAGCTCGAAGGCACCGCCAATCTGCTCTTCGCCGGAGCTACCGACCTGCTCGTGCTCGAAATCGACGCGGACAAGCTCAAATCACCCCTGGTTTACGAAAACCTTGAGGGCGGACAAATGCTCTTTCCCCACATTTATGGTCCTCTCAACCTCGATGCCGTTATCAGCACCTTCCAGTTTGAACGCGCCAAGGACGGCAGGCTGGAATTTCCGGCGGAGCAAAAACACCCCGAACCGGAACTGATTACTGAGTTTCCATTGGGAACCCCTGGAAAGCTCTACCGTTCCCCAACGCCGGGAAGCCGCATGTTCGATCCACAAGACCGTGTCCTCAGCCTCTACAAGGAAAGAGATATCTCCACTGTTGTGGTTTTGAATTTCGAAGAGGAGCACCTGCAGCACAGCGGTCGAAACTTGCTGGATCTCTACCACCAGGCAGGCTTACGGATCATTTATGCTCCTGTTCCCGACTTTTCAACTCCTGAAACTGGCGACTGGGACCAGGCACTATCTGAGACCATCGATGCTCTCAAAAACGGGGAAAACACGGTAATCCATTGCCACGCCGGCATTGGCAGAACTGGCATGTTTGCCGCCATGCTGGCGCACGAATTACTTGCTCTCGACAGCCAGGAGGCGATCGCCTGGGTGCGCACTTACGTGCCTTACGCCATTGATACCGACAATCAAAAATCCGCAGTTGAAGACTACATCAACAAAAAGTAACTAAAAAAAGAGCGAGGCTTTAATACCTCGCTCCATCTCAATTTTCGATAGCTTATCGGACGGTCAAAGTCATCTCGAAGTCAACACTCGCACCTCCGGGGTTGGTAACAGTGATCACGTAATCACCAGCCCTTGGGAGAACGCCTTCAAAGCTGCTTTTTCCTGCCGAGCTGGCGAGTAAAACATCGCCGCCAACCTTCCACACAGAAAGCACCAATCCACTGGCTGGGTTCAGGCTGACCTTCATCGTCTGGTCTTTATTCGCCCAGGCAACGTATTCGAAAACTCGTCCCCCGCCCACGCCCGCCTTGGCGATAAGACTGTCTTTACCAGCAGCGAAACTGATTCGCTGTGGAGCCATAAAGTACAGGTTGATATTGGCTGCATTAGCGCCGGTGCGAACATCGATATACCAATCGCCATTCTCAGTTGCATAGTCCCGGTACCACATCCAGTTTTGTGAGAAATCAACCAGCTGCTTGCCTGCTTCAGTACTTACAGCGATATAAGCGCTCGCGCTGCTGGACAGAGTTGTCTCCAGCATTTGATACTGGGTCAGTCTGAGAGCGTATCGTCGGGTTGTATTGGCAGGAATCGTTTCGGTCACTGTGTAGTTTGTCGTCCCGGTTGCGAAACTGATCCGGGTATAACTGCTGCTGGTTGGCAGGGGTTGACTGGTCGCCGTCGCTGGGGGTGGCGTAACCGGTACAACGGTGACAATCGGCACCTGGGTGGCAGGGGCGGTTGTAGGTGGAATGGCTGTTGCAGGGACCGTAGTTGGTAAAGCCGTATCCGCAGGGATCTGGGTTGCCTCAGGCTGCGTCGTGGCTGCACCTTCTGTTTGCAGCAGGGCAAATTTTGTCAGAGTCGCCTGGGCAAAAAGAGCCACCTGTGTCTGCGAATCACTGACGGGTGGGGCTGAGGGGATATTACAGCCCGTCAGAAAGACCATGACCATTATCACGGCTGAAAGGATTATCGTTCGTTTGTTCATGAGAACCTCACTTTTGAGCAGTTAATTACTGCCCATTTATAGACGAAATTATGCCGGCTTTAGTTCCCGGCAACTATTGCGGAATTTGTTTGAACAGCTCATAGCCATAATGATAAATCCCTGCTGTTGCCGCTGCCACTATCAGTACAAAGACAAAGGCATAGAGCAGCGCATTTGGTCTGGCAGCATCCCTGACCCGATCAAAAAATATTCTGACAGGATTAATCAAATTAACCATCGCATAGACCAAAAAGCCCACCAGCGTTCCAAACGAGTTCAGAATCAGATCGTCAACATCAAAAACCCGACCAATCAGGAAAGTTTGGGCGAGTTCAATCATTAATGAAAACGACAGCCCAAGCAAAACCACCAGCCATCCCCTGTTCAAACGTTTTTCCAGCAGCGGAATAGTCATTCCAAGCGGTGAAAATATCAGGATGTTGCCGACAATGTTTATAAAGACGATCCGCCGGGTCATGTCCTGGTCAAAGATGGAGGCTTTTTCAATCATCAGCAAAATACCCTGCAAGGGTTTAAAATTTGCCCTTTGACCCTCGCGCTCCAACAAAATTGTAAATGGCTCGAAGGTTCTGAAAAGCAGGATGGAAATGTACAAGAACAATCCCCAAAGTAATATTTCACGATAAGTATTTATTTTTTTGTATCTGATTGCCCTGAAGATTCTGGAAACAGCCCATACAACCAGGACGATTTTAAAAAGCAATTGATAGTCATAGGTAAAGTAAATCATAAGTACCTCATCTGCATTGTATCCGATATTAGCGTGTTAACGCTTCTGCAAACAAGCTACAAACAAGCAACCTATGTTATTATCATTTGAGATTCGCGCTTCTTGTTTGCGATTTTTGGGAGATGACAATGACCAGGACCTTAATGATATTGCGCCATGCAAAGTCAAGCTGGAAAGATAAAAGCCTGAGAGACTTTGACCGTCCATTGAAGAAGAAGGGTCAGCAGACCGCGAAATTGATCGGCAAGATTATAAGGCATGCAGATTGTGCACCCGATATTATTCTTAGCTCTCCAGCCGAACGTGCCAAAGAAACTACTGCGATGGTAGCTTTGCATTCTCATTACAACGGTCCTGTCGAATATGTGGAATCTCTCTATATGGGCGAGCCAGGCGATTACATCCGCGCTCTGCAGGAACTTCCCGTGGAGATTAAGAGCGCAATGGTGGTTGGGCATAACCCGGGTCTGGAAGCCCTGCTGCAGTTATTGGAAGGCAAGGTCAATGCCCTTTCTACCGGCGCGCTTGCCGTATTAAACCTGGAGCTGACCGATTGGCAGGATTTAAACTCTTCAACAGTTGGAAAGCTAAGCCAATTCTGGGATCCAGATGAAATCGACCTGGAAGAAATCGAGGAAGAAATGGCTAAAGAAAAGAAGGAAAAAGAAAAGAAAGATAAGAAAGACAAAAAGGACAAAAAGAAGGATAAGAAGTAACCTGTTTTTTTTTGATGAAAGATGACCAACGTAGCCCTGATTTATCGTTGCGTGTTCTTTCAACAACTGAGTTTGTGCTTTCCTGTTTCGAGTGTCATCCCACCCGCTTGTTTTAGCCGGGTGTTTTTGTTCGGTTTTTTGCCATCCTGAATTTTTGTTGCCCATTCCACTGAGGTCGTACGTTCAGCGTTGGGTCAGCCATCAGGATGAGAAAAAGCCTTTGCTCACGAGAAATCGGTCCATTCGACTGATTTCCAAATCTCGAGGCACTCGCGCATATCATCCGCAAGATCAAAATAGAAAGCCGTCTGCAGGCAGCCGTAGGGAGCGGTGGTGAAAGCATGCAGAGCCAGGCGTGTACGCCCGGGCATGACTTCTTCTGGCTTCAGGTAACCAAAACGCGTGATATCCCCTTCGTCTTCCCCAATCATTTCCAGCTTTTCCGCCTCTGCTTTTGCCTGGAGGTTCGCCAACAGAGTCTGGCGATGTTTCTCTCCGGAATAAGCAAAAATCGTCATCAGGATGGTGATGCCAGCACGCCAATAAATGAGGTGATCTCCGTCCTTGCGATGTTGATAGCCCGCCGGAATTTCCAGGGACCATTCATGAGACAAATTAATTCGCATATGCCGATTATACCTGTTTCGGGAATCGTCTTCCATAGCTGGAATGCCTTGAGGACTGTTTCGGTTTTGACCAGAGCTGATAAAGCATTGATTGAGAGCCAGTCATTCTGACAAACCGACTGCGATTCTGAGCCTCTTTTGCGAAGGATCTTTACTTTGCAATGGAATGGTCATTGTGGTTGAAATGTCAAGACCCGTACACACAATTCTGCAGTCGTTCTTCAGGATGACCACCCACCTGCTCCCCTCTAAAGGGGGGGCAACAACGACCCCCTCTTTAGAGGGGGAATTAAAGGGGGTGAGAGAATATCAAAGCAAGAAAACACCAGCAATACCGGGTGGGTGGCATTAGAGCAGTA
>LSQX01407886.1_pt2 | contig 16599 bp, 19 predicted proteins | sample 654561 | NCBI WGS metagenome assembly LSQX01 (sample SAMN04489861, study PRJNA283612) | anaerobic digester metagenome | isolation source: 4 biogas reactors fed with cattle manure at either 37C or 55C with and... | place: Denmark: Kongens Lyngby | collected 2014 | reverse complement strand
CCGCGCGCCAGGCCTTCGGTGGGGAATAAGCAGATGCAACGCACACGCCCGCCCCCCAATTGCGAAAGTACCTCCATCACGATCTTGCGATCGGGCAGGCGTACCTCCAATGCATTATAAATATCCGGCAACCGCTCCCCCTCCGGGAAGCGAACGTCAATCATGGGCCCGATGATACGGGTAATCCAGCCAGTTCCCATGTTCTGCTCCTTTTTACGTGTTGCTCTGTGCGCCGCGGGACAGTTCCAGCACCTGTGTGGTGACGGCAGTCTGCCGCAGGCGGTTCATCCTGCGCTCAATGGCATCGCCCATGGTTTCGGCGTTGTCATTGGCGCTACGCATGGCCATCAGCATAGCCCCATGCGCGCCGGTCATAGAGGCCAGCATTTGCTCATACAATGTGGTGCGCAAGTCGCGGTTGCGTATTTCAGCAGACAGCGCATCGCGCTCCGGCAATACCAACAGGTCATCATTTGAACTTGCATCCAGACCTTGTCGGGGAAATATCGTGGTGGCCGTGGGCACCTGTCGCAGTACGTTTTCATATGCCTGTGCAACCAGCACGATAGATCCATATTGCCCGGAGGCCCATTCAGCCTCCAGACGATCAGCCAACGCCCAGGCATCCTCCGCACGCGGTAAATCATTCATGGGCAGCACATCCAGTACCGTATCTTTGGGCAGCTGCTCCCTGGCGCGCTGCACGCCCCAGTTGCCCAGCAGTAATACACGCCAGGGGGCATCCTGTTCAGCGCTTGTGGAACGGAAAAACGACCACAGGTCGCTGTTATATACGCCGCACATGCCACGATTGGCGGTAATCAGCACATACAGCACGTGCGTGCCCCCGCCGCCGGATTGACCGCTGGTACCCACCATAGCAGCCATGCCCTTTAGCGCTTCCTGATAGGGCCTTATATTACGCCACTGCACCAGGGCACGGTTATACTTCGACACCGCCACGGTTTTCATGGCGCGCGTCAGTTGGGCAATGCTGCGCACACTGCGCAGCCTGCGTTGCAGCGCGCGGGCACCTGATTTCATTGCAAAGCCTCGCAGGTATCAGTCAGCGCAGCGTTTATCTCATTCAGTTCATCATCCGTTAGCCTGCCCCGTTCGCCCAAGCGCTTCATCAGCGCAGGATACCGGTGGTCAAAATCATCAATCATATGCTCGCAAAAAGCGGGAATTTCGCTGGGTTCAACGCTGTCGGCCAAGCCCTGGGTCAGAATTTGCAATTGCAACACCTGATGCGCAAGCGGAACAGGCTTATACTGCGCCTGGCGCAACGCGGCCATCATACGGTCACGGCGGGCCAAAGTGGCCTTTGTGGAAGTATCCAGATCGGCACCAAACTGAGCGAACGAAGCCAATTCACGATATTGCGCCAGTTCCATGCGCAAACGGCCAGCGACCTGGCGCATGGGCCCTGTCTGCGCGGAGCCGCCCACGCGGGATACCGACAGCCCCACGTTGACCGCCGGGCGCTGTCCTTGGTTGAATAAATCGCTTTCCAAGAATATCTGACCATCGGTAATAGAAATAACGTTGGTGGGAATGTAGGCGCTGATATCGCCCTCATAGGTTTCGATAATGGGCAGCGCCGTCATGGAGCCGCCGCCGGCCTCCTCAGTCAAGCGCGCGCTGCGCTCCAGCAGGCGTGCATGCAGGTAGAATACGTCGCCGGGATAAGCCTCGCGCCCGGATGGGCGGTGCAGCAGCAGCGACAACTCGCGGTAGGCCACCGCATGCTTGCTTAGGTCATCGTATACAATCAGCACATCACGGCCCCGGCGCATGAAATAATCACCCATGGCGGTTGCAGTATAGGGCGCGATGTACTGCATGGGAGCAGAATGGAAAGCATCCGCGCACACAATAATGGTATAGCGCATCGCATCATGATCACGCAGCACCTGTGCCACAGAGGCTACGGTGGTCTGCTTTTGACCAATGGCCACATAGATGCATATCACATCCTGGTCATGCTGGTTTAAAATCGCATCAATGCCCATAGCGGTCTTACCCGTCTGCCGGTCGCCGATGATGAGCTCGCGCTGGCCACGCCCGATGGGCACCATGGAGTCAATCGCCTTGATACCCGTTTGCAAAGGCTCGTGGACGTTCTGCCGCTTGGCGACGCCCGGTGCGATGCGCTCGATGGGCATAAAGTGCTCCGTTTCGATAGGGCCTTTGCCGTCGAGGGGCTCCCCGAGCGGACTGACGACGCGTCCGATCAGCGCCTCGCCCACCGGCACCTCCATGATCCTGCCTGTCCGCCGGACCGTATCGCCCTCGCGGATGTGGGTATAGGGACCGAGGATGACGGCGCCGATGTTGTCCTCTTCCAAGTTGAGGGCCATGCCGTAGACGCCGCCGGGAAACTCGAGTAGCTCGCCGGCCATCGCGTCCTGGAGCCCATAGACGCGGGCGATACCGTCTCCGACCATGATGACGGTACCGACGCGCTCCACCACGACGTCCGCTTCAAATCGTTCGATCTGCTGCTTTAAAATGGCGCTAATTTCTTCAGGACGGATCGCCACTCCGATCACCTCGAGTCTAGTTGAGTTGGGCTGATTTCAGGGTGCGCCCGAGCTGGTTCAGGCGTGTAAGTGCGCTGCCGTCGATGAGCAAGTCACCAACCCGTACGATCACCCCGCCCAACAATGACGGATCGACGGAAGACCTGACGCGCACCTTTGCATCGAGCGCTTTGCCAAGACCTTCACGCAAGGTCTCAAGAAGCATGTCATCGAGCTCTTTGGCGGTCGTGACACGCACCACGAGAATGCCGCGCCGCTCATTCGCGTACTCCACGTACGCGTCGATGATGTCCTCGAGATAGCGGGCACGGTGTTTGCGAATGATCAAGTAAAGGAAGTGCAAGGTGAGCGGCTGCACCTCGTCTTTGAGAACGCGTTCCAAGAAGGCGCAGCGCTCCGAAACGGCAATCTGTTCGTTACGGAGGAAGTAGCCAAACTCCTCGCTGCCGTCGAGGAGGCTTTGTACAAGCTCTAAGTCACGCTCCACCTCGTCGAGGAGGTTGCGTTCTTCCGCCAACCACCCCAAAGCCGTCGCGTACCGGCGGGCGAGGCGCCTGCGCTCCCTCATCATTGCAAATCGCCTACTTTCGGTTCACGGGCGTTCACATCGGCTAGCATATCCTGCACGAGGCGGCGGTGATCTTCCTGGTTCAGCTCACGGCCGATCACCCGCTCCGCGACCATAAGCGTCAGCGTAGCCACCTCGTCGCGGATGGAAGCCAAAGCTCGCCTGCGCTCGTTTTCGATCTCCGCTTTGGCCCGTGCGATGAGCGCCTGGGTCTCGGCTTCCGTCTCTTGCCGGCGGCGGCGGGCGAGCTCTTCGGCCTCACGCGTCGCCGCATTCACTATCTCGCGGGCCTCGGCCTGAGCGTTGCGCAGCTGCTCTTGATATTTAGCGAGCAGCTCTGCCGCCTCTTCCTTTTGACTCTTCGCCTCTGCGAGCGACTGCTCGACAAAGCGGGTGCGGTTCTCCATCAGTTGATGGAGGGGCTTAAACAAAAAATGATGTAGGACAAGAAGCACGACCAGTACATTGATGGCCTGTTGGATTAAGGTCCAGACATGGACCGAAATCGGACTTTCCATCGCGCAGGTCCTCCCGAAATCACACCGAATCCGCCGTCCGGTTCCGGAAGCGGTCAGTACGCTGGAATGCGTGAATGCAAAAGTTACAAATTTGAGTCAAGGGGAATCCGTCCACAAAGCAGCCCCTGAGCGTCTTGGCCCTGGGTAGAGGGAGGGTCCGTGCGAACCCTCCCCGCTCACAGTGCTGAATACTCGTTAACCCACTCTACCCAAGAGCATGAAGGCGATAACGAATGCAAAGAGGGTCAGTGCCTCCATAAACGCGAGGGCCAGCAAGAGTGCACCGCGCATGGTATCAGCAGCCTCGGGTTGACGGCTCATTGCATTCATTGCTGTAACGGTTGACCAAGCTTGCGAGAGTGCTGACACAACTGCCGGGAGCACTATGGTCAATGCTACGGCAAACAGACCTGCAGTCATTGTGTACGTCCCCCCTTTCTAAGACCCGCGAATCCAGCGCCTACGGTTGGTGCGTTCACCCTCGTATCACCGCGCCTCGGCCCTCCCCCTTGACCGAACCCGGACCGTAACCCGACGGCCAAATTATTCGTGGTGGAAGTGGGCCAAGTACGTGGTGACTAAGAGGCTGAAAATGTATGCCTGAATGGCGCCCATCAATAGGCCCAGGGCCATGACGGGAACCGGGGCAAACAATGGAACCAGGACAAAGATGATGCTCGTCACCATCTTTTCCCCGAACATGTTGCCGAAAAGACGCAGGGCCAGGGAAAACGGCTTGATCAGTTCTTCCAGTATGTTCATCGGCAACAAAATCGGGTTCGGCGAGACGAATTGCTTCAAATAACCGCCCAAACCTTTCTCGTAAATCGCTGTAGCGTGCACGACCACCAGGGCGCTGATGCCCAGCGCCGCAGTGGTCATGATGTCGGTGGTGGGCGGCACCAGATCGGGAATAAACCAGGAAATATTCATGGCGAGAATGAACAGGAAATAACCGCCGATGATCGGCACGAAACGGCGCCCTTGCCGTCCGAAACCGGAATCGATGATCGAGTAGATGAACTCGACGATGGCTTCAAGGATGCATTGTATTCCGGTGGGCACTTCCTTAAAGCCTTTGCGGGTGAGGAGCCACACCCCGATGAAGAGAGCGATCATGACCAGCCAGGTGTTGACTACGGTGCTGGTGACCGGAATCGGTCCTATGTAGAAGACCTCGTGCCGGAGAATGTGTGGTAGAACACCGGCTACCGCCTCAAGTTTCTCTGCCACTCATCGCACCTCTCAAACCGGATGTTTCACCGGGCTCGTCCGTGACGCCCGAGCCGTTGACCCGCAATCGCATAAGCGGCGAGCTCCATGCACAGTCCGATCAGCACGCCCAATAAGACCTCGGCACCGAACAGGGCACCCACGATCAAAGCCCCGACGGAAAGCACCATGCGCACCATTGCCCTGCCGACCATGCGTGCCGCCGGAAGGCCCCGCTCTATTCCGCTGCGGAAAAGCCACGTCCGCAGCAGCGAGACGGGCAGCGTACCGAGTACCGCTAAGGCCATGGGCCGGGACGCGAGCAGACGCACTAGTGCCGCGCCCAGCACAACGAAGGCAATGTTCAATTTGTAGACCGCAGGCACGGCACGAAGTCTAGCGGAGCCGCCCCCGGGTTGGCGATTCGCCGTCCGAATCGGAGTCACCTTTGCGTTGATCCTGTTTTTTCTTCCTCCATGTGCTTTCAATTCGTTGGAGCTGTTGCACCAACGACAGCAAGCTCATGAGGATGCCCACGATGAGCCCGACGAGTGTAAACGCAGGGTCGGTGCCCAGCTTGGCGTCGATCCAAGCACCGCCCTTGTGCGCTAGGTAGACGGCGGCCACGCTCGTCAGTACCCACGAGATCCCGAGACTACCGTACTCGGCGTAGTCACGCAGGTTCTTGCTCACGGCGGCAGGGCTCCCATTGAACAGGTAGATTATAGTACATCATACGGACATTTGCAATCTGGACGCCCGTATCGAATGGGACATTCTTCCCTAGCGAATGAGAAGCCTTCTTCCAGCCATTCAATCTTTCCTATTATTCATCCGCCGCCGTTAGACCTTCGTTGTGCCCACCGGTCGCGTTCCTGGCCCGGCCCGTACTGCAAGCCGAAATAGGCCGCCGCCAGGACCATGCCCGTCATAGCCGCCGTGAACAAAGCGACGGCTTGTCCTAGTGAACGGTAGAGCAAGGTATGCGCGAGCAGCGAAAGTCCGGCGCTGACGGCGTACAGAGCCACGACAACCTGCCGTTGGGTGTAACCCAGGGCCAATAGGCGATGGTGCACGTGGCCCATATCTGCTTGGTAAAACGGCCTACCGGACCGCAGCCGGCGCAAAATGGCAAACGCGGTGTCGACGATGGGCAAGCCGAGCGCCAGGGTGGACACACCGATCGCGATCACCGTTGGTCCCTTCAGAGCGCCCTCCACGCTGATCGCACCGAGCATGAATCCGAGGAAAAGCGCTCCCGCATCGCCCATGAAGATGCGCGCCGGGTTGAAATTGTACGGGAGAAAGCCGAGTGCGCTCCCCGCCAATACGACCGCCAGCAGCGCCGCGAGGGGACGTTCCATCATCACGGCTACGGCGACCATGGGCCCACAGGCGATGGCCACCACTCCGGCGGCCAACCCATCCAACCCGTCCATGAAGTTAATCAGATTGGTTATCGCAAGAAGCCAAAAGAGCGTGATGGGAATGCTCCAATAAGAGAGGTAAATCATCCCGCCGAAGGGATTCGTTACGAATTCAATGCGGGTGCCGGCTGCGATGAGGATCAAGGCGGCAACGGTCTGGCCGGCGAACTTGCGTCCGGGGGACAGATCCTTCATGTCATCAATGAGGCCCGTAATCAACACGACGGCGCTCGAGACGAACAAACCCCACAGCTCGCTTGTCCAATTGCCGGACAAAACGAGAGCGAGCCAAAAGGCAGCGAAAAGGGCGATCCCGCCGCCGAGGGGCCTAGGCGCCCGGTGTATCCGGCGATGGGAAGGGTACTCGACCAACCCCGCCCGGAGCGCCAGACGTGTCACGGCGGGCGTCAAACCAAGCGTGATGAGGAGGGCCAGCAAGGCCGGAATCATTTGACCTGTCATCTGCCCATCCCCTTTCCACGCTATGGTTAACGACGAAACTGTTACTATCATACCGTTGACCAGGGCGGTTCGTCAACAATCAAGGGGTGCCGAAGAGCCGATCGCCGGCATCGCCGAGGCCGGGAACGATATATCCCTTCTCGTTCAGGCGCTCGTCCACCGCCGCGACGTAAATCGGGACGTCGGGATGCTCGGCGTGGATGGCCGCGATCCCTTCCGGCGCTGCAATCACGCCCAGTAGGCGAATGTGCCGCGCTCCCCGCGCTTTCACCTGTGCGAGGGCAAACTTGGCGGACCCCCCGGTGGCCAGCATCGGGTCGATCACAAAGACCTGGGAGTTGGCCATGTTCTCGGGAAACTTGAGGTAGTACTCGGAGGCTTCCAAGGTAGTCTCGTTGCGCTCCAAGCCCAGGTGTCCTACGCGCGCCTGCGGCAGGAGCTGCATGATGCCTTCCACCATGCCAAGGCCTGCCCGCAGGATCGGAATGAGGACGAAGTCGTCGACCGCCACCTCGCGCCCTTTGGCAACCGCGAGCGGGGTCTCGACCGACACGGGGCGCGTCGGCAGGTCGGCGGTGGCTGCCATGGCGATGAGCATCGACGCTTGGGTTACGGCGCGGCGAAACTCGGGCGGCTTCGTATCCTTGGAGCGGATGACGCACAGCGTCTCCTGTAGCAACGGATGGTCCACGACAACGACGGATGACTCGGTCACGATCACTACTCCTCCAAGGCTGAAATCTTGTCCACTCGCGTCTGATGCCTGCCGCCCGCGAACTCCGTTGTCAGGAACGTGCGGACAATCTCCTGGGCCAGGCCCGGGCCGACGACGCGCGCTCCGAGTGCGAGCACGTTCGCATTGTTGTGTTCCCTGCTCATCCGCGCCGAGTAGGTCTCCGAACAGAGTGCTGCGCGGACTCCCTTTACCTTGTTGGCCGCGATCGAGATGCCGATTCCCGTGCCGCAGACCACGATGCCCAGGTCGGCTTCGCCCGAGGCGACCGTCCGAGCTACCTTGGCGCCGAAATCGGGATAGTCCACCGACTCCGCGGCCTTAGGACCGAAATCGAGGAAGCTATGGCCCAGCTCTTCGACGACCGACCGGATCGGTTCACGCAAATCGATACCGGCGTGGTCGCAACCAAACGCAACTTTCAATCCTGAAACTCCTCTCTTTTCCATAATGCGCCCTTCGGCCAGACGCTGCGCCACGCGCTCGAGGGCGCGACGCAGCGCCTCGCCCGTACTGCGGTAGACCTCGGCACTTTGCCCGTATGGATCGGGTACTTCCCAAGCGGGTCCGAAGGGCTCCCCGGCAAACTCTCCCAAAGTATAGACCCTTTCCTGGGCCTGGGGAAACAGGCGAAGGACCGATTCTTTGTGGTCTTGTGTCATCGTCAGGATGAGCCACGCGGCGTCGACGAGGTCGCGGTCGAGCGATCTGGACCGATGTCCCTCGAGCGAAGCGCCGTAAGCCGCCATGGCCTCGATCGCGTGGGCGGCAGCCGGCTGGCCCGGCACGGCGGCGATGCCCGCCGACGAGACGACGAAGTGCTTGTCCAGGTTGTGCCCTTTCAGCGCGAGTTGCAGAAGGTGCGCCGCCATCGGGCTGCGGCACGTGTTCCCCGTGCAGACGAGCAAAATGTGCCGAGGTTCATTCATCATCATCAGCTCCGGTTGTCTCTTTTCCACGCCCCTGGCCGAAACCCCTCTCGCAGCCGCTGGCGGGGCGGGCAAAGCCGGCCCGCGTGCTCAGAAACGGTGAAACAGCAGCTTTAGCGCGAGAGCGATCAAGATGAACCCGCCCGCGGAGCGGAGCCTCCTATGCAGCGCCGACCGCATCTTTCGGCCTAGCCCCAGACCGAGGAAGGCCATGGCGCCGTTGACCGCGCCGACCACCGCCACTGCCCGGCCTGCCCTCGCCGCATCGAGCATGCCCAGGCTCAGTCCCGCGGAGACGGCGTCCACACTCACCAAGGCGGCAAGCCCCAGCAGGCTCCATACGCCTTTCACCGCCACGGGTCCGGGAACGAGCCGCAGGGAACCTCCTTTGCCCTTCACCATCTGCAGACCCAAACCGAGCAGAATGGCCGCTGCCGCAACGGTGACCCACGCCGCTGCACCCTCGGGCGCGACGTACTCCAGCGGGCCGGCACCTACCCTCCCGGGCACATAGTGCAGAAGTCCGCGGAAGACGGTTGCCAGCGCGCAACCGAGCGCAAACGACGCCGCCGTCGCCAGCGCGAAAACCGAGCCGACCTGGTACAGCCGGCGGCGGGGAACATCCGTCAGGCCGATTCCTACTCCCACGGACATCACGTCGACTCCAATCGCGGCGCCCAAGGCGGCCAACTCCAGCAGGCCCACACGGCATCGACCCTCCCACACGTTCGTTCATGTATATGGCGGGAGGTCTTGTCCGACGCATCGCCTTCCTCCATTATGTCCAGCGCGAAAGGGGCGGATGAGAAGGGCGAGGTATTGGCACGGAGCGATCCTCACATACTTACGGCAGAGTCCACGGCACGAGTGGGAGATGCCCGCCGATGTTTGAACCGTACCTTTGTCCGATCTGCCACCGGAACCGGACCCACTTTACGCTCATCTACAAACTGGAGCAGGAAGTCCAGCTCGATCCAAAGACGGGCGTACCGGTCTTTGAATCCCAGGAGCTCGAACCCGTGCTGCGGCCCGACGGAACGCCCGATTTGGAGGTGCGCTGCGCCCGGTGCAACTACGTAGCTTCCGAGACCGCGTTCATTCCCCGCCGCAGCCCCGAAAACGGCAAGACGCAGCCCCGCCGGCGCGGCCCGTAGACTCCTTGCCCACTGCACGCCGGCAGCGGGAGAGCGCTTTACACCCGCGCCTCCGCCGCCCTGCGCAGCCGGTTCATCACGGCCAAGCCCACGCCCGCGTCGTCGATTCCCTCGGCTACCACCACGTCGACTTTCAGTTTGTCTACCGCCCGCAAGTTGCGAAACAGGTCCCTAGCGATCGCTTCGGGGCGGCTCTTAGGTCCCATCCGGATCGTAGGCAAATCGAGCTGCAAAGCAAGGGCCGACTCGTCGGTAACCAGGAGTCCCACCCGTTTGCCCTCCGCCTGATGCGCGCCTACGACCTCCCGGAGCCGTTCCACATGCCCGTCGCCTGCCTCGACGAGCAGAATCGGCGTGCGGGGCGCATAGTGCCGGTACTTCATGCCCGGTGAGCGGACCGGACCGATCGGTTCCTTCTCCGAAGCCGGAGCACGTGCGTGGCGGTCGATCACGACGGGACAGCCCAAAACATCGGCCAGAGCCTCCGGTGTGACGCCCCCCGGACGCAGCAGCAAAGGCGGCGTGACGGTGATGTCGAGAACCGTCGATTCCACCCCTACGTCGCAGTCGCCTCCGGCCACGATCCCTTCGATCCTGCCCTTTAGATCCTCCCAGACGTGCTCCGGCGAGGTCGGGCTCGGCACTCCCGAACGGTTCGCGCTGGGGGCGGCGACCGGCCGGCCGAGCTGCTCGATGAGGGCCAGTGCCACGGGATGCGACGGCATGCGGAGCCCGACCGTGTCCAGACCGGCCGTAACACGACGCGGCACCCGGGCTGCGGCGGTGACGACGAGGGTGAGAGGACCGGGCCAAAAGGCACGAGCCAGTCGGTCGAGCAGCGGCCTCTCCGCGGAATTGCCCATGAGAGAGTAGGCCATTTCCCGTGACGAGACGTGGACGATGAGGGGGTTGTCTTGAGGCCGGCCTTTGGCCTCGAAGATGCGGGCCACGGCATCGGGGTTGAGGGCGTCGGCCCCCAGACCGTACACCGTTTCCGTGGGGAAAGCCACAAGGCCCCCGCCACGCAGCACCTGGACGGCCGGTTGCAGTTCGTCGTAGGCGGGCCGCTCGGGATCGACTTGCCATATGTGCGTGCCCAGTCCCATTACCCGTCCCCCCGCTCCATGACGACGACGCGGTCGATACCAGCGTGATCTTTCACGGTCTCAACGCGCTGCCAGCCGGCCCGCTCAGCCATCTGCGCCACCGTTTCCGCTTGCCCGTCGCCGACCTCTACTGCGGCAATGCCGCCGGGACGCACCGCCTTCAGAGCACCGGGGACGAGGACGCGGTACGCCGCCAGCCCGTCCTGGCCGCCGTCGAGGGCAACGCGCGGCTCATAGCGGATTTCGGGAGCCAGGCGTTCCAACTCGGCCGAAGGAATGTAGGGCGGGTTCGCCACGACCGCATCAAACTGCCTTCCGTCTAGCGGCTCCAACCACGGTCCGTGCAGAAAGTGCACACGGCCTGAAGCTCCGAGCCGTTCGGCATTCCCGGCGGCCACGCGCAGGGCTTCATCCGACACGTCCGTCGCCCAAACCGCAGCCTGCGGCAGCTCGAGCGCGAGCGTGACGGCAATCGCGCCGGAGCCCGTGCCGATGTCGGCGATCTCGAGGGGCCCGCCCCGCCCGTGCGCCCAGGCGACGACACGTTCGACGAGGATTTCGGTGTCGGGGCGCGGGATCAGTACCCCGGGTTCGACACGGAAGGCACGCGAGTAAAACTCCTTCTCGCCGGTCAAGTAAGCGACGGGGATGCGGCGGCCGCGCTGCACGATGAGTTCCCGGTACGCGTCCACCTCGGAAGGTTCCAGCGGTTGATCGAAATGGACGTAAAGGTACACCCGGTCTTGCTGCAAGACGTAGGCGAGGAGCACTTCGGCGTCCAGACGGGCCGACTCGATTCCCCTGCGCGCCAGAAAGTCCGTAGAGAGCCGTATATAGTCGATCAGGGTTAAGGGCTTGCCCACCGCGGCTCACACACCCTGCTCTTTGAGCCGCCGTTCGTGGTCCGCCGCGATCAAAGCATCGATGAGCTCTTCGATCTCGCCCTGCATGATGGAGTCGAGGCGGTACAACGTCAAACCGATGCGATGGTCGGTGCAACGTCCCTGCGGGAAGTTGTAGGTCCGGATGCGCTCGCTGCGTTCGCCTGTTCCCACCTGGCTCTTGCGTGCCTGGGCCAGCTCCTCCGCTTGCGCCTTCTGCGCCATGTCGAGGAGCCGAGCCCGCAGGATGCGCATGGCCTTTTCCCTGTTCTTATGCTGCGACTTCTCGTCTTGGCACGAAACGACCAGCCCCGTGGGCAAGTGGGTGATGCGAACGGCCGAGTCCGTCGTGTTCACGCTCTGCCCGCCCGGACCGCTCGACCGGAACACGTCGATGCGCAGCTCGTTCGGATCGATCTCAACTTCCACCTCTTCGGCCTCGGGCAAAACCGCCACCGTCGCCGTCGATGTATGAATGCGGCCCTGGGCCTCGGTCTCCGGCACCCGCTGCACCCTGTGGACGCCGCTTTCGAACTTCAGCCGGCTGTAGGCTCCTTTACCGTGGACCATGAAGATAACCTCTTTGAATCCGCCCAGCTCGGTGGAGGATGCGCTGAGGAGTTCGATACGCCACCCTTGACGCTCGGCGTAGCGCGAGTACATGCGGAAAAGGTCGGCGGCGAAAATCGCGGCCTCGTCTCCGCCGGTTCCGGCCCGGATCTCCATAATGACGTTCTTTTCGTCGGCAGGATCCTTCGGCAGGAGTAGCACCTTGAGCTGTTCTTCGAGCTTGGTAAGGCGCTCCGCCAGCTCCGCCCGTTCTGCCCTGGCCAGCTCTCGCAGTTCGGCGTCGTTCTCCTCCCGGAGTATCGTTTCCGCCTCTTCCAGCGAACTTCTCACCTTTTCGTACTCGCGGAAGGCGGCCACGATCTCACCCAAATCGGCGTGCTCCTTCGCGACACGGCTGAACTCGGCCGCGTCCGCGATTTGGTCGGGGTTGGCCAGCAGCTGGGTGAGCTCTTCGTAACGCGCTTCAATTACCTCAAACCTGTCGAGCAAGTGGTACCCCTCCTCCAAGCTGCGCCTGCACGCCGTGGTGCCGCCCACGAGCGCCACCCGCAGGCAGGTTCGGCCGGCAGGCATCACCCTGCGTCCTCAAAATCGTTCGAGCATGGGTTTGGCCAGGGCCTCGAGCTTGTCCGCCTCCGCCACCGGGCACAAAACGAGGAGGACGTCGCCCGCCTGCAACCGCTCTTTGCCCCGCGGCATCGGGATGTTGCCTCCTTGCCGCTCGATGGCGACGACCGTGGCCGAGTGCTCGTCGCGCCAGTTGAGTTCTGCCAAAGTCATGTTCTCGACCGGGGAAGCCGGCTCGACGCGCACCTGAATCAAACGGTACTCACGCCCCGCGTGCACGACCTCTTCGAAGGGTCGAACTTCAAAGGGAGGGTCGTAGGCTTGGCTCCCTCGCGTTCGGTAAGGCCGCCGGAGAAAAAGCCGGGTCACGATTCCGAACGGTATCCCCAATATCCAGCCGGACAAGAGCGCCGTCAGGGTACCCGACGACACCCGCCACGCGACCGGAGCGACGTGTGAGATGATGGACACCACCGAGTGAAACCCCTCGATCGCCCGGATCTGCTCGAAGATGTACAGGCCGCCCAGCAAGCCGACGAACGACGTGAAACTCCGGCGCGCGCGGCTGGCCCAGGTGTATCCGAGTCCCACGGTGAGGACGGCACCCAGTACGTCGGAGAAGCCCGTCAAAGTCAGGCTTCCGAAAAACAAGCCGACCGACAGGCCCTTGGCCAGGCTCGCCACCGTTTGACTCAGCGCCTGCCACGTGCGGTTCCACAAGGCCGCGTAATCGACGTGCTGCGGCCGCAGTGAGGGCGCCGCGACCATAAGATCAAAGGTGAGCAAGGCAGTGAAAATGGCCACGAACGACGACGTAAGCCCCGGTATGTCGCGGACCGCGATGTAGGCGCTGCCGATCGTAACCACACGGGCGACCGCCAGCACGCGCACGGCCCACTTCTCACGCGCCCGGGTAATTCGGTCCGCCAAGCGTCGTTGCCGCAGACGATTCCCCGAGAACGGAATCACCTCCGGCGATAGTCGGGACAACTCACTGCATTGGGGCGTTCAGGGCGGTGGCATGCCCCGGGGTAGTCGTACCGACACGTGTCACACAAAAACCGCCGACCGGTCAAGCGACGAAACCATATGCGCAGCGCTTCGAGCATTCCTTCAGCCTCCGCCTTACAACGTGTCTGCGCGCGAGCCGCGTGCGTACGGCTACCCTTCATTCTACAACAATCCGAGGCGTCGTGGTGGGCCGAAATTACGTCGAGAGCAAGCTGCTCACACGCTCGGCAAGCCGGCTCGGTATCTCGACGGTCACGTGCACCGCGTCGGGTTCGTAGCGCGCTTCGCGGACCTCGCCGTTTTCGTGGAGCCAGTCGAGTACGTTTCCGGCGGAGTAGGGCACGGAAAACCGGTACAGCTTGGGAGGATCCGGCAACGAAGCTTCGATCAGGCGGACGAGTTCATCGAGTCCCCAGCCTTTGGCCGCCGAGATCGCCACGCTGTTGGGAATGGAGGCGACGATGGCCCCGGCCACGTGCGGCGGCAACAAATCGACCTTGTTGCAGGCCGTGATGATCGGACGGCTGCCTGCTCCCAGCTCGGCCAGCACGCCCAGCACCACGGAACGCTCCTGATCGAATCGGCTGCTGGAAATATCCAGCACGTGCACGATAAGGTCGGCTTCGAGTACTTCCTCCAGCGTGGCTCTGAACGCAGCGACCAGTTGGTGCGGCAGTTTGTTGATAAAGCCTACCGTGTCGACGAGCAGGAAGCCCTGGCCTCCGGCGTCCGAAGCAGCCCGCACCGTCGGGTCGAGGGTGGCGAACAGGCGGTCCTCTATGAACACTTCGGCTCCGGTCAAGGCAGACAGAAGCGTGGACTTACCGGCGTTCGTGTACCCGACCAAGGCCACGACCGGCTGCTGTTGTTTCTTCCGCCGGCGCCGGTGGAGTGCCCGGTGTTTTCGTACTTTGTCGACCTCGGCCTTCAGATCGGCGATGCGGCGGCGAATGCGGCGGCGGTCCGTCTCAAGTTTCGTTTCGCCCGGTCCCCGCGTGCCGATTCCTCCGCCGAGGCGTGAGAGCTCGATCCCTTTTCCGACCAGCCGCGGGAGCAAGTACTCGAGCTGGGCCAGTTCCACCTGCAGGCGCCCCTCACGCGTCTGGGCCCGGCCCGCGAAGATGTCGAGGATCACCTGGGTGCGGTCGACAATGTGGACGGAAAGCTCCCGTTCCAAATTGCGCGCTTGGCCCGGGGTGAGCTCGTCGTCGAACACCACAGTATCGACCTGGAACTCCGGGATCAAAGCTCGAATTTCCTCCAGCTTCCCCGTGCCGACGTAATGCCGGGGATGGGGCTGGGGCCTCCTTTGGACGACCCGGCCCACTACGACGCCTCCGGCCGTGTCGACGAGCCGCTCTAGCTCGTCTAGGGATTCATCTGCGGGCCACTCACGCGGATCGTCCCGGTCGAGGCCGACGATAAGCACCCTCTCCGGGCGTCCGCCTCCGTCCCGTACTTCCGGCGATATGCTGTCCAACGTACGGTTCAAGCTGCCACCACCTCCAGGCGACCCGTGCGCGGCGAGAGGATCGGTGAAGCCAACAGAAAAGGCGAGGGCACGCCCTCGCCTCTAATGATATCCTGCCAGCCGGCTTTTTCCCACCCCGGCTTACTTCCTGCGCGCAGCCGGGCCGGTCAGATACGGATAGCGCTGACGGTCGAGCTCGTCGCGGATGTGGCGGTTGAGGATGCGCAGGTACGTACCCTTCATACCGAGCGAGCGCGACTCGATGACGTTGGCCGAGGCGAGCTTGCGCAGTGCGTTGACGATGACCGAGCGGGTGATGCCGGCCTGGTCGGCGATGCGCGACGCGACCAGCAGGCCTTCGTCGCCGTCGAGCTCGTCAAAGATGTGCTGCATAGCCAAAATCTCGGAGTAGGAAAGGCTCTTGATAGCAGAGCGGGCCATGCGCCTCTCTTCGGCCTCGTCTTCCTCTTCCTCGTCAATGGCGTACGAAATGATCAGTCCGACCGACGTCGCGACGTACTCGGCGAGCACCAGTTCCTCTTCGTTAAACTCGGCGCCGACCAGGAGCAACGTGCCGACACGGCGCCCCGAACCCACGACGGGGAAGATACCGGAATCCGCCACGCCCAAGATCTTCTCGGCCTCGGTACCCGTCGACGAAGCGCCAACCTTCAGCAACGATGTGGCCAAATCATCGGGCAGAATACCTTCGTCGATCCACTCCGCATCGAAGGCGGTCGACTCAAAATCACCCACGAGAGCGTAGCCCAACAGCTTACCCTTGCGGCTGACCAAATACACGCTGGAACCCGGAATGAGATCCCGGAGCGTAGCCGCCAGATCCATGAAGTTGAGGTCCGAGCCCTCGGTCTGAATCAACTGCGAAATCTTTTCGACTTTCTTAATCAGCATCTCGCGTCACCCTTTCCACTCTCTTGGCACTATTCCTCTCGGTAGAGAGGTGCTGGTCCGTGTAGTGGCAAGGTTTCCGGTCAGCTTGTCCCCTCGACGCGCTACGAATATCCTGGTAGAATCGCCTACGCGATTAGTAGCACGTTATCGCGCGGGATATTCTGTCGATCCAAACTGTTACCGAAAACTCTTGCTTGTTGGTATTATACCAAACACCTCTACATTTAGTCAACCCGCCCTGTGTATCTTTTCACAAATTCCGCTAGTACGTCTCCGGAAACTAGTGGTTCTATGGGCGTCGGTGACTATTCACACCATTTTGTACCTACGTCATTCTATCCGGCCCGTCAGGCCCCGGCAAGGGACATTTGTACCCGGAATTGTCAGTAGCTTTTGCATCGTGTCACCGGATCGCAGAAGGGATGTGTTCGCCCCGTCTTCCCATGGCTTCGACGGCAAAGAACCGCGCCGTGCCCGCCCTTCCGCAGGAGTGGTGGTTCTTCGTCCAGGCGAGCCGGAGGCGATGGACTTT
>LSQX01183516.1_pt1 | contig 16599 bp, 17 predicted proteins | sample 654561 | NCBI WGS metagenome assembly LSQX01 (sample SAMN04489861, study PRJNA283612) | anaerobic digester metagenome | isolation source: 4 biogas reactors fed with cattle manure at either 37C or 55C with and... | place: Denmark: Kongens Lyngby | collected 2014 | reverse complement strand
GAAATGCCGTCCTGTGCATTTCTCTGAGCCTGCTTCAAACCACGAATCTGCCCTCTCATTTTTTCCGAAATAGCCAGACCAGCGGCGTCGTCACCAGCACGGGTGATTCTCATACCGCTGGAGAGTCTCTCCATGGATTTGCTGGCGTTAGATTGATTGATGCTCAACTGCCTATGAGAGTTCATGGCCATGAGGTTGTTGTTGATTCTCATTTTTATTCCTCCTTGAATTTTTTGTCCCTAGTCCGTTAGGGACGTTTTTATGAAAAACAGCGTCATGGGTCGGCCGCCCCACCAACACTGTCTCTCGCTAGTTTCATCGACCTTTAAATGTATAACTTGAGCTTTGCGCTAAGACTTTTTTTGGTCTAAAAAGATACCTGTGTTCTGAGCAGGACTTGAACTGTAAGAACGGGCTGCCTGCCGTCTGCGCTGCATGGTCTGCAGTTCCTGCTGCAGCTGCGCCCGGGCATCGGCCAGGCCGCTGCGAATCAGTTCATCGTTGGCCAGAATTTGCTGCAGCAGCCTTTGTATCTCCCCATGGGCAGCAGCAACAGCTTTGGCTTCAGCAGTGGGAAAAAGGCGCGGCAGTTCCTCGGCCTGCGGCTGAAACCCCAGCTTTTCCTGCAGGGCGCTCCAGAGGGGAAGGGAATTTTTTTGCCGCTCTTCAATGGCATCCAGCAGCTTTTGCCGTTCAGCCAGCAGCAGCAGAAGCTGCTCTCCGCTGCCTGCCGTGCTGTTTTGTACTGCTGCCAGCAGTTCCTTTGTCTGCAGGGCAAGTCGACGATAGTCCTGCAGCTGCAGGCGGTAATGTTGACTCAGCTGTTTAATCAATCCGTTACTCATGGTCAATCATCAATAGCCGTTATTCTGCAGCTGACTCATTAAATAATTGCTTTGCGAGTAAAGCTGCTGCAGTGCTTTTTCCATGGCGGCAAACTGACGGTAGTAGGCTTCCTCCTTTTTGGCAAAGAGCTCATTTAAGCGGTCAATCTGTTTATTGAGCTCATTAATGCGGTTATCATAAAAATTCTGAAATTCAGTGATGTCCCCTTTAATGCCCGCTTTTTCCAGCAGGATACCTTTCTTGCCGTTCTCATCACGTGTAGTGCGGATATTATCGTTTAATATATCGCTGAGACGGGCAGCGAGGCCGGATTGGGCATAACGCTGGGTCCGCTCCTCCGCAGTTAAGGTGGCACTGTAGGAAATTTCCGAGCGGCGGGAAAAGAGCTCTACCACCCGGTCCGGCTGCTCGGCAATGGCTTTTTTCAGGTCAGCGCCGCCGTTAGTCAGCACCAGCTTACCCCGGTCACGGTAATCCCTGCTGGTTTGAATGCCGATTTGCGTAATATTCATGCCGTCCACGGAATCATAAAGGACGGAACGCAGGTTGCGCAGCATATTTTCCAAGGCGGAATCACGCCGCAGCAGGCCGCTTTTTGCTTTTTCTTCCCACAGCTCAATTTCTTTCTCAGACATGCTTTCTTTTTGTTCATCTGTCAGCGGCTGAAAATCCCTGAAGTACTCTTCATTAAGCTTATCGTTTATTTCCTCAATTAACTTGTTGTAATCGTTAACAAAGGACTCCAGGGTTTTATAGACAGCCTCCGTATCAATTTCCGTCCTTACGGTGATTTCCGGCGCATTGTCTGAGGCTGCAATATTCTGCCTAATGGTATAGGTTAAGCCGTCCACAGTGAAAGTATTGGCGCTGCTGCTGCCTGTAAAACCGTTAATTTTAAATTCAGCGTCACGACCGGCTTCGCCCACCCTGCCGTCTGTCACCGCAAAACCTAAGGCGGAGAAGAAATGGCCGCCGTCATCAGTGGTGATATAACCATAACCGGTTTGGCGGGCAGTCATGGTCAGGCTGTCACTAAAGCTGCTGTAGGAAACCTGTACCCCTGCCTTGCTGTTATTAATTTTAGTCAGTACAGCCTGCAGGGTATCGGATTTATTGATGATAATTGCTTCATCATTTATTGTCAGTGTAAACTGGTCGTTTTCATCAAAGACGAAAGTAAGCCCGGCAGCCAACTTGCCTGCCAGCTCACCCATTGTGTCTGCAAGGCTGAGCCGTTCGCCATGCTCACTGCCGGCGGTAATGCCGCTGGAGACAGCTTTGGCTGCCGCCGCGCTCTGGAGCACCTGAAAAGTAGATTCACCGAGAACAGCATTGGCAGAGGCCGTAACCGTCACCAGTTCTGCCTCGGAGACCGTGACCGACATTTTTTTCAGTGCCGCCGGTGAAGTCAGGTTTGTTTCCGGTTTCAGCAGATCAAAATAAGTATCGCGAAAAACACGCACTTTATTGATTAATTCACGGTACTGCTCTTTTTGCCATTCCAGCGTTTGGCGCTGCTGATAAAAGCGATCAACTTTCAGCCGCTCCACACGCATTAAATCCTGAATTATCTGTTCGGTATCAAAACCGGAAGCAATTCCGGTCAGACGCAAAACATTCATCGCTTATCCTCCTTTCAGAGCGCTATTCTTTATCCGGCAGCATCGCCTCTGCCAGTTTCCTGCTGTCTACCTGGTATTTACCCTCAGCGATTGCTTGACGCAGCTCTTCTACACGCTCCAGGCGTACATCATCCAGCTCTTGTACCAGCTTAACAGCTTCTGCTACTTTATTGGCGCCGGCAGAGATAGTCAGAGAATCGCTTTTTTCTGCCGGAGACTTTTCTTGTTTAATCTCTTTTTTCTCTACCTGCTGATACACTTTATTTATTTGTATCCCACGGTTAGTAATTTTCACGGCAAACATCCTTTCCTTGCTTTCAAGTAAACTATCGGCAAAGACTGCCCAACCTTTAGCTTTAACATGAATATTTTCTCTGCACATTCGGCAAAACCTTTATCCTTTTGTTTGCGGCAGCTGCCATGTATAATCTTCTTTTAATTTCACAACTTAAATTTAAAAGCACAAATCTTTATTTAAAGGAGGGAAAAGTATGCCCAATGTCTGGAATCCTTTCGGCGAATTTGCCCGCATGCGGGATGAAATGCGCCATATGTTTGGCGAAACACCGTTTCTGCCCGCCCTCAGCCAGACCCTGCCGCGTGCTGCCGGACCGTCAGTCGATGTGCATGAAACTGATAAGGAAGTTGTCGTCACGGCGGAAATTCCCGGCGTGGAACCGACAGACTTAAATGTGACGGTGGATGAACTGCAGATCACCATTAGCGGTGAAACAAAACGCAGCAGCGAGCGGGATGAAGACGGTTACCGGCTGAAGGAACGGCGGATCGGTCGATTCTCCCGCACTGTTCCGCTGCCGGCGGAAGTAAAACCGGATGAGGCCTGGGCTGACTACAAGCATGGAGTTTTAGAAGTTCGCATGAATAAAGCAGAACAAGGGCGCATCCGTTCCCGCCGCCTGCAGATTAACGCTAAACATTAAACTATAAGTGCCATCGGTAACGGTCACACTTTTCGCCTCTCATGTTTACCAGCATAAAATTACAGAGCACGCCGGCCAAGCGTGCTCTGTTTATTTCTATTAGAAGTATTGTTCCGGTGCCGTCAGAAAAGCAAACTTCTCCGGTGCCTCCAGGAACTCCAGGTACATGGGACGTCCGCGGATTAAACCAAATTCGGGCCGCTCTTCTGGCGGGCGCGTACTGAGCCGCGGTGTGGGCTGATAGCTGGGGTTAACGATAAACTGACCCTCCTCATCCGCAGTCTGCACCTCAAAATAGGCGCCGCCGGCCAGTTCTTTGATGGGGCCGTAAACGGAAGTAAAATCGGCAGCCACCCAGTTGCTCATAATTAAAAACTCTGACGCGGGGTTAATGGTAATATGGCCGTAACCGGGAGGGATTAATACTTTATCACCGGCTGTGGCTTCGATCAGGATGGCCTCCACACCATCTTCGTCCGGTTCAGTCTGCAGCAGATAGTGGGCCTTACCGGCCAGCACCTCATACACCTCCGGATAGGTTACTTCCGTACCCGGTTTGAGAGGATGATAATGGCCGGCCGTTTTGATATATTCTCTGCCCAGCAGCCCGGGGCGGATCACCGTCACATCATAGCGCAGGCCATGCTGCGCCAGCAGCTCACGATCCTGCTGCCGGCAAACATCGCGATACATATAATAAAGCTCGGCCGGTGCGTCTGCTTCAGGGTCCAGCAGCACTTCCCGCATTTCCTCTCTTGTGCGCACAGCCGGCGTCACCACCGTCAGTCCGGCGCCAAAAATAAGCCGGCCGTCCCCATCAGCCTGCAGCGGTAAGCCGCTCGTGACCTGTAAATCCATCACTGACCATCACTCCTTTTTTACCCAAACAATGATTTTTTCACTTCATTTTGGATCAACGTTTTTTCTGCTTCACTTGCTGCTTCCGTATAGATGCGGAAAACAGGTTCTGTCCCCGAGGGACGCACTAAACACCAGCTGCCGTTATCCAGGATAAGCTTTAAACCGTCAAGCCGGTTAACCGCCGCCACTTCGCGGCCGGCCAGTATAGGCGGCTGCCAGTGTGCCATTTTTTCCATCACGGCAGTCTTGTCCGCTGCAGTGGTACGCAGATCAAGACGTTCCGTATACACGGGACCGAAACGCTCTTTAATGCTGTCCAACAGCGCCGCTGCCGTTTGGCCCGTTTTCGCCAGCATTTCTATAAACAGCAGCGCGGCAAAGATACCGTCTTTTTCCGGCAGATGGCCGTTAATGCTGACACCGCCGCTTTCCTCGCCGCCTAAAAAAGCATTTTGTTCACGTAAAGCCTGACCGATATATTTAAAACCAACCGGCGTCTCCAGCACGGGACAGCCGTAATGCTCTGCCAGGCGGTCCAACATATGGGTAGTGGCCACAGTGCGCGCCACTGCCCCGCTGCAGCCCCGCTCCTGCAGCAGATATTCCATAAATAAAGTTAAAATTTCATTGGGGCTGTAGTAACGACCGTCAGGATCGATAACACCTAAACGATCGGCATCTCCGTCTAAAGCCACCCCCAGGTCGGCGCCGTCGGCCTGCACCTGCTGCCTTAACGCCTCTAAATGGGCAGCAGAGGGATCAGGCAGTTTGCCGCCAAAGAGCGGATCACGCCGGTTATGAATTGCGGTCACGGCACAGCCATGCTTTGATAAAATACTTTCCACATAGCCAATTCCGGCACCGTACATCGGATCAACTACTACTTTCAGACCGGCCTTTTTAATGGCGGTAAAATCAAGCAGGCTTTCCACATGGGCCGTATAAGCAGGCAGCGGCTCCAGCTCTGTCACCAAACCCTGCCGCCTGGCCCCCGTCAGTGTTAACTGCCGTACTTTGCCGCTCTGCACTACCTGCTGTAGATTAGCCACAATGGGATCAATCTCTGCCGGCAGTGCCGGTCCGGCATAATGGGGAATAAATTTAATGCCCAGATATTCTGCCGGGTTATGGCTGGCCGTCAGCATCACCGCGCCGCCGGCCCGCTGGGCCAAGACAGCATGGGCCACTGCCGGCGTCGGCGCATATTTAACACAAAGATATGTATGTATACCGTTTCCCGCCATTACCTCCGTTACCACCTGCGCAAAGCGGTCGGCTAAAAAGCGGGTATCATAACCTACGACCAGGCCGCGCTCTGCCAGTCCTTCCTGCTGCAGGTAGTGAGCAATGGCCTGTGCCACATAACTGACATTAGTAAAGGTAAAATCAGCAGCGATAATTGCCCGCCACCCGTCTGTACCAAAAGTAATTTCCGCCATCCTCGGACCCCCTTAGACAAGATCGGTTCAGGCCGTCAGTCTGCAGCAGCCTGAACCAAGGCTTGTCAATATTTACTACCTTTATATATTCCTGCTTTTTTGCCGAAATCCTGCCTCCCGCGGCGGCGCCCTTTACGCCAGCCCCTGCTGTGCCACAAACACAACTAAATCGGCCACCCGGTGTGAATAACCCCACTCGTTATCATACCAGCTGACGACCCGGATTAAATTGTCGCCAATGGCCATGGTCAGCAGGCTGTCAACGGTGCTGGAATAAGGGGAACCTTTATAATCAACGGACACCAGCGGTTCCTCACTGTAAGCCAGAATGCCCTGCAGTGCACCGTTAGCCGCCGTCTGCAGCGCCTGATTAACTTCCTCAGCCGTCGCCGGTTTTGCTAACTCCGCCACAAAATCAACCAGGGAAACAGTCGGTGTCGGCACCCGCACGGCAAAACCGTCAATTTTCCCTGCCAGTTCAGGAATAATCTTACCAATTATTTTGGCGGCACCGGTGGTGGTTGGTATCATGGACAGCTGCGCCGCCCTGCCGCGGCGCGGATCGGGATGCGGCAGATCCAGCAGCCGCTGATCATTGGTATAAGCATGGGTTGTATTCATTAAGCCCTTGCGGATGCCGAAATTATCCTGCAGCACCTTTACTACCGGAGCCAGGGCATTGGTGGTGCAGGAAGCGTTGGAAATAATCTGATGGCGGTCGGCTTGATACTGCTGCTGATTGATGCCTAAAACAACAATCAGATCGGCATCATTAACAGGGGTCGTCACAATAACTTTTTTCGCCCCGGCCTGCAGGTGACGGGAAGCGGTGGCATGGGTCCGGAATTTGCCCGTCGCCTCAATCACTATCTCCACCCCCAGCTCCCGCCAGGGCAGTTTTTCCGGCTCTGCTTCCGCCAGGATCTTCACCGGCCGGCCGTTAATCAGCAGCTTATCTCCCTGCACTTCCACCGTGCCCGGAAATTTACCGTACAGAGAATCATACTGCAGTAAATGGGCCAGCGTAGCGCTGTCCGTTAAGTCGTTAATTGCCGCGATCTCTACTTCCCGCCTGTCCTGCAGGGCGCGTAAAGTATGCCGCCCGATGCGGCCAAAACCGTTAATACCTACCTTGACACTCATGCCTTACCCTCCTTTGTTACAAGTCCAAATCCGCGGATCAAGATCCTGTTGTTACTTTAGCTTACCCGCAGAGCGGCATCTAATGCGATCCCCTTGACATTCAGCAGCTGATATAAGACAATGCAGATATAAGTGGTTGTAAATCCCAGCATAGGAGGAATTGAGCATGACCATCAAAGTAGCTGTGAACGGCGCTTTGGGCCGCATGGGTCAAACTGTCGTACGTGCCGTTCATGCCGAACCGGCACTGCAGCTGGTGGCTGCCGTAGATCTTAACGGTGACCACAGCGATATTGGTACCACTGCCGGTATTGGTCCCGTCCGTATTCCCGTCACCACCGATTTAGCAGACACCCTCCGCCAAACAAAACCTGATGTGGTGGTTGACTTTACCTCACCCTTTACCGTGATGCAGAATATTGCCACAGCCCTTTCGCTGCAGGTCCGGCCTGTGGTCGGCACCACCGGCATTACTGAAGCTGACATAGAAAAAATTAGAGAATGGTCAGCACAATATCAAACACCGGCCGTCATCGCCCCCAATTTTGCCATCGGTGCCGTCCTGATGATGCAGTTTGCTGCCCAGGCCGCTAAATTTTTGCCCGAGGCGGAAATTATTGAACTGCATCATGAACGTAAAATTGATGCCCCTTCCGGCACCGCCATTAAAACAGCAGAAATGATGCTGAAGGCCCGGGGACAAGCTTTACCCCGGCCGGTGGAAGAAATGGAAAAGATAGCCGGTGCCCGCGGCGGCAGCCTCGACGGCATTCATATACATAGTGTGCGTTTGCCGGGTCTTGTGGCACACCAGGAAGTTATTTTCGGCGGTCTCGGTCAAACCCTGACCATCCGTCATGACAGTTTTGACCGCACCTCCTTTATCCCCGGCGTGCTGCTCAGCATCAAAGAAGTAATGCAGCGGGAAGGCGTCATATATGGGCTGGAAAATATCCTCAATCTGTAAAGCAGTTCGCAATCCTGCCGGCTGTTCAGCCGGATAACGGCATTAAAAAAGCCTTCAGAGTCAGCTTGTGCTCTGAAGGCTTTCCTTTAAGTATCTGCAGATAAAACCAGCCTCTTTTCCAGCTTCTCAAAATAAAAGCTTACTAAGCGGTTGATTAAGGTTGCGATACGCTGCGGATCCTCTTCTTTGCGCATAATAATAAAAATTCCTTCCAGAAAACCATTGGCTAAGACATAAATTACTGTTTCATCAAGCTCGCTGGGTTGGTTAAAGATTGTCTTTTTAATACGCTGACAGAGCATCTGCAGCAGAACATCTTTAAAGTCGGCATACTTGGAGCCTTCACTTTTATCAATAATCACCAGCAGCTCGCGGCCGTAATCCAGGTAGACAGTCATGATACCATCGGCTATTTGCTGCGCAGCCGTTTGGACGTTAGTGCCGTCTGCCGCCTCTGCTTTAAGGACATTGGCAATTAAAGCTGAGACCTGTTCATGTACCCTACGTACAATTTCGGCAAAAATAGCTTCCTTACCGGCGAAGTAGCGGTAAATGTTGCTGGTAGAGATGCCGGCACCCTGAGCAATGCGCCGCATTTGTGCCCGGGCATAACCATGCTCGGCAAATTCGTCCAGCGCACTGCTTAATATTTTCGCTCTGATTTCCGGTTTTAAATACTGCATAGATAAAACTCCTGTTTTCCTCCCCTCATTTGCCGTAAAAACAGGCAAACACTGCTTTACAGGGAAGATATTTTCCCTTGCTTCCTACAGACACAGCAGTGAAAAATCAGGACTTCTTTTTACTCAGCTGGTTAACAATGGCTATACTGACTGCAAAGACGGCTGCATACCAGCTAATTGTTAACAACCTATCCTGCCGCCGGATCTGTTCCAGCCTGTCCCTTTTTTCTGCTGTGGTCAGCTGCCCTGCCACCTGTAAGTTGGCCGGGACGCGTACCAAACCGTTCCAGGAATATGTTTTCACCCATTCGATGCCTGTCCACCGGTCAAGATAGTGTTGTTTAATCGGCGTATAGGCAATTTGTTGATAACGAAAAACAAACCCCAGGATCAGTAAAACTAACACAAACACCAGCAGGAATAAACTGCTGCGCTGCCGCAACAACACCACCTCCACTTACTTCATTATACACAAGATCGGGAAGGGCTACAATTAGATTTTACCGCACTTGTCAAAATCTGTTTATTTATTTCTGCATAACAAGCTGCAGCCGTGGACAAACTACAGGCGTAGGGTTCGTAACGGCCGAGCCAAGATTGCTGCAGGGCTTGACGGTTCTGCAGCAGTCGGCCTAAGGTCGGCAGCGGGTCAGGTCGGTTCGCTGTCGGCCGGCGGGAAGATCCGCAGTCTTCTCTAAGGAGGGCTGCCGGTCGAGCTAAGATAGTCACAGCTGCTGAACATCCCTCTTGCGTAGTACAATATGTAGGAGCTGCCAACAACCTAAAGCGGTTAGTGGAGGATGGTAAGTAGGTGTGTCTGTCGAGCAAAGGTTGCCTGGGGTTGCAGCCGGACTGTTAAGTTGAGAAACTTAACTTCGCTGCTGGGATGTCAGTCAGCCGGCGCGCAGGTCGTTACGGGCTCTACTTTTTTTCAGCCACACTATACCGCTGCCCATGCCTGCCGCCAGGCATTTTTTTTATACTTATTTTGCAGTGCCGGCGTAAAGTTTTTGACCACGCGGCAAAAATTTTGCTATAATGAATTAACACTTGTTAAAACATGCACAATCATTACAGACAGATAAAATGCAGAAGCGGAGGAACTATATGAATAAGAGCCCCTATAACATGGCCGTTACCTTGGAGCTGGCCCGAAAAGCATTTGCCGCCAAAGATCCCCACACCATGGCCGAGCTTAGTGCCTGTCCCTATGATGAGGCTGCCAGCTGCTTTACCGTAGCTTATTTAGGACAAAACTATACCGTCAGCTATCCTGCCGGCCAGGTGAGCAGCGCCGCCGGCAAAGAAGCCGACTTGATCACTTCTATTCTGCTGCTGCATTATTTAAGCGGCGCCAGCGGTGTTGAAGCAGCAGACAGCTGGATTTCCTTTAAAGAGCTGCAGGGAGGCGCCATTTATATTGACCCCTTTCAAAAAAGAGCCATCAATCCTTTGGTCAAAGGCTTTGGCCGGAAGCCGGAAGCCTTCAGCAAAGCTGCTGAACTGTTAGGCGGCCAACGGGCAGCCTTTGGTGATCTTTCCTATCTCATTCCCGTGCTGCCGCGCATACCGCTCATCCTCATCCTGTGGCAGGGAGACGAAGAATTCCCGCCTAACGGCAATATTCTTTTTGACCGGTATGCCAACACCTATCTGCATACTGAAGATTATGCCCAATTAGCCAGTCAGACAGTTTATACTTTACTGAGAAACATGTAATTTTTTTCCGCCACCTTTCCCGGTCAGGGGACATATCCTGCCGGGTTAAAAGCTCGGTCAGCGCCAAAAAAACTGCCATTAGGCAGTTTTTTGTCTGCTGACTGTTTTTTATGTCTGTCTGCACCATACATATTTCATGGGACTTCGCACTTTCCCTGCGCTACAATAAACGGTGAAAGTGAGGAATCCCGATGTTTAAATGGTCTTCCCCCACGGCGGATGAAGAGCCTGTGCGCTCTAAGAAAATACTGCGGTGGCTGTTAATCTTTCTTCTCCTTAGTGCCCTGGCCGTGGGACTGTATCCATGGCTTGCCTTGCTGTCCCGACTGCCGCAATATCGTCAGTCTCTGATGCTTTGGAGGTTTTAAAATGCAGAAGCTTACTTTAAAGCAGCGTAAAGCACTTATACTGATGCTGCTGCTTTTGTGGCTGCTGCTCCTGGTGCAGGGGTGCTGCTCCCTTTACTCCTTCTTCTCCCGCTACCGGCTCTTCAAAGTAGCCAGCGGCAGTATGGAGCCGACCCTGCCCACCGGTGCAGTAATCGTTGTTGCCAAAAATAACGGCAGCCTTTACTCTCCCGGTGATATTATTACGTACAAGCAAAATGATCTTTATATTACACACCGCGTACTTGAAACCGGTTATCAAAACGGTTTTTACTACCGCACCCAGGGTGACGCAAATCAGGAGCCTGACGCAGGATTAGTTAAGCATCAGGCCGTTATCGGTCGGGTTATTTTGATTGCTCCCGGCTTCGTTGCCACTTTACAAAAGCTCTTTCGTGTCCGCAGCTTACTGCTGCTGCACGTGCTGTTTCTGGCCGCCCTTTATCTGAATAAACAGCGCAAAACGGCGGTCCGTCGACCGCTCCATAATTAAGGTTTAAGACACTCTTTCCCCGCTCCGCCACCCAGCCGGGTGGTTTTTTTTGTGCCACACCGGGCTCAAGCTTTATTTGATTTCCGCCTGCGGCACATTCTGACCGGTCAGCGCTTTATAGGACTGCTGCAGCAGCTGCACCGTTAAAGCAGGATTATGAATACCTAAACTGCCGTCACTGCTCACCAGCAGGTAGTTATAAGCAGCTTGGTACAGCTCATCAGGTACTTCCGCTAATTCTGTACCCTCCTGATCTTTAAACACTATTTTGCCGTGATCGCTGGCAAAGGAACCACCGGCTAATTCTGCCGTCACCGCTTCCTGCAGCAGGGTCAGCAGCCCTTCTACTTCTGTCTGAAAGCCTTCTTTATCGCCGTCACCGTCATAATCTCCCGCTGCCGGTAAATTTTCGTCTGTAATCTGCTGGTGACAGCGGGCGCAGGCAGCCTCCACATTGTCAAACTCAAAGCTGTGGGAAGCAAAACCCTCTGCCGTCTGCGTCAGATGGCAGTCAACACAGCTGTTTTCAAGCTTAACATGGGCGTCGGTATTCTTGTAGTCAAACCCTTCCAAACGCAGCCCGCCGCTGCCGCTAACCAGGTCGGCCTGACTGCTGTAGTGAGGTGCCGTCCGCTGCTCATCATCAAGCTTAGGGGCTTTGCGGGAGTTGTGGCAGAACATACATAAAGCGCCTGTCCCGCCCGCCACATTCTCCGCCGTCGGGATGTCCACCCGGCCTGCCGCCATCAGCTCTGCCCCCTGCCCGGTATGACAGGCACGACAATCAATACTGACAAAAAAGTCCCGCTCAATGGCCGCCACTTCCGTCTGATTTTCGGCAAAGGCCCCGCCGTCATGGCAGACGACGCAGCCGTCCCGCTGTGCCGGGGCTAACAAAATATTGCTGTGCGGCGATTCCGCCCACTGAGCAGTTAAAGCATTAATATCTAAGGCACCGGCCTGCTCTTTCCCGCCGCCTCCGGCAGCCGGGTTGCGCTTGTTATCCGCATCTTTACCGCAGCCGCATAAAAGCAGCATGGCGGACAGGATTAGCAAAGTTAGAACAAGCCCTGTTCTCTTGGTCACTGCTGCCACTCCTTTCCACTTACCTGTTTTTCATAGCTTTGCCAAGCATTTTTTTCATTATGTATCTTTCGGCAAAGATTTGCCGGCTAAGAAAAAAGGAACGGTCAAGACCATTCCTTCCGCTTAACTTTGCTGCCGGCGGCGCAGCAGGCTTAATGCCGACTGCAGTTCTTCTACCTTCAGCAGATAAATTAACACAAAATAGACAGCAGCCCCCAAAGCAATTAAGGCTCCAACTTCCAGGGCCTGCCGCAGAAAACTGCCGCCGCTTAAAAAGCGGGTTCCGTACCAGACCACCAGTCCCATGACAGCCGACGCCAAGCCTGTCTTCCACAAAGTCTGATAAAGTTTGCGGCCGCCAAAGGCACCGATTTTACGCCACATTAAATAGGTCATACCAACAGCCCCGATATAAATGGAAATGGCCGTACCCAGGGCGATACCGCCGTGCGCCAGCGGCTTCATCAGCAGCCAGTTGAGAATGGTATTAGTCAGCATCGTCACAAAGGTAAATAACATGGGCGTCACCGTATCTTTAACGGCATAAAAAGCACGGCTCATCAGCAGCATGATGCCCAGGGGCAGCAGGCCTAAACTGTAAAAAGCCAGGGCGAAAGCCGTACTCTGTGTGGCCGCGGCATCAAAGGCACCGCGCTCAAAGAGTAAACGGACAATGGGTACCCGCAGCACAATCAATCCCACCATAATGGGAAACATCAGGGTAATAATTAAGCCCATACCATGATGCAGTGTATACTTAAATTCAGCTGTTTTCTCTTCCACAAACAACTCTACTAAGGCCGGATACAAAACAGACAGCAGGGCGACCAGGACAATACTGCTGGGCAGCAAATAAATGCGGTTGGCATAATTCAGGGCGGCAATACTGCCGGTGGGCAGCAAAGAGCCAAAAACCCGGTCAATAATGCTCTTCAATTCTGTGGCCGCCGTGCCGATAATGACAGGCGGCAGTAAGACCAGCATTTTTTTAATCCCGGGATGGTGCCGCTGGAAGTGCAGCCGCTGAAAAATGCCGTGTTTGGCTACTGACGGTACCAGAATGAGAAACTGGCTGGCAAAGCCGGCCATGGTACCCCAGGCTAAACCGACTACTCCGTAGCGCCCGCCAAAGAAAAGAGCCGTTAGAATAATCAGCAGATTGCTGGGGTAAGCAGTAATGGCAGGAAAAAAGAAATTCTTTTTAACATGCAAAAGACCGCTGGCTAAACCGGTCAGCCCCATAAATAACAGCCCCGGCAGCATAATCCGCGCCATGACAATGGTCACTGCCTGCTGGGCGCCGCTGAAACCGGGCGCCAAGAGATCGACAATCCAGGGCGCTGCCAGGACTAAAAAAAAGCTGGTCACCGCTAAAATGCCGCCTAAGAGCACAAAGACGGTTTGCGCAAAAACATTTCCTTCTTCCGTGCGGTGATATTCGCCGTACACAGGAATAAACGCGGTTTTCACCGCGTCATTAACTGCTAAAAACAACATCATCGGTAGTGTTGACGCTACCACATAAGCATCAGTTTCTGCTGTTGTCCCAAAACGATAGGCAATGGCCGATTCCCGCAAAAAGCCTAACACACGTGAGACCACCAGTAAGACGGTAACCATGCCGGCAGATTTGATTAATGATTTCTGTTGTGACATCAGACTCTTCCTTCTCTCACTTTTTCTTTATTTAGCTTAAGTTTACAACCGGCGCAGGCTTCACGTCCACACCTTAAACTATAATTTATAAAATGCCCTGCTGGCGTTTCAATTAAACACATCGATGACTAAATAAGAGTTAAACAAAACAATAAAACCTGCCGCCACCACTCCCAGGGCAATGGGCCAAAAAGCATCACGCCGGGGGATGCGGAAAAAACGCGCTGCCACACAGGCAGTCCAGGCCCCTGTAGTCGGCAGGGGAATGGCAACAAATAAAAACAAGGCAAATTTGCCGTACTTTTGAAACATCGCTTCTTTTTTACTTACTTTATTAATCAGCATCCGGTAAACAGGAGCGGTCAGTTTATTCCGGGCTAAAAATTCTTCTAAACGCTCCAGCACCCATAACCAGGGATAGATAATCATGATATTACCGGCCAAACTGGCCATAAATGACTGCCACAGCGTCAGTCCCAGATACAGCCCTAAAGGGATGCCGCCCCTTAATTCTACCACCGGTAAAGCTGAAGTTACTAATACTTTTAGATATGTCACCTGCTTCTCCTCCAACTGGCTTAACATTATCAATTCGCTGCCTTTCCGCAAAATCCTGCAGCCATTAACTGCCCTCTGTGGGCTCAACAATTCTACCCTTATGAAAAAAGCTCCCTGTGGGAGCTTTTTAACGCACTACCTGAATCCAGGTGTTACCTAAGGTCAAATCCAGCTCGGTACCGTCAGCCAGCTTATAGACTGTCTGCCGGTCCTGCTTTTCCCAAGTTAAGTCATATTTTTGTCCGCCCTCATAGAGTACCGCCGTCCCGGAACCGTTAACATCAATATCGACCAAATCGGTTCCAGCCACATCTTCATGCCGGTTGGTACGCACGATAACGCGCGTGGCGCCGTACTGCAGTCCTGTTTCCCGATCGACATGGGCTTCCCCGTTAATAAAGCGCAGGTACTGCTCCTTCGCTGCCTCATATTTGTAGCTGACCACATTATTCCGGTTATAGCGCACTTCAAATTCTAAAGCCGCTTCCCCGGCCGGCAGTTCCTGGGGCAGAACTTTGCTGCTGATGGCGGTGGAGGTGCCCCGGGCTGTATACAGTTTAGTAATGTCTGTGTAGAGGTTATGGGGAGCCTTACGGCTGCTGTCACGCCAAAAATATTTTCCCTGCGTTACCTTCCGCAGCGGCAGCTGGGCAATCATTTTATCCGTGCGGTGTGAGGTGCCGGAAAAGGCAACTACGGCGCCATGTTCCATGGCCGTTTCGGCAAAATACGGGCGCAGACTGCGTACCGGCCCAATGATAAAGTTTTCCGCGAAGGGCTGATCATAAACTGCCAGAAAACGGGTAATGCCGCCTTCCACTAAAAACTCATACACCAGACGTGCCTGCTGCAGACCTGACTGCGGCCGCGCTGCCTGATGGTTATTAATCACCACACAAACAGGAGCAACAAACTCTACAGTCACCGTTTCCTCTGCCGGCGGCTGCTCCGGCGGGTCCTCTTCCTCAGCCGGTGTATTCCCTCCGCCGCAGCCTGCCGCTGTCCAGAGCAGCATCAAAGCCAGCAGCACCGCCAACAATCTTTTCATCATCATCGTCCCCCTTAAGAGTTGTCCATTTCTGCTAAGATATGCCTTATGCGGCAGATTAGTACTGTTATTTTGGTGCAACCCTTAGCTTCATTATAATATAAAGCGCTGCCCTTGTATATTTTTTAAAAGAAACCTGCGCCTAAGGCGGTGACGATGTTCTGCTGCTTAAATTTGGCGCTGGCCTGCGCCATGGTGAGGAAGGTAACCAGGAATACGGCGGCACTGCAGATGATGATTTCCCGCCAGGGCAGCACAAAGGTAAAGGTAAAGAGCTGACTAAAGGCATTAAACATCCAGACACTAATGAAGATGCTGAGGGGCAGACCGTACAGCAGCGCCTTTAGGCCGTAAAAGAGACTCTCAAAGCGAATAATCTTCTGCAGCCCCTGCGGCGTTAAGCCTACCGACTGCAGCATGGCAAATTCCCGGCGGCGCAGCGTAACATTGGTGCTGATGGTATTAAAAACATTGGTAACACCAATCAGCGTAATCAGCGCCACAAAACCGTATAAGAAGATGCCCATGACGGTGGTGGTCCGTTTCAGTTCGGCCTGCATTTGCGTCAGGTCATGGACGTCAAAGTCAGCCCCTGCTGCTGCCTGCAGCAGCTTTATTTTTTCGACCAAGGCACTGCTGTCGTGACTGCTGAGATGAAGGGAGGCCCGCCGCAGCTCCTGCTGACTTGCTGCTGACAGCCCCTCGCTGAGGGCCGCCATCACCTGCTCCGAGACGATTAACTTCAGGCCGCTGTCGGCAAAGCTGACACCCAGGGGCACTTTGTCACTGACGGCGCCAATCTGCAGCGCAAATGACACCGCTTGCTCAGCCTCAACTGACTGCTCGCTCAAGGTCAAAACGGTACCGGCTGTAACCTGCAGCGGCTGATAGGTTATTTTACCTTCCATTACATTTTTGTTGACTAAAACAGCCTTTAACTGCTGCCGGTCAGTATAATCGGCCGCTGCCAAACCCAGCTCCGTCAGGTAAGCGGCAAATTCCTCCTCGCCGACGGCGGTAATCTCCACCGGCAGCCGATACAATCCCTCAGGCGTAGGCGGGAAAAAGCCCTGGGGCAGCAGCTGCTTATGCACAAATTTACCCAGCTGCCCGGACGCCAGCTCCGTGCGGCTGTAAAGAGTACGCACCAC
>LSQX01399934.1_pt1 | contig 16600 bp, 12 predicted proteins | sample 654561 | NCBI WGS metagenome assembly LSQX01 (sample SAMN04489861, study PRJNA283612) | anaerobic digester metagenome | isolation source: 4 biogas reactors fed with cattle manure at either 37C or 55C with and... | place: Denmark: Kongens Lyngby | collected 2014 | reverse complement strand
GGATACGGGAGTCTGCTTGGTCTAGTGGGCTCGGAGATGTGTATAAGAGACAGTCTGGAACGCGCGCGCCATTTCTGACCACTTTTGCCCGTTTTCGGCCATTTTCACCCGCTTTTCGGCCTTTTCTGCACGTTTTTAGCCATTGCGGGCCATTTTCATTCCATTTTACCGCCACAGCAGCGGCGTCCCCGGCGTCCGTACTACTATCCGCTGATTTCGTGTTTTTTGTGCACGTTTTTGAAAAGGTATATTCATAACCAACTTGACATCAAAACAATACATGACCAAAACTACACCCCTACTTTTTCTCTTGGATGTTGATTTTGACCTTGTAAGTCCAATCTCCTTGGCGATCTCTGCGTCTCTGCGAGAGAAAACAGAACTTCAAAATCCACACCGACGAGGGCGGCGGCGCTCCCGTGCGGAATATTTTGTTTTAGGATCGGACAGCTCGGCGAGCTGTCCCTGCCAACATTCGCGTTCATTCGTGTCCATTCGCGGTTCAAATAATCTGAGAAAATCTGCGCAATCTGCGGACGAAATTTGGTTGCGGCTCTGCCGCGCTAGGTTTGTCCGTGCTCGTCCGCGTTCGTCCGTGTGGCTATTCCACCGTTTGTCGGCAGCTGCCCCCCCGCCCCTGCCACGGCGCGTCAGCGCCCCCCCCCCAATCGCCCAATCACGCATTCACGCAATCACGCAATTCCCCCCGCCCCCCCCCGCACCGCCCCGCTACGCGCGCGCTGCCGCCGTCGAACCGCGCACCACCAGCGATGTCGGCAGCAAATCGCTGCACTCCGTGATTTCCCCGCGAACCATCTGCAGCATGCGGTTGCACGACTCGATCCCCACCTGGTGCAGATCATGACGGATGGTTGACAACCCCGGGTTCACATAGGCGGCCAGTTGAATGTCATCCACGCCCATCACCGAAATATCTTCCGGCACCGGCCGGCGGTTGTCCGCCAGCCAGCGCATCGCGCCGATGGCCATGCGGTCGTTGGCCGCCATGATCGCGGTCAATTCCGGCAGCCGCGCCACCAGCTTGGCCGTGGCCGCATAGCCGCCGCGCTGGCTCCATTCCTCGCCGCCATCCACCCACACCACCTCGGCCGCGCCCTGGGTCATCTCCCCGCAGACCCGCAGAAATTCATCGCGGAACAACAGCCCCGTGTGCGTGTTCGTGCCGGCAATCAGCCCGATCTTGCGGTGGTTCAGGCCCATCAGATGCTCCGCCGCCAGCCGCGCCGACGCCGAATAATCCACGCTCACATAATTCAGCCGCTTGCCGGGAAAAATGTGGTTCACCAGCAAAAACTTGAAGGGGCTGGTCTCGAATATGTTCAGATAGTTCGCGTGAATGTCCGACGCGATAAACAGCATCCCGTCCGCGCGGCGCGTCGCCAGCAGCTTGGTATATTCCTGCGACTTGATGAACTGGTCCGTGGCAATATCCAGCAGAATCTTGTACCCCTGCGCCGCCGCCCGTTCATAAATCCCCGAAATCAGCTCCCCCAGATAAATATCCGAGAACACCCGCGTCAGGTTCGGCACCACCACGCTCAGCGTGCGGCTGGTCTTCGACGCCAACCCCCGCGCCGCGCTGTTCGGAAAATAATTGTACTTTTTCACCACCGCCATCACCTTGTCGCGGGTGGCCTGGCTGATCCGCTCGTGGTTGTTCAACACCAGCGAAACCGTACTCAGCGAAAAACCGCTTTCGCGGGCAATGTCCTTGATGGTAATGCGCTTCGATTTCATCTCTTTCACCTTCCTGACCTCTTCACCCGCGGAATCTTAGGCACTTTCACCCAACCCGCAAGTAAAATGTTGCCCGAGATTTACTAAAATCATGCCGGCTTTCCCGTCCCCCCCCCTCTTCGCAACGCGCCAAGCCCCGTAAAAAGCAAACGCGCGGGGCCGAAACTCCGCGCGCTGTTCTCGAAATGGCCGGCCGTCTTACTTGGCAGCCGCTTTCGGGTCCGTTGCCTTGCTCCTGGCCAGAGCCACCAGCGCGGCAAACCCCTCGGCGTCGTGAATCGCGATCTCCGAAAGCATCTTGCGGTTCAGTTCAACGCCGGCCTTGGTCAGGCCCTCGATGAACCGGCTGTAGGATATCTCGTGGCTGCGGCACGCCGCCGACAAACGCACAATCCACAACCCGCGGAAGTCGCCCTTCTTTTTCTTGCGGTGCGCGTAGCTCAGCGACATCGCCCGGTCCACCGCCTCGGTGGCCTGGCGGAACGTCCGGCTGCGATTCCCATAAAAACCCTTGGCCTGCGCCAAACGGCGGCGGCGACGCTGCCGGCGGGTGGGTGCATTGGTAATTCTTGACATGATTCTCTCCTAACTCTGAATGCGGTCGTTTCGATGCCGCAATTAGCTGCCCATGGCCGCCGAGAGCGACTTCGCGATTTTGCCCTGGGCCTGCACCGTCCGGCGCAACTGACGCCTGCGCTTGGGCGACTTGCTCGCCGCCAGGTGGCGATGCCCCGGCCGCTTGTGCAGCACTTTGCCCGTCGCCGTCTTCTTGAAGCGCTTGCTTACCGCCTTGCGCGTCTTCTGCTTCACTTTGGTTGTCGTTGCCATAATTCGTTATCCCTTGCCAAGAACCCCGGCGCGCGGCCACAAAGTCGGCCCGGTCCTTCCTGAATTTTCAAATGAATGGCCGCTTATACTCGATTTGCCACCCGGCGTCCAGCAGAACTATTCTTTTTTTTCCGCCTCCGCCTCGCTGCCCCCCCCCGCGCCCTTGGCGGCCTGGCGCGCCTTGGGGTTGGCATTCAGAATCATCTGCAGGTTGCGGCCCACCTGATTGGGCGCCTGTTCCACAATGCCCTCCTCGCGCACATCCGTCAGCACCCGGTTCATCAGCTCAAAGCCGCGATCGCGGTGCGCGTGCTCGCGCCCCCGGAAAAACAACGCCACCCGCACGCGGTAACCCTCCTGCAAAAAGCCCTTCAGACGCCTCAGTTTCACATCATAGTCGTGCTCGTCCACGCTGGGATGAAACTGAACCTCCTTGACCTTGGTGGCGCTGGCGCGGCGACGCTGCTGCTTTTCCTTCTTGCTCTGGTCATAGCGGAACTTGCCGTAATCCATAATCCGGCACACCGGCGGACGCGCCGTCGGCGAAATCTCGACCAGGTCCAGCCCGGCGTCACGCGCCCGGGCCTGGGCCTCCGGAGTGGGCACCACCCCCAATTGCTCGCCGTCCGCGCCAATCAGGCGCACTTCTGGCACACGGATGCGCTGGTTGATGCGCGTTCCAAATTCTCTTCGTCGCGGGTCTCGGCGGTTATACGGTGCTTGTATGGCAGTCTCCTTGGTTGCCGGGGAGGACACGGCCGCCCCGTTGGGTTTGTCTAAGCCAGCTCCACGCGCCGCTCGGCATTCATCAGCTCGATCAACGCCTCCGGCGTCATGACGCCCTGGTCCCCAGCCACCCGGCTGCGGACCGAAATGGTTCCGTTCTCCACTTCCCGTCCGCCCATGATGAGCATATAGGGAACCTTCTGCAATTGCGCGTCGCGGATCTTCGCGCCCATCTTCTCGGGGCGCGCGTCCACCGTCACGCGGAAATCGTGGGCGCGCAGCTTCGCAGCCATCGCCTCGGCCGCCGCCGTCTGCTTGTCCGTCACCGGAATCAGCGTCGCCTGCACCGGCGCCAGCCACAGCGGGAACGCCCCGGCGTAGTGCTCGATCAAAATGCCCAGGAATCGCTCCAGGCTGCCCAGCAGCGCGCGGTGCACCATATAGGGCCGGTGCATCTGACCATCCGCGCCCACATACAACATGTCAAAGCGCTCGGGCTCATTAAAATCAAACTGGATCGTGCTCATCTGCCACGAGCGTCCGATCGCGTCGCGCGTCTTGAAATCAATCTTCGGGCCGTAAAACGCGCCGCCGCCCTCGTCCATTTCATAGGCGATGCCCTCGGCCTCGAGCGCCGCCTCGAGCGACCGCTGCGCAATCTCCCACTGCGCCGGATCCCCCACCGCCTTCTCCGGGCGCGTCGCCAGATAGGCCGTAATCTCCTCAAAACCGAATGCCCGCCAGATGGCGATGGCAAAGCGCACGCACTCGCGCACCTCGCCCTCCACCTGCTCCTCCGTGCAATAGATATGCGCGTCGTCCTGGGTGAACCCGCGCACCCGCATCAGCCCGTGCAGCACCCCTGCGCGCTCATAGCGGTACACCGTGCCCAGCTCCGCCCAGCGCAGCGGCAGCTCCCGGTACGACCGCTTGCGGTTCTTGTAAATCTGAATGTGGAACGGGCAATTCATCGGCTTGATGTAATAGCGCTGCTCGTCAATGTCCATCGGCGCGTACATATTCTCGCTGTAGAAATCCAGATGCCCCGACGTCTCCCATAGTCCCGCGCGCCCCACGTGCGGCGTATAGAGCATCTCATAGCCCGCCCGGTAATGCTCCCGCCGCCAGAAATCCTCGATCACCGACCGGATCCGCGCGCCCTTCGGGTGCCAATGCACCAGCCCCGGCCCCACGCTCTCCTGAATGCTGAACAGGTCCAGCTCGCGCCCCAGCACCCGGTGGTCGCGGCGCTTCGCCTCCTCCAGCATCCGCAGATGCGCGTCCAGGTCCTCCTGCGACAAAAACGCGGTACCGTACACCCGCTGCATCATTTGGTTCTTCTCGTCGCCGCGAAAATACGCCCCCGCCACGCTCAGCAACTTATACGCCTTAATCTCCCCGGTACGCTCCAGATGCGGCCCCCGGCACAAATCCGTAAAATCCCCACTCGAATACAAACTGATCAGCTCCCCCTCCGGAATATCCGCCAGCCGCTCCAGCTTGTACGACTGCCCCCGCCCCCGCATCAGCTCGAGCACCTCCGCGCGCGACTTCTCCTCGCGCACAAACGGATGATCCTCCGCGATGATCTTCGCCATCTCCGCCTCGATCGCCGCAAAGTCCGCCTCCGTCAGCCGGTGTTCGAGGTCAAAGTCGTAATAGAACCCATCCTCCGTATCCGGCCCGATATCAAACAGGGCGTCCGGCCACAATCGTTGCACGGCCGACGCCATCACATGCGCCGCGCTGTGGCGCATCGTCTCCAAACCCGTTTTATCCGCTTGCATATTGTGTATAGGCAATCCTTCCCAACAAAGACCGCAAGCTACCCCCTTCCCCCCGCCTTGTCAATGAACTCCCGCGAAATGAACTCCCGCCCCCCCGCCCGGCGTCTCCCCCGTGCCCCCGTCCGACCCGTCCGCCTGTTCAGGCGCTCTTCCCCCCCCGTGCCCGTCCGCCGCGTGCCTCTGGCCCCTTCCAACTTTTTGCCTGTCAGACGGTTTTGGGCTTGTTGGGGGGTGTGGGCGGCGGGTAGGATGGCGGCTATTCCAAGTCGGCGGGACGACCGCCCGCCGCAGGCAAGGAGTGTGGTTGTGGCCAGATGGATGTTACGGTTGGGACTGGCGCTGGGAGCCGCCGGATGGCTGGCCGGCGGCGCGGCTTCCGCGCAGGACGCCAGATATTTTCAAGGAACCAGAAGCTCGGCGAATGTATATGTCGCCCCGGTGGCATCGAGCATCCAAAAGGTGGCGGTGATGCCCTTCAAGGCGCCGACCGAGCTGATCGGGTCGTCGGTGTCGGATATTTTCGTGACGGAAATGCTGCGCGCGCGGCGCTATACGCTGGTCGAGCGCGGACAGATCGCCCAGGTGCTGGGCGAGACGGAGTTCGCCCTGGCCGGGCTGACCGATTCCGCGGCCATCGCCGCGGGCCGCATGCTGGGCGCGGACGGCGTGATCCTGGGCACGGTGGATGAATACGGCACGGTGGCCCACCGCGGGCGCTCCTATCCCGTGGTGGGGGCGTCCATCCGCCTGATTGACTGCGACAGCGGCCAGGTGATGTGGAGCGTGGGCCACGCGCGGCGGGCGGACTCGCCGGTGGACACCCTGTCGGGACACGCGCGCAAGGTGGTGCACGAGATGGTGGCCGCCGTGGTCCAGAACTGGAGGGTGCAGCGCGTGGTGGCCTCGGATCGCCGGTCCTCGAGCGTCCCCCGCGACAACCCGGACGACCCCGTCGGCTTTTCCGGCCCGGTGGTGATGACCGAGGCCATGCCCCCGCCGCAGCCCGAGGGACTGACCACCGACGACTTCGGCCTGCGCGCGGTCACCCTGCGCTGGCCGCCCCCGGCCGACCGCTCCCTGAGCTATCGCGTCGAGCGGGCCGAAGGGCCGGACGGCCCCTTTGCGCCCCTGGCCACCGTGGCGGCCACCCGCGGCGCCTACACCGACGCCGGCTCGCGCGGCGTCCCCCTGAGCGACGCCACCGCCTATTATTACCGCCTGGTGGCCCTCGACCGCATGCGGGCGGAGAGCGACCCCTCCGCCGTCGCGGAAAGCCTGACCGCGCCGCCGCCGGACCCGCCCGAAAACGTGGCAACCGAGGCCCCCGCCGGCCGCATGGCCCGGCTGACCTGGGATCCCGCCGCCGCCGAGGGCGTCACCAGCTACATCGTCGAACGGGCCGACGCCAAGGATGGCGATTTCATCCGGGCGGGCACAGTCGCCGCCGCCCGCTTCGAGGAAGGCGGCACCACCTCCTCGCCCCTCGCCGACTCCACGCCCTACTGGTACCGCGTGCGCTCCGTCAACCGCGTCGGCTCCGCGGGCGAGCCGTCGGCGCCGGTGCGCCTGACCACCCGCCCCCCGCCCGCGCCGCCCGCCGGGCTGCGCGCCACCAGCCGCGAGGTGCGCTGCGTGCCGCTCGAGTGGCCGCCCCACCCCGACAACGACATCGCCCGCTATGACATCTACCGCGCCGACTCGCCGGACGGCCCCTTCGCCCGGCTCACCAGCGTCCACGGACGCGACACCACCTCCTGGCTGGACGGCGGCCGCGATCCGGGCAACCTCGGCGACGCGCGCAAATACGTCTACTTCATCCGCGCCATCAACACCGTGGGCTCCGAGAGCGGCGACTCGAAAACCGTCGCCGCCGCCACCCGCCCCCTCCCGCCGTCGGTGGCCGGCCTGGCGGCGGCCACCGGCCTGCCGCGCCGCGTCGAGCTCACCTGGACGCCCTCGCCCGACGACAAGGTGGTGGCCTATGAAATCGAGCGCGCCGAGGCCGGCGAACCCTTCGCGGCCATCGCCCGGCTGGAAGACCGCGAACGCTCCGCCTACGAGGACACCGGCGGCACCGCCCGGCGTCCCGCCCCCCGGCCCTCCCTGCGCGACGGCACACCCTATGCCTACCGCATCCGCGCGCTCAACACCGCCAGCGCCGCCTCCGACTGGTGCAAGCCCGCAACGGCCGTCACCAAGGTCGTGCCCCGCGCCCCGGCGGGGCTGCGGACCTCGAGCGGCAAGGCGCGCGTGATCGGCCTGGTCTGGCAGGCCAATCCCGAGGCCGACATCGCCCATTACATCGTCCAGATGTCCGTCGCCCCCGACCGCGGCTTTGTCGAAGCCGGCCGCGTCGAGGCCGACGCCCTCCGCGGCCTCAAGCAAGACGGCCTGCCGCCCGGCCTCACCCGCTATTACCGCATCAAGGCCGTGGACGCCGACGGCCTCGAGAGCGAGTGGTCCGCGGTGCTCGCCGGCGCGACCAAGCCCCAGCCCGCCCCCCCCGCCCGGCTCGCGGTCGAGTGGACCGGCGACTCCGCGCGCCTGACCTGGGAGCCCCCGCCGCAAAGCGACATCGCCGCCTACCGCATCTTCAGCAAGCGGCTCATGGGCCAGGACGAAATCGCCACGGTCAAAAAAGCGGAATATGTCTTCCCCGCCGACGCCCTCGCCAAAAAGCTGGTCATCCTGGTCGTCGCCATAGATCGCGACGACCTCGAAAGCGCCCCCTCCGCCCCCCTCGAAATCCGCAAACCCCGATAAGCCCCCCCGGTTTCCGCCCCCCCCGCGCGGGCTTCGGCGACCTGTTTTTCCCGCGCGCCACGACGAAAAACCGGACGGCGCGGCGCGAGTTTTCCATGCTGTGGAAAACTATTTTCCATAGCGTGGAAAAGCTCCGTGGCGCGGGCGCGGAGCGGTCAGAACAAGCCGCTAAAAAAATAGTGAAAGTTTTGTCGTTTTTTAGTGTACCGGAGCTTTCCATATACTAAACTGTTCATGGACAAGCGCACGATGAAGGAGGTGCTCCATGAAGAGATTAGGCGTGTGTTTCCTGGTGTGGTTGGTGGTTGGGTTGGGCGCGGGATGGGCGGATGAGGCGAGTCATCGGCAGGCGGTCGAGGCGCTGTTCGATCAATTGGGCATGGAGGCGGTGATGAATGCCACGGTGTCGCAAATGGCGGCGGCAATCACGGGCGCGGTTCCGGAAGACATGGGCTATCACGATGTGGTGGATGCCTTCGTGAAAAAGCATGTGGGCTGGACGGAGCTGAAACCGGCGGTGGTGGATGTCTATATGAGGTCGTTGAGCGAAGCGGAGATTGGCGCGCTGAGCGAGTTCTACCAAACCGATGTCGGCCAAAAGTTGGTGGCGGTGTCGCCGGCGATGAGCCAGGAGATTTCGGTCCTGGTGCATGGACGCTTGGTGGCGAACCAGGGGGATTTGATCCAAATGATGATGGATGCGGATTTTCTCTCGTTCCAGCAGTTTTTGGGCGCCGTGGGGACGCCGGCAGACGCGCCGCAGCCACGCTGATTGGAGGGCATCATGAAAGATCAGCGAAGGATGACGCGCCGTTGGCGAGCGTGGCGGATGCTGGCCGTGGCGCTCGTGGCGGGGCTGGCGCTGGCCCACAGCGCGGGGGCGTGGACGGACGACATGCGCGGCGCGATTCAGGAGGTGGCCGGCGGAAAGCCGTCGCAGGGGGCGCTGCGCGAAACCTTTGCCAACAACGACACGGTGAACCGGATGGCGTTGCGCGGGACGCAAAACGGCGGCATTTCGTCGGAGGCGTATGTCGCGAATCAGAACGCGTTTCGTGAAATCAACTCGCGGTTGTTGCGCGAGGCGGCGCAGCAGTGCGGGCTCGAGGTGGACGTGGGGCCCCAACGCTCGAATCCGCTGGCGGGAACCGATACGGATGTCAATTTCCGCACGCGCGACGGGAAGTCGCCCACCCTCGAACAGTGGCGGAAGCTGACCGAGGCGTATAACAACCAGGTGAACGACTTTCTGGGACGGCCTCGGGGCACGCCCGTGCGCACCAATACGGATATTATGCCGGACCCGCGCACGACATCGCCCGCGGAGTTTCAGCGGATTACGCGCGCCATCAATGAGTCGGGCGGCACGGCCTATACGGACCCGGCGGCGGCGCGGGTCGAGATGGCCATGGCGAATAAAGGGCCGCTGCCGGTCAATGAGGTGGGCAGCTATGTCAATGAACTCAACGGGCTGGCGCGCAAACATTTTAACGCGGCGAGCAAGGTGACGGCGGAGGCGAATGCGCTGTCGCGCGCGCTGGGCGAGTCGCATCCGCAGGTGCAGAATTTGCGCGCGGAGGCGCAGTTGCTCAATTCGCAGGGCGCGAAGTATGTGAACAAAATCAACGAGGCGGGCACGATGATCCGCCAGCAGGCGGGGGCGCGTGCGCCGAGTACGACGGAACCGTCGTCCACGGCCTTGACGGAGGCGTTGCGCACGCAGCGCGGCGCCGAAACCATTGCCCATGCCGAGCGCATCGGGCCGCTGGCGAATAACGCGCTGAACAATGCCACCCAAAACACCATTCGCGATTTGGCGCGGCTGGGCACGGCGAATGCCGAGGCGGCGCCCGCGTGCCATCAGGCCATTGCCGACACGCTGCGCGAGTTGCCGCCCGCCCAGCGCGGCCAGGCGATGGAGATGATTCAGCGCAATCACGGCGCGCAAATGGCGCGGGAGGTCGCGAAGGCCGCGCAGGGGCCGACGGCGGGCGCGCGCGTGATGGACGGCGCGGGACGCGTGATGCGCGTGGTGGGGCCGGGCCTGATGATTTGGGACGGGTATCAACGGATTTCCAACGTGATGGAGGCGAAAGAGGGCGAAGAGCGCGCCCATGCCGCCGGGGTGGCCGCGGGCGGATTCCTGGGCGGCTTGGGCGGCGCGACCGCCGTGGGCTTGGGCGCGGTGGCGATTCTGGGCGCGCCGGTGACGGCGGTCGGCGCGGCGGCGGTGATTGGCGTGGGGCTGGTGGCGGGCGCGGTGGGCTATGGCGTGGGCGACTACGCGGGGTCGTCGCTGGCGGGATGGGCGCTGGCGGATGTTCGCCCCCAAGACCAAAGCGTGTATGACGCGAAGGCCGCCGCCAGCTTGCTCGGGGGCAGCCGCGACATTTTTGGGCAAATGAAGGCGGCGGGCATTGCCGATGACGTCGCGCAGAGCGCGGCCGATGCCTATAAGAGAGGAGACATCGCCACCTTCCGCACGATTTTGTCGCAATGCCGCCAGGATTTGGTGAAAGACCTGAAGAAACAATATGCGAATGTAAAGCTGAACAGCCCTTCAGATTTGTCGCAAACGGATTTGGAAAAACTGCTGAATTGTCTATGCCGCGCGTCGCTGGGCGCGAATCCATGGGTGTATCAAGCCTACCATCCGGAGCCGGGCGGCGACTCGCCCCACTGCGAAAATCTGGGCAACGGCCCCTGCCTGGCGTCGGGGTTCGGTTGCTGGCGCAGCTACATCCAGTGGAACAATCCGGGCATTGCCGATTGCCTCGCCGCGTTCAACGTGCCCGCCGGCTACCGCCGGGAGATGGACCGCATCTATCAAAAGCCGTTTGAGAAGCCGGTGGAGCTCGAGGTGACGGTCTCGCCAACGGAGTTTTGTCCGGGCGACACACTGACGATTGAGGCGCGCGCAACGGGCGGACGCGGAAACATCCAGTATCGCTATCAAGTGGGGAGTTTCCTGACGTATGGCGACACGGCGGATGTCTCGTCGAGGGATCCAAGCGTGCTCGGGCCCACCAGCTCCGGTCGCGTGACGCTCGTCGCGCCGGAAGCGCGTTGGGGCACCTATGATGGCGTGCCCATATATGAGCGCGGCTATGAGAGCTATCACACGCACATTACGGTTTGGGCGCAGGGCACGACCTGGGATGACCAACGCTTCGAGGAAGTGCCCGCTGTCGTGCACAAGCGCCTCTCGGTGCGCATGCGCTCCGTGCGAGAATGCCGCGAGCTCCATCCGCCTGCCGCGCCTGAAAAGAAGGCGGCGGCCAAAGCGCCCGGCGCGGCGGTAACGCAAACGCCAGCACAACCGCCGCCGCCGCCCACCGCGCCGCCGCCGGTGCAGCGCGGTGCCAAGGAGTGGTCGTTCCGCCCCACCACGGGATCCACTCCGCCGCCGGGCGCCTCCGACGGCAGCGCCCCGCCAGCCACCAAGTCAGCGCCGGAGAAAACCAAGCCTGCCGCGCAAAAAGACACGAAAAAACCGGCGGCCAAAAAATCATCCTGGCCCGCCGCGCCGCCCGACGAACCCGAAACACCCGAGCCGCCGCCCGACGACCCCGACTGCTGGGTCGCCATCACCGGCTATGGCACCTTCGACGAGGGCAACACCTTCATCGGTCGCGCGCGCGAGGGACGCCGCGTCGCCATCTCCGTCGTGAGCGACACCGATTCCGCCGAGGCCGAAGGCGTCGGCGAAGTGTCCGTTTCCTTGCGCTATGTCGCGGGCGATCACCGCATCACCGTGCAAGACCTCGACCAGCCCGAGTGCATGAGCCAGGAAACCCTGCACGTGCCGCTCGTCGAGGAACCCGCCGGGGAAGACGAGCCGGCGACGGATCGCGACTGCCACGAATGCCTTTCCATCGGCGGCTCCACGCAGCAGGCCGCCAGCTCGCTCACGCTGGCCGATGGCACCTCCGAAAGCACCTTGAGCGTCAGCCAGACCTACTACGTCGAAGGCTGCCCGGGCGACCGCGTGCGCATCAGCGTGAAAGGCTCCGACGGCTGGTCCGATTCCGCCGAAGCCGTTGACGCCCCCGCCGCCGTCACGCGCACCTTCACCACCGAAAGCGGCGTGGATACCGTCACCGCGGAAAACCTCAGCATCCGCGATTGCTCGCTCACGTTCGAGCGCCCCTTCGGTCCGCCGCAAACCGACTTGCGCGGGGCCGAAGCCCCCGCCAGCGATGATGCCATCACCGGCTCCGGCACCCGCGTGCTCGAAAGCGTGGTGGGCAGCAAAGCCGCCCGCGCCGATCAGCGAACCGACGCCGGCATGGCGGGCATGGACCTCCAACGGGAAATGCAGCGGGCCTCGACCAGCGGCGACCAGCAGGCGCGCGCCGCTCAACAGACGGTGGACGCCGCCGGACAAGCCGCGCACGCCACCCGCGAGGAGTCCCAGCGCCGCATCAAGGCCGAGGACGCCCAGGCCGCCCAAGTCATGTCCACCGCCATCATGGAGGGCATCGGCTCCGGCCTGGCCGCGGGGGGCGCACGGCTAGGCGCCGGCATCGGCGAACGCGCCGCGGGCGAAATCTTCGACCACAAATCGAAAAAGGAGGAGCCCGCCCCCGCCGCCACCCCAGCCAAATCCGCGGGAAGCACCGCGCCATCCGGCGGCGCGCCCTCCAAACCCAAACCCTCGGCATCCTCCGCCAAGTCCGACTCCGGCAAACCGCAAACCCAGACCAAATCCAAACCCCAGGAGTCAACCTGCGGCGACGCCCCTGCCGCCGAACCGGTCATCCGCGCGGACGCGCTATGCCCCATCTGCGGCGAGATGTACAACCCGAACCAGCCGCACCAGTGCGCCGGCGCCCCCAAACCCGCGACGGTGCAAACCCTCGCCTGCGAGGTCTGCGGCAAGACGCCCGCCACCACCCTCACCACGGTCACGGGGGGCAGCATGACCCTGTGCAGCTCCTGCCAGGCCCACCACCGCTGTCCCCGCTGCGGCAAAATCACACCGGAACTCACCGGTGGCAGCTTCGCCTACGGCTACACCCTGCCCGACGGCTCGACGACCAACCGCTGGGCCAGCATCAGCGGCGTCTGCCCCGCATGCCTGCGCAAGTGGAAACAGGAGCAGGGCGTAGGCCAGTAACACGATGAATCAAAACTCAAAAAGGAAACACCCCATGAGAACCAGCCATATTGTCGCCAGCCTGCTCCTCGTCGCCGGCCTGGTCGCCGGCTGCCAAACCAGCCGCCCCGGCAAAGGCGCGCCTCCCCGGCCGGAACCGCTCGCGCAGCCGGAACGCGCCGCCATGCAAACCCGGGTCTTCCCCATCTCCGAGGGCGTCCTGTTCTCCGCCACCATCGCCGTCCTGCAAGACCTCGAATGGAAACTCGACACCGTGGACCGCGCCGCCGGACTCATCCGCGCCTCGAACCTCCGCCGGCTCGAACCCCTCGGCCCGCGCGAAGAAACCATCGCCAGCTTCGAGTGGCGGCGCAAGGCCATCAAGGGCCGCGCCTCCGAAAAAGACCAATGGACCCGCTGGGATTCCATGGTCATCCACATCGAAAAATGGCCCAACCGGCAGTCCCGCGCCCGCATCATCCTCTCGCGCAACGGCAGCCTGCCCGCCATGTCCTATCCCGCGCGCATCGAGCGCCGCGATGTCATCATCAACGCCCCCGCCAAAGAGGAAGCCGTCGAGCTCCTCCTGCCCGAAGTATATGATGTCCTTTTCAAACAAATCGAACAGGCCGTGCTGGACCGCACGGGGATCGAATAACCCGGAGCCGCCATGAAAACTGAACACACCCGCCTCATCCTTGCCACCTGCCTCATCGCCGTTGCCCTTTGCGGATGCGCCTCGCCGTCCGGCAAATACTTCAAGGACGTCACCTCCCCCGGCAATGTCTATGTCCTGCCCGGCCACGGCAAAATCCGCAAAGTCGCCGTCATGCCCTTCCGCGCCCAAACCGAACTCATCGGCAGCTCGGTCTCGGACATGATGGTCACCGAACTGCTCCGCTGCGAGCGCTATACCCTCGTCGAGCGCGGCCAGATGGCCCAGGTCCTCAACGAGTCCGAACTCGCCCTCGCCGGCCTCTCCACCACCAAGGCCGTCGAAATCGGCAACATGCTCGGCGCCGACGGCGTGGTCATCGGCACCGTGGACGAATACGGCACGATCGCCCAGCGCGGGCGTTCCTATCCCGTAGTCGGCGTCTCCGTGCGCCTGATTGACTGCTCCACCAGCCGCGTCGTCTGGAGCGTGGACATGGCCCAGCGCGCCCCCCGTGCCGATGTCACCCTGGCCCAGCACGCCCGCAAAGTCGTCCACGACATGGCCGGAACCCTTTATGCCGAACTGCGCCGCACCCGCTAACCCCCGGAGCTTGCCATGAAACGCACCCTGTCCACCCTGACCCTCGCCGCCCTCTTCGCCGGCGGACTCGCCGCCTGTCAAACCACCCAGGCCCCCCCCTACACCCCGCCCCCCCGCGCCTCGGCTCAGCAGGCTCCCGCCCAGCGCGCCCCCGCCCGCAAACCCGCCCCCCGCCCCGTCCGCTCCACCGCCCAAATGCCGCGCGTCATGATCCTCGTGGACGAGCAAAGCCTCGGCACCATCCCCACCGCCGAAGTCGAATCCATGGCCATCCGCATGCTCCTCGAGCGCGGCGTGCAGGTGGTGGATCAGGACATGATCCAGTCCAACCTCGCCAAAGGCCAGGAACTCCTCAAGATGGCCGGCGACAACCGCGGCGCCGCCGCCCTCGGCCTCCAGTTCGGCGCCGATGTCGTCCTCATTGGCGAGGTGGTCGCCAAACCCTCCGCCCGCCGCATCTCCGACTCCAACCTGCGCTCCTATCAGGCCGTCGCCACCCTCCGCGCCGTCCGCACCGACAACTCCGTCACCATGGCCTCCGCCTCCGAGGACGCCACCACCATCGGCCTCGACGATGTCGTCGGCAGCGCCAAGGCCATCCGCGCCGCCGGCCAGAAATCCCTCGACCAGCTCATCCCCGCCATGCTCCAGTCCTGGGTCCGCTCCGGCAGCCAATCCGCCCCGCGGCTGCTCCATGTCACCCTCCATGTCGGCGGCGTGGACCAGCTCTGGAAACTCAAGGCCGTCCGCGAACAGCTCAAGGGCATGACCGGCGAGGCCACCGGCGTGGTCCAGCGCTCCTACACCTCCGGAGCCGCCACCTTCGAGCTCGATTCCCTCGTCCCCATCGAGGAACTCGCCGAAGCCATCGTCCTCAATCCGCCTGCCGATATCCGCTTCCAGGTTCTCGACATCGGCGGCACCAGCATCCACCTCAAAATCATCAGCCGTTGACCCCCGCCCGTCCCCGGAGAGCCCCGCCATGAAAACAGCCCGCCCGCCCCTCGCGCTCGCCCTCGGCGTCGCCTGCCTGCTACTCCTCCCGCTGTCCGCCCGCGCCGACGCCCCCCCCGCCGAAATCCTCACCGCCAACTACCTCCGCTATCTCCTCTTCAACCATGTTCAGGTTCAGGGGCAGCAACTGGTGGATGACGCCCCCGCCCTCCACCAGCCCGGCCTCCAAACCCGGCTCGACCACTGGCTCGACGCCTATCAGAACACCATCCGCGACCACCTCGAAACCCGCTTCCCCGGCGACGCCCGCAACCAATTCGAGGAATATATCCACTGCTTCACCCGGGCCGAACAGGACAACGACCTCGCCTACCTCGAACAGCTCGCCGACGCCGTCGGCTGGCCCGGCCCCGCCGCCGAAGGCTACGGCGCCTTCCGCCGCTGGGGCATAGACCGCTGGGTGGCCGGCGACATGCAAAACGGCGTGGACTTCCTCGCCACCCTCAGCCGCACCATAGACCACCTCGAAGACACCCCCGCCCCCTCCGACGAGTCCGCCCGGCCTTCTCAGCCCGCACAGCCCGCCCCCCCGCCGCGCCCCGCCAACCCCCTGCGCGACGCCGAAGCCGAGCCCGCCCCCTTCGAAGCCACCGACGCCCCGGCAGGCGCCCCCCTCCAGCAGTTCTCCGCCATGCGTGAGCAGCGCCGCCAAAAAGCCCTCGAAGACGCCCACGCCGGCATGGCCCAGATCGCCGCCGAACGCGACGCCTGGGAGCAGGAATACGCCGCCAACAAGGAAGCCAAGGCTCAGGCCGAAGCCCAGGCCATGCAGGCCCAGGCCGCCCGCCTCGCCGCCACCGACGAAGAAGCCCTCGAACAGCGCAAAAACTCCTTCCGCTCCCGCGCCATCAACGTCGTCGCCGGCGTGGCCTCCAGCACCGTGGGCGCCTTCACCGGCGCCATCGCCGGACGCGCCGCCGACGAAGCCGTCCACTCCATCTTCGACCGCAAGTAACTCGCCATATCCTGCCGACCCGCGGCAAGTCGCAATATGTTCATCCAAGTGGATCAATGATTCAGGCTGGCCCTGGTAACCATTCCCGCCCGGCAAACGACTACCAAGGCAAAGACCCAAACCAGGAGATTCAAAATGAAGTTCAGCCCAACCAGCAAAATGCTCGCCACGGTCCTCGCCCTGGCCTTGGCCCTGCCCCTGACCGCGCAGGCCCGCTCCCGCTCACGGGATGTCCTGACCGGTGCCCTCTTCGGCGTGTTCGCCGGTGCGGCGCTGGCTTCGGCCTCCGACGGCGGCTGCGTCTACATCGCCCCTCCCCCTCCTCCTCCCCCCCCGCCCCCCGTCGTGGTCTATCACCACGGCTACTACCCCCCGCCCGTCACCTATTATGGCCCTGTCTCTTATACACATCT
>LSQX01006385.1_pt1 | contig 16601 bp, 7 predicted proteins | sample 654561 | NCBI WGS metagenome assembly LSQX01 (sample SAMN04489861, study PRJNA283612) | anaerobic digester metagenome | isolation source: 4 biogas reactors fed with cattle manure at either 37C or 55C with and... | place: Denmark: Kongens Lyngby | collected 2014 | reverse complement strand
TATTCATATTTATCGTTTTTTTAGGTCAAAAAAATTCAATAATTTAGAAATTAAAATTTTACATCAAAAATATGATATTTAAATCTTTTAAACAAATATTTGCAGCCTTATCATTAATCCTCCTTTTGCAATTTCTTTGCCTTCAAAAAGCAGAAAGCAAGCAGATCATTGTTAAATACAAAAATAGCAATCAAGCTCAAAGAATCATCTCCTTTGAAGGAAGCTCCTTTTCTCAAAAACCTTTATTTCAAAATATTTTTGACACTTATAAAAAAGACAATAAAAATCTTTCAAGCGTCCAACAAAATAGCATTAATCAACTATCAAAATATTATATTCTAAATTTTTCTGAAAGCCTTAATATTGATAGCGCTTTAACAATTCTTCAAAGCGATGCCTCCATCGAATCAGCAGAAATTAATCATACATTCAAAGTAAATAAATTAGATTTTAGCGAGCCAAACGATGAGTTTTTTGATAAGCAATGGGGACTTAAAGCAGTAAATTGCATAGAAGCTTGGAAAAGAGCAAGCGGCTTGGGGGTTAAAGTCGGCGTGGTGGATACTGGAATTGATTACTTGCACCCTGATTTACGCGAACAGCTTTGGATAAACAGCAAAGAAGATTTGAATGGAAACGGCCAGTTCGATGATTGGGATTATCGCGAGCTGAGAAATGGAGTGAGCGGCGATTTAAATGGAATTGACGATGACGGAAATGGGATAGTTGATGATGTAATTGGCTATGACTTTGTTGATATTAAAAGCGCGAGCGTTGGCGATTATTATGAGCGCGACCCAATTCCTTTTGACGAAATGGGACACGGAACGCTTGTTAGCGGAGTGATAGCAGCAAAAACAAATAATGAAATTGGAATAAGCGGCATTGCTTATAACTCAAAAATAATTACTTTAAGAGCATTCGATGCCACGGGGAATGCAGAAACAGACGATATCGCCTCTGCCATTGTCTATGCTGCTTTAAATTCAGTGAAGGTGCTTAATTTCAGCTTTGGAGATAATGTAGATTCGCCCTTGCTCCACGAGGCAATAAAATTTGCTTATTCGATGGACTGCATTATGGTGGCTTCTAAGGGGAATAATGGCTGGGATCTGCCGCACTTCCCCTCCGATTACGATGAAGTGATCGCGGTTGGATCTTCCACCCAATCTAATAATAGAGATGTAAGAAGCAACTATGGCTCAAATTTATCAATGCTTGCGCCTGGCTCAAACATTTTCACATGCGATTTAAATTCTTCTTATAAATACGCAAGCGGCACTTCTTTGGCAGCACCTTTTGTTAGTGCGGCGGCAGCTTTACTCCTCGAATTGGATAGCAGTTTAACGCCAAAGGACGTTAAGGGGATTTTAGAGGCAACTGCAAAAGACGTCCATCGAGCTGGCTGGGATGTGGAAACAGGCGCGGGTATCCTCGATATTGGCAAAGCCGTGAATAATATTGCGAAAACAGATATTTCAATAATCAGCCCACAAAACTTTTCTGCTTTTAATAAAGACAGTATAACTGAATTTAAAGTAATTGGAAGCGTTTTAATTCCAATGTTTGAAAGCTGGCAAATTCTTATAGGAAAGTCGATTAGTCCAAAGCAATGGGACAGCTTAACTGTGAAAAATAAGCAGCAAGAAAGAAATTCTATCCTTTGCTCTGTGAATTTAGAAAATCTTGCAGACAGCACTTATACTTTACAAGTGATTGTAAATCTAAAAAATGGCAAATCTATTCAAAAGCGAATCATTTTTTCTGTTTTCTCCCAAAATTCTGAATTGGAGATTAGGCATTTAAAAAAGATTATGGTCTGGGATAAAGGGCGATTGACACCTTCAATAAATATTCTTACTAATTACCCAGTTACAGCAAAGCTTGTTTTATTCAATGGAACTGACAGCTCTGTTTATTCCAGCAATACTTACTTGAACTCAGCTCATACGTTTTTACTAAAAGACGAACAAAGTTTTAGCGGCAAAGCTGCCCTTGAAATAAAGCGAGCTGATGGAAAAACGCTGAGAAAAGAATTTGAGCTAATATTTGAAAGCCAAACCGCTCCCACAAGCTCTTTTGATTACATTTCGAACGCCTTCCCCTCATCATTTTTACTCAATCAAGTAAGCGATATTTATGGCACCGGCAACGCTGCAGTCATAGTAAATGATATGCCATATAATTATTGGCAGGCTGCAAAGATTTATGAGCATAAGGCTGGAAATTTCATTTTAAAGGATTCGACAGACCTTCCTTGGATTCCAGTCGCGATTGCAAAAGACTCGAAAGGATTGCCAGAATTACTAATGAAATTAAGCGGCAGAACTGCCCTTTTCAAGCCAAACTCTTTGGGAGAAAATCCATTTTCAAATACTTCTTTTTTAGACACAGTTAGCCAAAACCTTTGGGCTGCTGGACTTTTCGACCTAAACCGAAATGGCGAAAATGAAATTATTGCTCACTCGGATAGCTCTTTTCATATTTTTTCTAAAATCAACAGTGAATATAGATTAATAGCTTCTACTCCCGCGTCTGGCAATAGAAAATTGATTGGGACCTCGCCCGGCTTCGCAGTAGGAGACATTGAAGGAGACGGAATTTTCGAGCTATGCCACAGCAACCCATCTGGAAATATTTTTTTATACCAATTTATTAATGATAGATTAGTATTAAAATTTCAAGATAGTTTAAATTACTCTAATAGCTCGCAAAATATTTTATTCTCCGATATTGATAACGATGGAATTAAAGAAATTCTTGTTTTGGGATATGGCAGCAGCTCGCTTTTTGAAGTTGAAAGTGAAGGAAATGCTGTTTGGAGCTTGAGAATTTATAAAAAAATTTCTAATACTTTTGAATTAGTTCATACAGAATATTTTAATGAAGTAAAAAGCGGCGCAAGTTCAAGCGGCATATCTTTTCGAAACGGCTTGTCCGCTGGCGATGTCGATGGAGACGGAGTTGATGAAATAATTGTTTCAACCTTCCCAAACCTTTATGTTTTTAAGTGGGATGCTGAATTAAGTGGCTTAAAGCCAATTTGGTATTACCCAAACGCACTTTCCAATTCCGCAATTATTTATGATTTCAACCAAAACGGTATAAACGAAATCTGTTTTTCTTCCTTCAACAATACTTTATGCTTTGAATACAATCAAAACAGCAAATCTCCCGCAGTTCCATTAGATTTAGACGGCTGGGCAAATAAGGGAGCAGAAATATTTTTAAAATGGAAAGGCGTCAATGATGCTGAATACTACGAAATTTTTCAAGTTGTTGAAATAGAAAGTAATTACGAGCTTGTTTTAAAAGGAACAAGCGATACAACTTTTTTTAATTTAGAAGCAGAAGCAAACAGCGAGTTTTTGTTTGTCGTCTGCGCCTTCAATAAAAATTTTCCAGTCCAAAGAAGCAAGCACTCAAATTTAGTTCAGATTTCTACATTTCCACAAATTGAAGCGCTTTCTATAAGTCCAGCCGACACAAACTCTTTGCTCATCAAGTTTTCTGGGAAATTGCCGACTGAACTCATAGAAAATTCAATATTTCGTTTTAATGAAAACAAGGAAAATCTTCTCCCGCAGCAAGTTGTTTTAGCTAATGATAGCTGCTATTTACTCGCCTTTCAAAGCAAACTGCCTTTCGGCAAGAACGAGATAAAAGTATCATCTTTTAGGGATTTTCATAGAAATTGGACAATAGAAAAAACTTTGGATTTCTTTTTGGACGAAATTCCAGAACAGGCAAAAGAAATGTATTTGACAAAATTGGAGCTTATTTCTAATTACTGCTTGAACTTGGAATTCTCTGAGGAAATTGAGAGCAGCAGCGCAACTAAGATAGAGAATTATAGTTTGAAACCAAATGGAGCTATTGAGCATATTTCAAGCTTAATAGACAATCCAAAAGCGCTTTCCATTTATTTGTCTCAAACTGAGGCAATAGGTGCATTAGGCAAAACATATTATCTAACGGTAAAAAACTTAGTGTCAAAAGATGGAATTCCAATCACCAAAGGGGCTGGCAATTGCCTCTCCTTTATTTTTTCAGCCGAGGACCTGGATAATTGCTTTATCTACCCGAACCCGATTCGGTATAGCGAAGCAAATGACATTTTTTTTGGAAATATAACAAAGGAAGCAAGAATTAATATTTATAATTTTGAAGGGAAATTGCTTAAAACCCTTTATACAAACGAGCAAACTGGCGGAGTGTATTGGAACGGTTTAGACGAAAGCAATGAGAAACTTAAGCCCGGCATTTATCTTTTCAACGTCATAGGGCTAAACGAAAGCAATAGAAAAATAGAATCTTCTTTAAAAAAGTTTGCTATTATTCAATAATTTGAAAAAAAATTATGATATTATCAAAAGAATTATTTTATTATTGAAATTTTTGTTAATTTTGAAATTCGTATGAAAAAATATTTATTTTACTATACTGGTGCCTCAAATGGATAATGCAGAAATTGTGAATACCACAAACGAGAATGAATTAACTAATCAAGAAACCCAAGCAGCTCAACAAGAAAGTGCTTCCAATAATATTATTGAGCAAACAGATTCAGCTATCACTGAAACTGCCGCTCAAGAAATTATTGCAGAACAGCCCTTAAGCCCAGAAGCAGCGGACGGTCCTGTTGCAGAAATTAAGGAAAGCGAGGAAATTGCCACTCCTGTTGAAGTTGCTGCTACAACTGTTGCGGCTGGCGAAGAAAGCGCAGCTCCAGCGGTTGAGCCCGATTTAGAAAAGCTTGAAGCTGTGGTAATTGATACTAAGCTTGACGAAGAAAGCGAAAGAAAATCCGCAAGGCAGCAGCATTTTGAGAATGTTTTTCAACAACTTAAATTAGCAAAAGATAATAACGAAAGCATAGAAGTTTTTGTTAAAAGCAGAATAAAAGGTGGCTTGCGAGTTGTTTATGAGGAAATGCCGCTCTTTTTGCCAGCTTCGCATTTTTCTATGAAAAGAATCCCTCTCGAACAAGATTTAAGAGATGTGTGCGGCAAAACTATTGACGTTACAATTCACGAATTAGAAGAAAAAGAAGACGGAAGAAAAACTGTGATTGTAAGCCGGAAGCAGCATCTTTTGAAAAGCACTTGGGATATTTTAAATATTGGCGATTTGATAGAAGGGAAAATCTCCTCTGTTACTTCGTTCGGCGTCTTTGTCGATATTGGCGGGGTTGAAGGGCTAATCCATATCTCTCGCCTTTCACACATCAGAACAGAAGACCCAACAAAAGATTTCAAGCGAGGAGAAACGATTCGCGCTGTCGTAGTCGAGCTGGACAAAGAAAGAGGTAGAATCGGCTTGAGCAGAAAAGAAATTGAAGATTCACCTTGGCAGAATATTGAGCAAGATTTTCCTGTTGGCTCTCTACATAGTGGCATAATAAGAAGATTTACTGATTTTGGAGCCTTTATTGAATTGCGTCCCGGAATTGACGGACTTTTAAGAACTGGCGAGATGTCCTGGACGAAAAGAATTCGCAAACCTTCCGAGCTGTTTAAAATCGGAGACAGCATTGAAACAAGCATTCTTGCTGTTTCAGAGGAAAAACGCTCAGTTACTTTAAGTTTGAAGAGAATTCAGCCAAATCCCTGGAATGATATTGCAGAGCAATATCCGGTCGGCAAAGAATTTGAAGGGGTCGTTTCTTTTGTTATGCAAAAGGGCGCAATCGTTACAATAAACAATGAATTAGATGGCTTTATGCCAAGAAGCAAAATGAAGCAAATAGAAGTTGGAAATAGAATTCCATACCAAGCAGGCGATAAAATTGCTGTAACTATTGCTGATGTTGTTCCGGATAAAGAATCTTTGATATTAGCTCCAGTCTTGGATGCAGCAACTATTGCTGCCGCTCAAAGTAACCAAGAAAGAGCTTCAAGAAAGGGCAATAGACAGCAAAGTCCAATTCCGCCGCAAGTTCAAGGAAAAGATGAATCTGGCACTTTTACACTCAGCGATATGCTTTCCGAGCAAATGAAGGATTCCCTCTTGAGCCAGCCATAAAATTTTTTGATTTGATATTTTAAAAACTCCTTAAATAAACGATGTCCTGCTATCCAAACGATGCAGGACATTTTTATACTTTTCAATTTAGAAAGAGCATCTCTTTTGCGCCTCGAAAGTAAAACATTCTATTAAGTTTCAAAATATTTCTTATTTTTGAATTTTTATTGAATTTAAACTGATATGAGTGAAATTGATATATCAATAATAATTGTAAATTATAACGTCAAGGATTTTCTTTTTCAATGCTTAAAATCAATAGAAAAAGCAGAACAAGGGCTTGGAGTTGAAGTAATTGTGGTTGATAATAACTCTAATGATGGATCTGTTCCATACCTAAGTCCTTTATTCCCAAATGTAAAATTCATTGCACTTGAAGAAAACATTGGCTTTGGGCGTGCAAATAACCTTGGCTTTGAGCAGGCAAGTGGAAAGTATTTTCTTATCCTTAACCCGGACACAATTTTAGAAGAAAGCACTTTGCTTATAATGAAAGCGTTTCTTGATAAAAATCAAGAGGTTGGCATAGCAGGCTGCAAAGTTCTTAACGCCGATGGCAGTTTCCAAGTCGCTTGCCGGAGGGGTTTTCCATCGCCCTGGGTAGCGTTTACAAAGCTATTCGGACTGCAAGCACTTTTCCCAAAATCAAAAAATTTTGCTCGATATAATCAAACCTTTCTTAGCAATGACGAGACCTACTATATAGAATCAATAGCTGGCGCTTTTATGTTTGCTCGTCGAGAAACGATTCAGCAGCTTGGCGGATTTGACCCCGATTTTTTTATGTATGCAGAGGATATAGATCTTTGCTATCGTGCTGGGAAATTGAATTGGAAGGTTGCTTACGTTCACACAACGTCCATAATACATTACAAAGGAGAAAGCACCAAAAGAAGTAGCGATAATGAGCTGAAAAATTTTTACAAGGCAATGGAAATATACGCTCAAAAGCATTATGCAAACTCTTCGTTTTTTCTGTTTATTTTAAAAATTGGCATTCACATTCGCTCGCTTTTAGCGTATTTGAACAAATTCAAGTCAGCTATCTTTTTAATTCTTTTCGATATTTTGGCAATAAATTTTTCACTTCTTTTTGCAACAAAAATAAGATTTGACGATTTCTTTAATTTTCCAGATTATGCTTATCCCACGGTTTTCATTGTGATTACGCTTGTTATGCTCGGCTCAATGGTGTCCATAGGTGAATATTTTGAAGAAAAAAGCTCGGTTAGAAAATCTTTTTTCGCGCTTATGATTACTTTTTTCTTTTTATCCTCCCTTACTTACTTTTTCAAAGAATACGCCTTTAGCCGTGGCGTTCTATTGATGACAATAGCTTTTACCACAGTTTTAACGGCAGTTTATAGGACTAGCGTAAACTCGATAAAAAAAATACGGAACAAGGAAATAGACAAGCGAATTGCTTTCATTGGAATAAACCAGCACTCAGAGCAGATTATCAGAAGATTGAAAACTTTAAACGCGCATAACACTAACATCCTTGGGTTTATTGCAACTGAGCCTTCTTCTTTAACTAATTTTGCAGGTTTTCCAATTATTGGAAATATAAGCTATTTGGAAAAAATAATTGCAGATTTAAAAATTAACGAAATAATTATAACAGATAAATCTATTGCTAATTACGATTTAATAAAAATAATCGCTGGTTTAAAAAGCAGCGGAACGAAATTCCATATTGCTATGGATTATGAAGAAATTATAACTGCGCGAATAATTAATGAAATTACTGGAATAGAGCCAACCTTACCCAAGTATAATATAACGAAATTCAGGTATAAACTTGTGAAAAGAATAGTCGATTTCATAGTTTCAACTGTATTTTTGATTGCAATTTCTCCAATTATTTTTGTTTTTTTTCCAAGAAATAAAGGAATTATCAATAAGTTTTGGAAGGTTTTTATTGGCAAGCATACTTTAATCGGCTTGCTCGATATTAACTCTGAGCTGGCGAGTAAATTTGGCAAAATTGGGTTAATTGGGCTTGCCCATCTTGGGAAAAACGAGTATTCTACACAGCATTCAATCAAGCAGCTTAATGACTATTATTTGCAGAATATGAGTTTGTCTTTGGATATAGACATTTTTTTTAAATATATTTTTAGAAAAAAATAAGTAAATTGATAGTTGTTTTTATTCTTTACAATAAAAAGCAAAATAAGTATTCAATATAAGAATATATGATTAAATAATAAAAATAAATATTTAAAACAATTATTAAATTAAGGAGTTTTTTTTATGAAAATTGGAGCTAAGTTATTATCATCTTACATTGGCATAGCTATTATAGCTGCGGTTTTGGGGATTATTGGCTACTTCGCAATTTCTAAATTAGGCGATAATTTATCCTATATTAAAGGCGAAAGGGTTCCAGCTCTGGAATCATTTTCCGAGGCAAATAGAGATAGAGTTGCCACGCGCGCACTTTCTTTTGAAGCACGAACAGCATTGCTCGAAGAAGGGAAAAGTATTGCTCAAAGACAAGAACTTTTTAAAGGGTTTAGAGAAACAAAAAAAGGGTTCTTAGAGAATGTGGCTAAAAACTTTACTTACATCAATGCCCTTCATTTTGTATCTGCTGAAGGGCAAGCACTGCAAAACAAGTTGCACAACGAGTATGGCAACTGGGTTGACTTGCATAACAAAGTTGGGGCTGTTACCGCCCAGCTGATTGAGGCAAGCAGTCAGAGTGAATTTGACAGCTTGAGCTTAATGTTCCATGAGATAACTGATGATATTATACCAGTCTCCGATACTTTGGGCAACACTCTTTTAACCTTAGAAAGGAATAATTTAGCAGTAACCGAGGATTTAGTTGATGAGTATATCGAAAGTGGAAATAATTCTCGAATCATAATAATCGCTTGTATTTTAATTGCTGTTATCGCCTCTCTTTCTCTTGGCTTTTTTATTACAAAGAATATTACCCGTCCTATTAACGAGTGCGTTAGTGCTGCAAACAACTTGTCCGATGGCATTACAGACATTAGCTTTAACGTTAAAACTAAGGATGAGACCGGAATTCTTATTGAAGCTATGAAAAATATGGGCTCCACAATTTCATCAATGATTAACGATACAAATAAATTGAGCGAGGCAACTATTGCTGGAAAGCTTGACAATCGCGCCGATGCTTCTAAATACAAGGGCGCCTACAATGATTTAGTTAGCGGAATTAATTACACACTTGATTCAGTTATTAAACCTTTGAATATGGCAGCTGAATACGTTGACAGATTAAGCAAAGGTGATATTCCACAAAGAATTACAGAAGAATACAGAGGCGATTTCAATGAAATAAAGAATAATTTGAATATGCTTATCGATTCAAACAATGAAATTGCCAGCGTTTTGGTGAAAATTTCAGAAGGCGATCTTAACGTTGATATTCAAGAACGCTCTTCAAATGACATTTTAGTAAAGAGCGTAAATACTTTAAAAAGCAATATAAATGAAGTTGTGAAGCAATTAATGATACTGCTTGAAGCTTTTAACGAAGGAAAACTTGATGTCAGAGGAGATGCAAGCCGTCTGTCTGGAGCATACTCAGATATGGTTAGAGGCATAAATAATGCTTTTGATGCCGTTATTGGTCCTCTCAACGTAGCTGCTGAATACGTTGATAGAATAAGCATTGGCGACATACCTCCAAAAATTACCGATACTTATAAAGGCGAATTCAACATTATAAAAAATAATTTGAATCAGTGCATTGACGCTTTAAATGGATTGGTTAATGAAATGAATGAAATGTCAGAGCAGCACGAATTGGGAGATATTGACGCAAAGATTGATGCTCATAAATTCCAAGGAACGTATAGACAAATGGCAATGGGAGTGAATGATATGGTGTTCGGGCATATTGCAGTTAAGAAAAAAGCCATGGCTTGCTTTGAAGAGTTTGGCAAAGGAAATCTTGACGCGGAAATAGAAAAATTCCCGGGCAAAAAAGCATTTATCAACGATACAATAGAAAAAGTTAGAGCAAATATTAAATCTTTAATAGACGACTCGATCATGCTTTCCAATGCTGCTGCGGAAGGAAAGCTTGAAACCCGCGCAGACGCAAGCCAACACCAGGGTGATTTTAGAAGAATTGTCGAGGGAGTAAATAACACCTTAGATTCAGTTTTGAATCCGATAAACGAAGCAGTGGATGTGCTAAAGCAAATGGCAGAAGGCAACCTCTCAGTGAAAGTAAAAGGCAACTACCATGGCGACCACGCGATTATTAAAAACGCTTTAAATACTACTGTCGATTTAATGCCGTTTAAAGAAACTATTGCTGTTATGCAAGCTATGGCTGATGGCGATTTGACAAAGCGAATTTTAAGCGATTATAAAGGCGACAGTTTAGCTTTGAAAAATGCTGTAAACGAAACTATTGATTCAATAAGTGAAATTCTTTTACAAGTTCGCACAACAGTTGAAGAAGTAAATCGAGGCGCCTTGCAAGTTTCTGATGCAAGCACAGCGCTTTCCCAAGGTGCCACCCAGCAAGCTGCTTCACTTGAAGAGATAACAAGCTCGATGGCAGAAATTGGCTCACAAACCAAGCACAACGCGGAAAATTCAAACTTAGCAAATGTGCTTACGCTTGAAACACGCGATTCTGCTGAAAAAGGTAATGTGGAAATGAATCAGTTAAATCAAGCTATGCACCAAATCAACGATTCGAGCAAAAATATTTCAAATATTATTAAAGTAATAGATGAAATTGCGTTCCAAACTAACTTGCTTGCCTTAAACGCAGCTGTTGAAGCGGCACGCGCTGGAAGACACGGCAAGGGCTTCGCAGTTGTTGCTGAAGAAGTGCGCAATCTTGCTGCCCGAAGCGCAACCGCTGCCAAAGAGACATCGGAAATGATTGAGAACAGCATAAAGACTGTTGAAACAGGCTCTGCTTTAGCAAGCAAAACCAGCACTGCTTTAGAAGAAATAAAGGGCAGCTCAATAAAAGCAGCTGACATTGTTTCTGAAATTACGACATCCTCGAATGAGCAAGCTCAAGGAATTGCCCAAATCAACGAGGGCTTAACTCAGATAGATAGAGTAACTCAAACCAACACAGCAAGCGCAGAGCAGAGCGCATCCGCAGCCGAGCAGCTTTCCGGACAAGCACATCAATTAAGGCAGATGATTGACCGCTTCAAGTTTAGCGACAGCCATTCGAGTTATTCTTCAAATATGGAGAATAGTTATTCTGGCGGCGGGATGGTTTCGGGGCGGAGCCACAGCAGCAACGTTTTACCTGAAAGAACTCATATTGACAGAACGCAGCCCGAGGACATTATTAGCTTAGAAAGCGATGATTTTGGAAGATATTAAAATCATATTTCACAAAAAAAAGGGCTTCTTCCAAGAAGAAGCCCTTTTTCATTTAAAGAAAAGGAATTAAAACTTAAATCCTTTTAGTGCTTTCATATATAATGAGCGTCCATAAGCAGTTTGGTCTTTCGTTTTAATTTGGCTCATAGCGCCTTGCATTTGCTTAATCGATTCGTATTCTTTTTCAGTCATCCAATCAAGCATTTCTTTTTCTATTGTCTTAATATAATCAACTCCATTTTTCAAAACAACAGAGCAAAGCTGAGCAACGTCAGCCCCGGCAAGCATTAATTTAATGACATCTTTGCCGGTGTAGATGCCGCGAGTAGCAGCAAGCTGAGCTTTAATTCTACCTTTTAAAATCCCAATCCAAGTAAGAGGAAGTCTTATTGATGAAGGTTCGCTAAGCCCAATTCGAGTGCTCATTTCAAGCTGATCTAAGTCAATATCGGGTTGATAAAAACGATTGAAAAGGACCAAGGCATCGGCACCAGCTTCATCGAATTTTTTCGCAATGTAAGCAAAATTAGTATAAAAAGGACCGAGCTTGAGCGCAACAGGGATTTTTACAGCTTTTTTCACTGCTTCCAAAATGTCGATATAGGTCTGCTCTATCTTTTCAGATGGAGTATTCATATCGGTCGGGAGATAGTATTGATTTAATTCAATAGCATCGGCGCCAGCTTGCTCAATGCGCTCTGCATAATCTGTCCAGCTACCAATATTAGTTCCATTTAAGCTTGCGATAATCGGAATGGCAACAGATTCTTTTGCTTTGCGAATATGCTCAAGATACTCCTCGGGACCAACGGAATAATCGTCCCATTCAGGAAAGTAAGTAAGCGATTCAGCGAAGCTGTATGTTCCAGCAGTTGTGTGATAATGAAGCTCATACTGGTCGTTAATCAGCTGCTCTTCAAACAAAGAATACAAAACAACAGCTGCGGCACCTGCGTCCTCCATTTTTTTGATATTATCAACATCCTCAGAGATTGGAGACGCAGAAACTACTAATGGACTTTTTAGCTTTTTTCCAAGATAATTTGTGGTTAAATCCATTTTATCCTCCATTTATTATTTATTTTCATTAATATTTTCACTTGCATCGCCATTTACTTTTCTCTCTGCAAGATATTTATAATATTCATACTTAGCATTTATATCTATTTGAGCTTGTTTGTAAAGCGCTCTTGCAATTTCTGGCTTGCTCTTAGTAAGCATTTTGAAGCGGTTCTCGGAGTCCATATACTCTGAAATCGGAATCTTTGGATCTTTCGTATCGAGAACTAATGGGTTTTCTCCAGTTTTTTCTCTTTCTGGATTATAGCGATAAAGCATCCACTGTCCAGAATCTACGGCAAGCTTATGTTGTTTTAGCGGCACTGTCATATCAATTCCGTGAGCAATGCAATGGCTATATGCAATAATTATAGAAGGACCGTCGAAAGCTTCTGCTTCCAAGAAAGCTTTAAGCGTTTGGTCGTCCTTTGCGCCCATCGCCACCATCGCCACATAAACAGTTCCGTAAGACATAGCCATAAGCCCTAAGTCTTTCTTCTTGTTTGGTTTTCCTCCAGCTGCAAATTTAGCAACGGCGCCAAGTGGAGTAGATTTAGATTTTTGCCCGCCAGTATTGGAATAAACCTCTGTATCGAGAACAAGAATATTAACATTCATTCCGCTTGCGAAAACGTGGTCTAATCCTCCGTAGCCAATGTCATAAGCCCAGCCGTCTCCTCCTACAATCCATACGCTCTTTTTGACTAAATAGTCGGCAACGGTTAAAAGTCGAGCTGCGTCATCAGATTTTATGTTTGCAAGGGTTTTCTTAAGCTCTTCAACTCTATTCCTTTGCTCAAAAATTTCAGTTTCATCTTTTTGAGGGCAGCTAAGTATAGCATCAACTAAGCCTTCCCCAATTTGGCTTCTAAGTTTTACAATAAGTTCTCTTGCAATTTCAGTTTGCTTGTCTATTGCAAGTCGATAACCAAGTCCGAATTCAGCATTATCTTCAAATAGTGAATTTGACCAGGCAGGTCCTTTTCCAAATTCATTAACCGACCAAGGAGTTGTTGGGAGGTTTGCGCCATAAATTGAAGAACAGCCTGTCGCGTTTGCAACTACAGCTCTATCTCCAAATAATTGTGATAGCAATTTGATATATGGAGTTTCTCCGCAGCCAGCGCAAGCGCCAGAAAATTCAAAGAGAGGTCTTTGGAACTGCTGATGGCGAATTGCGTTCACTTTAATCTTAGTTCTGTCGACTTCTGGGAGTTTCATAAAGAAATCCCAATTTTCTGCTTCTTGTTTGCGAAGCGGCATTTGAGGCATCATCACAAGTGCTTTTAAGCTCGGATTCGATTTGTTTTTCACTGGGCAGGCTTCCACGCAAACGCCACAACCGGTGCAATCCTCTGGAGCAATTTGCAGTGTATACTTCATTCCTTTCCATTCTTTATCGCGTGCATCAACAAATTTGAATGTCTCCGGAGCATTTGCTAGATCTTTTTCTTCAACTACTTTTAATCGCAATGAAGCATGGGGGCATACAATCGCGCATTTCCCGCATTGAATACAAATTGAAGAATCCCACACTGGAATTTCCAATGCTATATTGCGTTTTTCCCATCTTGTTGTTGCAGTTGGAAAAGTTCCGTCTACTGGAAAGGCGCTTACTGGAATATCGTCTCCGCGTCCAGAAATGATTTCGCCTAACACATTCCTTACAAACTCAGGTGCTGCAGCTGGAACTGGACTTGCAATGTCATATTTTGCTGTGGTTGTTTGTGGATAGTTTACCTCAAAAAGATTGGCTAATGTATTGTCAACAGCTTTCAAGTTCATATTAACAATCTCCTCGCCTTTTCTTCCGTAAGTATGGACAATAGAATCCTTAATCGCTGCAATGGCTTCTTCACGCGGAAGAACACCAGAAATTGCAAAGAAGCAAACCTGCATTACTGTATTAATTCTTCTACCCATTCCACTGTTTTCGGCAACCTCTTGAGCATCAATAGTATATAATCTAACCTTTTTGTTTATAATGTCTTTTTGAATTGTTAAAGGTAAATTATCCCAAAGCTCTTCTTTCGACCAAGGAGCATTAACTAAAAATACGCCACCTTCTTGTATGTTTTTCAGCATATCATATTTTTCTAAAAACAGTGTTTGGTGGCAGGCAATAAAGTTTGCTTTTGAAATCAAATAAGGTGAGTGAATTGGCTCGGGACCAAAACGCAAATGAGAAACGGTCATTGTGCCAGCTTTTTTGGAATCGTATACGTAATAGCCTTGTGTATAGAAATCAGTATTTTCACCAATAATTTTGATTGAGTTTTTATTTGCACCGACAGTTCCATCTGAACCTAATCCATAGAATAATGCACGGACAACTTTGTTGGATTCGATAGAGAAATTTTTGTCAAATGCTATGCTTGTATTAGTTACGTCATCGTTTATACCAACTGTAAAGTGATCTTTTGGCTCTGTTTTAAGCATATTATCGAAAACAGCTTTCACCATTGCTGGAGCGAATTCTTTTGAGGATAGGCCGAAGCGACCTCCAAGAATTTTTGGCAATGTCTTCATTTTGCCCCAGCCCTTTGAAACCCCTTCGTAGCAGGCTTGAACAATGTCAAGATAAAGTGGCTCGCCCGCTGCGCCTGGTTCTTTTGTTCTATCTAAAACTGAAATAGCTTTCACTGTTTCGGGTAATGCTTCCATAAAGCGTTTTACATCGAAAGGACGATACAAGCGGACTTTAACAAGACCCACTTTTTCACCCTGTCCATGCAAATAATTAACAGTTTCTTGGGCGGTTTCGCATCCGGAAGCCATTAAAACGATCACCCTTTCAGCGTCGGGAGCGCCAAAATATTGGAATATTTTATATTCTCTGCCCGTTAATTTAGCAAACTTATCCATTTGCTTTTGAACGATGTCCGGGCAAGCTTGGTAATATTTATTTACAGTTTCGCGATTTTGGAAGAAAACGTCCGGGTTTTGTGCTGTTCCGCGAAGGACTGGTGCCTCTGGCTTAAGAGAACGTTTTCTATGCTCTGTAACTAAATCATCATTAATCATTTCGCGCAGAACTTCGTCTGGCAATATTTCAATTTTCGATTCTTCATGAGAAGTGCGGAATCCATCAAAGAAATGTAGGAAGGGGACTCTTGCTTCAAGTGTGGATGCTTGAGCGATTAAGCCAAAGTCCATTACTTCTTGAACTGATGCTGCCGATAGTAATGCAAAACCTGTTGCACGGGCAGCCATAACGTCACTATGATCTCCAAATATTGAAAGAGCGTGTGCTGCAATACTTCTTGCTGTGATATTAAAAACTGTTGATGTAAGCTCGCCTGCAATTTTATACATATTAGGTATTTTAAGAAGCAAGCCCTGAGAAGCGGTAAAAGTAGTGGTTAAAGCTCCTGCTTGAAGCGAGCCGTGAACGGCGCCTGCGGCTCCGCCTTCGCTTTGCATCTCACAAACAGTTGGAACGGTCCCCCAAATGTTTTTTATGCCTTTCGATGCCCATTCGTCAGCCCACTCGCCCATATTTGAGGACGGAGTAATTGGGTAAATGGCGCATACTTCATTCACACGATATGCAACATAAGCCGCTGCTTCATTACCGTCAATTGTTTCAAACCTTTTTTTTAACATTCTGCGTATCTCCAAATTTTAAATGCAAAATATATTTTATCTAATTCGTTTAGCTTCCAATAAAAATACAAATTTACGAAATTTTATACTAATTTGTAAATTTTTTAATAAGTATTTTTCCTTATTAGATTAAATGATTTCTGATTTTAAAAAATTTTTGCTAATTATTGCCGGTTCATTCTCTTTAATTCTGGGATTGATAGGAATTGTAATTCCGATCCTTCCTACCACTCCTTTTCTTTTACTTTCTGCAGCCTGCTTCTTTAAAAGTTCAGACAAACTTTATAACAAATTAATTTCATCTAAATATCTTGGCTCTTATATAAAAAATTACCGTGAAAAGAAAAGTGTGCCAAAAAAAGTTAAAATTATGGCTATTTCTATTCTTTGGGCAACGATTCTTTTTTCTGCTATTCTTATAGTCAATTTAATCTGGGTAAAAATTCTGCTCTTTGTCATCGCATCTGCCGTTACTTATCACATCTCAAAGTTAAAAACAGTTTCAAAATAAATGATTGAAAATCCCCCCGACCCCCTTTTGCAGAAAGCAGAAGAAAGAATGCAGA
>LSQX01340213.1_pt1 | contig 16602 bp, 7 predicted proteins | sample 654561 | NCBI WGS metagenome assembly LSQX01 (sample SAMN04489861, study PRJNA283612) | anaerobic digester metagenome | isolation source: 4 biogas reactors fed with cattle manure at either 37C or 55C with and... | place: Denmark: Kongens Lyngby | collected 2014 | reverse complement strand
CGATCCTCTTCCCGGTCTTCGCCCGAGCGCGCGAGAAGGCGCGCCAGACAAGCTGCCTCGCCAACGTGAAGCAACTGATGCTCGCACTGCACATGTACGCACAGGACTACGACGGCGTGATGTGTCCGTTCACTACGACCGGCACCGGCGGCATGCGCTGGCCGCAACTGCTCCAGCCCTACGTGAAGAACGCGCAGATCTTCTGGTGCCCGAGCTCCCCCAAGCCCGCCAGCGTCACGTATCCATGGGACAGCAACTCCGCGATGGGATACGGGATGTCCTACACGTGGACCTTCCCGTACGGGACCAATGACAACGGCCCATACCCGATAGACGCGGCACCCGACCCGACCTCGCTAGTCTACATCGTCGATGCGACCAATATGACCTGCTGGGGCTATGACCCACAGGGCCTGCACGGGAACAACAGCTACTTCAACTATGTCGCGAAGCGCCACAACGGCGGCGCCAATGTCGGCTGGGTTGACGGCCACGCCAAGTGGGCGAGCGAAAGTGCTCTCAAGTCGCATCTTCAGTGGTGGGACATCCGGTATCAGGAGGACGGCGCCTGGGAGGGCGATCTGTAGCCTGTCTCTCCGGGGGCGGGTCGGTAGAAACTATTGACCACAAACCGGCGCAGGCGCCCACGCCTGCGCCGGTAACTCATGTGAGGTGATGGACGTGCGACAGATCGCCGCAATCGTTCTGACGGCAGCCCTGCTATCGCTGCTGTGTGTTGCCTGTGCAATCGCACAGGATGAGGAGGCACCGAAGGTGACCTACTCCTATCCCCATCCCCCCGATGCCACTGGATGGAACGGGCAGTTCCAGGACCCGGAGAACAAGAAGCTTCTCGATAGTCGGCCCGCCGGAGGCGCAGCCTACTCCGTCATCTGGGAGCCCACCACCGAAGAGCGTTTCATTGACGTGGACCTTGGCAGTGAGGTGGCGCTTGACCGCGTTGTGGTGCACAGCTACAAGCACTACACCGGCCGCGACTTTCAGCTTGACCATGTGCGCCTGTACCTGACCGATGGCGACCCGGCGGGCCCGTGGAACCTCGAGGCTGAAGCAACCGGCTACAAGATGGATGAGGACAAGGGCACGCGGGAGATCGCTCTGGCCATGCCCAATCGCCCCGTTCGCTACTTCCGCGTCGGCGTGCAGAACGATGAGCCGATCCATCTGGCCCTAAGCGAGATAGATGTCTTCAGCCAGGCGGATCCCGAGACTTCGTACATCCTGAGCATCAACTTCACCGAGGTCTTTCACGAGCCGGAGGGCCCCGCGCCGCAGCCGACCGCCGACCAGCAGCAGGCCGGCTACATACTCTTCAGCCCGCACTGGATGCGCAAGATCTACGGCAACTCCGTGCCGCTCGATGGCGAGATCGGCGCCGGGATGGACGCATTCGCCACCCCCGGCGAGTATGAGCCGCTGACGCTGGCGATCTACCCGCTCCGGGCACTCGGCGAGTGCACGCTGTCGGTTGGCGCGCTGACAGGCCCTGATGGCGCCACCATTCCTGCCGATGCGATCGAGATCGGCACGGTGCGTCTGTGGAACCAGATCCCCGGGCAGAAGGGCTCTCAGTACGCGAGCCAGTTCATCGAGACGCCGGAGACGATCGAGACAGGCAGCACGATTGACGTGAACGGTGAGAAGACGCGCCAGTGGTGGGTGACCGTTCGTGTTCCGGATGATGCGGCGGCAGGCACCTACACCACCACCGCCACAGTCACCCCCGCGGGCGGCGCGGCCGTCGAAGTGCCGGTGAGCGTGGAGGTGCTGCCGGTAACGCTCCGAGAGCCGGAGAGCTACGCGTTCGGGATGTACTGGGGCCCATGGCGGCAGGACAACATGACCGAGCAGCGCGTCCTGGCGCAGCTTGGGGACATGCGCGAGCACAACATGAACAGCGTTGCGCTCGATGCCCACGCTTCGATGGGCAAAGGCGATGACGGGCAATACACGTACGACCTCGAGCAGATCACCTACGCGCTGGAGCTGCTGAAGGCGCATGGCCTCACGGCGCCGGTCCCGTGGTCCTACGGCTTCCCGCCGCTTGAGACCGAGTTCGGCAGCGACGAGCATGCCGCGCAGGTAAAGGCATTCGTGGAGCATGCGCGGGCGCACTTCGCCGAGCGCGATCTGCCGGAGGTGCTGTGGTATCCGCGCGATGAACCGTGGTCGGAGCCGCGCCGGAGCCAGTGCAAGTGGCTGCTGGAGGCCATCAAGCAGGTCCCGGACGTGCGCACCTACACCACCACGCGCATGGACACCGCCGAGGAGTTCGACCCGTGGCTGGATGTGCGCTGCCACACGCTCTCCCTCAGCGGCGGCTTCGACCCGGTGCTTGTGCGCGAATCGGCGGCCGCCAGTGGCGACACTTACTGGTGGTACACGAATGCGACGCGCGAGTATCCGGACGTCATGCGCTTCAAGGGCGGCTTCTTCTTCTGGAAGACAGAGGCCACCGGGCAGTTCTACTGGGCCTACCAGTACACGAGCGCGAACCCGACGAGCGACCTTGATGGGATAGACTGGTGCGCCGCCTATCCGGGCGAGACCGGGCCGATCCCCACGATCCAGTGGGAGGGCCTGCGCGAGGGCATCGACGACTTCCGGTATGCCCATACGCTGGAGCTTGAGATCGCCGAGGCGCGTGCAGGTGGCAACGCAGCCGCGAAGGCCATTGCGGACGAGGCCGAGGCTCTGCTGGCGGAGATCCGCGAGGAGACCGTGGACGACCTGCAGGTCTACGAGGAGATGGGTCTGAACTTCCACGTGGACAGCGTCTGGGAGCCGACAACCTACGACACCTACCGGCGGCAGATCGCCGAGAAGATCGCCGCGCTGCAGGCGGCGAAGTAGGGCGGGTCGAAGAAGCCGGCCGTATCTCGGGGCGTCGCCAACTGGCGGCGCCCCGATCGTACCGGGAGGGCGAGCGATGGCTGCCACAGACGATCCGCGGCATATCAGCAACGGGCACGAGATACCCGGCGAGGGCTATGCCGATCAGCCCTACGTGGTGCGGACAGATGACGGCGCGTGGCTGTGCGTGATGACCACCGGCCCGGGCCATGAGGGGCAGAGGGGCCAGCACGTGATCGCCACGCGCTCCACCGACCACGGCCGCACGTGGGCCGAACCTGTGGCCGTCGAGCCATCAGACGGCCCCGAGGCCTCCTACGCGGTGCTGCTGAAGGCGCGGTCGGGCCGGATCTACTGCTTTTACAATCACAACACGGACCGGGTGGAGGAGGTGCGGCGTGAGGATGACGGCGTCTTCACCCGCGTAGACTCCCTCGGCCACTACGTCTTCAAGTACTCCGACGACCATGGCCGGAAGTGGTCAGAGCAGCGGTACGACGTGCCTGTGCGCGAATTCGAGTGCGATCGCACGAACGTCTACGGCGGCGATCTGCGCTTCTTCTGGAACGTGGGGCGACCGTTGATCGTCGGTGATGCCGCGTTTCTCGTGCTGCACAAGGTCGGCGCGATGGGCGAAGGCTTCTTCGCGCAATCTGAGGGCGCAATTTTGCGCAGCGACAACATCCTCACCGAGGCCGACCCCGAGCGCATCCGCTTCGAAACGCTGCCGGAGGGGGATGTTGGCCTGCGCGCGCCTGCGGGAGGTGGCCGCGTCGCCGAGGAGCAATCGCTGACGCAACTCAGCGACGGCTCGCTCTTCTGCGTCTACCGGACGGTGGACGGCTTCCCCGCCTGCGCATACAGCCGCGATGGCGGGCGCAGTTGGACGCCGCCGGAATACCTCACGCACGCCCCCGGCGGCAGGCGCGTCAAGCACCCCCGCGCGGCCAACTTCATCTGGCGGCTCGGCAACGGGCGCTTCCTCTACTGGTTTCACAACCACGGTGGCAGGCCCGCCCGGGAGCGCGGTGACTGGAACCCCTACGACGACCGCAATCCAGTGTGGCTGATGGCCGCGCGCGAAGTGCCGGGGCCGGATGGGCCGCTGCTTGAGTTCACGCAGCCGGAGATCCTGCTCTACGACGACGACCCGCGAGTGCGCATGAGCTACCCGGACCTGATCGAGGAGGATGGGCGGCTCTTTGCGACCGAGACGCAGAAGGCGACCGCGCGGGTGCATGAGGTGCCGCAGGAGATCATCTCGGGCCTGCTGGGGCAGTGGGATCGGGCGGAGATTGCGCACGAGGGGCTGCTGCTTGAGCTGACCGGCGACATGCCCGAGACTGTGCCGATGCCGAAGCTGCCCCACTTCACCGCGCGCGACGGCACTCGCTCCGACTTCGGCACGAAGAACCTGCGCGCGGGCTTCACGCTCGACCTGAGCATGCGGCTTGAGGACCTCGCGTCGGGCCAGGTGATCCTCGACAGCCGCGACACCACCGGGCAGGGCATTGCGCTGGTCATCAGCGAGCGCGGAACAGTTGAGCTTTTGATGCGCGATCGCTGGAGCGAGTGCCGCTGGGATACCGACGCAGGCGCGGTCACTGCGGGCGATGCGGTGAACCTGACGGCGATCGTGGACGGCGGCCCGGCGATCATCAGCTTCGTGGTGAACGGTATCCTCTGCGATGGCGGCGACTACCGGCAATTCGGCTGGGGACGCTTCTCCCCGCACTTCTATGACGTCACCGGCGGCCCACAGCTTCGCATCGCGCCTGCGCTTCATGGCGCGGTTACCGCGCTGCGAATCTACGACCGTGCGTTGCGCGTCAGCGATGCGGTCGGGAACTGGCGGGCGGGCGCTACATGATACGCACGAGGGGCCGCAGCGAGTGCGGCCCCTCGTAGTTGCTCGTCAGTTGATCGACGCGGCTACTTCACCTCGACCTGCTCGCCGAAGACGGTGGCGGTGCCGCTGTCATCGCAGGGCCACAGGATGGTGGTCTGCTCATCGGCAGTCAGCGGCCCCGGGCGCTCATACGGCCCCTCGTAGCGCACCACGTTCGACACGCGCAGGCCGCCGAGCATGATGTCGTCCAGCCCCTCGGGGATCTTCAGCTCAGTCCCCGGCCAGTCCTCCGGCAGCTTCCGCGAGCCATCCATGGTGGTCTCAATCGGCACCCCATCCACGAACAGCGCAGTGTCCGTGGTGCCATCCGGCAAGAGCCGCCACGTCGCCGCTACATGGATCCAGCGGTCGCGCGGCGGGATGTAGGCCGTCTGCGTGTAGGATGAACTGATATAGAAGTAGGTCCCCATGGCCATGCGGCGCTGGAGCAGCAGCGGGCCGCACGTGACATAGCTGCGGTTATTCACCTGCGTTGGTTCGCGCAGGTCCTTCACCCACAGTTCGATGGTACCGGCTTCCCTGGATAGCAGCGGCCGGCCATCGGCGGCGGCGATCGTCACTTCCTCGCCCATGGGCATCGCAACCGCAGCGCCTCCCCACGGTAGATCGGAGGGCACGCTGTGCAGCCCCTGTGCCGCGTCAAGCGCCGGCGCCTCTGCGGCGGAGACGAAGCTGTCGGGCACGAACGCCTCGCGCGCGCTGGCGGCGACGCCTCCCGGCACGCCATCGAAGCGCACGAATGCGGCGACCGGTTCGAGGAAGTACAGGCACCACGCCTCATCCGCCGCGGGCGCTCCGGCATCAAGCTCGATGCGGTGCCACTGCCCCGCCTGTTCGCGGCTGTAGACGAAGCGCGTGACCTCCTCGCCTCTGCCGTTGCGGACTGCCACGATCCGATCGGCAGGCGCGGACATCGGCTTGATCTCGACGGCGAACTGCCCCGTGCCCGCAGGGACCACGAAGTGCTCCGTGGAGCCGTAGACCCACGCGTCGCCGGTGTGCAGCACACGCTGGGGCAGCGAGGACTCCATCAGCGTCATGCGGATGGGCACGATCTCGTTCGTTGCGGCAAGCGTGTAGGTGCCGGACTGCCCGTCAGGCTCGATCGTCATCTCGACCTTGCCGAGCGGCTCGTGCAGCGTCGGCCGGCCCTGTTGCGCGAGGCGGAAGGCCATCGAGGAGGGTTCGCCGAGCAGGTCGCTGGTGATGTCAAAGCGCCCCGCCTCCGAGCCATCCGGCGCGGTCAGCACGAGGTCCGGCCGCTCACCCTCCGGCAGTGAGTCGAACCACTCGCGCCAGCTTGCGAAGGACGAGCGCAGGCCGGGGATCCCGGCGCAGACGACGAGGTCCACCTTGAGCGTGAACTGCTGATCGGCCGGCTCGTTGAAGTAGATCGCGCGACTGGTGCTCGGCGGCGGCCCATCGGGGACAGGCTCCCCACCGGCGTCATTCATCGCCTGCATGACCACCGGAAGCTGGTTGGCGATGGTCGGGTCGTAGGTGTTGGAGTAGCCCTGGATCGGGTCAAGTTGCTCAGCCGGGATCTTGTGCCGCACGATGTCCATCTGCCACGCCGCGAACGGGAGATACTTCGTGTCGCCGGTGAACCAGTAGGCGTGGCTGAGGCCGAGCATGCTGCTCGCGCGCGAGTCCGAGTAGTAGTGCCCGTCGCGGAATCGCGTCAGCACGTTCATGTCGTTGAGGAACAGGTCGAGCATCTTCTCTTCGCCGGTGAGTTGGTAGTAGCGGATCTTTCCCTCGTTCATGTAGCCGTCGTCGTAGCGCAGGTGCCCGTCGCGCTCGCGCGCCTGGTACATGGTGTCGGCGAACTGGTGCATGATGCTCAGGTACTCCGGGTCCCACGTGGCCTCCCACGCTTCGCAGAAAAGGCGCAGGCCGCCACCGGTGTGCCGGTGCAGGTAGTTGGTGCTGCTGCTGTCGTTGCGGCGCGCCGCGAGCCCGTCGATGAACTCGCGCGCGACCTCCCGGCTCCGCAGCGTGCCGTTGATGTAGTAGTCCTGCCACATGAAGCGCGAATGGCTGTCGCAACTGACGTCGTACTGATCGGCGCCGTAGTGGCAGATCGCGCCGTTGCCGCCGTAGCGGCCGCCGCGCCACTTGCCGAACTCCTCGCTGTCGAGATGACAGATGTCGATGTCCGCGATATGCCGCGTGTTCTGCCGCGCGAGATGCCAGTAGTCGCGCTCGCCGGAGCGCATGTAGAGCGTGGTGGTGACGTTCGGCCAGCCGTAGAACATCGAGGGCCAGTGTCGCCAGTGGACCGGCGTGGCCTTCTCCGGGTCCAGCGCGTTCGCGACGTTGTAATTGATGTCGCCGAAGTTGATCCAGCCGTAGTTGCTCATCCAGCCGAGGCGCGCGAGGGATGTCGCCAGCCACTGGCGGCGGTGGACGATCGTCTTCAGCGCTCCCTCAAGATCGGGATAGCGCTCCGGGTCGTGAGGCGCCATGCGGCCGAAGGCCTCGGTCGCGCAGTTCCACTCGGGTGTGGCGAGCGCGAGGACCGGCTCATCGAAGGCGCGGGTAAGCTGCGCCGCCCGTTCGCTCTGCCCGTCGCGGAAGAAGCTGATCCAGACATTGTGCGTCTTGCCGACACCGTAGGCCTGCACCCACTCGTCGAGGCCGCCGCGGTAGAAGTCGGCATGGAAGACGGTGTCGCCCGGATACATGTCGCCCATCCAGCTTGAGGGCTGGAAGTTCAGCACGTCGGTGTCATGCGCGGGCCACAGGTGCAGCCGCAGCGTGTTGCCGTCGGCCTCAAGCTCCTGGGGATACTGCTGCCAGAAATCGCGCCAACCTGCGAAGGCGCCAGTGCTGCCATCGGTCAGTCCGAACCAGCCGCCTGCCTGCTCGCCCTCCTGCGCACCCGCGCCAGAGGTCAGCGTGAAGTGCTCGTGCGAGTCCTGCACCAGCCGCGCGGGAAGATCTGCCCCGGCGACGCGAAGCGGAGATCCGGTGGGCGACTCATCGGAGGCGAAGATCGCCTCGCGGGCATCACCGAGTTCCAGCGGCAGCGCGATCTGCACGTTGCGGATCTGATGCTGCTTGCTGTCGAAGGCGACCACGAGCGTGTGATCGTGCCGGACTGCAGACTCGCCCGCGTAGAAGTAGGTGTGCGTGATGAACTGGCAGAAGCGGGTGCCGTCGGCGCCTGTGTACCAGCCCTCGCGGCGCACGGCGACCTCCATCGGCCCCGAGCGCTCGATGCTCACCTGCAGGCCATCCGCGGCGCCACCGGCGGGGTACCGGTTACCCGCGGCGTCAATCACCACCGGCATCTCCGAGGCGGCGGCATCGGGCGTCAGTATCGTCTGCCCGTTCAGCGCCACCTCATCAAAGAGCGTGCCGCGCACTTTGCTGATCGTCGCCTGCATCGGTCCGGTGTTGATGACAATCGCCTCGTCAGTCTCGGCCACCGTGACGCCCTCAGTCGCGGCGCGCGCCACATCGCTGCCGAACTCAACGCTGTAGTCGGCCCCACGGCGGAGGTTGCTGCTGATGAGCGCCCAGCGCACCGCTCCATCCGGGCCGTCCCACGTGGCGGTGGTCTCCACCTGGCATGGCACGACTTCACCGTTGGCTGTGAGCAGGCGGATGTTCTCCGCCGAAGCAACGGCCTCTCGCGGGAAGGGCACGCCGAAGGTGACGGGGCCCGCATCAAGCTGATTATCCGCCCAGTCAACACGCAGCGGTGTGGTCTCACGGACGGCAGGTGAGGTCGGGCGGAGGAACTGCGGTGCCCAGCCGGGGGTTGGGCGCATCTCCTCCACGCGCGGTGGGTACTTGGCGCGCAGAGACTCCGGCGTCGGCTCGACCGGCGCTTGTTGAGCCTGTGCGTCTTCGCCCCCCGCTTCCTGCGCCGGTGCGGGTGGGGATGCGATAGCGACGAGGGCTGCGGCGAGAAGGACGGCGACGAAGCTGCCGGGGCTCATCATCAGTGACACTCTCCCTGTACTTCCGTTCGCTGAGCAAATACCGCGCGCGCCGCAACCTGGAATGCGGCGCGCGCGTGCGTCATGAGAAAACCTGCGGCCGCGCTACTCGCCGGCAATCTGCAAAGGATCCGGCTGCGACCAGTCCACGCTCCAGAGCTTCTTGCGCCGGAAAGGCGTCTTGAACTTGTTGCCGATCTTACCCTGCGACTCAAGGTGGATCATGCAGGCGCGGATGCAGCCCTTGCCGCCGCAGATTGCCTCGCCATGCTCGTAGACCTTGTTCGGCCTGCGGTAGAAGGGCGTGATGGGACTGGGCTTGATGCCCTCCTGCCCCACGTGGCTCATGTATTCGCCCTTCTCGCCCTCTTCGGCATACTCGCCACCGCGGAAGGCGTCCCGGCATCGGTCGCAGTCGAGATCGTTCCACTCGAGGTCGTAGCCACCGATGGTAGCCTTCACGGAGCGCTCGGCGCTGATGGCGCCGGGGCACTCACTGGCGCAGAGCATGCAGCGATCGCACAGATGGGGCTCGAAGATCGGATCGGGCTCAAGCTCCGCCTCGGTCAGCATGACGCCAATGCGCTGGCGCGGGCCGAACTCCGGGGTGAGAAAGACCTTGCTCCAGCCGATCTCGCCCATGCCGCAGAGGAAGCCAGCGATGCGCAGATGCACCATCACATCCGGCGCGGGCTTGCCCGGCTCAACGGGCCGCGAGCCGCCCTTGAGGTTGCCTACGTTGTCAATAGCGCGCCACGGCGAGAGGTGCCCCAGCGGGATCGCCTCGTAGCCGTAGTCCTCGATGTACTTCGCCATGTTGATCATCGTGTGCGGAATGTAGAGCCAGTTCAGACCACCGTAGCCCATCGAGGAGTAGTTGCTGAAGAACGTGCCCTCCTCGATACCGCGGAGGCTGCCGCGCATAATCCGGAAGCCGAACGCGATCACGGACTTTGCCTCGGGCATGATGAAGCGCGGGTCCATCTGAGCCGGCGCGCCCTCCCAGCGGTCGGGTGTGCCGATGCTGCACAGATCCGCCCCCATGGCCTTCGCGGCCTGCTTTACCTTCTCGGCGGTGAGCATCAAATCTTCCTCCTGGTGATGAGGGGCGGTATGCGCCCCTCTCTGAATCGGATATCCGATGCGCCACGATTCACGACGCAGGTTGATGATGCGATGTTCACCACTAAGGTAGTGAATACCTGTGTCAACGTGACCACGCGGAGCTACACCCGCGCCAGGTCTTCCCGCTCGTTGGCCGCTATCACGCGCAGAATGTTTCCGCCGATGATCTTGCGGATGTCATCGTCGCTGTAGCCTCGGCTGACGAGGCCGACCGTGTAGAGCGGCCAGTTCGTCCACGACAGGCTGCCGCCCTGGTGCTCGTCCGACGGGGCCGACTTGTACTCAGGCTTCCATGCCCCCCACCACTGCGAAGACCAGCGGGCGCCGGGGTAGCCCTTGAGGCCCTCCGGCCAGCCCGGGACATAACACACATCGGTGCCGATGGCGACATGGTCGGGCCCCACAAGCTGCACCGCGTGGTCAATGTGATCGAGCAGAGCGTTGAGGTCGGTGCTGCGGCCGAGAAAGCCTGGGATCACGCACATGCCGATCAGACCGCCGGTGTCAGCGATGGCGCGGATCGCCTCGTCGGTCTTCATACGCGGGTGATCGCTCAACGCCCGGCAGCCGCTGTGACTGGCCACCATCGGCTTCTGCGACAGGTGCGCGGCGTCGAGCGTCGTCTGCGGGCCGCTGTGTGCGGTGTCCACGACTATGCCGATCCGGTTGAGTTCGGCGATGAGCTCGCGCCCGAAGACGCTGATGCCGCCGTCGCGGTCCTCCATGCAGCCATCGCCGACCACGTTGCGACGATTGTACGTCATGTGCATCAGGCGCACGCCGAGGTGGTGCCATGTCTGCAACCAGCCAAGCTCCTCGTCGGCATCGTGCATCGCGCCGGGGCAGGGCGGGCCGTTGACGCTGAGGTATACGCAGGTGCGGCCCTCCGCTTTCGCCTTCTGCGCATGATCGGCCCATGCGCCCATGAACATCTCACCGTCGAAGGTCTGGCAGACGCCGTGGAAGACCGCCATGCGCTTGATGTCAAGCTCGCGCGTCTTCCCCTCGGCCGCGGTCTGCACGATCGCGGTGATGCCGGCGGCCTTCACCGCCGTGAGATACTCACGCGCGGCTGCCTCGTTGTGCAGCGGGGCCTCGGAGCGCAGGTTGATGTTGCGGTAATGCGCCTCCTTTGCGCCGACGTGACGGTCGTGCAGTTCGGCCATCTGCTCGACCAGCTCATCGGTCCAGACGTTCGGCAGAAAGCCGAATGAGTCGCAGACGACCGCGTCGGCATGGAGCTCGAGGCCGTGCTGCAGGTCGGCCTCAGAGGGCTGCAGCACCTTCAGCGCCCGCTGCCGGGCGCCCTGTATCGTCTCGTTCTGAGCAATTGCGCTTTCCCAATCGAAGTTGCCAGTCATTGCTGGTCCTCCCGCGTCAGGGTTGCCACCGGCCGAGAGCCGGCGTGCCTCAAAGAGTGTGCGGCTCGCGTCGCTGAGGTCTATTGCGGCATGAAGAGCTTGTCCTCGCTTGCGGCGAAGTAGACAGGCTGGCCGTTGCCGGGCGCGGCCTCAATTCCATTGAGTTGCACCTGGCCGTAGCCGTTCACGCGGAACGACCAGCCTGAAGTGTCTGCGTCGCCCACGCCGACCTGCTGCGCGCGATCGCTGAGGTCGTTCGAGCCGATCCAGACATCGGAGGAGACGCGGTCGCCGGATGGGTCGTAGAAGTCAAACTGCAGCGGCCAGGAGCGCCCGCGATAGCCGGCGCTGAACTGCTGCGTTCCCTCGGGCAGGTTGAACCAGTAGCGGAAGCCCTCGCCGACCCAGGTGCCGGCCGGCACGATCGGATATACCTCGCGCAGACTGTCATTGCCGGCGCTCATCGGCACCATCACGCGGAAGTTCTGCGCGCAGGTGACCAGCAGTTCATACTCGCTCTGCCCATCCGCGGGCACCGAGAGCGCGATCTCGGTGGAGGTCTCCGCATGCCCCGGCTTCGCCGAGCCCTCGACGCTCGCCGCTCCGCCCACCGGTGTCAGCGTCGCCTGATACTCCGCGTCGGCGTAGCCGCGTACACCGATGCGCAGGTCGAACGGCGCATCGTTCTCCTGCCGCAGGCGCGCGCGGAAGACGTAAAGCTGCGCGCCATCGATCTCCTCGCGCAACTGGGTCCGGATCTGCGCCTGAGTCGGCTCGATCGGCTCCACCTCGCGCCCCAACGCCGCCATGGCGGTCATGTAGTAGGGCACTTCCTGCATGAAGTAGGACTGGTCGAGGTTCGTGTGATGGTTGATGAACTGCCCCCGGTAGCGCGGGTCCTCCCCGCGGTAGACGTAGTCCGCGAAGGTGTCCACGTGGTAGGTGGCGGCGCGCAGGTGCGTTTCATCGCCGCCGTAGAGGTAGGCGTGCGCCATGATGTTGATCTTCGAGTGATAGCCGGTCACCGGTTCGGGCTGCGCGGCCACATAATCCGCCCAGTCCACCATCGCCTGCTTCGCCCGGCGGCTTCCGGTGAGGGCAACGTAGCGCTGGAGGAAGGGCGCGAAGTTCTCCCACTGCGGGAAGCTGCCATCCTCGCGCTGGGTGCTCAGCAGGCGGTCCACCGTGCGCTCGAAGAACTCCAGGTAGTCATTGTCCCAGGTGAGGAAGTAGAGCGCCACGGCGCTGGTGGTGCGCCCGGAGCCCTCGCGGTGCGGCTGCGGCTTGCCATCGGCGATCAGTGCCGCGCCATGCTCAAGCGCCGTGGTGAGGCTGCGCTGGTTGCCGGTGAGGTAGTAATGCCACAGCATCGCATCGGCGGCCGAGTTGTAGGCCAGCCGCCCGCCGGAGGCCCAATGCACGAAGCCCTTGTAATCGCAGATGCCGCCCACCAGTTTCTGATCGGGGTAGGTCAGCTTCTCCAGTTCCGGCGTAGTGTGATGGCAGTGGTCCACGTCGGCGATATGTCGCGCGTTGGCGTCGGCCCAGTCGAGCAGGCGCCTGTCGCCGCTACGGGCGTACATCATCCACGGCCAGCGGGTCCAGCCGTGGTGGGTGTTGCGCCAGATGCGATGGAGGTTCCAGCGGCGGCCCGCCCAGTCCCAGTTGTGATGCGCGTCGCCGTAGTTGAACATACCGTAGTCCCGGTCCATCTCGTGGAGCCGGAAGATGTTGTCAATCGTGTCATCGAGCGCCCGCTCAATCTCCGGGAAGCCCTCCGGGTCGCGCGGGTGCATCGGGCCGAAGACGCCGCTGTCGCAGATCCACTCCGGCGCCACTACTGCCGCCGGCGCCGACTGGAAGACCTCGTTGGTGTCCCGCGACCGCGCGCTCTCCCAGTCGCCGGGGTGGAAGTAAAGCAGCATCTCGTGCGTCTTCGCGAGCCCCATCGCGTTTGCGACCTTCGCGTTCGGGTAGTTGTACTGCTCGCTGTCCTGCTTCACATACTCCAGCACTTCTTCCGGCACGGTGAAGTCCAGGACGTCGCCCTCATGCGCGAACCAACTGTGATAGACGTTGCGTATGCTCAGGCCCTCGCCGGTGCGGATCGGCTCCTCGCCATGCGCCGGCCACAAATGCACGTTCAGCGCGCCGGGGGTGACCTCAAGCTCCTTGGGGAATTGCTGCCAGAGGTCCTTGACCGCGAGCGTCATGCGCCTGCCGGGCGCGCCGACGGTCATCCAGCCCTCGGCCCTCTCCCCCTCCTCTTTGAACTGCCCCTGATCGTAGACGCGGAAGCAAAGATCATCGCGCTGCAGGAGATACGCGCCATCGCCCTGGACGCGCCCGGCGCTCACGTTCGGCGTCCCCAGCGCGTATTCATAGCCGCTGAAGGGCAGCGACCAGCCGATGTCGCTGTAGCGCGCATCGCTCGAGTTCTCCGTAATGATGAAAGTATGCTGCGCGCGCAGCCACGGCAGCCCTCGGTAGGCCTCAAGCCGCAGTATCCAGCGCCCCAGCCTCTCCCCCGTCTCGGCTACATGCCATCCCGACGCCCTCACAACCGCTCGCAGCGGCCCCGCCTCCTCCAGCACAACCTCCGCCTCGGGGTCGCGCGAGCCGTTGTAACGCACGCCCGCATCGTCAATCATGAACGGGCCGAAGCTCGCGTCGGCGCTCATAACGCGCTCGCGGTCACCGAACTGCCCGTCGCCATCGCCATCCAGCCACACGCCGCCTATGCCGGGCGTCTGCCCCTTCGGCACTACCAGTCGCAGAACCCCGGTGCTGACGCTGACCTCAGCATCGGTCTCCTCGACTACCAGCGGGTCGGCCACCGCAGCCCGCGTCACCTCCGGGCCGAACTCCAGCGCGTACGCGCGCGGCTGCGTCCCCACCGGCGGCAGGAAGCTCATCTGCAGCCAGCGCACGCTGCCCTGCTTCGACCAGCGGCCGCTGGTGGCCACCTGCACGGGCACTTCGCGCCCGGCGTCGTCGAGCAGCCGCACATTCTCATCGGAAGCCAGGGCCCCGAGCGGGAAAGGCACGCCGACTGTGATCGGCCATGCCGCCATCTCCGCCGGGGCAGGCGTGACAGTGATCGGGATGCGCCCCGAGGTGGTCGCCCGCGAGCGCTCGATCACGAACTCCTCGCTGACGGTGGCGAAGACGCCACCATCGTCGCGCAGCCGCGCCTCGACGGCGTACGTCCCCGGCTCCAGCGATGCCAGGCGCCAGTCGAAGTCAAGCGCGGGCGCCTCAATCGGCGTCACGGTCCGCACCTCAAGCTCGGTGCCGTCGCGCATCAGCGCGAGGTCAATCGCCGGCGCGCCCTGCAGCGCCTCACCCGCGGGGCTGCTGATAATGCGCAGGCGGCCGGTGGCGAGCGGTTGCAGCGAGGGGTAGACATCGCGGTCGAGGTAGAGCGCCGGCGTCACCTCGCGCGTCAGTGTCAGACCGCTTGCGCGCGCCGCGTGTTCCGCAGGTGTGCCCAGCACGAGTTCGGCGCCCTTCTCCACGTCGCCGTAAGGTTCGCCGAACGCGGTGGGGAGCTCCCGCAGTTCGCGATCATTCCGGCCGATGGCCGTGAGAAGCGAGATCCCCGGTCGCGGCTCTGTGATGCCGAGATCGGCCAGCGGGATCGCCATCTCCAGCCAGTAGCCGCTGTCGCCCACCGTCGCCGCGCACTGCCATGCAGGGTTCCAGTCCCAGTCGGCGTTGCGGGCCTCGGAGATCGCGCCGTTCGCGTTGGCAAGAAGCTGCATCGAGGTGACGCCGCCGTCTGGGGAGAACTTCATGTCAATGCAGTCATCGCCCCAGACGTTGCCATCGCGGACATCGGCGGGCACGCCGCGCACCAGCGCGTTGATGTCCTGCACTCCAAAGAACGTGCCGAGGTAGAGGTTCTGTGCGTCGAAGGCCGCGCGCAGTGACGCTTTGTTGCTCGCCGCTCCGCCACCGGCGATGAACTGCTCGGCCACCATCGCCTCCTGCCACCACGGCTCGTCGAGGACGCCATCCACCGTCGGCGGGGCATCAACGCGCAGCGCGTAGACTACCGGCCGCTCCACCGCCCGCTCGACGCGGAATTGCACGCCCTCGAACAACTCCGCGCCGAGGCAGCCGGCCGCGGTGATGACGATCGTAAGCGCGCTCAGAAACACGCACAGGTTCCTCGTGGCACGATGTTGCATGGTGTTCTCTCCCCTGAAGCACTGATTATCTGCCGATCAACCGGTCAGGCCCATCGCCGCGGAGCGGAAGATGCGCGTGTCCATGTCCCGCAGGTGCTCTGAAACGCGCGGTTTGAAGTCCATCTGCGCCAGGACCTCATTCTCAAGGTCCACGCCCGGCGCGATCTCCGTCAGCGTCAGGCCGCCGTCGGCAAGCTCGAAGACCGCGCGCTCAGTCACGTAGAGCACGCGCTGGCCCTTCTCCGCCGCGTACTCCCCGGAGAAGGTGCGGTGCTCGACCTCCTCGATGAACTTGCGATGCTTGCCCTCCTGCACGATCTTCACCGCGCCGTCCTCGATGGCGACCTCCAGCCCTCCCGCGGTGAAGGTGCCACAGAAGACGACCGTGTCCGCGGTCTGCGTGATGTTGATGAAGCCGCCACAGCCCGCCACGCGCGGGCCGAACTTGCTCACGTTCACGTTCCCCCCCGCATCCGCCTGCGCCATGCCGAGGAACGCGAGGTCGAGTCCGCCGCCGTCGTAGAAGTCGAACTGCGCGGGCTGATCTATCACCGCTTCGGGGTTCGCGGAGGCGCCGAAGCTAAGGCCCCCCGCCGGCACGCCGCCGATCGGCCCCGCCTCCACCGTCTGGTTGAGCGCAGAGGCGATGCCCTCCTCATTCGCGACCGCCGCGATGCCCTCGGGCATACCGATGCCGAGGTTGATGATCGCCCCGCGACTTAGCTCAAGTGCCGCCCGGCGCGCGATGATCTTGCGCTCGTCCATCGGCAGCGGCGGAATGCCCTCGAATGGCACTCGCACGTCGCCTGAGTAGGCCGGGTTGTAATCCTCGGAGAAGGTCTGCTGGTGATGCTCGGGATCGGCGACCACCACCGCGTCCACCAGGATGCCGGGGATGCGTACATGCTGGGGATTGAGCGTGCCCTCGCAGGCTATGCGCTCCACCTGCGCGATGACCATGCCGCCGGAGTTGCGCGCCGCCTGCGCGATTGCCAGCATCTCCCCGAAGACCGCTTCGTGCTCCATCGTTATGTTGCCGCGCCCGTCGGCGGTGGTTCCGCGGATCAGGCCGACGTGGATCGGGAAGGCGTGGTAGAAGAGCCACTCGCGGCCGCGCAGTTCGATGACCTCCACGAGGTCCTCGGTAGTGCGATCGTTGAGCTTCCCGCCACCGTTGCGCGGGTCCACGA
>LSQX01336137.1_pt1 | contig 16604 bp, 13 predicted proteins | sample 654561 | NCBI WGS metagenome assembly LSQX01 (sample SAMN04489861, study PRJNA283612) | anaerobic digester metagenome | isolation source: 4 biogas reactors fed with cattle manure at either 37C or 55C with and... | place: Denmark: Kongens Lyngby | collected 2014 | reverse complement strand
GTGGGTGGCACCTTTTCGCATTTCTTTGCGCAATCCGCTCAATTAACCTGCCATAGAAGCCAGGCACCCCCCTTACGTACTAAGTACTGTGTGCAAAAATCTTTATTCCGGCCGAGAAGTCAATTATGCTGATGGAAGGTCTACATCCTCCGGTGGACGGGGCTGAAAGGCGTGCTGCGAAATGGGCGTGTTCCAGTTGCGGAGCCGGCTGATTGACGACTGTTCGTCCTGCATTGGCAGCGTCATTACGATCCGCGACGAAAGAATCCGCCAGAAACGAGCTGGGGACGACCGCCGCAAGCCTGTCATCCTCCACATCGACGAGGCGATACAGAAAGCCATCGACACCGCCCCCACTGCCAGACTCCGTTCGATGCGCCCGCCATTCCCCCGGAACGCCCCGCACCGGCGCTTTCGCGCCCATTGCCAGGTGGGGCACGAACACTTGGCCGTAACAGATTGATTGCCTCGGCGTGAACGTGAAGAATATGCCCACACCCGTCTTTACTTCCATCTCCGACCACAGAATGGCACAATTGATTGACCGCGCCCAACGGCGGGTGGCCGTTGCGGCGCCAGCCGTCCGCAGTGCTAGTGCCAACGCTTTAATCACTGCTGCCGCTCGACTCGGAAATGATTCCGTGGCCATCGTGCTGGATTGCGACGAAGAAGTGTTTCGCCTGGGCTACGGCGACTTAGAATCTCTAAAGCAGCTACGCGAGTCAGCTTGTGCCGTCCGCCAGTCGTCCGGGCTTCGTGTCGGCGTGTTGGTTTGCGACAGCGAGGCTTGGATCTTCGCGCCCACAGCGCTGTATGTCCAGGCTGAAGTGCAAAGCGATGAGACTCCCAACGCGATCCTGCTTCGCGCTGCGGACGTCGAGCGAATCATTTCTCGGCTCATGCGGCCGTCGCGCGTGGCGGAAATCTCGGCAAGTGCAGCCGCGGTCAGCGCGGCGGCGTCCGAGGCCATCGCATCGCTGCCGATTCAGGTTCGCTTGGAAATTGCTGACGCATTGGCTGGGGTGCCGAAGTCACTTCGTGAGGACCTTTCGGCGGCCGCGATCGAACTCGGGCACGAAGAGATTCTCGACGCAGCCCTGGAGCGAGCGCAGAGAGCACTCGAGGAAGCGCCGCCGATCGCCTTCGACGTGGCCCGGCAGGTGCGGGTATTCGAGCCGTACATCCAATACGTTGACATCAGCCTCCGCGGCTGCGCGATCCAGCGGCACCGTGTCGAAGTGCCAAAGGCGATCCAGGGCATAGCGTCGAAGGCGGATTTCGACGCGCGCCTTCGGACGACATTCGAGCTGATTGACAAACGCAGCGACATTTCGTCGCGATCGCTTGAGAACGAGCTCAACGAGATTCGCGACAATTTCACCCGCGCCCTGGGAAAACCGTGGGGTCGCGTAATTCTCCGTTCCGCGCGGAAGCATTTCGACCAACGGATGGAGGCATTCGAGAAAAAGCTTGCCGAGCACAAAGAGTCTATCAAGCAGTCGGTTGCCGATCATCTTGCAGAGTCGCGGAAGCAGCTTGTCGAATACTATTTGCCGCTGATCGAGTCGAATCCGCCGGACATTCTGCTCGGCCAGATCACCTCGCCCAAGCCCGGTCGGGAGAAAAGTCGCGCCTGGCTTGATAAGGAATTGGGCAACGTCTTTCCCAAGGCGGAGCATCTGATTACGGAGATGACGCTTGACGTGCAGTTTCGCGACGTCACTTATGAAACTCTCAACGAAGAGGGGTTCTGTAAGAAGCTCAAGCAGGCCTACCCTCACGTCGATTGGGAAAAGCCTTTTAATGAGTTCGACGCTGCCAAAGCGCGGGACAGCCAGGAGTCGCAAGGGTAATTTCGCTCTGCTCTGTCTTGTGCCACCTGAGACCATCACAAGTCACATCTGGAATAGCTCATTACGGAACGCACACGGGGGTATGGATGACACGGCCGTTACGTGACATGAAAATATCGGAACTTCAGACGCTGCACAACCGTCTGCATGCGATCGAGCAGGGCCAGGTTGCCAGTTTCCGGTGCGATTTGGCTGAGTCCGTGCTTTCGAATGCCGGGAAGCAGGAAGAAGGACTGCCGTTGGCAAAATGGCCGTGGCCGATCGCTTCCACGCGGAGGCAGATACGATTTGTGGAGATGGCCCTGGCAAACACGGCAAGTTGGCTTTGGGGCCCGCCCGGTACGGGTAAAACGGGTGTCCTTTCGCCACTGGCGAATTCGCGAGTAAGGCTCGATCGAGACGCTTAACCGGGGCCTGTTCAGTGCAACATCGATTCAAGTGCAGCAAATGCAATCAGATCTTCCTCGTTGCCGAACGCGCGTCCGGCCAGACGGTCCATTGCCCGACCTGCAAGGTAGGCTTGCGGATTCCTGCGCCGGCGGGCAGTACACCGAATGGAGCGGAGCCGCCTTCACCCCCGGCTCTTTTGCTTCCCCGACCGGAGCCGCCGGCAATACGGCAAACATGGTTCGATTGGCTGCTGCACGGCGCCACGCCACCACAACGAGAAATCCGCCAGCGAGTTCAGGACCTCGCCGGCCGATTCAAAGCGGACGCGCTGAGACTGTTGAACGCCCGTCGCCAAAGCGAGCAGTATATTGCTGAGGCCCTCAAAGACCTGCGATCGCGCCACGTGCACGACTCGCTTTCGGGCATGCCCGTCGAATGCCTGAAGGACTACACCCGGTCAGTCAAGCTGCAACACCTCGAAGCAGCGGGCTATCGCACGCTTGCCGACCTTCAAGGTGTGAGCGCTCGTTGTCTGCAACAGCATTACGGCATTGGTCCGAAATCCGCTCCGCAGATCCAGCGCGCCGTCACCGCGCTGAGTGAAAAGCTGTACAGCGAACGGCTTAAGCTCCCGCCGCCCGACGAGATGGGCTCAAAATACCGCCCACTGTTGGCGGCGGTCTATCAACGACTGCGGTGCCGGGCAATCCCGCACGCCCTTCTGACTAGGCTTCAGGCCACGTCGCGCCGATTCGACCAAGGCATCGCCGATGCCAGGCGGGCCGGACGGTTCTTCAATCGCCTCTTCCGTCGTTCGCAAACCGAGGCTAATCTCCGGTTTATCTACCAGCAATTGTCCGATTTGCAGCGGTCACCGGTAACAGCGCAACTGCTTGAGGACGCCAACTCCGCCTTGCAGAGCCTCATCCCACCGGAGGATTTCGAGGATCTCACCACGGATTATCGCGACCACTATGCGGACTACTTTTCGATTCTGGATCAGGCCTTCGATGCGGCTTGGGGGACGGGCAGCGCGCAGAAACAAGAAATCGACCGAGGTCGTCGCGGTGGTGTCCCCGAGGATATCGCCGGGAGGATCGAGCGATTCGAGCTCTCCTTGGAAGACCTGAATGTCGACCTGCGCGGTTACCAGGTGTTTGGCACGAAGTACCTGCTGCACCAGCAGAGGACGGTGCTCGGCGACGAGATGGGACTTGGTAAGACGATCCAGGCGATGGCCGCGATGAACCACCTGAGAAACAAGGAGGGGGCAACCCACTTTCTCGTCGTCTGCCCGGCAAGCATCGTCGGAAACTGGGTGCGAGAAATCAGTGACCGGCTCACGATGCCGGTGCGACTTCTCCATGGCGCCCAGCGAGATCACGAAGCCGAACTGTGGCGGCGCGGGGGGGGGATTGGTGTCACCTCGTACGCGACGCTGAGTTCTTTGAACGGAATGCTCGGGGGGCCCATACACTTCCTGGTGGCCGATGAGGCACATTACGTCAAGAACCCCAATGCCCAGCGGAGCCAAAGCCTTGCCCAACTGGCTGCCCAGGCGAAAAGGGTCACCTTGATGACCGGAACCGCCCTGGAAAACCATCCCGGGGAGTTTGTGAATCTGATCCATATGTGTGATAGCGGCCTTGCCGGCCGGTTGCGGAAAGCGTCCGCCGACCCAATAACCGCTGTGGTCGGCGCGAGAAGCTTTGAGAGACTGATTGCGCCGGTCTATCTCCGCCGCAATCAGGAGGACGTGCTCCACGAGCTTCCCGACTGTATTGAGATCGATCAATGGGTCGCCCTGAACAGCGGGGACTACGCGCGATACCTCGACACGGTCGGCGGGCGTCAACTCATGGCCATGCGGCAGGCGGCCAATGGCGACTCCGTCAGGAGCGCCAAATTCGAGCGGCTCGGAGAACTCCTTGACGACCACCGCTCCGAGGGCCGGAAAGTCGTGGTCTTCTCCTACTTCCTGCGCGCGCTCGACCTGGTGGGCGAGTTGGTGGGCAACCACGTGCGAATTGATGGGAGCGTCCCGGCCAATCGGCGTATGGAACTGATTGACACATTCAGCAGCCAACATGGTTCGGCTGTGATGGCTTGCCAAATCACGGCCGGCGGCGTCGGCATCAACCTCCAGTCGGCCTCGGCGGTGATCCTCCTCGAACCCCAGCTCAAACCTACAACCGAATGGCAGGCGATCAAACGTGTCCATCGGATGGGGCAGAGCAGGAAGGTTCTCGTTCACCGAATACTGGCACGAGACACGGTCGACGAAAGCCTCCAGGAGCTTCTGGGAAGGAAGACCTCACTGTTCAACGAGTATGCTCGTGAGAGCGCCATCAAAAACGCATCCGCCGCAGCTACCGATACCAGCGAGGCGGCATTAGCGCAGCGGCTTGTAGAAATGGAGGTCCGCCGCCGCGACGCCGCCTTGGCATCCTGAACTACCAGCCAGTTGAGACGATTCACCGTTTCCGCCATGAGTCACACGCCTTCGCAACACCTCGATCAATACGACAATCAACCGAGTGGGTCCATTCTGAGAAAGGCCGACGCGGAGTCTCTGGGACAATCAAAACTCCTTCGCCTTGTCGAGTATTTGATCAGGCTTGCATCTCTGCGGACGACGCTCGTCAGGGATACTGCTAATTATCACGATCTGCTTTGGCTCCAAAATATCCCGAAGCAGAAAGGATGCTTCACACAAGCATGGGGGCGCGATGAGAACTTCAGTCCGGAGGTGTGGATCGAGATTCAAACCCGCCGCGAGCCTCCGTTGCCTTGCGTTCCTGTGTCTTGCGGGGATTGGATCGACGTGTCCGCTCTTCGAAACAAGAGCGAGATTCCCGAATTGCGGCTCGAGATCACCATACAGTTGGAGAACCCCGCTTCGGTCGCTGAGCCGGACTCGCCCAAGTACATCACAACAACCGAGTCGCTGGCGGACCATCCCGAGGTTCAGGAAGCCTGGGACCGATACCTTGATGAGCATTGGCTGCCGTGGCTTGAGGACCATAACGCGTGGGAAGCAGTTCACAAAGTCTATGCGTCCCTGTTTGCTGTCCACCGAGAACAACTGCGCCTCGGCGAGAAATATGAACTGGTTCTTGGGCTCGGCTTACTCACCTGGCAGACTCCGCACAACCAGCGAGTGCGACGCCACTTGATCGTCGCCAACGCGTTGATTGAGTTCGAAGCACACTTGGGAAAGTTCACCGTCCGCGCGGCGCCCGACGGAGCCTCGCTCCGTCCGGAACTCGACATGCTCGACATCGAGGAGCAACCGGTTCGCGCGGCCGAATCGCTGAAGTCTGCCCTAAGTGGCGCTGGGGAGGATCCTTGGGAACGGAGTTGTATCGACGGCGCGCTGAAGGCACTTGTCCATTCACTTGATGCCAGCGGTGAGTATCACGAGGATCTCGAACAGCAAGACTTCCGCGCTTCCTCGAAGCCTGTGGTCGAATACGCGCCCGCCCTCATCCTGCGCGAGCGTTCCGCTAAGGGCCTCACCGAGACGCTTAAGCGGATCAAGGACAAAATCGAAAAAGGCGAGCCAGTTCCTCGCGAGTTCGGCGGGCTCGGCGAATGCCCGCGACCGGACAGCCAGATTCCGAATGCAGGTCTCCGGAAAGCCGATGCGGCGCTCGGTGAAACCCTGTTCTTCCCAAAACCGTCGAATGAAGAACAACGCCGCATCGTAGACAAGCTCAGGCAGGCCTCGGGCGTGCTCGTGCAGGGCCCTCCCGGAACGGGAAAGTCGCATACGATTGCGAATCTCATCTGCCATCTGCTCGCCACTGGACAGCGGATAATGATCACAGCCAAGACTCCACGGGCATTGCAGGTCCTTGAAGGACTTGTACCCCAGGAACTTCGTTCCCTCTGCATCAATCTGCTTGGCAGCGGGCTTGAGGAAAAACGCGCGATGGAGTCCAGCGTCAGCGGTATCCTACGGAAGAATGATGAGTGGAACGAGGAGCGTGCCGCCTCGGAGCGCCGGGAACTTGAGCAAGACCTCAGCGCGTTGCGAGAGGAGAAGGCTCGCGTTGAAAGACGGCTCTGCGATATTCGAGAGTCGGAGACCCAGTCGCGATCAATCGCTCAAGGGTCCTATCGAGGAACGGCTGCCCAGATTGCACGAGACGTTCGTGAAGAGGAAGGCACATCTGGATGGTTCACTGACACGGTCTCTCCGCACGAGCCATGCCCTATCTCCAGCAATGACCTGCGCTGCCTCCTGGACGCCCTTCGTGCCGTCCCCCCAGAACGGCAGCGGGAGCTGAGCCTTTCCTGTCCAGAAGGTCTGCCCTCAGCCGATCGATTTCTCGTTCTTGTTGAATCTGAGAAAGCGGCGATCGAAGACGACCTGCGTCTGAATAGCGCAGCCGATCAGCAGCTCGTCCCGTTCCTCGCAGATATCGACACGACGGGAGTTGAGGAAAAACTAGCCGCATTTTCTGATTTGTGTTCGAGGCGGCGGCAGGCGTTAGCACTGCCCTATTCCTGGATAGAGGCGGCGGTAAGCGATGTCTTGGCGGGAAAAGACGCGTCTTGGAAGGCATGTTCAAACACGACACGAAGTATCATCCGTTCCATCGACAGGCTCGTGGCCGTCGCGGATGACACACACATTGATCGTCCAGTCGCGACCAACGTCAAAGGTCTCTACGTAGACGTCTGTAAGCTCGAATCGCACCTGGAAGCCGGCGGTAGTCTTGGCTGGTGGATGTTTCGACCGGCTGTCGTTAGAGAACGGTTGCATATCCTCACTCGCGTCCGCGTGAATGGGCGCAAGTGCACCTGCCTGGAAGACCTGTCAACTCTCGCCGACGCACTTCGAGTTCGTATCGACCTCGACAAAGCCTGGACATTCTGGAGCGATTCACATCAGGACAGGCAGCAGCCCTATGTGCTGCAATTGCACGCTCTGAAGATGCGCTGCGATGCCCTCGACAACGTCCTTTCCCTTGCTGATCTGAAGCAGGAATGCCGGAAGGGTCTGGAACACTGCCCTATCCTGAATGACCCGATATGGAACAGTGAATCGCAGCTCGAACGTGTCGTTGTGTCACTGAAGGTAGCACTGGCCCGGAAGGCCAGATGTCATGCCGCCGAAAGCATTGGCTCGATCGCGAAACAGATGGAAGACTGCTTGACGCGAGATGACTGCCATCCGGTCGCGGCTGAATTACTTACAGCAATCCGCAACCGCGATCACGCTGCATTCACTCGCCTCCTACAGCGAATCGCGAGACTGCACGAGGATCGCGCGCTCTGGCGGCAGGCCTGGTCAGTGCAGGAGCGACTCGGCAAAGTCGCTCCCAATCTGTTGAGCGCGATCAGGCAATCAGCAGACCACGCGGTCTGGGATTGCCGCATCGAGCAGGTCACTCGTGCCTGGCACTGGTCCCAGGCGAAGACTTGGGTGCACGAGTATATCCGGGGCGCGGACACTACCAGTCTTGCCACACGTTCGAAACAGATCGACGACGAGATTGGATCGAAGGTGGCACAACTTGCAGCGCTCCGTGCCTGGTCCTTTTGCTTTTCACGGCTTGAGGATAATGACCGGCGGCATATGGCAGCCTGGCAACAGTCGATGGCCAGAGTGGGGAAAGGAACCGGCAAGCATGCCTGGCGACACCGTCAGGAAGCTCAACAGCATCTCAATAAATGCCTTGATGCGGTCCCTGCGTGGATCATGCCGCTGCATCGTGTGTGGGACACCGTCGATCCCTCGCCGGGAATGTTTGACGTGATCATCGTTGATGAAGCGTCACAGTGCGGAGTAGAGGCTCTCCCCTTGTTCTATCTTGGCAAGAAGATCCTGGTTGTGGGCGACGACAAGCAAATCAGCCCTGATGCCGTAGGGACTCCGAGAGACGCCGTCCATCGGCTCATGGAAGAACTCTTGTTCGACTTCGATTTCGGGTCGGCTTTCGACATCGAAAGCAGCTTGTTCGACCATGGAAAGCGTCAGTTTGGCGTTCATCGCATTACGCTGCGCGAGCACTTTCGCTGCATGCCGGAGATCATACGCTTCAGCAACGACCTATGCTATCACGACACTCCGCTCGTTCCTCTGAGGCAATACGGTCAGAATCGGCTCACGCCGCTCGAACACGTTTTCGTGGATGGTGGCTACCGGCAAGGCACTGACAACCGTGTCATCAACCGCCCGGAGGCCGAGGCGATCGCAGATAGGATTGTCGCTTTGTGCGGCGATCAAAGGTATCAAGCGAAGACGATCGGCGTCGTGGTACTTCAGGGCGATGCGCAGGCGGCATTGATCGAGCAACTGTTGCTCGAACGATTGGGCGCGGAGGAGATGCAGAAACGGCACCTCGTGTGCGGAAATCCGTACAGCTTTCAGGGCGACGAGCGCGACGTGATGTTTTTGTCGATGGTAGCCGCAAATAACGAACGGATCGGAACATTTACGAAGCCGGCTGACGAGAGACGTTTCAACGTTGCGGCTAGTCGCGCGCGCGACCAGATGTTGCTCTTTCATTCGGTGACAAGACAAGACCTGGGTTCCTCTTGTCTGCGCCGCAAGCTGCTGGATTTCTTTGAAGATACGCAGCCGCAGGCAATCGCAGGAATCAGCCGGGAAGACCTTGAGCATCGAGCTGCCAGTGACAATCGGCAGATCATCAAGCCACCGGACCCCTTCGAGAGCTGGTTCGAGGTCGATGTGGCGTTGGAGTTGCTGCGGAGGAAGTATACCGTGATTCCGCAGGTGAAGGTCGCGGGCAAACGTATTGATCTCGTCGTTCAGGGCGAACAAACAAGTCTTGCTGTTGAATGTGATGGCGACGCCTGGCACGGCGCTGACCGTTATGAAGCCGACATGCACCGTCAGCGCATGCTCGAGCGATGCGGCTGGCAGTTTTATCGGATTCGAGAATCACACTTCTATGCAGATCCTGTTGATGCGATGCAAGGACTATGGGAAGCCTTGGCGGACCGAGGCATATGTCCACCTGGCTGCCAGGCTGCGGGCAACAATCGACGTCAAGATGGGAAGAAGGAACAACACGCCGAATCAAACAGTAGTCGTGACGACGTCGATGGGGCCAGCGAGAACACGGGCGATGCTTCAACAGCCACCGGGGCCCCCGGGCCTTCTTCGGAGCGGTCGAGGCGGCGTGCGGGAGACATGCCAGCAGCAGAAATCCAGAAAGCGATTGTCCAGGCCTTGTCAAAGTGTCCGAATTGCTCATGCACTGAAAATTCTTTGACGACACGCGTGCTTCGGGAACTGGGAATCCGGACCGCGGGACAGCCACGAAAGAAGTTCGAGGCACGCGTAAGGCGTAGCGTCAACGCCCTCGCGAAACGAGGCGTCGTCGAAAAATATAGGGCTAAGAATCAGCGCGTAAGGCTTTGTGATCGAAACGGCAAATGAGGGTTGCAGCCGTGCTGCAATCCGGTCGATGGTTTGGGATCGGGCGTGGTGATGAGCGATGTTACTCGAACAGATTTCGAAAGTGCGGATTGCCGCCTCCCCATCTTCCTTACCGCGTACGCCGCGCACGATGGAGAGTTGTCCGCATCCGGATCCGCGGCGCGACCTACGCATCGCCCGAGGCCGAATCTCTCCTCCGAGCAACCGCCGCCCGAACCGACGCCAAATTCCAGTTGCTTTCCTGCCAGGTGCCCTACGCAGTCCGCCGCCCTTCCAATCCGAGTCCGGTGGACTACTGGTCTCTTGGAGGAGAACGGGCTGCGCTGCCGACCGCGGGCAGTTGCCCTAACACCAGGATTCGCGAGTCTGTAGCATTATTACTGGGGGCTCCAACCAGGCAAAATGGTCAGAGTTCTCCGCCCGAGCCCGCGCTGGTTGTGCATCGGGCGGCGATCGCGCGGGAGAGACATAATCAAGGCTCTCGATCGTGCCCACAAACGACGTTTCTGTTAACGGCGATCATTATGGTCTGAGCCCGATTGAGCAACCGAGGCTCGGTGAACCGCTCCACCAGATACTTCTTTGCCTCCAAGTTCTTACGCGAGGCGTCCAGGGCTCTGCTCCGGTCAGTCTCTTCGGGGTCCCCCAGAAATATGAACCAGACGAACACGCGCTCGATCAGCGCCATGTCGTTGAGGAGACGCGACTTCAGTTGGGCCACAAGTGGGTTGAGTTGCTGGCCTTGCGTCACATTGCCACAAATCCGCTCGATGCCTGCCGAAATCAAACGTTGGTAGGATTCTTTGAAAGTCGTGGATGACTGCGACCACTTGAACTGCACCATGTACAGCTTCTTGTGTTAGGTATCACCATGGAATACATCGTTACCATAGTCGTTCCCGCCGAACGCATTTTGGGTTGCAGTGACTTTTCGTGGTAGTCCACACTTACGTTCCAAATAGAGGAGGCCGAAATAATCCTCCTTCACTCCGCGATAGGTCTTTCGCAGGTCGGACGCCGCCCGATCGATTTCCCGTTGTGTTACGCTCATCGCTCTTGACGCCCCTAAATCGTTACCGGTCCTGCCGTTTGTCGGCTGGACCGTTCACGTTTTTCGTTATGTTCGTTGCGACCGCAGCAGCCGCCGGCAAGTTACACCTCATGTTTACGCGGCCGCGGAATACTTCAATACTTCCCACGCCTCAACAAGTGATTGTGCAAACCCTATTTCCGGGATTTGAATTGGAACGCCGGCCAATGCCACACGCAGTTTTCGAGAGCCGGCCGCAATCGTCGCCGCGGTTACCGTCCGATTTCGGTCAGCCAGTCGCTGCCAAGGTGCGAGCTGCATTGGGTACGCGAGAACCGTGGTGATCTCGGCGGCGTCGCGCGTAGCCGCATAAGCCAACGCTTGGTGAACATCGTGACGGTGCTCAGATTGGAGTTCCTCGCCCATTTCCGCCCAGCGACGATCGTCCAATTCTTCGAAGTGCGATTTGTACTTCGAGTCAATGATCCAGACTCGCTGCCCCTGTTCCACCACCAGATCCGGCACGAGGCTCGAAAGGCTCCGAACACCACGGTGTTCCCAGCGTATCGGCACCAGCGTTTCGTGGTTGCGTCCCGACCGTACTCGGCCTCCGAAACTATGCGCCCAGAGTCTCGCGAGATGTTCTACCCACCGCTCGAACATCTCGTACATCGGCAGACACCAGGAGAGTCCGTCCGTTTCTGCGGTGCCGGCCAATCCTCGTTCGTCGACGATCCACCCTAGCGCCTGAAGCCCGCGTTTCAGGGCGACGGGTGGCAACCCTGTGGACATCAGCAGCCGATCAATGTCGGACCGCCCGGGGGAAATTGGCTTTGCATCCGACAGTTGCTGTAGTAGTTCGAGCGCAAGCTCCGTCAACCGACGTGCGATGGGGTCAACGTCCGCCCAGCCCACAAGCGAACGATGGACGGACTGGATTCCCCACCGCAGCATGCCACGCAGGAATTGGTCAGGCCCCAATTCGGGAAATCGACACGGGAGATGATGGACCATGCCTCGCCCCAGATTTCGGGCGTATTGGCCCCAGAGAATCTGGCCGCGGGGCGATTCTCGCACTTCGTCACACCATCGAAACCCGCGTGTCAATTCAGCCAGCAGTTCGCGAAGCCGCTGGAGGATCGGTCCGGCCAAGACCCAAGGCGGAACCTCCTTGGCGGCGCCGGGCACAAGTGGCAACTCGAGTAACTGAGGTGATGCCGTCCAGCCGATCTGGTGAAGCAATGGCCCAATATCATTCCAGCCAAATCGCGGCCGTACAACGATGCCACCGATAATTTTGCGAGTTGTCGGCGAACGCAACGGCACGGCGCCAATTGTTCCCCCTGGACGCAACTGCAAGCTGATCCGATCGGAGTCGGCAACCAGACTCGGGGCGATATCAAGGGCCGAGAAAGACGGCTGGTTCGCCGACAGAAAATTCTGCGCAAAGAGATTCCACGAGCGATCGCGTCCCTGAATGTCGAATTGTTCCGCTTCGAGTCGGAGGGGGTTGCCCTGGTCTGCCATGCGAATCAATTGGGTTGTTCGCCGCTGCCACTCGGGAAGGGATCGTTGCTGCGAGGATTTCTTACGTTTGGCCATCGCGCACAACCTCGCCCTGCAGCCAGTCGATATACGCCTCTAGCTCCGTCTCGCACGGGCCGAGGCGGCCCTCCACCAAGTACTCCTCGAGCAACGGGATAAGCTCGTATCTCATCCGGCGTTTGAACTGCTGCTCGTCGCCAGCCAGGAAGTACGCGTGACCAGGCATCAGCACAAGTGCATCGTTTGGAGCAAATTGCGCGAAAATATCCTGCAGTTTGCCGAAGGCATCCGTGGCCAAGTCGATGCCTTGGGACCGCACAACATCTAGTTCGGGCCACACGTCGACGAAGGCGAACCGGCGACGCACTGCGAGGTCAAGGATCGCAATCGAGCGGTCGGCGCTGTTCATCGTGCCAAGGAGATACATCCCTTGTGGAATGGACAATGTACTCGTGCCGTTTTCCAACGCTTGAGGTAAGCAAACAGACCTAGCCTTCCCTTCCGCGATTTCCTTCGCTTCGAAGAGGTAGATCGCTTCTCCCAGGACGCGCCCCAGATCGCCACGATTAATCTCGTCGATGACCAGCACAAAATCCTGCTTTTGAGCGTCGTTGATGGCAGCCGCAAGCCAACCGGACCGCACCCGAAATCGTAGCGACTGCTGATCCACATCGGGACTGATGCCTGCCACAAACGACTCGTAGGTCACGGCTGGGTGAAATTGGACGGTGCGGCCATGGCCTTGGAAGTCCTGAGCCATGATCTCGTCGGCCATTCGGGTCTTCCCGGTGCCGGGTGGCCCCTGGAGAACGACGAATCGGCGTTCACGCAGCAACTGAACGACTTCGGCCTTCTCGGTCTTGGGAAATAGATGCCGCCGTAGGTTGTTTTTCAATTCGTCGATTTCGCCGGCAGCCGCTTTCAAAGGCTGCCAACCGCGCTCCCAGGCATACAGATCCAGAAATGCTGCAACCACTGGCTTGGCCGCCACCAAGTCCGTGGGAACCACCACCGCTGCATAGATGTATGCGCCATACCGCGCGATCACGGACGCGAAACGCGCAAACTGGTCTCGCACGACAGTCGGCATGTCTTGGCTTAGATTCGTCGGGTCACGCTTGACCCAAGCAGATATGTTGCAGTCGCGGTCCAGAAATCTCGCCAATGCCCGCAGGTGTCGCGCATGACCAGGGCGCCCGAGAATTGCCTCGTCTGGTGCAAGGCCGCGCGTTCCGCAAACGAAGGTGAGTAGCGAGCAAGCCGATCCCGCTTCGTCCGCGGGGATCGGAAACCACATCAGCGACGTCCCGCCATAGACGCCGCTTGTCGGATTGTCGGGATGCAGAAGACCAGCGAACGGAACGTTGCGATCCCCCGCCATCAGCGCCACGCGTTTGTCGTACGACGAGTTTGCCCTGTATCGTTCGCCAAAAACGGAACTGATCGCGGCGTCCGCCTTCTTAGCTGCCGTGTCTGGGCTCTCGCTTAAGCCCATAGCAACCGCCTTTACAAGTCCATCTATCATGGCAATTCCGTGACTTAAACCCGCGAAGTTCCTGTCGGGTAGCAGGTGATCTGGGGCGTCCCCGTGGTGGACAGCACCGATTCACTGGAAGCAGCCGCGCCCTTCGCAGCCATCAACGCCTTCAGTCGGTCAGCGAGCTTGGTGCGAATGAGGTCGAAACGCCGGCGCAGCACATCCTTGTTCGAGCGGCGGAGTCGGATGTAGACCGCATCATCCGACCGAGGCCGTCGCAGGTTGGCACCGGCGAGTTTGAGGGTACCGGCGAACGGGACTTTGTGTCGCTTCAATCGCTGGTACGCCTGCTCCGAGAAATCCAACGGAAGTGCCTCGTCGAAAAGATCCCGGTTGGCGGTCGGTGCGAGTTCAACATACGCGGCTTCGGTGAGGAACTGGCGGATCTCTTCGGTTAAGGAAGACATCCCCACGTTTCGCCAGAAGTAGTAGAAGTCCTCACGATTGGAACCGAGTTCGGATTTGCGTGCGGCCAGCGTACTCCCCCAAAGCCCTCGTGTTCCAAAATCCTCAACAGTCACGAACGGCATACCATTGTCTGGCGTGCTTCGATATTCGATGGATGTTGCAGAAAGATGGGGATCGAGCCCGTTCAGCCATTCGGCTCGTCGGTCTGCTGGGAGCAATTCCCCCTCACATTTGATGTAGAATCGAACTCGCACTGGCCCATCGCCATCGGGGTCCAATGCATCCAGTGAATTCTGAATCGCCTCCCTCACCAAGGCTCCCACGGGGTCATCGCGGTTGAAGAACTCGCTCTCTACTGGATTCCGATTCTGCTCCGAGAGGCTCATCTTGCGAAATCGCCATGTATGCATGAAGACGCTCCGTGTTGTTGATAATCACCTTACCATGACTGGGCTCATCGTCCCCCCAAGCCCGACTGCTCAAGCCTCTAGCCTCGTATTACACCCGTAGCCAAGACTCCGCTAGTCAGCCTTCCTCATGTCTCTGTTGGCAATCGCTCCCAGCATTCTCCCGCTGCCTGTGTCAAGCTGGATGGATCAGCCAATCGATACCCTTGCCTTCCTTCCGGGCACACGAGATTCTCAGATCGAAACCATGCAAGGCAGAGATATGCCTGATAGCTTGGAATTTCGTCGACCCCATCGGCACCCGATAGTGGGAACAACTCGTCTGTGGAGAAAAGCGCCCCTTTTCCGCCAGTCTCCAGAAGCCTCTCGACGAGAGCGTTGACGACGGGGCGAGGTGCCTTGTGCTGATACTCCTTCTTCTCCTTCTTGGACCATCCCGTCTTAACCAGTTCCCCTCGGCGACGGCTGAATCGTGGGTACTTATGCTTCGCCCTCTTTCGCTTTTGACGAGACTGAGCCACATTCCTGCGGGACTCTGGCCTTGACGCTTGATTTGGCACGGCTTCTCCCGAGTTGGCGACGACGTGCTGAGCGGCGGCCACGTCCACGTTGCTGGAGGCTGCTACACCCGAAGCGAGAACGGCAAAAATCCGTGCTGCTTCAGCGAGTTGCCGAACCGACTCGTAGTCGCCATCTGCAACCGCGTCAGTGAGCAACGACCGAATCTCGCTCTCACACTTGCCAAGTACGGGTCTTCCTCGATCACTCCACATGCCGTGATTGTACAGCGAAAATACAGGAACGCAACACCTAACAAGTTTCGTTGTATTATTGCCATTTTCAGCAGTCAACAGCCCTCTGTTGGGTGGGTGATATCCTTGTGGCATTTGATTGAGCCCCCAAAGCATTTCTTGATTGAAACCAAAAAGAGGCTCAATGCCGTTGACTGTTGTGGGTCAGAATCGTAGCGACCTGACGGGCGTCACCGTTTACGGGACCAGTTATGGAAACATCGCGCTTGCCGATCGCCCTCAGCCCAGTAGCCCTCGCAACTCAGGCTTCGGGCAAATGCCCAGTTGCTTGGCGAAGAGTTTCACGCCATCGTTAACTACGAGCGAGCAAAGATGTACTGGCACCTGCGCCGGTTGCAGTGGTATTGGGCCCATCTGAAACGCGACTTTTAAGCGATGATCGACAGCGGAGAATGCCGCGCGAAACACCTTGGTTGGCGTTTACCACATGCGACGTGCGCGCTGTTCGAGCACTGGTCCGACTATCGCGATGGAAGAATTTCTCTCGCGCTGCGCTGCCGCGTCGGATGGGACGCGTCCGTTGCAAGGTCGAGCGTTTGCTGTTGCGCCGCACCCAAGGCGCAAATCCCAACGTGCGCGGGACGTGCCGCAGACCTGTACGAACATCGCCAGCGGCTGTGGACGGCCTTGCGTTGCGAAGGGATCGAGCCGACGAACAACTCGGGCGAGCGGTCGCTGCGTCATGCGTTGATCTGGCGGGAGCTCTCTCTTGGCACACAGACTGCCAGCGGCAGTCGCTTTGTCGAGACCATGCTGACGGTGATCAAGACGTGCCGGCACCAACGCCGGGACGTTTTCAAGTCCTTGACTGAGGCAGATCGCCGCTCATCTTGCCCACCAGCTCGCCCCTTCCTTGTTCCCCGGGGTATGAACGGTTAGCGTTCAGAAACACGATTCATAAATATTGTAACTTCTCAATAAGCCCGTGATGAGGTCTGAGTGTGGTTGACGCGCGAGAACGTGCGATTGCAGGAGCCGTTCTGGAGACAAAAGAGGCGGCGAATGCCGTATGCAGGGGCGAGAAGCTATGGCGCCTGGGCCATCTGGCAGATGAGCCTCGGCAAGGGAAGGATGTTGTGTTGTCCGCTGATGCGATCGCAGAGGTACTGCCAGAAGGATACGCCCAACTTGCGGCAGGTCTTCTTCAGGCTCACAAAGGTATCGCGGCAGCGCCGGCCCAATTCGCTTCGCGTGCCGGCACTGAT
>LSQX01350632.1_pt1 | contig 16613 bp, 15 predicted proteins | sample 654561 | NCBI WGS metagenome assembly LSQX01 (sample SAMN04489861, study PRJNA283612) | anaerobic digester metagenome | isolation source: 4 biogas reactors fed with cattle manure at either 37C or 55C with and... | place: Denmark: Kongens Lyngby | collected 2014 | reverse complement strand
CTGCATAGCTTTTTGAGTCCTTATAAATCTCGTTGCCGCTCTCGTCCTGCCAATAATATAGAGGACTGACTGCGTTGCCGTTTTTATCAATATAAACAATACCATGCATCTGCCCCGTAACACCTATGCAGGCGACAGGGGCAAATTCATTTGTCAGCTGCTCAATAAGCTTATAGCACTTATCCAGAATTTTATGAGGATTCTGAATGCGCTCATACGGCTTTTGGCTTTTTATGGTAGTGTCATTGTCTGCAGTCAAACTGCGAAGAACCTTGCCGCTCTCCGAATCAATCGCAATGGCGCATATTGTCGTTGTTCCGATATCAAGTCCTATAATATTCACGAAAACACCCCGTCAGATAGAGGTTGACTGCAAATCAAGCCTCATTATTATATCCTGCTGAATAGCCGGAGAAAGGTCAAGGAAGTTCACAAAGGTGCCATGAATACGCATTATGTAAACTCCGCTCGGGGCGTATTTCTTCGGGTTTGCCAGTACCTTGCGCAGAGTCTCCGGAGTGGTGACATTGACATAAAGATAGAAGGGTGAGGTATTGGTGTTCTTTTCATTGAAGAAGAGCGGGTCGGTTATTCTTTTTTTGAACTCCTCACCCTTGCCTTCGTTATCGGGCGATTTGAAGAATTTCGGGTCAATACCGAAATGGGAGGCATAGCCGCCGTTGAATTTTTCAAAGGGGAGCCTCATATTTGAAAGAATACGGAATCCGAGCCCCGAGCCTGCCTCGCCGAATAGCGGGTCAACGCCGTAATTTAACTCCTCCCTTGCCTTTCTGCCGTCAGGCGTTGCACCGACCCAATAGCCGTAAAGCAGGTGAGTTGAAGGGCTGCTCCAGTCCGCTCTGAATGAATTGCCAAGATAGTTCTTTTTGGATTTGACAATATCGGAAACCCTGTTTGCAACCTCTGCCGCTTCGCTGTCAACCCTATTATTAAAGTTACCGAATTTAGGGCAGGAGAGAAGGAATTCCCTAAGCTCCTCATCACCCTCAAAATTATTCCTGAGAGCGTCTATCAGCCTGTCGGCATCCTGCGGGCGCTTTTCAACAAGCTCGTCTATTGCCACAAGCGAATCGGCTATTACCGAAAGCCCGTGAATCAGGCAGCCGCTGGCATTATATTTTGTGCCCTGTCTGTTGGTATCCCTGGTGTCTATTCCGCTTTCTGCTCCGCCCATAAATACCGAAAGGAAGGGGACAGGCAGGCATGAAATTGACTTTGAAGCGCCGTTTGCCGCATCGGCCATATGGGTTGAAAAATAGTCAACATTTTTGTAAAATTCGCTTCTTATGTTCTTGAGAAGTGTCAGGGCATCGGTTTTTTTGGCTACTGTATCTATCTTTTTGCCCGTAATTGTCGAGCAGCCGTCATTGAGCGTCAGCTCAAGAATCTTCGGGAGGTTAAGCCAGCTGTTAGTTGTGTTCCCGTTATCCTTACCCATTATCAGCGGCTCCTGGCAGCCCGCAACAGAGTAATCCTGCAAATCGTTCTTGTCAATTCCAGCCCTATTAAGAGTTACAAACAATGCGTCATCGTTAAAAAGCGACGGCGTCAGGCAGCCGGGTGTAAAGAAAAACCTTCCCATTTCTCTGTAAAGCTCAATGGGTGTGTTTTTGTGAAGCTTTATTGATAGAATCGGCTGCGGGACATTCATGTCATAATAAGCGTCAAGCATCGCATAGGATGTCGGGTTAGTTAAATCCTCACCGTCATTTGATTTGCCGCCGATAATTACATTTTGCGAGATTGCCCAGCTTCTGTCGCCGACATTGTAGAAAACAAGGAAATGCTTGAAAAGTGCAGCAGTTTCATCCCTATTCTCGCCGCTCATCTTACGGTAGGGCTCAAAAATCCTGTCGGCATTGCCGACTGAGAAGGCGAAGGGATTGGGCGCCTGCTCAAGGCACATGACCTGCCAGAGCAGCATGTAGGACTGCATAGCTTCAAACAATGATTCGGCACCATATTCAGGCACCTTTCTGAGTGTACTTTCGAGAAGAATCAGATGCTCCTTCCTCTCGGCATCGGCGGTCTTAGCCTGCTGTGCCGCAATATCTGCATATCTGTTGGCAAGCATCACAACACCCTTTAGGGTCAACTTCATGGCATTGAAATTAATTATTTTTTCCTCATCCGTTTCAACCGAAAGGCGGCAGTCAATGCCGTCCATAATGAGCTTCACACCGTATTTCAGAGCTGGACGAAAGTCGGGAACAAGGTGACCCGTGACCTGCTCAATGAAAAATGCAACCTCAGCCGTATAGTTTTCGTATTTATCATAGACGCATGTCAAAGTGCGCACATAGTCGCTCTTTTTTGTGTATTCACGCAGGGAATTAATCCTTTCCACGGTGAATTCTTCGTTCTGTTCAATGTCATCAAAAACTGATGTCGGGTCGCAGTAGCCGCAGAAGGTCTCAACACGGAATGCCGGGTTAATAAGCGCATAGGTGCGGGCAAACGCATCACGCTGGGTGCCGGCAAAAACCGCATTTTCGCTCAGGCTTATAGGCAGCTCGGAAAGAATTTTTGATAGCTCAAGAGCAGCCTTCATTTCCCTGGGCTGCTCGCCGTTTTCTTCATTGGCCTTTCTTGCAAGCTCCCTTGCCAAAAACCAGCCGTCAATCCTCTTTAAGCTTCTCTCCTCCTTGAAAAGGAGCTTTGCCATTTCTGTTGCCTTTACAGGTGAGTAATGAATTCTACTCATTGTAATACCCCCGTTTAATTAAGTTCTTATTAATCTCAGACCGTTATCAACAAAAGCTTCAATATAGAAGCTGTAATCTTCATCACTGACTTTTCCGTTTTCAACAGTGTATTGCAAACCGCATTGAGCCCATTTATCCTTGCCGTATTCATGATATCTTAACAGCTCAAATGAGCAGTTTTCGGTTTTGAGACATTTGAAGAAATCAACAAATTCCAGCGCATCCTCATTCGATGCATTAAAGCCGTTAACAAGAGGGATTCTGACCAAAAGCTGTTCCCGTTGGCTAAGAGCCTTTTTAATATTCTCTTGGGTTATCAGATTGTCATGACCGATGACCTCGGCATGCTTTTGACTGTCATAGTGTTTAAAATCCATAATAAGATAATCAATTAAACCATAAAGTTCCGGCAGCCTTTCATGGCAACCGTTTGTTTCCATAGCAGTATGTATATTATTGAGCTTTAAACCTTCAAGAATGTACCTTACTGCGGAAAACTGAACAGTCGGCTCACCGCCCGTGAGCGTTACTCCGCCCCCGTCAAAATACATGGGGGAACTTCTGACAGCTTCATCTATCAGCTCGTCTGCCTCCTGTTCGGTGCAGCTTAATCTATTAACCAACGTTTTATCGTCAAAAGATTTTGGAACAGTCATTTCGGCACCGCCGACAGCCATGCTTTCCGGATTTGAACACCACGGGCAACGGAAATTGCATCCCTGCAGGTGATAAACAAGCCTGTTGCCCGGCCCGTCCTGTGAAAAATTGAAACCCTTATGAAGCAGTTGTACTTTCATCTTCAACATCCTTATCCTCAGAGTAAAGAAAATCTTCAAGGAATGTTTTGTTCTTGTCAAGGTCTGCAAGCAAAACGGACTGGCCCTTTTTGGTTGCACTCTTCCATGATTTGTCTGCAGGAATTCTTGCCTGCTCAACATCATAGCGGATATATGAGAAAACAAAACCTATAGAAAGCCTTGTCAAAGCCTTGGGGCTCAAATCAGTCTCAATGCTGGGCAGAATATCGGTTGCAAGGTCCTTGAGCTCGGTGATTCTGGCATCCTTGACCTTTTCGAAAAGTGCCGTCATGACCTTACGCTGTCTGTATGTCCTCATAAAGTCGGAGTCAAGCTTGCGGATTCGGCAGTACCACAGAGCCTGAATGCCATCGAGGTGAACCCTTTCGCCAGCAGGAACGTCCAGCAGCTTGCCGTTTTCCTTAACACTAGAGCCCATGTAATCGGATTCTTTTTCGGTTACCTCAACATCAACACCGCCGAGCTTGTCAACTATTTGAGTGAAAACCTCAAAGTCAACCATAATATAATTGTCAATTCTAATATTAAAATTATATTCAATTGTATCCATCACAAGCTGGGCGCCGCCATAGGTACAAGCAGCATTGAGCTTTGCATAGCCACTGTCCGGGATATCAACCCAGAGGTCACGCATAAAGGAGGTGAATTTTATCTTTTGGTTTGCCCTGTCAATAGAGAGCAGGAGCATAGTGTCGGAGCGGGAGGATTCATCACTGACTCTTCTGTCAACCCCGATGAGCAGTATGTTCTGAACCTTGTTGTTATATGAAAGCTCACCTTCTGACACATAGACATTATCCTTATGACCTGTTTCATTGTAGTTAATTTTGACCATCATATTATATATATAGCCGTAACCGCCACAAAATATAATAACAATAACGAGAACAATAGCAATGATGCTTCTGAGAAATTTGTTCTTATGGGAGCTTTTTCTGCCGCTACTGATATCTATATTATCGCCCTTTGGAGGTCTTTGCCCGTTTCCACGGTTCTGCTGGCTGTTGTGACCTTTATTTTTGGAAGGCTTTGAGAAATAAATATCATCCATGCTTTTGTGCTCCTTATAATTTGACAATACCAATAATATTTTAAACCATATTTGAATAATAAACAATAGCTTTTGCCATTTTAAATTAATTATTTCAACATATTTGACAAGTGATGAAGTTTGATTTAAAATACTGAGAGTGAGCAGATTGGGCAGTTGCGTGCATCAGAGGATGCACGAGGAAAGTCCGAGCTCCACAGAGCAGGATAGCGGCTAACAGCCGCCGAGGGTGACCTTAGGGAAAGTGCAACAGAGATATACCGCCCGATTTATCGGGTAAGGGTGGAAAGGCGAGGTAAGAGCTCACCGGCGTGCGGGAGACCGCACGACCCTGCAAACCCTATCCGGAGCAACACCGATTGAGGAGTAGGCTTTGAGCCTTGCGCTTGCTCGGCGAATTCCTCGAAGGGTGGCTTGAGCCTGTTGGCAACGGCAGGCCTAGAAAGATAATTGCCTTAAAAGACAGAACTCGGCTTACAGGTCTGCTCACACTACATTTATGAGGTTTATTATGGGAAAGGCAAGCTATGTCCTCAAAAGAATAATGAAGATGGACATTTCCGCTATGAAAAATGCCGTGAAGCATGTTTCAAAGCGTAGCGGTAAGTGTGAGGCATTGGTTTTTCTCGATATGGTCTGGTGCGGCTTGAGGTATCAGGCAGGCTATGCGGACTATAATGTTTTCGAGCTTGAGCGAGCCAACGCAAAACAGCGCAAAACCTTTATCACAAGAGGCGTAAACAATAAATTTGTAAAACGATTCAATGACAGCGAACACTGCCATTTTTTTTCGAATAAGGATGAATTTAATGAACGATTTTCCGAATTTCTGGGCAGAGATTGGCTAAAACTCAGTGACAAAGAGAGTTTTGTCAAATGGGTCAACGGCAGGGATGTCATTATATCAAAGCCCCGTGACGGTATGTGCGGCAAGGGTATAGTGAAGCTTAAACCAGCTGATTTTGCTAATGCTGAGGAATTATTCAGCTTTCTAAAAAACAACGGCTGCGGGCTTGTTGAGGAATGCCTGACTCAGCATGAAGACATGAATAAGCTCTACGCCGGCAGTATCAACACAATAAGGGTTGTAACAATTAACAAGGGCGGCAATGTAAGAATTATATGCACCTTTGTCCGAATCGGCAACGGCGGTGATGTTGATAATTTTAACAGCGGCGGCATGATGACAAGGGTCAATTTTGAAACAGGCAAAATAATGTTTGAGGCGGTTGACAAATCGGGCAAAACTTTTGAAGAACACCCGATGACCGGAGTTCGGATTAAAGACTATCAAATCCCGATGTGGCGGGAGGTTCTTGAGCTTGCCCGAAAAGCTGCGGCGGTGATACCTCAGGTCGGCTATGTCGGCTGGGATGTCGCAATAACGCCCAACGGTCCCGTTTTAGTTGAGGGCAACGAATTCCCCGGCCATGATATTTACCAGATGCCTGCCCACACAAAGGATAATTACGGGCTTCTTCCGCTGTTTGAAGCGGTCATTAATTCCTGAACACTGTTTTTTATTTGCGCATATGCTGTTATCAGGGGTGATGGCAGTGGTTGACGCAATAATATATTCTGCAATTCTTACCTTTGTATTATTAGGCATAATTGCCTGCCTTTTCTTTGTTATGCTTCGCATTCTTCAGCCCAACAAGAGGGAGAATTACAGTGTGGTTATCATTGCCCATGAGGGGGATAAGAATGCCGCCAGCAAGCTTTCGACTGCAGGCATGAGAGTATCACTTATCGGTGACAGCTCCAGGGCAAGAATAATCATGGTCGATTACGGAATGGATAAAGAGGAGCGCAGAATCTGTGAGAATATGTGCAGGACTTCAAAGGGCTTATACTTATGCAAGCCGGAGGAAATCACACAATACATACATGGAATGATATAAAGTCAAAAATAAAACGGAGTAAGCTATGCGTGAAGCTGAAAATCGTGAACAAATAGAATTATGCGGTAGCGTTGAGGATGTTACTTTTCGCAGGGAGGATACAGGCTTTACCGTTCTGGATTTGAGCAGTGACGGTGAGCTTGTTACTGTTGTCGGTATTCTGCCGCAGGTAACGGCAGGTGAGGAGCTTCATCTTGTCGGCTACTGGGACTTTCACGCATCCTTCGGCAGGCAGTTTCGTGCCCAGCTTTGCGAGAGGAGCTTGCCCGCAACCTCTGCAGATTTGCTCAGGTACTTATCATCCGGCGTAATAAAGGGAATAGGACCGGTGACGGCGCAGAAGATTGTTGAAGCCTTCGGTGAAGATACCTTCGATGTGCTCGAAAACAATCCACGCCGTCTTTCCTCAATTAAGGGGATTTCACTGGCAAAGGCAGAAAAAATCTCACGGGAATTTCGTGAGCAGTTTGCCGTGCGTGAGGTTATGATAGCACTGGAAAAGTTCGGAATGACTCCCCTTGAGTGCCTTAATGCCTTTAAAATATTCGGCTCAAATGCCGTAAATACGATTACTCAAAATCCTTATATTCTCTGCAATGAGGGTGTCGGAATAAGCTTCCCCAGGGCGGAGAAAATCGCAATCTCAATCCCCGAAAAGCCCGACGAATCATTCAGAATCATGGCGGGCGTTATTCATGTGATAAAGCATAATCTGGCTAACGGGCATACCTGTGTGCCCAGGGACAAGCTTTTTGAGCCGTGCAATGAACTTTTGGGTGCAAATAAGGAGAGTATAGAGGCTTCTATTGAAAGTCTTATAGGTCAAAAGCAGCTGATTACAAAGAAAATCGAGGGCAGAGATTTCATTTTCATTCCCAATATGTATTTTGCGGAGAGCAGGGCGGCAAATGTAATTAAGTTTATGCTCAAATTCCCTCCCGCAGGCAGGGAAACTCTTCAGAAGGATATTTCAAAAATTGAGCAGCAGGAAAATATAAAATACGAGTCAAAGCAAAGGCTTGCAATTGAAACAGCAGTTGAAAAGGGTCTGCTCATTCTGACCGGCGGTCCCGGGACGGGCAAAACAACAGCCATAAACGGAATACTCAAGATATTTGAAATGGATGGGCTAAATGTTGCTCTGACTGCACCCACAGGCAGAGCCGCAAAGCGCATGAGCGATGTTACGGGCAGGGAGGCAAAAACAATCCACCGCCTGCTTGAGGTTGAATGGGATAATAACGACAGGCCGGTTTTTAATCGTTGCCAGTCGAATCCGCTTGAAGCGAATGCTGTTATAGTGGACGAGCTTTCAATGGTTGATGTTTCGCTTTTTTCCAGCCTTCTTTCTGCGCTTGCGCTCGGGTGCAGGCTGATAATGGTTGGCGACTCTGACCAGTTGCCGCCTGTCGGTGCGGGGAATGTGCTGCATGACCTTATTGCCAGCGAAAAAATCCCCGTTGTTGAGCTGACGGAGGTTTTTAGGCAGGCTATGGAGAGCAGGATAGTAACAAACGCCCATAAAATTGTCAGGGGAGAAATGCCTGACCTCGAATGCAGGGACAGGGACTTCTTTTTTATGGAAAGAAATAATCCCGCACTTGCCGCAAAAACAATTAGCGAGCTTTGCTCAACCAGATTGCCTAAGGCATACGGTTATTCCTCCTTTGAGGATATACAGGTGCTTTGCCCCTCAAGAAAAGGGCAGGCAGGTACAGTTAATCTCAATAGGCTGCTTCAGGATGTTTTAAATCCTCCTGAAAATGACAAGAATGAAATTGCCTACCCTTCCGGCAAGACTTTGCGTGAAGGGGATAAGGTAATGCAAATAAAAAACAACTATGATATTATATGGGAAAAGGGCAGTGAAAGCGGCTCAGGAATTTTCAATGGTGATGTAGGAGTGCTCCGCAAAATAAATAAGGGCAACAGCTCCATGATTATCGTTTTTGACGACAGGCAGGCTATCTATTCATTTGAGGCTGCAGCGGAGCTTGAACTTGCTTATGCCGTGACAGTCCATAAAAGTCAGGGCAACGAATTTGAGGCGGTGATTATGCCCGCCGTTGATGTTATACCTCAGCTTGCCTACAGGAATCTTTTGTATACTGCAGTAACCAGAGCAAAGTCAATAATGATAATAGTCGGCGCAAAGCAAGATATTTATAAAATGACAAATAACAATAAAAAGTCCAGACGGTATTCCGCATTGAAATATTTTTTGACGGAGAGTGTGGAGGATGTTTAAATCGGAAGAATTGCTCGAAAGGCTGCTGTGCTTTTTCTTCCCGAGCAGGTGCATTTTTTGCGGGAAGGTTTTGCCGCCCATGAGCCTTGAGTGCAACGGCTGTCAGACTACGGTCAAAAGGATATCAGAGCCCGTGTGCATACTTTGCGGATGTGAAAAAAAGGATTGCTGCTGTAAGAAAAGGCGTTATTTTCATAAAGGCATTGTTGCGCCCCTTTACTACGAAGATAAGGTTCGCAGGGCATTTAAAATATTCAAGTTTCAGGATAATACCGTCGCTGCCCGCCTTTTAGGCGAAATGATGGCAGGAACCGCAAAAAAGTACTACGCCAACATTAAATTTGATGTCATAACATATGTTCCCATGACTCGAAAGAAGCTAAGGCAAAGAGGCTATAATCAGAGTGAGCTTCTCGCAAAGGAGACCGCAAAGCATCTTCAATTAAAGGTTGAAGGCACATTGCTTTCAAAGATATACGAAAACGATATTCAGCACGACCTCAATTCATATTTAAGGAGCGGGAACATTATCGGCGTGTATGATGTCCCCGAACCGGAGCTGATAAAGGGCAAAACAATTCTGCTTTGTGATGATATAAAAACAACCGGTGAAACACTCAACGAATGTGCAAAGATGCTCATATTAAACGGTGCGTCCGAAGTCTGGTGCCTTGTCGGCGCATTGACAAGGAGGAGGAGAGCCGGCTCAAAAATCGGCGATTAGTCTATACGGGGCGTCGTGCAGTGAAAAAATCAACGGAGGTGAGACTATGCTCGGCATAAATATTGGCATTGACCTGGGTACAACAACAACAATCATATATGTTCAAGGCAAGGGTATAGTTCTCAGTGAGCCTTCGGTTGCAGCTTGTGATGCCAAAACTGGCAAAATGCTTGCAACGGGCAACAAGGCATATGACATGCTCGGCAGAAACCCCGATTCGGTGAGAGTAGTCCGCCCGATGAAGGACGGCGTTGTTTCAGACTTTACTGTTATTCAGAGTATGCTTATTTATTATATACAAAAGATTTGCGGCAATAAGATTTTCAAGCCCAATGTTATTCTATGCACACCCTCAAGCGTAACGGAGCTGGAAAAAAGGACCATTCTGGACCTTGCCACGGCTTCGGGAGCAGGCAGAGCGTGCCTTATTGAGGAGCCTCTGGCTGCAGCTATCGGTGCAGGGCTTGATATCTCACACCCCTGCGGAACGCTTGTTGTCGATATTGGCGGAGGTACGACGGATATAGCTGTCATAACAATGGGCAGCATTGCAATTTCAAAAAGCATAAAGGTAGCGGGAAATGCTCTTGACGAGGCAATAATAAGGCACATGAGAAGGGAGCGCAACCTGCTTATCGGCGAGGTAACGGCGGAGGATATTAAAAAGAGAATCGGTTGCTCCTACCTTCGTGACGAGGAGCTTGCAGTCGGTGTCAAGGGCAAGAATTATATAACGGGCATGCCTGCATTTTTTGAGATTTCTTCAACCGAGGTCTATCTTGCAATGCGTGAGCAGATTGAAACTGTAGGCGATGCCGTTCATTCAGTGCTGGAAATAACGCCCCCCGAAATGGCTGCGGATATAGCCGACAGAGGTATTTATGTAACAGGCGGCGGCGCTCTTCTCAGGGGCGTAGATATTATGATAAACCGCAAAACGGGTATTGCAACAACAGTTGCAGATGACCCTGTCAACTGTGTTGCAAAAGGAATCGGCAAAGCACTAAAAGACATTAATATTCTCTACGATAACGGCTATATTTTTAAAACCCGTGAAGAAATTACGGGATATGAGGAATAATCCATAAAAAAAGTTGAATAATAATATGTTTTTCAGTCCATAATGTATTTGCAATAACTTGCAAAAAGAAAGGGCTGATTTTTTTGTCAGAAAAATTAAAGGTAATTAATAAAATAGAACTAGCAGTTTTCATCGGTTTACTTATGACAATAATATTTTCATGCACATATGGAGTCATAGGCTTTAACGAAAGCTGTGAAGATATAAGGGACAGCATGCTGCGCCTTCATGTCATAGCAAACTCCGACTCCGATGAGGACCAGAGCCTCAAGCTCCTTGTGCGTGATACGGTTTTGGAATCGGGGGCGGATATTTTTGACGGAAGCGTGAATGTTGAAAATGCAGAAACCAAACTAACCCCCAGAATTAATGAGCTTGAAAGGGCAGCTGAAAAAATCATAAGTGAAAACGGCTTTGACTATGATATCACAGTGAAAGTCGGCGAGGAATACTTTGACACGAGAACCTACGGCAATGTAACCCTGCCGGCGGGGGAATATAAGGCAGTCAGGGTAATCATCGGCGAGGGCAAGGGTAATAACTGGTGGTGCGTGATGTTTCCTCCGATGTGCCTGCCCGCCGCTCAGGGGGATACCGGCATTGACGCTTACCTCGAAAATGATGAAGTAAAGCTCGTTGAGAGCAACCCAAAATTCGAGCCCCGCTTCAAGGTTGTTGAGATTTATGAAAGAATAAGAAATTGCTTCGGTTAATCTAATATAATTATCAGCAAAATGTAAACTTCTGCTTAACATTTACTCCAACATGGTATATAATGGTTATCAGGCGTTTTGGCCATTATAGCTTTGGAGGAATGAATGGTGACAAAAATTATCTCTCACAGGGGCGCAAATAAATATGCACCTGAAAACACAATCCCGGCTTTTCAGAAGGCACTTGAGTTCAAGGTTGAAGGATTTGAAAATGATGTTCATTGCACAAAGGACGGTTTCGTGGTGGTCTGTCACAACCATACAATTGACGCAACCTCAAACGGCAAGGGCAAAATAGCCGACTACACCTTAGAGGAGCTTCGCAAATTTGATTTCGGCTCATATTTCTCAGAGGAGTTTGCAGGCACAAAAATCCCAACTCTTGAGGAGTTCCTCGAACTTTGCGGCGGCCTAGAAATAATCAACATCGAAATTAAGAGCCCTGAGAAGCCAAACACAGATATAGTCAGAAAAACAATCAAGCTCGTTAAGGATTTCAACCTTTTTGACAGGCTGCTTATTTCCAGCTTTGACCCGCAGATTCTTCTTGAGTGTAAGGAGTACGACAAGTTAACAAAAACGGGCATTCTCTATTCACCCGATGTTGAAGAGGTCTGCGAAGAAGTCTGTGATGATACGCTTGCCTTCGGCAAGAAATATAAGCTAGATGCATTCCATCCCTTCATTATGTTTGTAAATGATGATTATATCGAGGAATTACATGATGCTGGTTATATTGTCAACCCGTGGATTTGCAACACGGATTTCGCTCTTGAAAAACTCAAAAAATGGGGCTGTGACGGTGCAATAACCGACACACCCGACCTTGCGGCAAAGATATTGAGAGCATAAAATATTACGGCGGAAGCTTAGCTTCCGCCGTATTTAATATATCACTGTTTGTTTGTTCTTTTATAAGTGTTGAAGTTAAACCTCACGCCGTTTTCTTCAAAAACATCAGAGGATTGAGCAAGAATCCATTCGTTATTTTCATCAAGATTGGGGAAGTATTTTTCAGCATCTCCCCGAGCCTGAGTTTTTGTTACAAATGCGGTGTCACAATAATCCAGCAGCAGGTTATAAACTGCTTGACCGCCGATGACAAAAACATCCTCGCTTTTATATTTTCGAGCCTCGCTCAAAAGCTCCTCAAGGCTGGCGCAAACCTTTGCACCCTCAACCTCAAGGCCTCTGTTTTTTGAAAGAATGATGTTTTCCCTGCCCTTGAGAGGCTTTTCGTTGGGCATAGTCATCAGGGTTTTTCGCCCCATTATGACAACCTTGCCGATGGTTTTGCTTCTGAAGAATTTCATGTCGGCAGAGATGCGAAATAAAAGATTATTTCCGCGCCCTATGCCCCAATTCTCGTCCACATTAACGATTAGATTCATTTTATCACCTTATACCGCAACAGGAATTTTGACATTTAACTGATGTGAATTATAGCCGATAAGACGCACACTGTCTGTAGTGAACTTATAAAAATCGGTGATGCTCTTATCTATTTCAAACTTGGGAGCTTCAAAGGGTTCTTTTTTAATCAGCTCCTCAACAAGCGAAATATGGCGGTCATAGATATGTGCATCAGCAACAACATGAACAAGCTCACCCACTTCAAAGCCGCAGACCTGAGCGAGCATATGCAGCAAAACGGCATATTGGCAGACATTCCAGTTATTTGCAACCAACATATCCTGCGACCTTTGGTTTAAAAGACCGTTGAGCTTTTTGCCTGTAACATTGAAGGTCATGCTGTATGCGCAGGGATACAGATTCATCTCGTGCAAATCCTCATGGACATAGATATTAGTCATTATTCTGCGACTGATGGGGTTATGCTTCAAGTCGTAAATGACCCTGTCCACCTGGTCAAATTCGCCCTCGGGGTATTTGTGCAAAACGCCCATCTGGTAGCCGTAAGCCTTGCCTATGCTGCCGTTTTCGTCCGCCCAGGAGTCCCAGATATGGCTGTTTAAATCATGGACATTGTTCGATTTCTTCTGCCAAATCCAGAGCATTTCATCGACTGCGGACTTAAAGCCGGTTTTTCTCAGCGTAATAATAGGGAACTCCTTTGACAGGTCATAGCGGTTAACCATTGCAAATTTCTTAATTGTGTGGGCGCTTTTACCGTCACTCCATTTAGGGCGCACCTCATAGTCCGCATCACTCAACCCGTTATTTAGAATATCCTTACAGTTCTCAATAAAAATTTTGTCTGCATAACTCATAATTTGCCTCCGGAAAGCTTTTTTATCATTCAATTACAACAGCAGTTCCCGAAGCCGAAACCATAAGCATGGAGCCGTTAGCACCGAGCACCTCATAATCAACATCAACGCCTACAACAGCATTGGCTCCCAGCTGCTGGGCTCTTTGCTGCATCTCAAAAAGAGCATTGTTTCTTGCCTCAATTAACTCGTTCTCATATGTGCTTGAGCGCCCGCCAAAAAAGTCAGAAAGACCTGCTGTAAAATCCTTAACGAAGTTAACACCAGAAATGACCTCGCCGAAAACTATGCCTCTGTGTTCCTTTATTTTTCTGCCCTCAATTGCAGGTGTTGTTGAAACAATCATATTGCGCCTCACTTCCATGTTAAATTATTTGCAAATCTTGCTGTGTATAATTATAGCAGTTGATAGGAGCAATGACAATACAAAAATTATTCAAATCTTGAAAAACCCGCAGTCCTCAGGACCTGCGGGTATCTTTGTAATAAATATTCAGTTCTGATTTCAGTAGTCTCTGTTTTTCTTCCAAATATCAAGAATCATTTTATACCTTTCGGCAGGCAGCCCTTTAAAGGGGACATTGCTTGTACAGAAAACATATCCTCCGTTGGGCTTGCCGTGCTTAAGACAGTATTCTGCACTCTGCCTGACTTCATCATCTGTCCCCGTCTGCATTAGGGCGCAGTTGACATTTCCACAAAGAGCTACTCTGTCACCGTAAAGCTCCTTGACTTCCTTTATGTCAACGCCTGCCATGGGGTCAAGTGAATGAAGCGCGTGGGGATTAGCTAAAACGAGCTGGTCTATTATGGGCATTATATTCCCGTCGGTGTGCTTGACGGCATAGCAGCCCATTTTTCTGATTTCCTCAATGATTCTTGCAAGGTACGGCGTAATTATTTCTGAGAACATTATAGGCGAAACAAACGGGCCGGAATTGTAGCAATAATCGTCGCAGAGTATGAAAACATCAACTCCCGCATCGGCATAGATTTTATTTCTTTCTATTGCCCTTTGCGCCATCCTGTCCGCCTGCGCCAGCACACCCTCATAATCATCTGCAATCCTGTATGCAAAGTCATACATTGCGTTTCCGTCGGGGATACTGTATGTACCGTCACCGTGCCAGAGCATACACGCACTGTCACCGATTGTTTTTCTCAGCACTTTAACAAACTCCAGGTGGTCATCATCCTTCGGATAATAATCTCCGCACAGGGGTATGCTGTCATATTCGAGCTTTTCGAGGAACAACTCCGCTATGTGCTCTGCAAGTCTCTCAAAGCGGATTTCCTTCTCCTTTTTTCCGCATGCCGCAAGGCTTTCCTTTGTAACGAGGCTGTAATCGAAGGTTTCTCCGAACATTTCCTCCTCAATCTGAAACTCCAATTCAAAGGTGGGAACTCTGTCTGGTATTTTTTTCTCAAGAGCCGCAATAACTCTCTGCTTATGAGTCATAGTATTACCCTCCGTATTATTTTAAGCCGAAATATTCCTCTTTCAAATCCAGATAGTATAAATAGTTCTCTTCGGTAACATCCGGCGGGCAACGATGGTCGCAGAATGGGATAAAGCCCCCTCGTTGAACCAGAGGGGCAATGCTGTCCATGTATTTTTTAATCGCTTCTTTACCTTCAATCATCTTCATTTTATCAAAACCGCCCATAATTCTCAAATCCTTGCCGTATTCACTGAGCAGCTCTGCCGGGTGAGCGCAGGAATTGACCTCATAAGGGAAAAGGCAGTTTATTCCGCTCTCAAGAAAATAGGGGAGCAGTGGGCGGACATCTCCGTCACAGTCCATATACCAGATATCTATGCCATTATCGTGCAGCTTTTTTCCGATTCTTTTATATCTTGGCACAACAACACTTTTGAAAAAATCCATTGAAACTAGCGGCCCACTTTTGCAGCAAATATCCTCCCAGCCGGAGGCAAAGTCGAACTTACCGCAGGGCAGGGTAGCGTCAAGGAAATCTTCAACAATGACGCAGGCAGTTTCAACCATATCCTCAACCATTTCAGGGTAGTCATAAACCGCATAGGCTAGCCCTTCCATTGTGAGCATATCTCGGATTTTGCCTATCATGGAGCCGACATTTATGCCAACGGGATAATCCCTGTCGGGGCGGCAGAGGGCTTTTATTTTCTCCGTGTTCGGGTTTCTGAAATCGCCCCGTCTGAAATGCTTTTCTTTGATTTTTTTCCAGTCCTCAGGAGTATTTACGGAGGATTTTATGTAGCGGGGGATAGTCGAATGACCGTTTTTGGGCGATTCAAAATAAAGCCCGTCACCGTTGATTGAAATTCTCTTATCCTGCGTTTCGGAAATAACCTTTGTTTCAAAGCCGGGGCTCATCCAAATATTTCCTCCTATAACAGGAGAGGCCTCAAAGGAGAAGAATTCATTTGCCTTACCCTCGTCGGTTATGCCGTTTTGAGTGAACATCTTCCATTGTTCATAGTTTTCATCCCAATAACCGAACTCCATATTGACAGTTCGGTCAAAGGGGAGATAGTGCATCTGATTATAGAATCTTTCCCGCTTAGTCATGGTGCCCTTCCAAGGGTTTCGCATTTTAACCATAGTGTCACTCCCCATAGTATTCATCAAGAGTCTGAGAAACTGTTTTTGCCCAGACAATCAGATTTTCGGGATTATAATTGACGGTGCTGATATCCTTTAGCACAAATTCGCACGGGCAGCCGTATTTTATGCAAGCCTGCACGGTCTGCTCGGTTTCTCTGCGAACGATTACCGGGCTAGTTTTAATAGCCACATTTGCGGGGTTTGGCTTGCGTGCATAGACATATTTTCCACCGAGTTGTTCTGCCATTTTGTTAACATCTGCCCAAGGGCTTACTCCTATTTTGCGCAGATTAGGTATCTTTTCAAGTATCTCCATCTTGTTATCAAGAGGCTCGCAGCAGCCGTAATAGGTATAAGCGCAGCGTTCCATGAGCGGGATGGAATACTGCAAATCGAACTCATAGTGCATCTGCGGCGAAACGGAGCTGAACATCTGAGCCATTGAGCGAAACCACATATCCTTGAGTTTATATTTCCCGTCTTCTCTGCGTTCGAGAGGTACTCCGTCTATGTAGGAGGGTGTGCTGTG
>LSQX01393162.1_pt1 | contig 16618 bp, 11 predicted proteins | sample 654561 | NCBI WGS metagenome assembly LSQX01 (sample SAMN04489861, study PRJNA283612) | anaerobic digester metagenome | isolation source: 4 biogas reactors fed with cattle manure at either 37C or 55C with and... | place: Denmark: Kongens Lyngby | collected 2014 | reverse complement strand
AGATGTGTATAAGAGACAGTCAATAATGAGGTCGACGCCGGTTATTGTTTCAAGTGTACGAATATTCCTGCCTTCACGGCCGATGATGCGACCCTTCATTTCATCATTTGGCAAACTCACAACGGAAACAGTCGTTTCCGCAACATGGTCTGCGGCACAACGCTGGATTGCCGTTGAAATCACTTCACGGGCCATGGTGTCCGACTCGTCTTTGAGCTGTTGTTCGTATTCTATGATTTTCAAGGCCTTTTCATGCGTTAATTCACTTTCCAATGACTTTAAGAGATAGTCTTTGGCTTGCTCTTTTGAATAGCCCGATATTCTTTCCAACATTTCAAATTGACTGCGTTTAATGCTTTCAATCTCTTTTTCTTTTTCTTCGGCCTTTTTTACTCTTTCACCGAACTCTTCTTCTTTTTTCTCCAGATTGTCACTTTTTCTTTCAAAGTTTTCTTCTTTTTTCATCAGGCGATTTTCTTGCCTTTGAACTTCTGACCGGCGCTCACGCAACTCGCGCTCCAATTCCGATCTTTGCTTGTGGATTTCGTCCTTCGCTTCCAAAAGAGCTTCTTTTCGCCTGGATTCAGCTTGGGACATTGCTTCGTTCAATATGCGTTTTGCTTCTTTATCAGCCGAGCCGATCGCACTTTCCGCTACTTTTTTGCGGTGTTTTCCGCCCAAAATAAAACCGACAAGAGCAAACACAATCGCAGCAACCACTGCAATAATTAATGTTATCCACCATTCCAATTTGGATTTGCACCTCCTTGAGTTGTAAATTTTGATATGAATCCTAAATGGGTCGCATAAACTGCGAACCCAGCTACAGAAGACAATCACTTAATTCTATATTTTATTAGCTCTTATGTCAAGGCATGGCAGACATTTTAAGAGAGTTTTTATGTAAAAAACCGAAATTTATTTACTCGGGTACTTTTGTTTGACACTGATAAGGGTTTAGGGGTATAGTTGCAGCACAGCTGATTTTGTTTTTGATAGGAGTGATTTAATTGAAATACCAGTTAATTGTGGACAGTGGCTGTGATTTGACGCCTGAATTGGCGCAAAAACACAATGTGCTTTCGGTTCCCCTAAAGATCAGCATTGACGGCAAGGAATATGTTGATGACGAAAATATTAATATGAGTGAATACCTTGATGCTTTGGCAAAAACCAAGAGTTTACCCAAATCCTCCTGCCCTTCACCGGGTGAGTATGCAGACGCTTTTATGGCTGCTGATGCCGATTGGGTTTTTGCAGTCACACTTTCAAGCAAGTTGTCCGGCTCATACAACAGTGCCTTACAAGCGGCCCAAATTGTTGCTCAAGAGGGCAAGAAAGTACATGTTTTCGATTCAAAAAGTGCTTCCGCTGCCCCACTTTTGATTGCCTTAAAGATCAGCGAACTTTTTCAAAAAGACCTTGGGCCTGAAGAAATTATCAGACTCGTCGAAGAATATATTGACCGCACTCAAATATATTTTGTCTTGGAAAGCACAGATAACCTTGTTAAAAACGGTAGGATGAACGCTTTTTTGGGCAAGGCCTTGGCCGCTTTAAACATAAGGTTGGTTCTGGGTTCCGACGGTGAAGGTGAAATAAAGCTGTTTTCAAAGGTAAGGGGTTCTTCAAAGGTTGCCCTTGAAAATTTGGCCCGTACCATTACCGATGACTGTAAGCGAGAACCCGGCAGATTGGTTATTTCCCACTGCCAAAATGAAGCCGGGGCAAACCTTTTGTCCAAGGCTTTGGAAGAACTCTGCCCCTTTGAAGAAAAGGTGATTTTGCCAACGAGGGCATTAAGCAGCATGTATGCCGATGTGGGTGGGGTTATGGCCGCATTTAACAAATAAGCCGGCAGGCAGTTTTTCTTGACTTTCGTGCCTAAAAGGTTTATCGTTAGATACATAATAGCATATTGTTCTTAAAATGTTGACGCAGACCATGTGCCTTACAGAGTTTTTTTCAGAGATCCTCCGCCTTGGCTGAAAGCGCAGGTAAAAAACAAAGGCTCTTACCACTGCAGAGTGCCCCCGAAGCAGGTGCAAAAGCAATCCCTGACCTGATAAGGGCGGCCGTTTAGCCGCGTTAAGGCTGTCAAGTGGCGGGGCGGCCCCGCAATTTGGGTGGAACCATGGAGTTTTTTGCTTCATCCCTTTTTGGGGTGGAGCATTTTTATTTTTGAAGAGGAGTGTTATAAATGATTAAAGTTACTTTAAAAGACGGGCAAGTAATCGAATTTGAAAAAGGGGTCAGCGCAGCCGAAGTCACCAAGCAAATAAGCATGGGGCTTTACAGGCGGGCCTGTGCCTGCAAGGTGGATGGCCGTGTTACGGACCTGAGCAGCCCGCTCAAGGATGACTGCACGCTTGAAATACTGACCTTTGAAGACGATGAAGGCAAGGATGCTTTTAGGCATACGGCTTCGCATGTGCTGGCAAACGCAGTTAAGAGGCTTTACCCCGACGCCAAACTTGCCATAGGCCCTGCCATTGAAAACGGCTTCTATTACGATTTTGATGTCACAACCCCCTTCACACCGGAAATGCTTGAAGAAATTGAAGCGGAAATGCGCAAAATTGTTAAGGCTGCCCTCCCGCTTGAACGCTTTGAGCTTGAAGCAGATGAAGCTATTGAGCTCATGCGCAGTGAGGGTGAGGATTATAAGATTGAGTTGATTGAAGAGCATGCCGCCAAGGGCGAAAAAATTTCTTTCTTTAGGCAAGGTGACTTTTTTGATCTCTGCGCCGGTCCCCATGTTCCCGACACCGGCAGAATAAAGGCCTTTAAGTTAACATCTGCCACCGGCGCATATTGGCGCGGGGATTCTTCAAAGAAGATGCTGCAGCGTATTTATGGCACAGCCTTTGAGAAAAAGGCAGACTTAAATGAATATTTGGAAGCTGTTGAAGAAGCCAAGAAGCGTGACCACAACATCATAGGCCGCCAGTTGGGTTACTTTATGACATCCGACCTTATAGGCCAAGGCTTACCCCTCTTGATGCCCAAAGGTACCAAGGTCCTCCAGCTTTTGCAGCGCTTTGTTGAAGACGAAGAAGAAAAGCGCGGCTACCTCTTAACCAAGACACCTCTTATGGCTAAAAGTGATCTCTTTAAACTGTCCGGCCACTGGGACCACTACAAGGAGGGCATGTTTATCTTGGGTGACGAAGAAAAAGACGACGAGGTTTTTGCCCTGCGCCCCATGACCTGCCCCTTCCAATTTACGATTTATAACAGCGAGCTGCGCTCCTACCGTGATTTGCCCATCAGATACAATGAAACTTCCACACTGTTCAGAAATGAATCTTCGGGCGAAATGCACGGCTTGATTCGGGTCAGGCAATTTACTATTTCCGAAGCCCATCTGATCTGCACACCCGATCAAATAGCCCAAGAATTCAAGGGTGTTCTTGAATTAATTGATTATATTCTTGGGGCACTTGGGCTCAAGGAAGATATAAGCTACCGTTTCAGCAAGCACGACCCCAATGATAAAGCGAAGTTCATAGATGACCCGGAACTGTGGCAGACCACCGAAGCCATTCTAAAAGAAATTTTGGATGATATCGGCCTTGAATACGAAGAAGTTGAGGGTGAAGCAGCTTTTTACGGACCCAAGCTTGACATTCAGATGAAAAATGTTCACGGCAAAGAAGATACCCTGATTACCGTTCAGGTTGACAGGCACTTGGCCGAGAGGCTCGACATGAGCTACATTGATGCGGATGGTGCCAAAAAGCGTCCTTTCATTATCCACCGTACTTCTATAGGTTGCTATGAGCGCACCCTGGCTATCTTGATTGAAAAATATGCAGGTGCCATGCCCATGTGGTTGGCACCCGAGCAAGTTCGCATTCTGCCAATTTCCGAAAAGCATCACCAACATTGCCTGGCCATCAAAGATATGCTTTCAAACGCCGGCATAAGGGTTCATATGGATGACCGAAGGGAAAAGATAGGCTATAAGATCCGTGAAGCACAGTTGGAAAAGCTCCCCTACATGTTGATAGTAGGCGACAAGGAAGTGGAACAGGGAACCGTTTCTGTCAGAAAGCGAAACGAAGGTGACCTTGGCGACATGAGGGCGGAAGATTTCTTCACCTTGGCCCTGCGTCAGATAGCGGAAAAAACTATTTTTTAAACTTAAACAAACATAAGAAAAAGAGCCTCCGTCAATTTACAACGGAAGCTCTTTCTTTTTCGTTTCTGTTTTAGTTTAGACATTGAAGCGGAATAAAACTACATCGCCATCGCGCATAACATAATCTTTCCCCTCACCGCGAACCAAGCCCTTTTCTTTGGCAAGCAACATGGAGCCCACTTCAATCAACTCGTCATAGGCTATTACTTCTGCCCTAATAAAGCCGCGCTGAATGTCGCTATGGATTTTGCCTGCGGCTTCGGGTGCTTTGCTGCCTTGCTTTACAGTCCAAGCTCTTACTTCTTGCGGACCGACCGTCAGGAAAGATATAAGTCCCAAGAGTTTATAACTTTCTTGAATTAGAAGGTCCAAACCGCCTTTTTCCACCCCAAGCTCTGCCAGGAAAAGTTCCTTTTCATCAGCTTGCAAGGAGGCTATCTGTGCTTCCAGCTCGGCGCATACGGGCAGGGTTGCCGCACCTTCCTTGGCTGCTATTTCTGCAACAGCCGCATAAGGTGCATTGTTTTCAAGGCCCTTGGCAAAGTCTTCTTCACTTAAATTACAGGCATATATGACAGGTTTAGATGTTAGCAGATCGAAAGAGTCAAGCATGATTTTTTCATCAAGGTCACATTCAATGTTCTTTGCCCTTATCCCTTTTTCAAGTTCGGAATAAACTCGGTTTAAGAGGTCAAATTCCGCCTGCAAAGTTTTATCTGCCTTAAGGGCTTTTTCCATCCTTTCGATTCGACGCTCCAGGCTTTCCATGTCCGCAAAAATCAATTCCAAATTTATCGTTTCAATATCGCGGGCGGGGTCCACACTGCCCTCAACATGAATAATATCATCGCTTTCAAAGCAACGAACAACATGAACAATCGCATCCACCTGCCTTATATGCGAAAGAAATCTGTTGCCCAAGCCTTCCCCGCGCGAAGCCCCTTTTACAAGCCCGGCTATGTCCACAAACTCAATGAGGGCCGGCACGGTCTTTTTTGATTTATATATGTCAAGCAAGACTGCCAGCCTTTCGTCGGGTACACTGACTACCCCGACATTGGGGTCGATAGTGCAAAAGGCATAATTGGCTGATTGTGCCCCCGCGTCCGTTATTGCATTAAAAAGTGTGCTTTTGCCTACATTGGGCAGGCCGACTATTCCCAGTTTCAAAGACTAAACTTCCTTTTCCATGGATTTGTCGAGTTAAGGGCTTCTTATTTACCCACCCGACTTATGTTTTTCTGTATTACACAAGCAATCATTATATTGATGTCCGCCGGAAAAAGCAAGCTTGAGGCTCCATATATTTAAGAAAATTCGCTTTTTCAAGGTTTGCATAAAGCTGAATTTTGTTGTAAAATAAATTGAGTTTGTGTGACCAAAATCAAAAGTTGAAAGGCTTGTGCTTGCTTTGAAGAAGGCTCTCAATATCCTATCTTTAATTTTGACTTTATCTCTTGTTTTTTCATTTTTTTCCGCTTGCGGTAAAAATGATCAATCGGATATAACACAAGGTCAGCCAAGCTCCGCACTGCAAGATCAAACCAACAAGGAGCAGGGTGACCGTGTTTTAAAACTGCCTTATTCCAACACAGAGCCTCTTAATCCTTATAAGGCAACCAGCCTTGTAAACATTCAGTTGGCAGAGCTTATATACGACCCCCTTTTCCACCTGAGTAAAGACTATAAACCCCTTGCCTGCATAGCCGAAAAATATACTTTTGAAAATTTAAGCATTTTTCTGGACTTAAAAAAGGGGCTGGTGTTTTCGGATTCTTCCCCACTTAAGGCAGAGGATATTATTCACTCTTTTGGCCTGGCCAAAAAATCAGACATATACGGTGCGCGCTTGAGCTCTTTTGCCGGGGTAAAAAAGTTAAGTGACCATTCGCTTGTGTTTAGCTTAAATCGCTCAAACCCTTATGCCGCCAACTGCCTGACTTTCCCTATAATCAAAAACGGGGGCAAGGACGATACTCCCATAGGCAGCGGCCGCTACCGTTTAGTTGAAAACAAGGGCAAACTTGAGCTCCGAGCCAATGAGAGCAGGCTGGGCGGCTTTTCACCCAAGCAAAACAAAATATCGCTTATAAACATACAAGATTCCAAAACCTTGAGTTTTGCCCTGCAAATCGGCAATATTGATTTCGCTTATTCCGATTTGAGCGAAGGCAGCTACAGCCGAGTGAATGCAAACAGCCATGCGGTCCCTTTGAATAATTTGGTGTTTTTGACCTTTAACCATTCAAATGCACTTTTAAGAGACCCGCAAGTACGCAAGGCCATAGCACTGCTTATTGATATTCAAAGCATTTCCGAAAATTCTTTCCAAGGCCATGCTCGGCCTGCCTATACACCCTTCAATCCGGATTTTTACGGTGGCGAAAAATATAAGTTTCAGCCCGACCCAAAGGCGGCTGAAAAGGCTTTTGAGGCAGCCGGTTTTACCAAGTCATCCGCCGGCCGAGCCGCTGCTTCAAACTATTCAAAACTCAAATTTGATTTGCTGGTCAATGCAGACAATCCCTTTAAATCAGATGCCGCACAGAAAATAGCGGCCTCCCTGACTTCTGCGGGGCTTGCTGTGAATGTAACATCCTTGCCGTTTGACCAGTATATTCAAGCAGTCAAGAAGGGGCGTTTTGACATCTATATAGGTGAAGTTGCCCTGACGGCGGACATGGACCTTTCCCCCCTTCTCAAAGCGGGCGGAGCCCTTTCTTACGGCATTGACACTTATGCGGGGGGTGCCGCCCTTGCCTATAAGAGCTTTTTGGAAGACGGGCTTGATATTGAAGCTTTTTGCCGAGCCTTTTCCGACGACCTTCCCTTCCTGCCGCTGGGCTACCGAAATGCTCTGGCACTTTATTCACGCGCACTTAAAACAGATAAGCCCTGTGATATGCAAGATGTATTTTGCAAGATTGAAAAATGGAGTTTTTGACTCTATCTTTTATACACTTATAACCAAATCCATATTAAACCGGGAGGTTTCCAATGATTAAAACAGAGAGCCGATTGGGAACAATCGAAATTTCCCAGGCCTATTTTTCCAAGCTTATAGGCAATGCCGTTTCTTCCTGCTTTGGTGTAGCCGGCATGGCAAGCAGCAATGCTCTGCAAGGTTTGCGTTCAATCTTCAAAAAAGATAAATGCTTTCCCGACCAAGGGGTCAGTGTTTATAGGGTTGACGGTGGTATAAATGTAGATCTGCATATCATTGTCAGCTACGGTATTAATATAAATGCCATAGTGGACTCAATAGTCAACAAGGCCCGCTATACGGTTACACAGGCCACCGGCCTTGAAGTAAGCAAGGTTAATGTTTTTGTTGACGCTATAAAAAATGACTGACTTACGAGGTATTTGATTTGATAGAGGGAGTAACGCTGCGCGATGCCCTTATATCGGCAGCCGAAATTATGCACTTAAGGCGGCAAGAGGTTGATGCTTTAAATGTTTTCCCCGTCCCTGACGGCGACACGGGGACCAACATGTCCATGACCATGGCCGCAGCTGCGCGCGAGCTTGCCCTACTGCCGGGCAATACGGATATTACCCAAGTTGCAGAGGCCGCCGCTTCCGCTCTTTTAAGGGGTGCACGCGGAAATTCCGGTGTTATACTGTCCTTAATCTTTAGAGGCTTTGCCAAATCTCTTAAAGGGAATAAGACAATTGACGGCCCTGCTTTGGCCCTGGCTCTGCAGGCCGCTTCGGACGCGGCTTATAAGGCCGTTATGAAACCCACCGAGGGCACAATTTTAACCCTTATTCGCCATGCTGCCCTTGCGGCCAAGGAGGCAGCCGATAAGAGCTCGGATTTTTTAAGCGTTTGGAGGGCAGCCTGCGAAAGCTCAAAGCTGACCTTGGCAGACACGCCAAACCTTCTGCCGGTCTTAAAGAAGGCGGGAGTGGTTGATGCCGGCGGACAAGGCCTGGTATATATTTTTGAAGGCATGTCCCTTGTTTTTGAGGGTAAAAAGAGTATTGATACCGACTCCGATAAGGCTCTGCCGGCAGACCCGGCAAAAATCGACTTTTCTGCTGCGGCACACAGCGATGACCACGAGATTACCTTTTCTTACTGCACGGAATTCATTATAGAGCATTCGGGGCAAAAGGAGCCGCTAAAGCTTCGCGCCGGCTTGGAATCTATCGGTGACAGCCTTGTTGTGGTCAATGACGACGAAATTATTAAGGTTCACCTCCACACCGACCGCCCGGACAAGGCTCTGGGCTTTGCTTTAAAGTATGGCGCTTTAAGTGATATTAAAATTGATAATATGCGAAAGCAACATGACAATTTGGCTGCCGAAGCCCTTGGCGACGAAAAAAACAATGAGAGCTCGCCCACAAAAGAATTCGGCTTGGTGGCAGTGGCAGCCGGCCAAGGAATAAAGGAAATTTTTGAAGATTTGGGTGTTGACCGCGTAATCAGCGGCGGGCAGACCATGAACCCCAGCACCGAAGATATATTGGCCGGTGTTGAAGCCACATCGGCAAGGCATATTTTCGTCTTGCCCAATAATAAAAATATTATCATGGCGGCCGAACAAGTTATTCCCCTGACTGACCGCAAGGTCAGTGTCTTGCCTACCAAAAGCATACCGCAAGGTTTAGCTGCAATCTTGGCTTTTGACGAAAGCTTGCCTGCAAACGAAAACCATATTGCTATGGTCAAGGCTTTTGAAAAGGTAGCAATGGGGCTTGTGACCTACGCTGCCCGTGACAGCCTTATTGATGGTAAAAAAGTTAACAAGGGCCAAATATTGGGTATGGAGGGCAGTAAAATCACCCTCATAGAATCATCGCCGCTCACTGCGGCCTACAAGCTAACCAGGCGCCTGTTCAAAAAGAATTCTAATTCACTTATAACAATCTTTTATGGCGCGGACACAACCGAAGACCGGGCTTTGGAGCTGGAGGAAAAACTTCGCGAACGATATGGCCGCGATGCCGATATTTCTCTGGTTAATGGCGGGCAGCCCGTTTACTACTACATAATTTCAGTCGAATAGCATATCAAGGGAATTTAAGGGATAAGATGAATTTTAATACCGATATAAGATACTTAAAAGGCGTTGGCGAAAAAAGGGCCCTTCTTTTGGCAAAGTTGGGTGTTGGTAAGGTCGGCGATCTCTTGCGGCTTTATCCCCGCCTTTACGAGGATTGGAGCAAAATTTTTACAATTGACCAAGCCCCCCTTGACCGCCCCGTTTGCATTAAGGCCAAGGTCCTAAAAGCTGTCAGCGAACATAGGGTAAGGCCCGGTATGGTTATTTATAAAACCGAAGTAAGTGACGGCCGTTCTTTAATGCAGATAACAATTTTCAATAACAAATATGCAGCCCAAAAACTTGCCGTGGGCAAGGAGTATCTTTTTTGGGGCAAGCTGTCGCACAATCTTATACTCTATGAGATGAATTCGCCCGAGATTGAAAACCCGGACGGCAATAATATTATCCGCCCCGTTTACCCGCAAACTGCCGGGCTGACTTCCAGAATGCTTGCAAACTTGATAAAATCCGTTTTAAAGAGTCTTGACAAAAAAACTCTTGACCCTCTGCCGCCCCAACTTTTGGAAAAACATAATCTTTTGCCTTTGAACGATGCTCTGCTCAACATACACTTTCCTAAAGATTTTGCTATGCTTGAGCGCGCAAGGCATAGATTGATTTTTGAAGAATTGCTTTTTTTGCAGTTGGGGCTTTACTTGATGAAGGGGCGTGACAAGACCGCCTCCGGCGCTTTTATAGAAAAAGATTATACTCATGATTTTGTTTCTCTCTTGCCCTTTAAGTTGACCGGTGCTCAAGAGCGCTGCATTGCCGAGGCCACAAAAGACATGGCCAAGGCCCACCCCATGAGCCGACTCTTGCAAGGCGATGTGGGTTCGGGCAAGACCGTTGTCGCAGCCGCACTTATATACAATGTGGTTAAGAATTCATTCCAAGCCGCTCTCATGGCTCCGACGGAAATTCTGGCCCAACAGCATTACAAAACATTCAGTCAAATTTTAGAAGCCAAGGGTATCAAAATAGCCCTGCTTACCGGCTCTACCACCGCCAAGGAAAAAAAACTTATAAAAGATAGTTTGGCCGACGGACAAATTCAGCTTGTTATAGGCACACACGCTCTGATACAAAGGGATGTCGCTTTTTTAAATTTAGGCCTGGTTATAACGGATGAGCAGCACCGCTTCGGTGTAAACCAGCGGGCTCTTTTGGGCGAAAAAGGGGTAAACCCACACATATATGTCATGTCTGCCACACCTATCCCCCGTACCCTTGCCCTTTTTATTTATGGGGATCTTGACATTTCCATTCTTGACGAACTGCCCCCCGGCAGGCAAAAAATCGAAACTTATGCGGTCGGCAGTGATTTGCGAGAGCGTGCCTTAAACTATGTAAAAAAACACTTGGATAAGGGTCTGCAAGCTTATATAGTCTGCCCCCTGGTCGAGGAAGGTGAGAGCGAAATGGCTGCGGCCAACCAGTATTTTCAAGAATTATCACAAGGTTTCTTTGCCGATTACAGTGTCGGTTTGCTCCATGGTAAAATGAAGGCCAAGGACAAGGATTCGGTTATGAAAAACTTTGTCGACGGGCAAGTTCGTCTGTTGGTTTCAACCACGGTTGTGGAAGTCGGTGTTGATGTGGCCCGGGCCGCCATTATGGTTATTGAGAATGCCGAACGCTTCGGACTTTCGCAACTGCACCAATTAAGGGGAAGGATAGGCAGAGGCAGCCACAAATCAACCTGTATTCTGATTTCTGATGCTCAAAATGAAGAAAGCAAGCGACGCCTTGAAATTATGACCCAAACCAATGATGGATTTTTGATAGCCGAAGAAGACCTGAAAAATCGTGGCCCGGGGGATTTCTTTGGTTCACGCCAACACGGCCTGCCGGAATTAAAGATAGCCGATATGCTAAAAGACGCCGACATCTTAAAAACTACGCGGCTGGAGGCTGAAAATCTGCTCAAGGCCGACCCGGAGCTCCTTCAAGAGCAAAGCAAGGCTTTGAAGACAGCCGTAAAAGATCTTTTCGGTTTAAAAGCTATGTCGGCTTTGAACTGAATTGAAAGCCCTCGCCCCCAAAACTTGAAAATTTGTTTACAGATGATATAATTGCTTTGATTGTCCCCTTTCTTTTTCTTCTTAAAATGAGGTTTTATTTTGGAAAACAACGAAGATAATAAAAATCCCACTTCAGACTTGCAGTCTCGGGAAAATACGGCCGATGCCGATAGCACCGCCACTCAAGTCGCCGACAAGGCACCCGACTCGCCTAACCAACCCGACCCCGTAAATGCGGTTTCGGGTGAGGAGAATTCAAAGCCCTTCATACAAGGGGCTTTAGAGTCCGCTTATGCCATATTCTACCTCTTGGGCCTGCAATCTTTCAGGTATTCCAAGCGCTACCTACTTCGTTTGGGGCGTTTTTTCATGCAGCCCGTAAGGTACTTATGGGCCTTGCTCAAGGTTTTTGTCATGGGGTTGGACAGAATTTTCCTACACTCACTCCGGTCCGCCCAAAAAGAGGCCTCTGTTTTTAAGCAAGAAGCTTTAGATTCTTTCAAATACATACGCAAGGCCTTCAAGCAAAGCCCGGCTTCGATTTTTTCCATTATCCGCCATTATATTGCTAAATCTTTTAAGTCCCACAGGCAGATGCTTAAAACATTTATAAATTTCGGCCTGCCTTTAGCAGCCTTGGCCATGTTTTGGCTAACCGTTAGTTATTGGAGCGGCATAACTTATTCCTTAAAACTGGATTTTGAGGACAAGGGTATAAGCTTTGTGCAAAACGAAGGTGTCTATATCAAGGCTCGATCCATGGCAAATGAAAAGTTGGTTGACACCGGTAAGGTAGCGGCAAACTACATGTCTGAAACCGAGCCTACCAAGGGTTCGCAAAAATCAGATGCTCCGCTAATGGGCTTGGCCTTGGTTAAACTAAACCAGCTAACCGATGAAGGCGCACTCTTTGACAGCCTGATAGAAGACAATCGCGGAAACATGACCAATGCTTGCGGCATCTTTGTTGACGGCAATTTTATAGGTGCCGTAAAAAATGAAACCGATGCCACCGGGGTTTTTGAAAATTTACTCGAACCTTACAAAACCGATGACCCCGGCACCTTTGTTTCTTTTGTGGAAGATGTTGAGCTGACCCAGGGCCTCTACCCGGCAGGCACAAAAATCATGGATGCCGGCCAACTCAAGGATCTTTTGAAAGGGACAAAAACCCAGGCCTCCTATTATGAGGCAACCGCCGACGATACCTATTGGAGCATATCCATTAAAAACGGAATTTCCGTAGAAGCCCTTGCGGCCATGAATCCGGAAAGAACCTCCGTTGTCCACAAGGGTGATTCCATAAAAGTTTCAAACGAAGTCAATTACCTGCGTGTTAAGGTGGTAAAAACCGAAAGCAGGACGGTTGATGTCGATTATGAAACTGTTAAGGTTGAAAACCCCAACCTTTTCAAAGGCAGTTCAAAAATCATTCGCCAAGGTAAAAAAGGGCAAGAGAAAGTAACAGAACTGGTTTCTTATGTTGATGGGATAAGAGTTTCGGCCAATGAAGTTGACCGTGTCAGGATTAAAGAGCCGCAAGATGAAAGAGTTTCGGTCGGCAGCAAGCCCACAACTGTTTATTCAAAAGGCGGCTCATACAATGTCAAGGTTTCAAAAGAAGGTTGGGTCTGGCCCGTTCCGGCCCTCCATACCGTGTCTTCCCCCTTTGGTTACAGAAGCCGTGGTTTCCATAACGGTATTGATATATCCGGTTCCGGCAACGCTAACGGAAAAATAATCGTTGCCGCCAGAGACGGTGTGGTTGAAAGTGCCGGCTACAACGGTAGTTGGGGCAATTTGGTGGTCATAAACCACGGCGGCGGCCTTAAGTCGGGTTATGCCCATTGTTTAAACGGTTCAATTTCCGTACGGCCCGGGCAGCGTGTCAGTGCCGGCCAGGCCATAGCCAGGGTAGGTTCCACCGGCAATTCAACCGGTCCACATCTTCACTTTTTTATAACTGTAAACGGCAAATATGTAAATCCACTACCCTATGTCAGGTAAAAACAAAGGCCCGTCCGACAGACGGGCTTTTTCTTTAAATTGAGAAAGGAGTCGGTGACGCCGATGGCCAAGCTCTCTTCTTCGCTTGAAGATTATTTGGAAGCCATACATATACTTACTCAAGACAGCAATAAGACCCGCCCTGCGGACATTGCCGATATTTTAGCGGTTTCACGCCCCAGCGTCAGCCGTGCCTTGGGTATGCTTAAAGAAGCCGGCTTGGTAGACCATGAGGCTTACGGCTTGGTTTCTCTGACCGCCCAGGGCAAGGCCCAAGCAAAAAACATCATGCGCCGCCACCTGCTTATAAAGCGTTTTTTGACCGACAGCCTGGGTGTCGATGAAAAAACAGCCGAACGCGACGCCTGCCGAATGGAACATGTAATGAGCCCACGGACTATTGAAAAGCTTTTTCAATATATTGAAAACAAGACCACCGATGCCAACCGAAACGAATAGGTGAAAATAATGATATATAATCTCTTGGTGGTTGGTGCCGGCGCCTCGGGCCTTTGTGCTGCCATATCTGCCGCAAGAACGCACAAAAACTTTAAAATAGCTCTTATTGAGCGTATGCCCCGTGCCGGTAAAAAAATTTTAGCCACCGGTAACGGCCGTTGCAACCTAACAAACCTTGACGCCCAAAATCACGATTATAAAAACTTAAACTTTGCCGTCCCCGCCTTGAAGGCCTACCCCGTCACCAAGACCTTGGATTTCTTTAAGGGGCTGGGGCTTTTGACTTTTTCCGACGAAGTCGGGCGTGTTTACCCCCTAACCAACAAGGCAAACGCAGTGTCCGACGCTTTGAGATTCGAGCTTGAAAGATTGGGAATCCCGATTTTTTGCGATACTCCGGTCCAAAAAATCAAGCTTGTAGAAAAAGGGCTTTTTGTTTTAGATTGTGAAGACAAGCCGTCGGGTAAAAAATTATCTTTCCGAGCCAAAAACCTAATAATAGCAACCGGCGGTAAGGCCGCACCCGTTCAGGGCTCGGATGGCAGCGGCTTTTCGCTTTTAAGCTCACTGGGTCATACAATAAGGCAACCCCTCCCTTCCTTGGTGCCCTTGTTTTCCGACTCCCCTTACCCCAAGCAACTTAAGGGCTTAAGGGTGCGTTCAACCTTAACACTTGAAATAAAAGGTAAGCCAAGGGCAGTCACACATGGTGAACTCTTATTCACCGACTATGGTCTGTCCGGCATAGCCGCTATGGAAATCAGCCCCCTTGTATCGGAACACTTTGCTTTTTCACAAGCTGATTGCCATGCTGTCTTGGACCTTGTCCCTTCTTTTGACCACGAAGAGCTTTTTGCCTTCCTTCAAGAACTCACAAGGGCATCCGAAAGCTTACCGCTCGAAAAGCTTTTTTTCGGCGTTTTGCCGGGCCCTCTGGGCTCGGTTATATGCAAAGAGTGCGGCATGAAGGATTTGCAAACCCCTCTTGGGTCACTTAAAGAGCAAAGCATAAAAAAACTGGTTGATTGCGCCAAGGCTTTTAGGCTTAAGTTGACCGGAACACAAGGCTTTAGCCGAGCACAGGTTACCCGCGGCGGAGCTGCTGTTGATGAATTTGACCCCAAGCGCTTGGCTTCAAACAAAATAAAAGGGCTTTATGCCTGCGGTGAGGTTTTGGATGTTGACGGCGCTTGTGGCGGTTATAACCTGCAATGGGCCTGGTCTTCGGGCCTTTTGGCGGGTCGTTTGGGCTAATTTAATAAAGAGAATTATAGGTGTTCGATGTTAAGGTTAAACGAAGTTAAAATACCGCTTGAAGCCGGTGAAGATGAGCTTTTTGATGCCGTTGCAAAAACTTTGAAATTGCCGCGGCATCTTGTAAGTAGTGTTAAAGTTGTTCGCAAGGCGGTGGACTCACGCAAGAAGGATGATATCTTTTTTGTTTTAAATGTAGATGTTGAGCTAAACTTGGATGAAGAAAAACTGCTCGAATCCAAAAAACATCCCCGCTTGATTCCCCTTCCCCAAGTAAAAATCAAAGGGCCGAGGATAAAACGAAAAAGCAGCTTGCGCCCGGTAATTGTCGGCTTTGGGCCGGCAGGCATCTTTGCCGCTTTGGAACTTGCCAGGGCGGGCTTTAAGCCACTGGTTTTGGAGCGCGGCAAGAGTGTTGATGAGCGTGCAAAAGATGTGAGTATTTTCTGGAATCAGGGTAAGTTAAATGAAAATTCCAATGTTCAATTTGGTGAAGGAGGGGCCGGGACTTTTTCCGACGGCAAGCTTACCACGGGTATAAAAAATGTGCTCTGCCGCAAAGTTTTAAGGGAACTTGCCGCCCACGGTGCCCCGCCCGAGATATTATATGAAGCAAAGCCTCACATCGGAACGGACAAATTGCGAAAAGTAGTAAAGGCCGTGAGGGAAGAAATAATAGCCCTGGGCGGGCAAGTCAATTTTGAATGCCAAATGCAAAACATAGTTTTAGCCAATGGTTTTGTTCACGGCCTGACCTACACCGACAAAAATGGCCGCAGCTTTGACCTTGAGACCGACGCTCTTATACTTGCCATAGGCCACAGTGCCCGTGACACGGTTGAAGCTTTGCATGCCCAAGGTATTAAAATAATACAAAAGCCATTTTCTGTAGGTGTCAGAATTGAACACCCACGCGAACTTATTGACAAGGCACAGTATGGCAATTTTGCGGGCCACCCGGCTCTTGGGGCGGCAGAATACAAACTTTCATGCCACCCCAAACACGGGCGAGGTGCCTACACCTTTTGTATGTGTCCCGGCGGAATGGTTGTTGCCGCTTCATCGGAAAAGGGTGGAATTGTTGTCAACGGCATGAGTTCACACGCCCGACGGGGCGAAAACTCAAATTCGGCAATACTGGTCGGTATCGAAACAAAAGACTTCCCCGATGAGCACCCTTTGGCAGGTATAGAGCTGCAAAGAAAAATTGAAAAAGATGCCTTCCGCTTGGCCGGCTCCGACTATTCGGCCCCTGCCCAAACAGTCGGGGATTTTTTGAAAAACCAAGCATCAAAAAAGCTTGGCTTTGTAAGACCCACCTGCCCCACCGGGGTAAGCCCGGGGGATATAAGGCGTGTTTTGCCAAAAAGCACTTGCGACACCATAGCCGATGCCCTGCTTAAGATGGATAAGCAGCTTAAAGGTTTTGCCTTGCCGGATGCCCTGCTCACAGCGCCCGAAACCCGCTCCTCTTCCCCTGTCAGAATTTTACGCGATGAATTTTACCAATCCCAAGAAGCCCGTGGGCTCTTCCCCTGCGGCGAGGGTGCCGGCTATGCCGGCGGCATTGTTTCGGCAGCGGTTGACGGTATAAATTGTGCTTATGCCCTCATGGAAGACGAGCATTAAGGCAAGTTTACATATCTTGTTCTTAGTGTAAAATTATCATTGGC
>LSQX01234843.1_pt2 | contig 16619 bp, 23 predicted proteins | sample 654561 | NCBI WGS metagenome assembly LSQX01 (sample SAMN04489861, study PRJNA283612) | anaerobic digester metagenome | isolation source: 4 biogas reactors fed with cattle manure at either 37C or 55C with and... | place: Denmark: Kongens Lyngby | collected 2014 | reverse complement strand
GCAGGCCGATGGGAGCTATCGACTGACAGCCGATTGGTACCAGGGGCACGTGTCCCAGTACCTCGGCGAAAACGGCGACAATTTACTCCAATTGTACGCCGTAGAGAAGGCAAAAGTCGAAGGACGCCGCCGGGGATTCACCGTCACCGAACGACAGGAGGGAGAAGATATTCTTGTCACCCTCCGCGATCCTGAAGGCGGCGCACTGAAAGTCTGGTGTCATGCCGGCGGCCGTTCTACATGCCAGCCGGACGGCGTCAAGGGAGCAAATTGTATGAAGTTCTTTGATCTAGAAAAAGCTCTCGGTGCGGTAGAGGAGCACCGCCGTACCGGGGACTTTTATGAGAAAGAGGAAGATGGCCAGGTTCGATTAGGCCACTTCTTCTGCGGATAAATTACTGCCCGGCTTAACCGCGCCGGGCAAACCAGCGGATAAAAGCAGTGCGAAATCCTCGGCTGCTGCCTGTATGGCCAGGCTGGAGGTAAAAGAAAAGAGTGCTAAACAATGCTAACGAAATTTATAGACATTCATAGCGGTTTGCCTTCATTACCCGGCAGGGGTTGAGAAAGGAGATGATCAAAATGAAGGCATTTTATAAAATTCATGATAAACCTCGAGGGCGGTGGCGTCCGCTCCTTGAGTGGGGAATATCATTTTCTCCACAAGAGGAAAAGGAGGCGGACGAACTGAACCTCAATAGAATGGTAAATTGTTGTTTTCGTTACAGCCTCAGTGAAAATGATAATATTAATAAATATGCTGGTAAAATTTGTCCCAAAAACTTCTTTATTATCCCTTTTACAGGAAAAATTTATAGCAAGGACGCTCTTCAAGAAGGGAGGTCGTTTACTTTAGGAGGAGGCAGATATAGCTGTTCTGCGGAATGTCCTTTCGGGGAAGATGGTGAGTATTGTAGATATGATTTGGTTTTTCCTACCACAAAACAGCTTCGTCTTGAATGGAGGCCCGGGCAACGGCCTGATTATTCAGATTATATTAAGCCAATTCGCACTTTTCTATACAACCTTTTAGCAGAAATTGAACACCGTTTTGCGGAAGCGCGGGAATCCGCGCCTTCCGACGAATGGTTTTTAGAAGAAGAGTTTGATTCCTGGAATATAACGGAAAGCGAAGTAGAAACAACAGAAAAAAAACTTCGCGTAATCCGAAAATAACAAGAAAGAACCCGAAGGACCGAAGGAGATGATTAAAATGAGATAATTAAAATGTAAATCTTATCGGCGAGGTGTGCCGCCGAGAAAAAACCGGTCCAAGGCTTCGAGTCTTGCCGCGAAAGAGCCTGCGCACCACTAAGATAGATGGCATAATCGGGTGAGGGAGTTTCCTCCTGCCAGTGGGCGTAACCCCAAGCGGGAGTGACTTTGGCAATCCGAGAACCCGTGAGATGAGCGAGCCGCGCCGTAATTGCCCGGCTAAGCCACTATTTCTTTCATGTTTGATCGTGCATGGAAGAAACGGCGAAAAGGCAATGGTACACGGGCAGGGTGAGCCTAAGCCACCCTCCTAGCAAAAGCCCGCAACGATCCACGTCAGTCGGCGTGGCGGAACCGACAACCAGTATGTCAGTGATTGGAACGATACTGGTGACGTGTATTTTTTCACGCCAACAAAAGCTCCCCGCGTCGGTTACGGTACCCGGCAGCGGGAAAAGGAGGAAAAACCGTGAAATTGATAAGCGAAAAAACGGTGCTGGAGTATTTCGACGCTCCTGGACCACAAGAGTTACTGGAATGGTGTCGCAAAGAAAATTTCCACGGAGTAAATCCGACAAGTAAAAGCACACCTAATGATCTTGTTTTGGCTGCTGCGCTTTGGCATGCCAGAACTAAGTATCCCGAAGCCGGAAACCTTGACGTTTGTAGTTACGGCGGCCTGGTGTCATACCTGGCCACCGGTTGGTACGGTGGCTTCGGAACCGATGAATACCAGAAGGAACGCCGGGCGGAGAATATTGTCATCGCCTTGGCGGGCGGAATTGCTCCTGAACCGGACAGCGTGGTTGTGTTCATCCCGGAGAGAAATCTCCGGGAGGAGCCGACCGCCGAATTCACCAGGCAGGCTCTGGAGTTCCTCGACAAGTTTTACTTCATCGGGGAAGAGCAAGCCGTGGTGGAAATCCTGGACCGGATCGAGCCAATGAACGCGGCTCGTGTGGTCTTGGGATTGGCCCGCTCCCAGGCCGAGTATAAGAAACTGGCCCAGGTGGCAGATGGATTTTTAAAACACAAGAAGAACATCTCCGCACTACGGAAAGCGGTGCGAGATGTATTGAAAAATTCTTGACTGTCAGGTAGGGGTGTCATTTCTTTACTGACACCCCCTTTTTAACATTTGCATTATTGTTGTTACTGGTAAACTTTCTGTAACAAGGAATCAATTTATTAAGACAGTTTCAAAGTATGATATAATAGTTAATGAATTAGATTTCCTTAATTTAATGAATTTAAAATATAACAATAGACGAGAATAGAAAGAAGGAAAAAATGTAATGATAAGATATTTTTTTTATGTACTGAGATGGGCATTATTTGCCATACCAGGAGTTTTTGTTCTAGAAAAAATACGAGAAATTCTACCTTCCCCCTACATTTCAATGATATTAAGTCAAATATTAGTAGGGGGATTAATTGGTTACTGGATTGACAAATTAATTTTTAAAATAGGAGACAAGAAAGAAAAGAAAGTTGATAAATGAGATTTAGGCGTCCTTGTATAAATTTAAATACTGGAGGGATTTCTATGTTAGTTGGAGAATATACAAAAGAAATCGAAGGGAAACAGATTACTCTAAAGATTATAAACGACGAAGATGCTATATCGCCAAGAGAATTTGAAAGTAATTTGGGCCATATGGTTTGTTGGCACGGAAGATATAGATTAGGAGATCCTCATTCTATTGATTCCAATGATTTCCGTTCTTGGGAAGAAATCGAAGAATATCTCTGGAGAAAAAAAGGGGCTTGTATTGTTTACCCCATTTATATGTATGACCATGGTGGGATCACTATTAGTGTTAACCACACTTATCCCTATAACGATTTTTGGGATGCTGGACAAATTGGCTATATTTATTGCACTAAGGCAGATATTAGAGAATGGTTTAATATTAAAAGAGTAACGGAAAAACAAATACAAAAAGCCCGTGAAATCCTCTTAACAGAAGTTAAAGATTATGACGCATTTTTAAGAGGAGAAGTTTACGGCTATGTATTGGAAGAAGATGGTGAAGTAATTGACAGCTGTTTCGGTTTTTACGGATCTGACATGAAAGAAAATGGTCTTTTGTCATGTTTACCCAAAGAATACGAATTTTTTAAGGAGGCCTTTGTTTATTAATGGGTTACACACACTATTGGGCTAGACCGCCCAAAATTGATAAAGAAGTATTTGCCACAATTAAAACAGAAATGGAAACAGCTCTTGAAAAATTACCAATATTAATTGGAAATGGATATGGTGATCAAAAGTTTGTTCGCGAAAAAGATTGCGTTGTTTTTAATGGATATGGTTATGATGATTCTCATGAAACTTTTTATTTTCCACGAGAAATTGAACCAGAATCCTATAAAACATCTGAAAAAAATCGTGTATTTGGATTCTGTAAAACGGCAAGAAAACCATATGATTTAGCAGTTATGGTTTGTCTCTTGATTGCAAAATGGCACCTAAAATCAAAGCTTCTCGTTTATTCAGACGGCGGAGCTGAAGAATGGGAATCCGGATTTAAAGCTTATGAAAATATTTTTGGTGTAGAGAGATCGTCTATGCTTAAGGCCTATATCAGCTTGTCATCAGATGGAGATTTTCCTTTCTTGAAAACAAATGAAATTGATTAAAATAAAAATTATCAAGCATAACAAAAAAGTGCTTAAGGAGGTTGTTTTACGATTCTGAACTATGAACATTATTGGATAAGACCTACCAACATTAACAAAGAACTTTTTCAAAAAATTAAAAAAGAAATGGATACGGCTATATTAAATTCCCCTGTTCCACTTGCAAATGGAGAAGGAAAAAGACCGTTTATTTCTTATGAAAACATGGTTGTCTTTAACGGTGTGAAACCAGAAAATCGTCAGTGTTTTTACTTTCCACAGAATGGAACTACCTTTCAACTCTATACAGGAAATCAATTCAAAGAAAAAAGAGTTTTTGAGTTTTGTGTGACAAGTGGCTACCCATATGATTTAATCGTAATGACTTGTCTCTTGATTGCAAAATGGCATATGAAAGGAGATATCCTTATTAACTCCAACAACATTAACTCTAACAACATTTCTAGGGATTCGACATTACAAGTGCAAAAAGCATGGGAAGAAGCATTTAAATTTTATGGCAAATTATTTGGTACAAATAGATTGAGTGCTCTTAAAGCCTATATTACTCTGTCAGAAGACAAAGATTTTAATTTTTTGAAAAAAGGATGTAGAAAATGAAAGTTTATAAACACGATAAAAAATATAATTTCAAATCAATGTTTGATACTAATACCGGCTTTTATGTAAGAAGTGGTATTCTTGATAAAAACAACAAGGATACCGGAATAGATCCTTTCAGAGCTTCTTTTCCTGAGTTGCTAGATATTGGAATTATGGGCCATTGTATGCACGGTATTACAGGTATGTGTACAATAGGCTGTTACCAAAGTGGTCACAAGATTAAAAAACAAAATATGACTCTGGATAATTTCAAGAGAATAATAGACGAGTGCGAAAAGAAGGTATTTCAAGTAGCACTTGGTGGACGTGGAGATCCTGATCAACACGAAAACTTTTCTCAAATTTTAGAGTATAGCCGCAGCAAAAATATCGTACCAAACTTTACGAGCTCTGGTTTCGGATTTAATGAAAAAATAGTTGATCTTTGTAAAGAATTCTGTGGTGCCGTTGCCATAAGTTATTATGGCGAATGGCAAAAAATTAAAGTTAGAAGAAAAACAGAACACAAAGATAACGATACTAAAGATAGAAAGGAAACCTTAATATGATAATTAAAAATCGGACATTAATGGAATTTGACGTTAAAAAAAAAAGATTCAATTTCGTTATTAATCATCTTCCCAAAATGCTAATTAAAGAAGAAGATAAAAAAAATGATTCTTTAATTCGTATTAAAATCAGTATTGAAAAATCATTAGATAAAATAGACAGTATTATAAAGCTAGGATATAGATGGTATTTCTAATTATATCTGTAACATATTTACTAAAAGGAGGAAAACATATATGGGACTTTTTTCACTAGTAATTTTAGACTTGATTTTACACTTGGCTTGGGATATAATAGAGGATAGAATTACCTTTGTAAGAAAAATTGTTCATCAAAATGTCATAAATGAAGCAACAGATCTATTAATAGAAGAGATTGGAAAGATACGTCCAAGTTTAAAGAGAAAAATGGAAGAAATACAAAACAATGAGAAAAACACAAAAGAAGAGCCTAACCCTAGTATGATACCGAAATAAGATAGTTTTTAAGAAATTGTTTGTTTCAAAAGAAAAAAAAGGCGAGACATATTTACTTAAAAATATTAGAATTTTATATTCATAATAATGTTACCAAAAAATGAATATAATATTACATAGGTGATTAAAATTGAAAATAAACGTGTATCTTGAAGGATACGAATTAATTTTAAGATTCCCATTTTCAAGAGAAATTAATGATAGAATTAAAAAAGTATTTGGTTGGCGCTTTGACGGTGCCACCAAAACATGGCGAGTTCATGTCGCTTCTGTTGATGATCTTATAAATGAATTCGGAACTTTGCTTCAATTTAATACATCTTATGACGAAATAAAATCTACTATTGATAATATTTCTCCAATTTTAGGACCTGTAGATGCTACAGTTGCTGACGACTTTAAAATACCACCATATGATTATCAAATTATAGCTGGTACTGGTTTTTTGCCAGTAGCCCAAAAATGTATTCTTGCAGATGAAGTAGGTTTGGGCAAAACTAATTCAGCACTAATTGGTTTTAATGCTCTCTACAAAAGAGGGCTTGCAAAAAAAGCTCTAGTTGTTTGTAAGGCCTCCCTTAAAAGCCAATGGCTTTCGGAAATATACAAGTTTACTGACTTTGAAGGGATAATTATTGAAGGAACTCCTACTAAGAGACTTGAACTGTATGAAAAAGCCAAGTCAAATGACTACCAATTTGTAATTGTGAATTATGACTTGTTAAGATACGAAGGAAAAAGAAGCAAAAAAATTAATATTGATTTAGAAAATATTTTAGAAATCGAATGTCAAGTAATAATTGCTGACGAACTTCATAAAATCAGAAACAGTAAAACAAAAATGAGAAAAGGGATGTTGAGGCTTGATGCCCCCTACAAATGGGGATTAACTGGCACTCCCATTGAGAATAAACCCGAAGATCTTTTTAACATAATGTTTTGGATCAATCCTGAGGTATTTGGAAGAAATCCAATACCTTTCAAGCACAGATATTATGTTTATGAATATGGGCATCCAACCGATATCAAACAACACATGTTGCCTGATCTTAAAGCCAGAATTGCACCCTATATGTTACGCAGATATAAAAGAGATGTATCTTCTAATTTCCCACATATTTCAACAGACTTTATTTTTATAGATATGAATGAACTTCAAGCAGAAGTACATGAAATAATTAGAAAAAATTCTCTAAAATTACTTGAAGATACAGAAGAGAACAAAGACGAAGAAATCTCTAAAAGAGGATCCGCCTTCGGTAACTTTACATTATTGTTACAAGTTGCCGATACACCAGAACTTCTAGCTTATTCCAGCAGTAGTTTTGGTCAGGAAATTTATAACAAAAAAGTCAAAAATAAAAGTTTTTCTGCTCCTAAAATTGAATGGATCCACGATTTCCTTCAAGAAAGAAATGGTCTTAATCCAGAAGCTAAAACCCTTATATTTACAAGAAGTGATAAGATGGCTGAACTGGTTAAGAGAAATTTATTAAAAATCTTTAACAACGACGAGGTTTTAACTTATACCGGCAAACTAAATAATAAAAAGAGAAACGAATTAATTGACAGTTTCAAAAAAGAAAGCAAAGTGCTCATTTGTACTGAAGCTGGTGCGGAAGGATTGAATTTGCAAGTCGCTGATGTAATTATTAATATCGATCTTCCTTTTAATCCTACCCGTTTGTCCCAGAGGATTGGAAGGATTGATCGTGCCGGATCAGAATTTGATAAAATTAAAGTATTTAATCTTGTGTCCAAAGATTCTGTTGATGAGAGAATATTGGACCTTATTTATAAAAAGCAAGGTCTGATTGATGCTGTAGTAGAGGGTAATGCTCTCAGAGATATAAAACTAACAAAAGGTCTGCTACAGAAGCTTCTTAGAGCAAAAAAAGGAGGGCAGGATAATGAAGAATAAAATTATAGAAGCTAGAGAATTTGTAAACAATAATTTTTTAATCATTTTCACCACCGTTCTTATTATTTTTTTTACGTCTGTTTTTATTCATATTAGTCTTATTTTTGTTAAAGAAATTAATGTAGTGCAAGAAAAAATGACAAAACTTTTGGAAGAGAATGAAGCTCTTAAAGCAGAAAACAACGAAATTAAAGAAAAGCTTGAACTAGTTGAAGAAGTGTTTTTAGAAGCGGAAAAAATTAAGGATTTTATACGGAATAAAAGATCCCAAGTTGAAAACATGAAGTTTAAAAATGCTAGTGTACGTAAAATTTCTCAGGAAGAGATTTCAGAAATAACTTATGCTATTATCTTTACTTCAAGAATGTGTGGAGTATCCACCAAAAGAGTAGCAACCATTGCTTGGATAGAAACATGGTTTGACCGAGAAGCTATAGGTAAAAAATATGGAGAACGTGGACTGATCCAAGTATGGTGGCCTACATTTAAGTATATCAAAAATTCCATGAATCTTAACGTAGATTACTACAATTGGCGCGATACCTTAATTGTAGGTGCTATTTATTTAAAAGATTTGGAGAATAAGTTTAAATACCACAAAAACAGAGATGATCTAATTTTTGCTGCTTATAATGCCGGAGCTTCAAGGCCACCGGATGTAATTTTGAAAAGAGCCGCTAATTATGTAAACAACGCAAGAAATACATATAAAGAAGTTTTGAGAATGTTATAATTCTTGTCTTGACAAGTAAGTAAAAGACAGGTATAATAGAGGTGAATTCTTATGTGGATTTTTATTGCTAAAAATCTTACACGAATCCATTCAGCAATGAATGGAGCCCGCATAAAAAAAGCTCTGGAGTCCTCTGTTCCCGAAGAAAAAGAAGCTGCTCAATCAGTAGTTTCTATTATTTTAGGATTAGTAACAATTGTTTTTGCTATCTATTTTTGGAAATATCTTTTAATAATATTAATGTTTTATATTATTTATAAACTAATTAAATCTGTGTACTTTTAGAAAGGAGCATAAGTCTTTTGCAACAGTATTATGCAGTTGACGTAGGTTTTGGAAACGTTAAGGGAATCACAAACGGGAAATATTGTATTTTCCCGGCAGTAATTGGAGATTTTTCCCCTGTTAGTTTCACCTTAGGTAAACAAGATCAACAAGATCCATTATCTTATACTGCAATCGAATATAATTATAAGAGATATTTTGTAGGAGAGGCGGCACTAAAGCAATCTGATGGAAGAAACACCATTGATCGTGATCGCACAATACTGGAAGAAGGAATGGTACTTCTAGCCACGGCATTAAGCGTTCTCTCTCAAAAAAGATTCGAAGACATTAAATTAGTTGTCGGATTGCCAGAAATGCATTATTCTTCAATGAAAGATGAATATCGAAATGTTGCCGAAGGTATTCATGAAATAAATCTCCTGAATTTTTCAGGAGAAATTATAAGAAATCTTTCATATAATGTTAAAGAAGTTGCCGTAATTCCGCAACCAATGGGTACTTATTTTGATTATTTCTTAGATAACGATGGTAACTTTAATAACGATCGAAAAAAATATGCCGTTGGGAACATTGGCATTATAGATATTGGTTTTAATACTCTTGACTTAAGCAGAATTGATGCCTTAGATCCTATAGGAAAAAGGAGCACTTCATATCCTTTGGGAATGTTTGGTGCATTTCAAGAACTTTCCAATGAGATCTACCAAGCATTTGGCGTAGAAATTCCTCCAGAAGAATTGGAGCCTTTTGTACAGCGTAAAGAGATTTTTGTCTTTGGTCAAAGAAAACCAATTCATGAACAAATGAAAACTGCTTTCACTACTCATTGTGAAAAGATTCTGAGTAGAATCAAATCATTTTGGCCAGATCGCTGGGAGTTAACTAAAACTCTTATTACCGGCGGTGGTTCAATATATCTTGGTGACTATTTAAAAGAAGAATTTAAAGGAGTTGCAGAAGTAGTTCCCAATCCTATCTTTGCTAATGTTAATGGATATTTAAAATATGCAAAAAGATTATGGGGATAATAAATGAAAAAACGCAAAGCATATACCTATTCTTTTAGATTAAGACCTGGAAGAGACGACAATATAATAGCTCTACTAGACTCCGCTCCCGAACTTGAACGGTCGGTATTAATTAGACAGGCCTTGAGAGCTTTTATAGGACAAACTCAAATAATACAACCTCAAATAATACAACAACCAAAATTCGTGATACAACAGAATAGAAAAGAAGACACTTATAAACATGAAGACACTTATAAACATAACGAATTTAAACCTTTACAAACTGAAGTCAACAATCAAGAAATAGATTTAGATTCAAAGCTCGACGGTCTCGTAAAAAACCTCTTTTGAAAAGCTTTCCGCTGCAGTTATGCAGCGGTTTTTCTTAAGAAAGAAATTAAGACGAATAACAGTTTTGTTTTTATCGCAAAAAATTTATATTAAAAACTTATTGCAAATTTTAAATTTATAATCTATAATAATTGTATGTTATAAGGAGGTCTTAAAAATGGAATATCCGTTTCAAAAACTTGATAGATTTTTAGAAGAAGAAGGATTAGAGTTAACCAAATCAGTTACTTTACCCAAAAAATCATTGGGTGAAGTAGTCATTGTCGGTGGTAAAATTACATTTATCTGTGAGGATTTTGCCAAAAATTCCACCGGGAATTATGTTGTTGAAGTTGACGACGGTCTTGGATTAATCCAAATTTATCTTATATCCCAAGTTTACGAGGCATTTAAAGATAAGATAAAAATTGGTTTTATAGTTGCTATTAAAGGACGAGTTGCCGAGAGAAATAATAATATATATGTTGCTGGGACATCAATTGAATTGGTCGAAGAATATCTTGAAGAAGGAGTGTTTTAGAATGGAGAGAGAAGCAAGACTTATAAAAGTAATCAAGGATGAACTGTATAATATCCTGAGCGGTGAATTAGAACTTGAGTTAATAGGTCTACAAAAAGAAGATGTTGAACTATATCATAATGAAGAAAATAAAGAAATCCTTCTTGTTTATACTGATGACGGTGAAAAAACATATGTGTGTTACAGCTACTCTTCTTTGTATCATCCAAAATTAAAGAGTGTCACTTTTGACAAAAATATTTTAAAAATTAAAATTGATTATGACCTCGGTCTAAAAATCCCTCTCTAAAAATCCCTCTTTGTCAAGAGTAAAAAGACAATTATATATTCTTAAATCTTACTTAAGGGAGGAGAAATCCTCCCTTAAGTAATTGAATTAATTAGCTTAAAGGTGGTGAGATTTTTGTCAAAAACTTTATGTAAAACGGAAGAATTAACAAAAACGAAAAGGAGGCGAAAAGGTAGCAAAACAAAGTATAGCGATTATGGTTTAATTAGTAGCTTGGTTGCTAAGGTTGCTAAGGAAATCAGTAAAATGCCGCCAGGAACAGTTTTGGAACATACTGTCTTAGCGGATATGTTACAGGTAGATTACAATAAAGAGGTATTTAAGTATCACGGGCGAATTAGTTCCTTACGTAATTTACTTAGAAATCAGTACCAGGTTTTCCTTAAGCCATTATATAAAATCGGCTACGAAATTACACCGCCAGGCAACGAAATCGACATTTGCATGAACAAAATCTCTAGAGGAGTCAAGCAAGTTGTTGACGGTGCCTGTGATGCGAAATTTATTGCTATTGAAAACATTAAAAGTCCTCAAAAGAGAGCAGAAACTCTTGAAGGAGTGCAGAAAATTGGTTTTATAGTTGGGATATTGAATATGGTGGACTCATTTCCCGATCTTGATCCCAAGAAATGATCTGGGAAATTGAACCCAAAAAGAGGGGTAGGATGAATTCCTATCCCTCTTTTATTAATTAATATTATGAGTAAAATATAAAAAAGAGGAAAGAGAGAAAAAAAATAAAAAACCCTATTGATTTATTACCATTTTTGGTTTATAATTAATTAGCGATATAAAAACGCATATAAAAAGAATACTTGTAATAGGAGGAATTGCAATTGACATATCAATATAGATGTAAAAACTGTGGAGTAATTGAAATACAACAATCAATTAAAGACAAACCGTTGACCGAATGTCCAAATTGCCATTCTTCTGTTTATCGAATTGTTGCTGGAGGTATTGGAGTAATTTATAAGACCAACGGATTTTATACCACGGATTCAAGACCTATGGGGGCTTATCCCAAGGATTCAGATATAGATTTATCCTAAAAGGGATGAAACTTTATGTTTCACCTAAATAAAGGTGATTTTATTTAACAAAAAAAAGTAGTTTATGGAACTTCCAAAGTTACTGATTGTAATCAAAAGTTTTATTCAAAGGAGAGATGTGAACAATGAATAAGAGCAATGATTACGTACAATGCAAAGATGTTGAATCGGCTAAGGCAGCTTTCGCTTTTGGTAACATTAAATTTAAATGCGCTGTTTGTGGACGAATTCATGACACAGAAGACGCAGAAGAATACGACTGGTGCCTTTTTAATAGCAGACTCATTGTTGACAACAAGGAAAAAACAGACAAAGAAGTTATTTATCCAGAAAAATATTATCTTTGCTTAGAACCTGAGGTTTTTGAAGATGTATTCTTTAAAAATTCTCCTCGAGGGTGTGCTAAAGCTGTTGAAGAAGCCAAAATCAGATTGGCAGAAACAAAAAGACTTTCGCGACTTGTCTATGAAGACGAATTTGAAGAAAATGTAGAATAAATATATCAATAAGGAAGGAGATAAAATGCATAGAATATTTCCTCCACCTCCTGGACTGACTGAAAAAAAATTTAGAGAATCCCTTAAGAAGGTTGATATTAATATTGAACTAAATAAAGTTACTTTTGGTGGTGGTTGTGCCTCTTTGGAAATTGATATAGACGATGCAGAGACAGAGGAAAATGTCCAAAAAGAAATAGACAGTATTAAGCTTAAACCATGTCCCTACTGTAACAACGAGGAGCTTGAATTGGTTGAATATCGAGGACAATCACTTTTTGGTGTTGTTGCTTCCGGTGGTTCAACGTATCGCATTAAATGTAATAAATGTGAGGCGTTAGGTGGTCCCGATGTAAGTAAAAAAGGAGCAATGAATATTTGGAACATGAGGGCAAAGTGATATGATTTTTAGAGAATTACTTGAAAAATGTGATAAAAAATTAGTTTATGAACATTTAGAAAAGTTATTTTTTACAAACGACAAAAAGAATATTGAGAAAACATTCTCGAAAATAATAGATGAAATTCTAAAGAAAGATATAGAAACAAAACCAGACTTTGTTGTAGTATTAAGCCACAATGAAGAAAACGGAATGTGGAGTGTGTATGGTTACGAACCTGCAAAAAACTGCCGTTTTGTTCTTGATTATGTTCCTTGGGTAAAATGGGCAAACGCCCATGTTTTTCTCGATATTAAATCTCCTCAAGTCTCCCTGGAAAAAATTGTAGCAAATATACTTTATGAAATGACTTACAGCGGATTCTCTGAAGCAGAAATTGAGAAAAAAAAAGAAAAACTACTTAATGCCTGTAAAGATGCTCTTAGAAGTACAAGAAAAATATATAAAAAGAAACTGCCAAAATGGTTAAGAGGAGGGAGATAATATGTTTATTCCTATGGTAGTTGATCAGGAAGGATATGGTGAGAGAGCTTACGATATTTATTCCCGGCTGTTGAAAGACCGAATAATTTTCCTCGGCGGACAAATTAATGACACGGCATCAAATTTGATTATTGCACAAATGCTTTTTCTGGAGAGCGAAAATCCAGAAAAAGATATATTCCTTTATATCAATAGCCCTGGTGGATATATCTACTCCGGTCTTGCTATTTATGATACTATTCAATATATTAAGCCTGATGTATCAACGATTTGCATAGGAGTCGCCGCTAGTATGGCCGCTCTACTGTTAGCGGCGGGAACCAAAGGGAAAAGATATGCCTTGCCCAATTCCAGGGTAATGATCCACCAGCCGTTGGGTGGAGCGGAGGGACAGGCTACGGATATCGAGATCCAAGCAAAAGAGATTATTAATTTGCGCGAAATCACCAGTAATCTTCTTGCTAAGCACACTGGCCAGACTATAAAAAAGATCCAAAAAGATGTTGACAGAGATTTTTGGATGAACGCTGAAAAAGCAAAAAATTATGGGCTTGTCGATGAAATTATGTATAAGAGATAGTTGCTTTTCTATAAAACTGTGATATAATAAAAAAGGAATGGAAAAAATGTTCGTAAATCTACACACACATACCGAATACTCTTTACTCGATGGAATGAGTAAGGTATCCGAAATAGTCGAAAGAGCTAAGAAATTAGGAATGCCTGCTATTGCTGTTACAGAACACGGTAATATGCATTCTTACTATAAATTTTATAAAGCTTGTCTAGATCAAGAAGTAAAACCGATCCTAGGCTGTGAAATGTATGTGTGCAACGATAGAACCCAAAAAACAAAAGAAGTTCTTGGAGAATATAATCATTTAGTACTGTTAGCTAAAGATAATGAAGGTTTAAGCAATTTAATTAAAATCGTCTCTGACGGTTCTTTGGTTGGTTTTTATCGGAAACCACGGACGGATTTTGAGTTTCTTAAAAACCACGGAAAAGGGATAATTGCTCTTTCCGCTTGTCAAGCAGGTATGATCCCAACTGCTCTTTTAAGTGATTATCCCTCTTGTTGGGAAACCAAAAACAAAAAGAGGTCCAAGAAATTAAAACTTGCCAGAAGTTTTTTAAAGTTACATACCAATAGGATTGGATACCAAAAGGCTAAAGAGTTAGTCGATTTACACAAGAGAATATTTGACGAGTTTTATTTGGAACTGGAAGCATCGGACACTTATAGACAAAAAGTTTTAAATAATTTATTAGTTAAACTTGCTAAAGAAACCAATACTCCTTTAGTAGTAACTAATGACTCCCACTATACTTTAAAAGAAGATGCTGAAGTTCATGAGGTATTGCTTGCCATACAAACCAATTCAAAACTCAGTGATCCTAATCGTTTTAAATTGGATAGTAACTGTTATTGGTTTAAAACGGAAGAAGAAACTATTGAATATTTAAAATTGTCCGGTTTAAGTCAAGAAGTGATTGAAGAAGCAATTAATAACACGGCATTAATTGCCGAAAAATGTAATATTAAATTAGAATTGGATAAATTTCACTTCCCGGAAGTAGATATTCCTGAAGGAGAAACTGCTTCTTCTTATCTGGCTAAAGAAGCTAACAAAGGTTTGAGAGAAATAGTTAAAACTTTTGGGCTTGATTATAAAAAATATAAAGAACGCTTAGATTATGAACTCAAAATCATTTGTGAAATGGGTTTTGCCGAATATTTTTTAGTTGTAAAAGATATTTACGACTATGCCAAGAGAGAAAATATAGCTGCTGGTCCCGCCAGAGGCAGTGCTGGTGGTGCCCTAGTATCAAGATGCTTAGGTATCACAAAGATTGATCCTATTCTACATGACCTAAGCTTTGAACGTTTCCTCTGTCCAGGTAGAGTAAGCATGCCTGATATTGATTGCGATTTTAGCCCGGCCAAAAGGAAAAAATTATTTCAGTATTTAATTGATAAATACGGTGCAGAGAAATGTGCACATATAGCAACATTTGGGACTTTAAATCCGCGTATGTTAATTCGCGATATCGGAAGAGCCTACGATATTCCGCTAGAAATAGTAGACCAAATTGCTAAAACTGTTCCTGAAATAATCACTGATGAAGAATCAGGAGATAAGATTGATATTACTATTGACAACGCTCTAGCAGAATCTGAGACTTTACAAGAATTTGCTGAAAAATATCCACATATATTCAAAGCCGCGAGAAAGCTTGAAGGACTGCCACGACATACTTCTGTTCATGCAGCAGGAATTATTATAGCTCCCCGTCCGCTTTTTGGTAATATTCCTCTAATGAGAAACAAAGATCCGCTAGATCCGTTGGCTGTCACAATGGTTGATATGCACGATATAGAAGACCTAAAATACGTGAAGATGGATCTTTTGGGCGTTGAAGCACTCACCATTATCGATGAATGTATATGCAGCATCGAAAAAAACCACAACATTAAGGTAGATTTGTTAAAAGTTCCCCTTAATGATCCCAAAGTATATGATAATATCTGTTCAATGAAAAATTTTGGAATATTCCAAATTTGCACTAACGTTGGGAAAAAAATGGTTAGCAAAATTCAACCAAACAATTTCAATGAATTGGTTGACATTCTTGCTCTAGCTCGTCCTGGTCCAATGAAATCGGGACAAGACCAAGAATATATAATGAGAAAGATTGGTCTTAAACCAGTAGAATATCCGCACATTGAGTTAAAACCGTTGCTTGAAAAAACATATGGTTTATTCCTTTACCAGGAACAATGTATGGCCATTACTCGTATTCTTGCAGGTTTTGATCATGTGGAAGCAGACCAGTTTAGAAAAGGTATGGCCAAAAAACACCCGGAAATTATCGCCGGTATTAAGTCAAAGTTTCTTGAAGGTTGCAAAAACTTAGGCAAAGTAAATGAAGAAACCGCAGAAAAAATCTGGGACCAACTTGAACGTTTTGCTGGTTATGGCTTTAACCTTAGCCATGCTGTTGCTTATGCTTACATTACTTATTGGATGGCCTGGTTAAAAACCTATTACCCAACTGAATTTATGGCTGCCACTTTAACTAGCGAATATCGAGGGAATGGTGCCGATAAAAATATTAAAGTAGCCGAAGCAATATCTGAGTGTAGAAATATGGGCATTAAAATACTGCAACCTAATATTAACGAATCTACCGACAAGTTCGAAGTAATTGCAAATAAAAAAATACGCTTTCCAATTTCAGCGATAAAAGGAGTTGGTGAAAAAGCTACAGAAGCTATATTAGAAAATAAACCCTATGAAAATCTGGAAGATTTTGTTGAACGTGTTCCAAAAAGAAACTGTAACAAAAAAATTATGCAAATTTTAATTTTAGCAGGAGCTTTTGATTTTTATCATCCAAACCGTTTGGCTTTAATTCAATTGTATTTTCAGCTGAGAGGTGATAAACCAGACAATGAGATTACAGTTGATCGTAAAACCAAAATCAAATTGCCCGAATCGATTGACTATGATTATTATCAGATGCTAGAATGGGAAAATATTCTCCTTGGTGCATATATTTCAGGTCATCCGTTGGCAGAAATGG